>ERZ1106976.2211-NODE-2211-length-17842-cov-8.814021_pt1 | contig 17842 bp, 16 predicted proteins | sample MGYA00403687_ERZ1106976 | MGnify/ENA primary metagenome ERZ1106976 (study PRJEB35170, sample SAMEA104062446) | human gut metagenome | biome: human gut; feature: human-associated habitat; material: faeces | place: Denmark | collected 2013-02-22 ... | reverse complement strand
TCAATAGACCTTACAATATTTCCCTTGCCGTCATACACATATTTGTAATGCGCAATGTCGGTTCCTGTCGAATTCTGCCACTTTTCATCGACCATCTGACCGATGCTATTGTACTAGTGCTCTCTACACATTTATTTTGCCAAAAATATTATGCCTTATCTTCCGGCGCCGTAGGTCATCTGCCTAAGTCTGTCAGCCGTGGACGCAGAAAAACTCCGCACCTCAAATGAAGTGCGGAGAAAAATAACGTGTTTTGTTAGTCATGTTTTTTGTTTTGTCGGTTACACAGAGGAAGCATTAAACAATGGTATAGATTCTTTCATATGATGTATCATTTACAACTATATAGGTTTCTAAGGGTATCTTAACAGATTCAATTACTTTTTGAAATTAAATCTTTAAGGTGTTGATTTTCGCTACTTGCAGATCTTCACTCCATCAACAACATTAGCCCTACTAAAAGAACTAACAACGAAAAGTTAAATTATTCTCTCTTGCCTGTTTCATCGCCTGTGCAAAACAGATTTCAGAATGTACATGGTGTTTCTTCGATGGAACTTCTACGAAAAGTTAACGTTGTCGGCATCTCACCGTGTAAAATTCCCGTTACGGTATCAATTTTGAAAACAAGCGAATCGTTAGAAAAGACACATTCCCCTTCAATTGTTCCGATGACGGCATTTCTGTCTCTGGATGCATCCGGAACAGATTCATATTCCAGTGGATAGACATTGATACCCAGTTTATTTGTCTGATGAATAAAGTAAAATTTGCAAAAATATGCTACACCGTTATTTTGCAATTCACCTTCCGGTTCCCAGTAGCATTCCTTTTTCGTGTCAACAACGAACCAAATGTTAAATTCGCCGCATGTCCAAATGGCGTCCCCATAATCGGACGGTCTTTGATTTGAATAAGGATCAAATTGACATCCTGTCAAACACATCAAAACGCAAAAAAGGAGAACAACAAGTCTTTTCATTATCATTACCACCTTCCCGATTTCAAAGCTACTCCCCAAAACAGCAAGGGTTTGCAACCATTTTCTTTTAAAAGATCAATATATTTCCAAATAGAAATAGAGGTTGTGCCGTATTTCTTTTTATAATAATTATCATTGTAAAATCTAAATGAACCGCCAGCCCCTCCGCCAGTTTTTATTCCCGCAACATAATGAAAAGAAGAATTCCAACCTTTATGTTGGTACAAAACAATAATTGCTCCGGAAAGCTCAGCCTTAATTCCCCATAAATAGGTAACCGGACCAGCTTTATGTTTGAACACAAACCTATCCGCTAAGTAATACTTGATGGTATTGACGATCACCTTGGAGGTTACAATCTCGTTGGTAACAGTGATATTGGATTCAGTCGCGCGAACAATTCTGCCGTCCTCGTACTCGTAATTATATTCCTTCTTACCCGAAAAGTCAATAGACCTTACAATATTTCCCTTGCCGTCATACACATATTTGTAATGCGCAACGTCGGTTCCTGTCGAATTCTGCCACTTTTCGTCGACCATCTGACCGATGCTATTATACTTGGCGAACATTTTGTCCCCGTTTGCATAGGTCATCTGTTTGAGTCTGCCGTTCCCTGCCTTGTACGTATAACGAATCAGGGGGTCGGTTTTGCCGTTGATGCCGATGGATTCCAGGTTGTGGAATGCATTGTAGTCAAGGACGTATTTCAGACCGTCGCCACGGACAATCTCGGTCATGTTGTCAAAGGTGTCGTAAGCGTAAGAGACGTGGGCAAGTTCTGTGCCTGCGGCATTTTTACTGGTAACTTTGGTTGTCTTGCCTGAGGCATCATATTCATATGCGGTCTTGTTGCCAAGTCGGTCGGTGACCACCTCATTACGGGATGTCTGAGCATCAACCGCGTAGGCAGTCACATTGCCGCGCGCATCGGTTTCCCGGGTCAGATCATTGCCGCCGGCATTGTATTGGAATGCACGGTAAATCGTTCCGAATTCGCCGTCGGTAAACGTGGTTTCGGTCAATGCGTTTCCGTAGGTGTCTTCCGATTCCCGGAATGTGGGGACGGTGTCTGCGGTGTCTGTTTGTCCCGCATCATCCACGCCGTTGCTTTCCAGGACAAAATCGGTGGCGGACAGTCCTTTTTCCATGCTGTCTCGGGTCAGTTGGATGTCATCAAAGTAGGCGGTTCCTTCGTTATAGCTGTATTCACACCGCACGGTCAGGTTTCTGATCTGGCGGAATTTGCTCTTGGAAAACTGCACCGACGCAAACTGCCAATCTTCTGTGCGCGGGGAGAAGTCTGCGGAAAATGTCTCCGTACCGTATTCCTTGTATTTTACATCGTAATAGTTGATCTGCGCATACAACCGGAACGTGGGCTGCTGCACATTCTCTCTGTCATGCACGGGCAATCCGTATCCCTTTGCCCAACCGGACAGCGTAAAGGTTTCACGCACACTGCGGTCTTTCTTGACGTACACCGTCTGCGAGGCACGCCGCACGGAATTCGGGCGACCGCTCATGGCAAGGGAGTGGGACATGTTGAATTTCTCTGTTGTGCAGTCGCTGATGCCGTTGCCGATAGTCCATCCCGACGTTCCGCGCTCAAAGTTGCCGTTCTCCAGCAGATTATATGCATTTGCATACGGATTGTTTTCCAGCTGTGCGCCGTCTGCGTAGACGGTTCCGGCGCCGTCGACAAGAATCTGCACCTTTACGCGCTGGGCGCTCGCCAGGGTAAACGGAACAATCAGTCTCACATATTCCCGGTCAAAGGTCGTCAGCCGTTCGCTCACTGCCAGCACACTGCCGCCGGTACTCACCACGCGGATATATGCACCGGGGATGGTTCCGCCCTTGAAGGAAGCGGCAATCAGCAGGTATGCGGAGAAGGTATACTGCCCTGCCGGCAGCGTAGCCGTCAATTGCTCAACGCCGTTTTTCGTTGCGCCTTCCTCTACCGAACACATACGCAGCGCTTTTTCGCCGTATTTGCTGTCCGCGCCCCAATCCGCACTTTCGATGCTGATATTCTGACAGTTTCCACCTAAACCCGTCCACGCATCCAATGTTTCAAAGCCGTGACCGGTCAGAAGGTTATTGATATTGCTGACCACACCTGCACCGGTATCGCCGCCATAGGGATGGATGCCGGAGCCGCCACCGCTCACGCCGACATTTCCGGTTTCTTCCGTGTACATGTACTCACTGACCGTATTCCCGTCCTCATCGAAGGTATAAACGGTCTTGATGACGCTGTCTGCGGTCTCTCCTGCTTCCGTATCTTTCGGCTCTGTCGTGGTCACAACGGTTCTGCCGGATGCCGCGGAATAACTGTACGCCGATTTGACGCCTCTCACCTCGGACCCGTTTTCCATTCCGTACTCGCTGACGCTTTGCAGGCGGTCGCCGCTGAAGGCATACGCCACCCGATAAGAACAGGTATCGCCGTCATAAAGTGTCACACTGCCTGGCTTGTTGGAAGTATATGCAATCACAGCCTTTTTGTTGCCTGGATAAGTAATTTGGGTCAGGTATGAGCCGCTGTAAGCATAAGAAATCTCCGTTCCGTCCGGTGCGGTCACGGAACTCAGGGTGCCGGAACTTTCGTTGTAGCTAAAGCTAAACACTCTGCCGGCGCCGTCGGTCACACTTGTCAGTCTGCCGGCGGAGGAATAGGTCAGATTCATGTGATTATTGTGCGCATCCGTTACCCGAATCAGTCTGCCGGCGGTATCGAAGAGGTGTGTTTCCCCGCCGCGCGTGAGGGTTCGCTCAATCGGATGATAGGAGCCGTCGCCATTCACTTCTTCATACAGATAGTCACACTGTTCCGTGTCGTTTTTGCAAACCGGCTTGTTGGTTTTGCGGTAATAGCTTTCCTCGCCGTTTTCATCCGTATGAATGTAGCCCGTATATTGTTTTCCGTCCACGTAGAAGTCGCCGGATACCATGCCTTGCATCAGGTTCAGGCGGAAACCGTTACCCACCTGCATATTGGAAAAATTCGCACAGCGCAGGCTGATACTGCTGTCTCCGGTATAACGGTATGCCGCAAGAGCACTGTTATAGAGGTGTTTGATTGTAACCGGCATCCGGTTGCCGCCCCATGCAAAGTCCTCCGATTCAAACATCAGGTTGCCGCACTGCAAATCAATGCTTCCCTGTCCGAAACGCCCCAGTGTGTGGGTATGGGAACGGTATGCGGTATTGACCGCGTACGAGGGCTCATAGGTTACGACAAACTGCGGTGCATAGTTTGCACCTGCGGAACTTCCGTAAAGCGTGATGCTGTTTTCGCAGTCATCGCCCTCATCAATCATTCGCAGTACCAAATCCTGTCGGGTGCTCTCGCCCTTGATGATCTGATCGACCAGGGTGGTCACATCAAAGGTATAGCAAACCGGATCGTTCTGCGCGCTCTGCATGGCGGCAAGGTCAATCAGAACACCGGTATCTCTGGGCGCGTAATTGCCCGTCTGAATGGAATCGATGACGCGGTACAGTCCGAATTTGGGTCTGGATTTCTCAAACAGTGCCGCCTCCTTCCGGTGAAAGACCAATTCCGCCTTTTTGATGCGCGGGTTTCGCGGAAGAGTGGGCAAATTCAGGTGGATGTACATACGCTGTACACTACAGGTGCCGTCTCCCTTGCCGGTACTTCCGATTGTGTGCGCAGTGTTGTTACTGTAAAGGTTGCCCTGGTTCCAGTTATAGGTTTCCATTGCGGTCGCGCCGGTCAGCTTGATCTGCGGATCGATGACTACAGGGAACGCGCGTTCCTCTGCATTCATAAACTCCTTATCAGCGATAACGGTCAGCGTCACGCTGCCCTCCTGCATCTTTCCGACGCTGTATCTGACTGCCGTCGATACCACACCGTTTGCATCCGTCATAAAGGGTGCGGGAATAAAGAAGATTTCTTCCCCGCCGTCATCGGCAATGAAGGCAATCCGCTGGGTGTCATGGTCTACCACCGGTATTACGTTTTCGCATACAAGGCGGAAAGCATACCGATAGGTCTGCGCCTTCTTCCGGACAATAATGTTTTCCTTGACTCCGCCTCCTTCCACGGCGTAGGTGTAATCGGTTCCGTCCTTTACATCCGCAAAAACAAGCCGGTCCGGCTCGCGGTATTCTGCCGGCGTTTTCGCAAGAACGGTGGGCAGGATGCCCTTGCCGGGCTTCTTTTGCGTCGTCTTCTTCAGAACCGTCACGCGATACCCGCCATTCTCCACCGAAAAGAGCTCGCTGCTCTCGGCTTCTCTGCTGAAATGCGCAATCAGTCGGTCCGTACTGCCGGCAAAATGCTTGCCGTCCTCCTCAGTGACCAGCGTATTTCCCGCATTTTCGTACATTCCCGTTTCCTGGTTGAACACGTGTACGGCTTCCGGATAGAACACTGCCTGTTCTGTCCCGTCGCTCATCCGGAAAATCTTCCGGTTTCCCGTCCGGCACTCGGGGAGTTCCCGCATGCGGATTCGCTCCCGATGTGTCGGCGCCGGCGCTTCCTCTGTCGGCATATCGTCCGACGGGGACGTTTCCGCACCGGTGGTCTCGGGCGCAAGAACGAGCGCTTCGTCCTCGTTCTCCAATCCCGTCGTTTCCTTCATTTCATCTGTCATTTTGTTTTTCATTTTGTAATTCCTTTCGTTTTTTTATTTATCTGCACGCGGCAGATGCCGCGATGTCAGCACTGAAAAATGTTATCTGTAACGGATCTCCAAGATCTGCGGTGCATAATAGCTGTCTGCCGTTGCAATTGCGCAAAAGGGCTTGTTTTTCCCGACCGGCTTGAGAATCACGCCGTCGGTTCCGCTCAGGATTCCGGTGACCGGATCCGAAAGCAGCTTTTGCAGATCAATCTGCCAATGCACCCCGTCCACTCCCGATACCGGGACGGCGGATCCGCCCGCAATTTTGTTGTTCCAATTGGAGCCAAAACTGCAAAAACGTGCCGAGACCTCATGTGCACGCATCAAAGCAGGCATTCCGTTCAGCGCAGGAATGTGCAAAAGTGCCCGGTATATGCGCCGGTCCGCAAGCTCCGTCATCAGCGAAGTATCCGGTCTTGTATACAGCCATTGCTGTCCGAACTGTTCGGTATACCCGATATACCCCGTGCCGCCGTAGCTGTTATTGACCGTCGGATTGCCGCTTTCTACCGTGGTATCCTGAAAAAGCTTTCGCTCGTACAGATTGACCTCAAACATCAGCCCCTGCGCCAGCGGACTTGCGGCGGTCAGGCACACCTCATACCGTCTGTCGTCCAGCTTCCGGTGGGACAGGGTTGCAGGTGCGATCAGATTTCCGCCCGCATCAACAGAACCGATGCAGGAAAAGACGACAAACGGTACAAACTGCTCGCGCATCAGGGCAAAATACCGGTCATTGGCACGTACCTGCATGAACGGCACCGACACCTCCGCCGTCAGCCGAACGGAGCGCTGATTCCCGATACCGCACCGGGACACAACGCCGTTTGCAGTCGGTCGAACGCTGCACTGCCCCTCCCGGTGCACACCGTCCCCTACCGCCATCCGCATACCTGCACCTGTCAGCGTACACGCACCGTTATCGTCCTCCAGCCGGACGGTTTCCGAAACCGTGATTTCGGCGTTGCTCCCGACCGCACGAAGCCCCTGCGGCGTTTCGCGGAAAGCAAGATCAATCAGTCTTCTGCTTTTTTTGTTGTAAATCGGTGTACTGAAATAATAAGCCGTTGTACTCCCGTCCTTCTCGGATACGAGCACACGGTACCGGTTTGTATTTCCGCGGTCGATCGCCATCGGCAAGCCGCCGCGCAACTGCCGGATCTCTTCAAATACGGATTGCACACCATCACCTTCCTTTCTCTCTGTCGGGAACCTCGGATTTCCCGTTTTTTGCAAACACATACGGAAACACAACGTTCCGTTATGTTGCCTTTATTCTATCGGTCAAACCAATCAAAAACCGGTCACTTTAAAAAATTTTTTATCACACTGCCGACCACGCAAAACGGCATAAAAAAAGGCGCCCACCGCACAGTTTCTGTGCGATGAGCGCTCACGATATTAAGTTCGGTCAGGAATTACTTCATAGCCTCTTCCACAGCCACGGCGACGGCGACGGTTGCACCGACCATGGGGTTGTTGCCCATGCCGATCAGACCCATCATCTCAACGTGTGCGGGAACGGAAGAAGAGCCGGCAAACTGTGCATCGGAGTGCATTCTGCCCATGGTATCGGTCATACCGTAAGAGGACGGACCGGCTGCCATGTTATCCGGATGCAGGGTTCTGCCTGTACCGCCGCCCGATGCGACCGAGAAATACTTCACGCCGTTTTCAACACACCACTTCTTGTAGGTGCCGGCAACGGGGTGCTGGAATCTGGTCGGGTTGGTGGAGTTACCGGTGATGGAAACGCCGACATTCTCAAGCTTCATAATTGCAACGCCTTCCGGTACATTGTCCGCGCCATAGCACTTGACTGCGGCACGGGGACCGTTGGAATACGGTGTTTCGGAAACTACCTTGACCGTTTCGGTGTACGGGTCAAACTCGGTCTTGACATAGGTAAAGCCGTTGATTCTGGAAATGATGAATGCGGCATCCTTGCCCAGTCCGTTCAGAATCACGCGCAGCGGCTTGACTCTGACCTTGTTGGCATTCAGCGCAATCTTGATTGCACCCTCTGCGGCAGCAAAGGACTCATGTCCTGCGAGGAAGCAGAAGCACTCGGTTTCCTCGGACAAAAGCATTTTGCCCAGGTTTCCGTGTCCGAGACCCACTTTACGGTTTTCGGCAACGGAGCCGGGAATGCAGAAGGACTGCAAACCGATTCCGATATCGGCTGCAGCATCGGCAGCCTTCTTGTCGCCCTTCTTGATGGCAATGGCGGCGCCGACAGTGTATGCCCAAACGGCATTTTCAAAGCAGATGGGCTGTGTGGAACGAACGATTCCGTCCACATCAATCCCCTTTGCGGTACAAATATCCTTGCACTCGTCAATAGAGGAGATTCCGTATTCCTTCAGAACGCCGAGGATCTTCGCCTCGCGTCTCTCATAACCTTCAAACTGTGCCATTTTGCTCTCCTCCTATCATTCCTTGCGCGGGTCAATATAGCGGACAGCTTCAGCAAATCTACCGTATGTACCCTTGGATTTTTCATATGCCTCGTTGGGCTCCATGCCCTTCTTGATCATATCGGTCATCTTGCCCAGAGACACGAACTCATATCCGATCACCTGATTGTCGGCATCCAATGCCATTCTGGTGCAATATCCTTCGGTCATCTCCAGGTATCTGACGCCCTTTTCGCGGGTTCCGTACATGGTACCGACCATGGAGCGTGCGCCCTTACCGAGATCCTCCATGCCGGCGCCGATGACAAGGCCGCCTTCGGAGAATGCAGACTGTGTTCTGCCGTATACGATCTGCAAAAACAGCTCACGCATAGCGGTGTTGATTGCATCGCATACAAGGTCCGTATTGAGCGCTTCCAGCACGGTCTTGCCGGGCAGGATTTCCGCTGCCATTGCCGCAGAGTGCGTCATACCGGAGCAGCCGACCGTCTCAACCAGCGCCTCTTCGATCACGCCGTTCTTGACATTCAGCGAAAGCTTGCATGCGCCCTGCTGGGGTGCACACCAGCCTACACCGTGTGTATAGCCGGAAATGTCCGTAATCTGCTTTGCCTGAACCCACTTTCCTTCCTCGGGAATCGGCGCGGGACCGTGATCAGGACCCTTTGCAACTCTGCACATGCGCTGCACTTCAGCGCTCATTGCGTATTCGCATTTTTCCTCATTCATGTTTGCTTTCTCCTTCATTATTCATGATTTTCATGATCAAACGAAACGGCGGAACCGCCTTATGTATCCGCACAACCGTCATCGGGTATCAGCGCGCGGATCAGCGGCGTCACCGCCTCCAGATAGCGCTCCCCGATCAGGCAGGCTCCCTCCTGTGTCGGATGGATCCCGTCCGCGGCATACTCCGCGCGATCCTCCGGTGCGATTTCCCTGTTCATGATCTCCTGCAGGGGCAGATGCGCATCCGCATACTCTGCCGCCAGCCGATGGACGATCCCGATAAACCGATCCAGATGCGCACGCATCTGCGGCTGATCCGGCTCGGCAATCAAAAACGGATCAATCAACAGGATTTTCGCATTGGTTCTTTGCCGCAAAGCGTCCAGCACCTTGCGGTAGTTGGCTTCAAACTCTCGGTCCGTTACCTCTTTGCCAAAGAGATAATAGTGCCAGACATCATTGATGCCAATCAAAACGGAAACGATATCAGGCTGTATTTCAACGAAATCGTTTTCCAGACGTTCAACAAGATCACATGTCCGGTTACCGCTGATACCGAGGTTGCAGAACTCGAACGAAACGTCCGGAAATGCATCCTCAATCATTGCGGAAGCGAACTTTGCATAACCCTCCCCCATATCATGGGGGTTACTTCGGTCCCGTCCCGCGTCGGTAACACTGTCTCCCTGAAATAAAATCTTCATAATGGTGTTCCGTTCTCCTCTATCGGTATTATTTGACGATCTCGCCGTAAACCGTGCCGAATGCGGCAGCGGCGTTGCACTCATCGGTATCGATATGCATTGCCAGTGCGAACTGATCGCTGACGCGGCAAACCACATCCCCGAAAATCAACGGGCGCGCGGTATCCAATTTGACCGAAACAATCTGTCCGTTGGTGACTCCGAAAGCTTCCGCATCCGCCGGCGTCATATGGATATGGCGCTTTGCAATGATGCAACCCTCTGCGATTTCCATTTCCCCGGCAGGTCCCACCAGTTTGATACCGGGGGTACCGGCGACATCGCCGCTCTCTCTGACAGGGACATCCTTAAGTCCCAGCGCACGTGCGTCGGAGAAGGACAGCTCTACCTGGTTCGCTTTACGTACAGGTCCCAGCACACTGACAGCCAGTTCCCCTTTGGGACCGACCAGTCTGATTTTTTCGTTTGCGGTCGCAAACTGCCCCGGTTGGCTCAGCATCTTCTTCACGGTCAGCTCAGCACCCTTGCCATACAGAATCTCAACCGCCTCGGCAGTCAGATGGATATGGCGGGCAGACGTTTCCACCAGAAATTTGTTTTCCATTGATATGTATCCTTTCACGAATAATTTCCCCCGTGTCCGGCATACTGCCATACAGACAGAATACGGGCATATCGGAAAAACGGGTAAACAGAAATCCCCATTCTTGACCATTATACCACACAAAATCGGAAAAGTAAAGAAGAATTTTCAATAATTCTTACAGAATAAGCATCTTCTTTCTCGGTAATACTGATAAATGAAAAATGCAGAAGAAAGCAGGTCAGGAAAAGATATGGACGAGAAGGAAAAAAACAGCAAAAAGAACAGCCGCGACCGCAGTGAAGAGCTGGATGAAACCATTGAAATGGGTGAGGCGCGCGTCCGCAATGCACGGGAATCCATCCATTGTCTGTCCATCATCGGGCAGATCGAGGGGCATTATTTTCTGCCGGACGGTCAGAAAGCGACCAAGTACGAACATATCATCCCCACACTGGTATCGGTGGAGGAAGATGATGCAATCGACGGGCTTTTGGTGGTGCTCAACACCATGGGCGGCGATGTGGAAGCAGGGCTTGCTCTGGCGGAAATGATTGCTTCCATGACCAAACCGACCGTTTCGCTCGTACTCGGCGGCAGTCACTCCATCGGCATTCCGCTTGCCGTCTGCGCCCGCCGCTCGTTGATCGTTCCGTCCGCCACCATGACCATTCATCCGGTCCGCATCAACGGACTGGTGGTTGGCGCACCGCAGACCTACCGCTATTTTGAAGAGATGCAGAAGCGCATCATCCGGTTCATCTGCGCGCATTCAGGCGCCTCGGAAGAGCGGATCCGGGAACTGATGATGCGCCCGGACATGCTTGCCACCGATGTCGGAAGTATCGTCGAGGGCGAGGAGGCTGTCCGCATCGGTCTGATTGATCAGGTCGGCGGACTGTGTGACGCACTGGAATGCCTGCGCGGTCAAATCCGGGAACGGAAGCAGAAAAAGGAAAAACGGTAATCATTCCCTGTCAGAGGCATTGGGCATTTTGACGAAGCCACTTTTGCGGTTTGCGTCTTTTTGGGGTCGTTAAAAAATTAACCGGTCACAAAGGAAAAGTATATTATGTAATGAAGGGAAAAGTCGTACAGGACGCGGCTTTTCCCTTCATTCCGTTAAATATTTGTCAGGGTTGCCTGATAATTTTTTCACACTGTGAGTATTCCATAAAAAACGCACGCGAATTTCGGCAAAAATTCAGGTAATATTCCACGAAAAAAATTGTCGCTTCTCCCTTGCAAAAGATGCGGAAATTTGCTATAATAGAACGTGAATGAATACCCATTTCATCATTCTGCAAACGGAGGAAACAGCATGAAAATTCTGGTTGTCAATGCCGGAAGCTCGTCATTGAAGTATCAGCTCTTTGATATGGACGCGCATACGGTACTTGCCAAGGGTCTTTGCGAAAAGATCGGTCTGTCCGGCGCCATTACACACAAGCGCCCCGGCAAACCGAACTATGAAGCCGATTACCCCATGCCGACACACAACGAAGCGATTGCTTTGGTTCTGAAACTGCTGACCGATCCGGAATACGGCGTGATCGACAGCGTTGATGAGATTACCGCAGTCGGTCATCGGTTCGCACACGGCGGAAAGATCACAAAATCAAGCATTCTGGACGACGACACCATGCACTACATCGAATCCATCATTCCGATCAATCCCCTGCACGGTCCCCCTGCCATCAAGGGTGTGAACGCCTGCCGGGCGCTGATGCCGGGTAAGCCGATGGTCGGTGTGTTCGACACGTCTTTCTACAGCACGTTAGACAAAAAAGCTTATGTCTATGCCCTGCCCTATGAGTGGTACGAAAAATACGGTGTACGCCGTTATGGCTTCCATGGCACCTCTCACCGTTTTGTTTCCGCGGAAGCGGCAAAATTCGTGGGACGCCCCATCGAGGAACTGAAAATCGTCACCTGCCACATCGGCAGCGGCTCTTCCATCTCCGCCGTCAAGTACGGCAAGGCAGTGGATACTTCCATGGGATTCACCCCGCAGGAAGGCATTCCGATGGGAACGCGCTGCGGTTCCATTGACCCCTCCATCATTCCCTACATCATGGAAAAGACCGGTATGACCCCGGGCGAGGTCAACGACGCGATGAACAAGAAATCCGGTCTCCTCGGTGTTTCCGGCGTTTCCAACGATGCACGTGACGTTTGGGCGGCGGCCGACGCCGGCAACGAACGCGCCAAACTGGCGATGGACATCATGATCCACAATGCCAAGAAAATCATCGGCAGTTACATTGCCGAGATGAACGGCATTGACGTTCTGGTATTCACAGCCGGCATGGGCGAAAACGACCGCCTGATGCGTGAATTGGTTGCTTCCGATATGGAATATCTGGGCATTGCCATTGATAAAGAAGTCAACAAGAACGGTCCGCGCGGCGAGAACCTGGACATTTCCGCAAAGGATTCCCGCGTGAAGGTTGTGGTCATCCCCACCGACGAAGAGTTCATGATCGCCAAGGATACCGAGGCGCTGGTGAAATAAAAAGTTATTTTAAATTGAAAGGATACATAAAAATGGCACAGTCATCATTTGAAATCAAAAAGGAAATCTGCGACATCGGCAAGCGTATTTACGATCACGGTTTCGTAGCAGCCAACGACGGTAATATTTCCGTCAAGGTCGGCCCCAACGAATTCTACTGCACCCCGACAGGCGTGTCCAAGGGTTACATGACCCCGGACATGGTAATCCGCATTGACGGTCAGGGCAACAAGATCGAGGGCAGACTCAACCCCTCCTCCGAAATCAAGATGCACATGAGAGTTTATCAGGAAAGACCTGACGTAAACGCCGTCGTGCACGCACACCCGCCGATTGCGACCGCATTCACCGTTGCAAACATCCCCCTGGATGCTTACATCCTCCCCGAGGCTGTTCTGACCATCGGCGATGTTCCGACCTGTGATTACGGTACCCCTTCCACCATGGAGATTCCGGATTCCCTGATGCCTTACATTCAGAAGCACGACGCATTCCTGCTCAAGAACCACGGCGCTCTGACCGTCGGCAACACCCTTCTGAAGGCTTGCTTCACCATGGAAGAGGTGGAATTCAACGCAAAGATCAACTTCTACGCACGTCAGCTCGGCGGTCTGGACGAGATCCCCTGCGAGGAGTTGGAAAAGCTCATGGAACTGCGCAAGAAGTTCAACATGCCCGGCAAGCACCCCGGCTGCAAGAGATGCCCCAACCTCGGTACAGACAAGTGCCGCTGCAAGGACAATCTGCATAAGTGCGACGGCAGTTGCAACCCCAACAACAATGCGCCTGCCAACTCCAACGACGCGCTGGTTGCCGAAATCACCAAAAAGGTCCTCGCTTCCCTTGGCAAGTAATTCCTGACGGAATAAAAAAGCAAAAGGAAAGGAGCTGAACAATATGGCAATCAATTGGACTGAGGCGCAGATCGCCGACATTGTTTCCAAGGTCATCGCCGGCATGGGCGAGCAGACCCTGGTCAACGACAAGGAATGGGACGCCACCCAATATCACGGCAGAAAGCTGATCGGCATTTTCGAAACGATGGAGGAAGCCATTGACGCTGCAAGCGCCGGTTACGCCGCCATCCGTGCCATGTCCGTGGCGCAGAGAGAAACGCTGATCTCTTCCATCCGCACCTATTGCCGCAACGAAGCCCGCATCATGGCGGAGCTCGGTGTTGCGGAAACGCACATGGGTCGTGTGGATCACAAAACCGCAAAACACATTCTGGTTGCGGACAAAACGCCGGGCACCGAGGACATCGTTGCCGAAGCCAAGACCGGTGACTGCGGTCTGACACTGACGGAGCGCGCCCCCTTCGGCGTTGTCGGTGCCATTACCCCTTCCACCAACCCGTCCGAAACCGTTATCTGTAACTCCATGGGTATGATCGCCGCCGGCAACGGCGTTGTGTTCAACCCGCATCCGGGTGCAATTGCCACTTCCAACTATGCGGTGGATTTGGTTAATCGTGCCGTGTTCGCCGCAGGCGGTCCCAAGGTACTGGTTGCATCGGTACGCAAGCCCACCATGGACACCGCACAGGTGATGTACAAGCATCCCGCCATCCGTCTGCTGGTCTGCACCGGCGGTCCCGGTGTGGTAAAGGCTGTGCTCTCCTCCGGTAAGAAGGCAATCGGTGCCGGTGCCGGCAACCCGCCCGTCATTGTGGACGATACTGCCGACATCGAAAAGGCAGCAAAGGACATCATCGACGGCTGCACCTTCGACAACAACCTTCCCTGCATTGCAGAAAAAGAAGTTTTTGTCTTTGACAATGTTGCCGACCGTCTGATCGCCGGCATGCTCCGCAACGGCTGCATTAAGCTGACCCGTGAGCAGGCAGACGAATTGGCAAAGGTCGTTGTCGTAGAGAAGACGGATTCCAAGACCGGTAAAGTCACCCGCAGTGTCAACCGTGACTGCGTGGGACGTGACTGCCGCGTCATTCTCAAAAAGATCGGCATTGAGGTCGGTCCGGAGATCCGCTGCGCCATCGCCGAGGTTCCCTTTGAGCACACATTCGTGCAGACGGAGCTGATGATGCCGATTTTGGGCATTGTCCGCGTCAAGGACATCGACGAAGCCATCGACCTTGCGGTCAAGGCGGAGCACGGAAACCGTCACACAGCACATATGCATTCCAAGAACATCGATAATCTGTCCCGCTTCGCCAAGGCGATCGAGACGACCATCTTTGTCAAGAATGCGCCCTCCTACGCAGGAATCGGGTTCGGCGGCGAAGGTCATACCACCTTCACCATCGCAGGTCCCACCGGCGAAGGAATCACATCGGCAAAGAGCTACACGCGTCTGCGCCGCTGTGTCATGGCGGACCATTTCAGAATCATCTGAGTCCGCAAGAAAAAGCAGAAAGGAAGTTTTAGAGTATGGATATGTCTTCTGCACAGATTGAAAACATTGTCCGTCAGGTACTTGCCGGCATGAACGGTTCTGTCGCTCCCGCGACAAACGGTGACCTGCCCAAGACCGCGCACGTTGCGATGCTTGTCGATAAGAAGAAATTTGAAGTCAAGGAATTCCCGATTCCCGAACTGACCGACGACGATATTCTCGTCCGCGTCGAGGGTGCGGGTGTCTGCGGCACCGACGTACACGAGTGGAGAGCCGACCCGTTCGGTCTGATCCCGGTGGTACTCGGTCACGAGGGCACCGGCGAGGTCGTTTACCTTGGCAAGAACATCAAGTGCGACACCGCAGGCAAGCCGCTGAAGGTCGGTGACAAACTGGTCACATCGGTCATCAGCTGCGGCGACTGCTATGTCTGCCGTATGGTTCCCGGTCGTACCAACCTCTGCGACAATCAGGGCGTTTTCGGTCTGATCGGCGACAAGAGAGGTCAGAATGAGAACAACCGTCTGAACGGCTGGTTCTCCGATTACATGCTCATCCGCGGCGCGGGTGCCACTTACTTCCAGGTCAATGACCTGAACCTCAACCAGCGTATGCTTCTGGAACTGGCAACCGTGTGCGTACACGCTCTGGAGCGCGGACAGTCCACGGGTCTGATCAATTTCGGTTCCAAGGTGCTTCTGCAGGGTTGCGGTCCTGTCGGTTTGGTTATGCTGTGCGTCCTGCGCGCCGCCGGTATCAACTACATCATTGCGGTTGACGGCAACGAGGATCGTCTGAAGATCGCCGAGAAGCTGGGCGCAAAGAAGACCATTTGCTTCAAGCGTCCCGATGAAGACACGCTTGAGAAGCGCGTTGCCAAGGTCAAGGAAATCGCCAACGGTGTCGGTGTTGACTTTGCTTACCAGTGCACCGGTGCTCCTGCGGCTGCTGCTGATATTTACAGCTACATCCGTCGCGGCGGCGGTATGTGCGAGATGGGCTTCTTCGTCAACAACGGTGAATATTCGGTCAACCCGCACCTTGCTATGTGCAATAAGGAAATCAACATTGTCGGTTCCTGGGACTACAGCGCCGAGGATTACCCCAAGACAATGGCATTCCTGAAGCAGTGCGAAGAAATGAACATCCCGATTGAGAGCCTGATTACGCATTCCTTCCCGCTGGATCAGATGAACGAAGCGATGGAAACCAACGTCGCACAGAAGGGCATCAAGATCTGCTACATTGCAAAATAAGCGCAGCCGGAAATCCTGTTCCCGACCGCCTCTGAATCAGAGAACGGTACGGACGGAACCGGCATACAACGGAAAGGATATACCATATGGCAGCACTCGGAATGATCGAAGTCTACGGCTTCACGACGGCAATTGTCGTTGCGGACACCGTTGCCAAAGCGGCAGATGTCAAAGTCGTTGCCATTGACAGAAACAAACCCGCAAACGCGGATAAGTGCGAAGTCCCGCTGGTTATGATCGTCAAATTTGAGGGCGACCCCGCAGCCGTGGAATCCGCGGCAGAGCTGGGCATCAACGAGGCAAAAAAGCGCGGGTTGTTTATCACATCCAAAATCAATCCCGGTCTTTCGCCGGACGTTGAGTGGTTCGCGCATCTGAATGCACTCGGACGTGATAAGCTCCGCAATCTTCCGCAAAAGAAGGCGGCACGCGGCTCTTCCCGCACCGCTAAAAAAACCAATTCCAATGTTTAATCGGCTGTCCGGCACTTGGCGTCGGCACTGATTGATAAATTCACCCTACAAAAAAACAAAATGAAACAATAAAAAGGAGAAAAAATTATGAAACTCGCACTTGGTATGGTTGAAACCAGAGGTCTTGTCGCTGCAATCGAGGCAGCAGATGCAATGGTCAAAGCAGCAAACGTTCAGCTGATCGGCTCCGAGAAGATCGGTAGCGGACTCGTGAGCGTCATGGTCCGCGGCGACGTGGGCGCTGTAAAGTCCGCTGTTGAGGCTGGTGGCGCTGCCGCTTCCAGACTCGGCGAAGTCATCGCTACACACGTCATCCCGGCTCCTCACGACGATGTTGAGCTCCTTCTGCCCAAAATCGGCTGATCAGTCACCGAAAACAAGCAAGAGGTAAAGAATGGATAACGCAATAGCGTTGCTCGAAGTGCAGGCAATGGTAACTGCCATTGTCGGTCTTGACGCAATGGTCAAGGCGGCGGATGTAAAGCTGATTCATGTCGAGAAACGCTTGGGCGGCAGACTGGTAACGGTCGTCGTTGAAGGTTCGGTTTCCGCGGTGCAAGCCGCCGCGGAAGCCGGCAAAACGGCGGCAGCGGAGGTCGGATCCGTGAAGCTGTGCGAGGTTATCGCACGTCCTCACCCCGACATCATGCGTTTTCTCAAGACAGACGGTGTTTAAGGGTGCCGCGCATTCTGCCATCAGAATGATGCGGTGAAACCCTGATTCCGTCGGTTCCACTTATTCTGATTACATATTTCTTTCAAAGGAGGAAATAAAGATGGAAGCTCTCGGTATGGTTGAAACCAGAGGTCTTGTTGCCGCAATTGAGGCAGCGGATGCGATGGTAAAGGCTGCGAATGTCCAGTTGATCGGCTCCGAAAAAATCGGTAGCGGACTCGTGAGCGTCATGGTCCGCGGCGATGTGGGTGCCGTCAAGGCTGCCGTTGAGGCAGGCGGTGCTGCTGCATCCAGACTTGGCGAGGTCATTGCCACACATGTCATTCCCAGACCGCATTCCGACGTGGAGTATCTGCTCCCCAAGATCGGCTGATTTCGCCGGCTTTGAGACGTGCCGTGTCGACCGGTATCATGCTTGCGCCAGTACGGTACATTTCAATGGCAAGGTGCTTCCGGAGGTTTCTCCCTTCCCTTTTGCGGGCGGGAGACCTCCG
>ERZ1106976.2210-NODE-2210-length-17846-cov-16.737845_pt1 | contig 17846 bp, 18 predicted proteins | sample MGYA00403687_ERZ1106976 | MGnify/ENA primary metagenome ERZ1106976 (study PRJEB35170, sample SAMEA104062446) | human gut metagenome | biome: human gut; feature: human-associated habitat; material: faeces | place: Denmark | collected 2013-02-22 ... | reverse complement strand
AACGTCGTCGTGGTGTCGCCGTGGACAAGCACGATGTCCGGCTGCACCTCGCTGAGCACCTCGCGCATGCGCTCGAGCACGCGCGTCGTGATGGCGGTCAGGTCCTGCCCCTGCTGCATGATGTTCAGGTCGTAATCCGCCCGGATACCGAAGCAGTCCATGACGGAGTCGAGCATTTCCCGGTGCTGCGCCGTGATGCACACGATGCTCTCGATCTCGGGGTGCTTTTGCAGTTCGAGTACGAGCGGCGCCATTTTGATCGCTTCCGGCCGGGTGCCGAAAACGGACATGACTTTAATGCGTTTGCTCATCATTGACCTCCTGCGCAGGCGCTTCGGCAGCTGTGGTATCGCTGTCCTGTTCGGTTTCGGCAGATGCAGTGTCTTTTTCCGCTTCGGCCGCTTCAGCGTCTGTCCGTGCGTCCGCTGCGGCCTGTGCCTCCTGCAGTTCCACGTCGATGTGGTGCTTATGCACGCTCTTGCGGATGAAGGCGCACACGACAAAGCCGATCAGCAGCGCGAGAATGAGCAGCGCGATGCGGATGGAGCCCTTCGTCGTGAGCACGACGGCGGCGAGACCGAGCGTGGCGCTGATGGCGTAGAGAATCGCGACGGCCTGCTTCTGATTCAGGCCGAGATCCATGAGCTTGTGGTGGAAGTGACCGCGGTCGGCGTGAAACGGGCTCTGCCCGTGCAGGATGCGGCGGCAGAACGCAAAGAGCGTGTCCGACAGCGGCACGGCCAGTGCGAGCACGGGCACGACAAACGTGACGATTGCGTAGAACTTGAACAGGCCGAGCACCGACACCGTTGCCAGCACGTAGCCGAGCAGCAGGGAACCGGTATCGCCCATGAAAATACGGGCGGGGTTGAGGTTGTAGGGCATGAAGCCGATGCACGCGCCGGCGAGCGCCGCGACGATGAGCGCCACGTTCGGCTCCGACACGAGCAGCGCCACGACCAGGATCGTCACGCAGCTGATGGTCGATACGCCGACGGCCAGACCGTCAAGCCCGTCGATGAGGTTGACGGAGTTGGTGATGCCGACGATCCACAGCACGGTCAGCGGAATGGCGAGCCAGCCGAGGACGATGGCCTCCTGGCTGCTGAACACGTTCGGGTTCGACACGACGTTGATGACCACGCCGTGCAGCACGGCGATGACGGCGGCGAGGATCTGGATCAGAAACTTCGTCCACGCGCGCAGGGAGATGATGTCGTCAATCACGCCGGTGATGACGATGATGATCGACCCGAGCAGAATGCCGCGCACCTCCTGCGTGATGTCCGCGAACAGGAGCATCGACACGATGAAGCCCAGAAAGATGGCCAGACCGCCCATGCGGGGGATGGGATGGTCGTGCACGCGCCGGGCCTCGCCCGGCACATCCATGGCGCCGAGTTTTTGCGCCAGGATCTTGACGACCGGCGTCAGCGCAAAGCTGACCACGAACGCGATGAGGATCGCGAGCATGACTTTGATCCAGACAGCAGTGTTAAGAAACATGAGAACCGATCTCCAATAATGTAAGTATTATTTGGCGACGAAGCCGACCTTCTTATAGACCTTGCGCAGCGTCTTGTTGGCGATGTAGGACGCCTTATCCGCGCCGGCTTTGTAGACGGTCTCGAGGTAGGCCTTGTCCTTGAGCAGCCGCTCGCTCTCCTCGCGGATGGGGCGCAGCGTCTCGACGACGGCCTCGCCGACGGCGGGCTTGAACGCGCCGTAGCCCTTGCCCTCAAATTCTGCCTCAATGGCTTCGAAGGTCTTGCCGGTGCAGGCAGAGTAGATGCTCATGAGGTTCGACACGCCGGGTTTGTTCGCCAGATCATAGCGCACGCAGCGCTCGGTGTCGGAGTCCGTGACGGCTTTTTTGAACTTGCGCATGATCACGTCCGGCTGATCAAGCAGGTACACGGTACCGTTGGGGTCTTTGTCAGATTTGGACATTTTGTTTTCCGGCGATACAAGACTCATGACGCGCGCTCCGACCTTCGGAATGTACGGCTCGGGGATCTTGAACACGTCGCCGTAGATGTTGTTGAAGCGGGTGGCCACGTCGCGGCAGAGCTCGACGTGCTGCTTCTGGTCGCTGCCGACGGGGACATAGTCCGGCTGATAGAGCAGGATGTCCGCCGCCATCAGGGCGGGGTAGGTGAACAGACCGCCGTTGATGTTCTCGGCGTTTTTGGCGCTTTTGTCCTTGAACTGCGTCATGCGCGAGAGCTCGCCGAACATGGTATAGCAGTTGAGCACCCAGCCGAGCTGCGTGTGCGCGGGCACATGGCTCTGGATGAAGAGCGTGTTCTTTTCCGGGTCGAGGCCGCAGGCAATGTATTGCGCGAGCTGCTCGATGGTGCGGCGGCGCAGGTCGGCGGGGTGCTGCCGCACGGTGATCGAATGCAGGTCGGCCATGAAATAATAGCAGTCGAAGATCTCGGCGCGCTCGCTCCAGTTTTTGATCGCGCCCAGGTAGGACCCGAGCGTCAGATCGCCGGAGGGCTGGATGCCGGAGAGCATGACTTTTTTTGCAGTTTTTTCTTCCATTTTTTATTACTTCCTTAACTGTCTTGCTGAAAATACGCATTTGTTTGAATATTGTACCACAACCCGTGGCGGAATACAACACAGAAAGTTCCTTGACAATCCATGCGATGTAAAATAAGATATAAATAATTATGGTTTATCTATCCGGAGGATACAGAGAATATGAAAGATCAAAAGTGGTTTGAAGACATGGAGCAGCGCATCCCGCACGGCGAGGTGCGCACCCGTTTCGCGCCCAGCCCGACGGGCTATATGCACGTCGGCAATCTGCGCACGGCGCTATATACGTACCTGATCGCGCGGCACGCCGGCGGCAAGTTCATCCTGCGCATTGAGGACACCGATCAGGGCCGTTATGTGGAGGGTGCGGTCGATGTCATTTACAGCACCATGCGCGCCTGTGGCCTGACGCATGACGAGGGACCTGATGTCGGCGGCCCGGTCGGCCCGTATATCCAGACCGAGCGGCGGGGACTCTATAAGGAATACGCCGAGCTGCTCATCGCGCGCGGCCACGCCTACCGCTGCTTCTGCGATAAGGACGACTCTGCCGAAGAAAATGTTTCCGACGGCACAGTCATCCACAAATATGACGGCCGCTGCTCGCGCCTGAGCGAGGAAGAGATCGCGGCCAATCTCGCGGCGGGCAAGCCCTATGTCATCCGCCAGAAGATCCCGCGTGAGGGCAAGACCACGTTCCACGACGAGATCTTCGGCGACATCACGGTCGATAATGACACGCTCGACGATCAGGTGCTCATCAAGCGCGACGGTCTGCCGACGTATAACTTCGCCAACGTCATCGACGACCATCTCATGGGCATCACGCACGTCGTGCGCGGGTCGGAGTACCTGTCGTCCACGCCGAAGTATAACCTGCTCTATGAGGGCTTCGGCTGGGAGATCCCGAAGTATATCCACTGCTCGCCGGTCATGCGCGACCAACACAACAAAATGTCCAAGCGCCACGGCGACCCGTCGTATGAGGATCTGATCGCGCAGGGCTACCTGTCGGAGGCCGTGGTCAACTATGTGGCACTGCTCGGCTGGGCGCCCGGCGGCGAGCGGGAGATCTATTCGCTGCCCGAGCTCGTGGAGGCGTTCGACATCAAGGGCATCTCCAAGTCCCCGGCCATCTTCGATATCGACAAGCTCAAGTATTTCAACAGCGAGTATATCCGCGCCATGACGCCGGAGCAGTTCGCCGCCGTGGCCGCGCCCTATATCCGCCAGACGGTGAAAAACCCCGCCATCGATCCCGCGCAGATCGCGCCGCTGCTGCAGCAGCGCTGCGAGGTGCTCACGGACATTCCGGAGAAGGTGGATTTCTTCGACGCGCTGCCGGAGTATGACATCGCGCTCTACACGAACAAGAAGTCCAAGACCGATCCTGCCGTCTCGCTCGAGATGCTCAAAACGGTGCGCCCCGTGCTCGCGGAGCTCCCGGCGTGGGACGATGAGACGCTGCTCACGGCCATGAAAGATCTGGCCGAGCGGCTGGAAGTGAAAAACGCGAAGGTGATGTGGCCGGTGCGCATTGCGGTGTCCGGCCGCGCGGTGACGCCCGGCGGCGCGGTGGAGATCTGCCGCATCCTCGGCCGGGACGAGACCCTGCGCCGGATCGACGCCGGCATTGCCAAACTGGAAGGATGAGCGGCATGAAAAAACGCACGGGCGTGGAGCGGGCGGTCATCGTCATGGCCGTCGTGGTCGTGCTGCTTGCGATCGCGCTGATTGTGGTCAATGTGGCCGGCATCCGTATCCATAAGCCGGCGCCGGAGGCCCCGGTCGCGACAAATCTGCCGCAGTTTCCGTTTTCCGATGAGCCGGAGCTGATCCTCGGCAGCGGCCAGGCCCCGTCGCGCGACGCGCAGCAGGCGGTTTCCGTCGGCGGCGAGGACAAGACCATGCAGCTCGTCAACGGCTCGTTCGCACAGCGCGGCGGCCCGGACTTCTCGCTGTATCTGGACACTTCCGTGTTTCTGAGCACGGAGATGGACGGCAAGTGCTGCTTTGCCCGCGCAGACGACGCGAGCATGGATGCCTACCTGGAGATCGGCTATCACCCGGGCGCGGACGCGCAGACGCTCGCGGGCACGATCCTCAATGACTACGGCACCATTGCGGCCATGGAGCCGCTCGGTCAGGTCAAGCTCGGAGATTTGAATGCCTATGGTGTCAACGGCGCCACGGTGCAAAAGCAGCTTGAGGCATACCTGATCCAGACGGCGGACGGCTGCGTTTCGGTCGTGCTCTGCCGGGCAGGAACGGCGCCGGCGGGCTGGTATGAGAGTCTGCTCGCCTCGGCGCAGACGCTGCAGATCACCGGCTGAGAAAAACTGCACATCAAAACCACCCTTTCCGGCAACACTAGTCCGGAAGGGGTGGTTTGCTATGAAGAAAAAAACGCGCGTGCTCATCATTTCCTACACGGCAGCGCTCGTCGCGGCACTCGCGATCGGCCTGATCGCCTGCCGCACGGACGCCAACCGCCGCCAGACGGCCATGGACGCCAATTACCGCCACGCTTACGGCGAGGTGCTCAACGCCGTGCAGGAGCTCGACAGCTCGCTGCAAAAGAGCCTGTATGCAACGACAGCGGCCATGGAGTGCACGGTCTGCACGGACATCTACAGCAATGCGCAGACGGCGGAGATGGCGCTCGGCGTGCTGCCGGTCAACTCGCACGCGCTCGCGCGTATCGCGCGCAACATCGCCATCGCCGGGGACTATGCGCGCACGCTCTCGCGCAATGCGGCGGAGGGCAAAACGTTCACCTCCGAGGAACGGGAGCATCTGCGCGCCTTTTCTGACGCCACAACGCAGCTGAGCACGCAGCTCGCGGCGCTCGGCCAGTCACTCTATGACGGTGCAGTTACGACGACAGCGCATATGCGCAGCACGGAGTCGCTGGAGAATCTGGGGCTGGAGACGGATCTGTCCGACACGCTCGAGGCGGAACTCGCGGCGCTGGCCGATTCGTTCGAGGAGCTGCCGCTCCCGATCGCGGACGGCAGCTATCAGGTGCGCACGGCGGCGGATTATGCCATGCTGGCGGGCCGCGGCGAGGTCACGGAGGAGCAGGCGCAGGCCGCGGCTGCGGCTTTTCTGGATATGGATGCGGCGCGTCTGCAGGCGACTGGCCGCTCGGAGGGCACCGTACCGTGCTGGAACTTTGCTATCGACGACGGGGACGACACGTCCTATATCGCGGTCACGGTGTCCGGCGGGGAAGTGCTGCGCTATTATTCCTCCTGCGCCGGCGGCGAACCGGCGCTTTCCACCGATGAGGCGGTGGAGGCAGCTGCGGCGTTTCTGCGCGCGCGCGGTTATGACAACATGCGCCTGATCGACACGGAGGACGCGGGGCAGTCGCTCATCTGCACGTTCTGCTATGTGCAGGACGATGTCCTGTGCACGGCGGATCAGCTGCGCGTGCGCGTCCGGCTCGATGACGGGACGGCCTGCGGCTTCTCGTCGGCGTCGTATCTGGACACACACCGGGCGCGCACGCTCCCGGCGGATACAATCGGCGTGGAAGCGGGGCAGGCGGCCGTGCCCGGGACGCTGCAGGTCGTGGATACGCGCACGGCATTTCTCCGGCTCTATGGCGCGCGCGAGACGCTGTGCTATGAGTACCTGTGCGAAACGGATGATGGGCAGCGCTGCGTCATCGCCGTCAATGCCCGTACCGGGCAGCAGGAGCGCATCCAGACCTCGGATCTGTCCGGCGGGGTGCAGATGCAGTTTTGATGTGTCTCGGAAGAGGGAGAGCGGAAAGCTCTCCCTCTTGACGAAAAATTGCGAACAGTGTATGATAGAAAAACAAATGCGTATCAGATCTTTACATATTGGAGGCTTCTTATGAGCGTCATTCCCAAGATCACCTGCCGGCGCTGCGGACGGGAGTATTCCGGTCTGCGCAGCCGCTGTCCATATTGCGGCACGGGCCGCAGCAGATCCGCGGAGCGTATCCCGCTGCGCACGTCCAGCGAAAATGCAGGCACCCCGGCGGCAGAGCACGCCGCGGTCAATACGAAGTGGCAGATGCTCTTCGGCGGCATTTTGCTCATCGCGGTCGTCGCGGCCGTCATCGTGCTCATCACCGTGAGCCTGAACGCCAGCAAAAATACTTCGGCTTCTGCGGCGCCGACCCCGCCGGCGACGGTGTCCAGCGCTGCGCCGGTCACCACGCCGACCCCGACGCCGGAGCCCACCCCGACGCCGACGCCGACACCGTCGGTCACGAGCCTCACCATCACGTTCCTCGGCAGCAAGCGCACGGAGTTTGCGGCCAAGGTCGGCGATGAGGTGCCGCTGAGCACGACGATCTATCCGGCCGGCGGCGATCAGACCGTCACGTGGTCGAGCAAGGATGAATCCATTGCCACCGTCAGTGACAAGGGCGTCGTGACTGGTGTTGGCAAGGGCACGACGACGATCACGGCCGAGTGCGGCGGCGTGAAGGCCGACTGCACGGTCTATATCACGGCGAAGTAAAGCGCCCCATGTTCGACGGCTCCGATTTTTTTCGGAGCCGTCGAAAAAAGGGGTTGACAAGAAGGTACAGATGCGTTAGAATAACCAACGCTGACACGGACGATTAGCTCAGCTGGTATGAGCATCCGCTTGACGTGCGGAGGGTCACAGGTTCAAGTCCTGTATCGTCCACCATAAAAATGCCGCGACATTTGTCGCGGCATTTTTATTTATCTACTTTACGTTCTGCATGAAAAAAGGAGGCCGGCAGAGACCGGCCTCCAAATATGTAGTCAGCAAAGTTTGCAAGACAGGGCTGACCGCAGTGCTTTTATTATAGTGGGATTCCGGAATGCTGTCAAGACGAAAAATAACAGAAAGAAACATTTCTTCCGAAAACAAGAATCGACAAATTTCGCATATTTCTCTGCAAAAATGAAAAATGTGTAGGTTCGTCAAACATATTGGACAGAGAACTCTGCTGGGGAGAGCCAGTGAAGTGGTCTCATGGGCAAGTTGTTAGAGCGACGGCTGTGGACAGCAAGCTGCTTTGCAAAGTCCTCGAGCGAATAGAACGAGCGGCAAGAGTAGAACCGCTTCTGATCCTCACGGTGGCTTCGCTCCACCTTGCCGTTGTGCCGCGGCGTGTACGGGCGAATGCGTTTATGCCGGATGCCCAGTTCAGCAGCCGTCCGCTCAAACAGCGTCGGCATATCGCGCTTGCTACCCGAAAAACGGTTGGTAAACTCGGAACCGTTGTCCGTCTGGACACATTCCACTTGTATGCCTCTGCGGGCGTACCATGTTCGCAGCTTCTGCAGGAAGTCCGCAGAGGAATAAGTGGATTGCTCCGGATAGGCCGCCAGAAAGCGCAGACGTGTGAACTCGTCAATGGCGGTGTACTGGAACAGCCGAAGCTCCGGATCCGCGATGCACTTGCGCGGCACGACCTTCACATCCACCTGAACGCGCTGACCGGGGTAGGTCATCTGCTCATAAGGCTTTGGCTTATATGTATTTTTCGGCTTTTCGGCAGGAAACAACCCCATTTTACGCATGACACGGAACAGACTTTCCGGGCAGCGGGTGTAGCCGCGCTGCCGCAGACGGTGCCAGAGTTCGAGCATACCCAGGGTTGGATTCCTGCGGCGCAGATCGCGGATGAGCTTCAGCTCGGCCTCCGTGTGCTGGTTGGGGTGGCTGTGGGGCCGTCTGGATTGGCAGGCAAGGGACGCCACACTTCCATCCCAGCGCTGCTTCCAGAAATAGATGTACGACCGGCTCTTGTTGTACTGCCGGCTGGCGCGGCTGACGTCGTATTTCTCTGTGTACTTCATTAGGGATTGCCGATAGGCCATGTCTTGTGTTATACTTTTGCTCATGAGGGATATGGTCTCCTTTCGGGCTGGTTTGGTGTGGTAACTTAACGATAACCCATGAGACCATATCCTTCATATCTTTTTATTCACGTGTCCAATATGTATTGTAGTCCTACAATTTCTCCGCAAAAAATGAAAAATGATACTTGACAACCGTGTGTGTTATCATTATAATGAAAAAGCTGCATCGGGGTGTAGCGCAGATGGTAGCGCGCATGGTTCGGGACCATGAGGCCGCGAGTTCAAGTCTCGCCACTCCGACCACCCAAATCCTCTGAGACGATTCGTTTCAGGGGATTTTTTCTTATCCGGATCGCGCAAAATGACGCCTTTAGAGGTGCTCTCCTATATCGCTGCGCATGAAGTATGGCGCGCAAGCCATCCCAATCAGTGACATTGAGGGCCTGCGCTGATTCCCAAAACCTATTTGTGCTTCCTGCACGTTTTTTATATCCATCCCTTGCGCAACCGGAGCAAATTCGATATGATAGGACTACCGATTTTTTCGTTTTGGAGGAGAACGTATGAACATTGCTGTCATCACCGGCGCGTCCGCCGGTATCGGCCGGGAGCTCGTCTACGCCGTGGACAAAGACGCGCGCTATGACGAGATCTGGGTCATTGCCCGCAGAAAAGAGCGGCTGGAGGAGCTGCGCGACAAGTGCACAAATCCCATCCGCCCGATCGCGCTCGACCTTTCGGACCTGAGCAGCATCGACGCCTATCAGGCCCTGCTCGAGCAGGAGCAGCCCGAGATCAAGATGCTGGTCAATGCGGCCGGCTGCGGCGTGTTCGGCCCCTTTGCCGAGGCGGACCGCAAGAAGCTGCTCGCCAGCGCGCAGCTCAATTCGCTCGCGCTCACGGGCATGTGCCACGCGAGCCTGCCGTATATGCACGCCGGCAGCAGTATCATCAACATGGGCTCGAACTCTGCCTGGCAGCCGGTGCCGTATCAGGCGGTGTACGGCGCGAGCAAGAGCTATGTCCTGAGCCTGTCGCGCGCGCTCGGCCGCGAGCTGCGCCCGCAGGGCATCCATGTCATGTGCGTCTGCCCCGGCTGGATCAAGACCGAGTTCCAGCAGGTCGCGCACCATGACGAATATATCCGCTATGTGGACAAGTGGTATGGCCCAGACGAGGTAGCGGCGCAGGCCATGCAGGATCTCAAGAAGAAAAAGAGCGTCTCCATTCTCGGCCACCCGGTGCGCCGTCAGGTGCGCCTGGTCAAGCTCCTGCCGGTGGACACCGTCATGGACATCTGGTGCAAACAGCAGGGCATCGAGTAAGGCGTTTTACCGCTTGACAAATGAAGTATGCTCTGGCATAATCCTCGTTCGCTGGAGGGCGAGCTGTTCAGAGAAACGGCAGCCGGATAAGGCGCAGACTGAAATGTCTGTTCCTTGTCCGGCTTTTTGTTTTTTAAGGAGGATGACGATGGATTTGCTAAAGGCGATGTGCGCACGATCTACCGCAAATATTTTCTGGCGGCGTTCGGCAGCGCGCTCATCTCGTGCGTTTACGGCGTTGTGGACATGACGATGGTCGGCCAGTATCAGGGGCCGGACGGCACGGCAGCGCTGGCGGTCGTGGCGCCGGTGTGGAATGTCATTTACAGTCTCGGCCTGCTTACGGGCATCGGCGGCAGCGTCCTGCTCAGCGCAAAGCGCGGCAGCGGCGCGGCGGGGCAGGCGGAGGCGAACGAGTATTTCACGACGGCTGTGTTGGCCTCCGTGCTGCCGGCGGTGCTCGGGCCGACTGCGATCTGGTGGGCCATACCGGTCACGGAGCTGCTGGTCGCGTGCTATGCTGTGTCGGCCATGCGGCGCGCGACGCGGGCGCTGCCGCCGTGCTAAAACCGGGCCTGTCTGCATACACTCCTGTTATCGGGGGTGATGTGCGTGAAGCGCTGGAAAGTTTATTTGTGCGCGGCGGTGTTCCTGTTGCTGACGGCGGTGAAGATGGTCGCCCCGGCGGCGGCAACGGACGCGCGTGAGGTGCTGCTGCCGGCCATCAATACGGACGATGACTATAAATCCGTCTTTGCCGAGATCCGCAGCGTGTTTGCGCCCGCACAGGTGCAGGCACAGGACGAACAGCTGCGGCAGTATCTGCCCGCCGTGAATGTGAATATGTCCGCCTGGGCGACGCCCGCGCCGGAGCCGACGCCGACACCCACGCCAGAACCGACCCCGGAGCCCACACCGGCTCCGACGCCCGAACCGACGCAGAGCCCGCAGCTGCAGGCAGCCTTCGCTGCGCGCGAGACATTTCTCAACGAGCAGGCGGTCTATTCCGGCTACGCGGTGCCGGCCAATGTCAGCTATGTGGTCAGCGAGCTGCCGTTTGCGCACGCGTCGCCGGTTGCGGGCTACACCTCGTCCGGCTTTGGCTACCGACTGCACCCATTGGAAAACAAGGTGAAATTTCACTACGGCACAGACTTCGCGGCCAATTCCGGCACTGCGGTCTGTGCCTTTGCTGACGGCACGGTGCTTGCCGCCGGGCAGGACGACGGGTACGGCAACTATGTGAAGATCCGCCATGCCGACGGCTACACGACGCTCTACGGCCACTGCAGCAAGCTGCTCGTGCGCGCCGGGGAGACGGTCACGATGGGGCAGGAGATCGCACTCGTCGGCGCGACCGGCAAGGCGACCGGGCCGCACCTGCACTTCGAGCTCATGCACGACGGGTATTACTATAACCCGGAGTTTTACCTCGCCGCCGTATGAAGCGCCGCCGCTTTTCGCTCGATGTTCGCCCGGGCGCGGTCGCGCTGCTCGCCGGGCTGTATTTTCTGCTGCCGCTGCGCTGGTGCGCGCGGCTGGCGCTCGCCGTGGCGGTGCATGAGCTGGGCCATGTTGCGGCGCTGGTGCTGTGCGGTGCGGAGATCTACGGCCTGCGCATGGAGGGCTGCGGGCTGGCGCTGCGCTGCGCGCCGCCGGAGGGCGCAGCGCGCACGATCGCGGCGGCGCTGGCCGGGCCTGCCGCCGGTGCGGGACTGTTTTGCATTCTGCGCGGACTTGGGTACCCGGAGGGGGCGGACCTGAGCCTGCTGTACGCGTGCGTGAATCTGCTGCCGGTGCTGCCGCTCGACGGCGGCCGCGCGCTGCATGCGGCGGTCACGGCGCTGGCGGGGGAGCGCGCGGCGGAGCGGCTGTTGGACGCGCTGGGCCTGGTGCTGCCGGTCGCACTCATGGGGTTCGGCGTGGTGCTGTTTGCGCGCGGCATGGGGCTAGCGCTGGGCGTGTTTGGCGCGTGGCTGGCGCTTTTGCAGCCGGGAATGACTTGCCAAGGGGGAAAACATGATGTAAAATACTCCTACTATCATATGTAGGAGTGTAGTATGGATCAGCGATTGGAACGCATCCTGCCGCGCGTGCAGAAACCCGCGCGCTATACCGGCGGCGAATACCGCCAGATCATCAAGGACAAGGCGGAGGTGGACCTGCGCCTCGCTTTTTGTTTCCCGGATATTTATGAGATCGGCATGTCGAACATCGGCATGCGCATTCTCTATGCAACCATGAACCGGATGCCCGGCGTCTGGTGTGAGCGCGTGTTCGCCCCCTGGGGCGACATGGAAGCCGAAATGCGCCGCGCGGGCATCCCGCTCTACGCGCTCGAGAGCGGCGACCCCGTCAGCGCGTTCGACGTCGTGGCATTCTCGCTCGGCTATGAGATGGCGTATCCCGCCGTGCTCAATATGCTCGACCTGGCCGGTATCCCGCTGCGCAGCGCCGACCGGCCGGAACTGACGCCGCTCGTCATCGCGGGCGGCACGGCCTGCAGCAATCCGGAGCCGATGGCCCCGTTTTTTGACCTCATGATCATCGGCGAGGGCGAGGAGGTCAACAATGAGGTGCTCGCGCTGTTCCGGCAGGCGCGGCAGGCCGGCTGGAGCAAGACGCAGTTTCTCGAAACGGCGGCGAAGATCCAGGGCGTGCTCATCCCGTCGTTTTATGTCCCGCACTGGAACCCGGACGGCACGCTGCACGACCTGACGCCGACGCACGGCGCACCCGCGCGCGTGACCAAGCGCATCATTCAGGATCTCGACGCCTGCTATTATCCGACCGACCCCATCGTACCGAGCACGGAGATCGTGCATGACCGCGTGAACGTGGAGCTGTTTCGCGGCTGCATCCGCGGCTGCCGCTTCTGTCAGGCGGGGTATGTCTATCGCCCGGTGCGCCCGCGCAAACCGGAGACGATCATCCGCCAGGGCATCGAATCGCTCAAAAACACCGGCTATCAGGAGGCGACGCTCCTGTCGCTCTCGAGCAGCGACTACCGCCCGCTCGACGAGGTGTGCGACGGGTTGCTGGAATACTGCGAGCCGCGCAGCATGAGCCTCGCGCTGCCGTCGCTGCGCGCGGACAACTTCTCCATGGACATCATGAGCCGCCTGCAGAAGGTGCGCAAGGGCGGCCTGACCTTCGCGCCCGAGGCCGGAACGCAGCGCCTGCGCGACGCGATCAATAAAAACGTGCGCGAGGAAGACCTGCTCCATTCCTGCCAGGTCGCCTTTGAGGGCGGGTGGAACGGCATCAAGCTCTACTTCATGCTCGGCCTGCCGACGGAGACGGACGAGGATGTGCTCGGCATCGCGGAGCTTGCCAATCAGGTGCTGCACACATGGCGCATGCACGCGACGAACAAGGCCCGCGGCGTGCGCATCACGGTCAGCACGTCGTGCTTCGTGCCGAAGCCGCACAGCCCCTTCCAGTGGGAGGCGCAGGTGACGATGGATGAGTACAAGCGCAAGGTCAGCCTCCTGCGCGAAAATATCAAGGCCAAGAACGTGACCTACAACTGGCACGACCCGGACACCAGCTTCGTCGAAGCCGTGCTCTCACGCGGCGACCGGCGCATTGCCGACGTCATTGAAGAGGTCTGGCGCCGCGGCGGCAAGCTCGAGGCATGGGGCGACTATTTCTCGTTCGACCGCTGGATGACGGCCATGGACGCCTGCGGTGTCGACCCGATGTTCTACGCCTGCCGCGAGCGCGGGAAGGACGAGTTCCTGCCGTGGGACATCGTGGACATGGGCGTGCGCCGCGCGCACCTGTGGCACGAGCGCGAGCAGGCGTACAAGGCCGAGCTCTCGCCCGACTGCCGCAAGCAGTGCACCGGCTGCGGTGCGCTCGCACTCATGACGGAAGGGGGCAAGTGCGATGCCTGAAAAGCTGAGACTGCGCTTTGAAAAGACTGGCCGCGCGATCTATATCTCGCACCTCGACCTCATGCGCACGATGCAGCGCGTGTTTCTGCGCGCCGACTGCCCGCTGAAATATTCCGAGGGCTTCAATCCCCACGCACTCATCTCCATCCTGCTGCCGCTGTCCGTCGGCGTCGGGAGCGTGTGTGAGCTGATGGATTTCCAGCTGCGCGAGGAAGTAGACCTCGCCGCGCTGCCCGAGCGGCTCACAGCGGTCATGCCGGAGGGCATCCGCGCGCTCGAGGCGTACTCCGGCGGGCGTAAGGTGCGCGAGCTCAAGTGGCTGCGCGTGACCGGGCGGTATGAATACGACAACGCAGACCCCGCGGACATTGCGGAAAAGCTCCGCGCGTTTTACGCGCAGGATGCCATCGTTATCACCCGCAAGACCAAGCGCGGGGAAGGGCAGATGGACATCGTGCCTGCAATCTCGGAGCTGCACGTGCGCCCGGAGGTGCGGTTCGTGACGATTGAGGCCGTTGTCTCCGCACAGGAGCCGACGCTCAACCCCGACCATCTCGTTACGGCGCTGCATCAGCTGGCACCCGAGCTGGCGCCGGACTTCGCTGCTTTCACGCGGCGGGAGGTCTACACGGAGGATATGCAAATTTTCCGCTGAAAACACTTGCAAACCGACACGGGATGTGCTATTATCTTATGGCTTGTGCGAAACAGCGTTTCGCAAGATAACGACGGTCCGCTGCCGTGACCGGCTCTGTCCACCGGTATGAACGTCTGATAAAGGAAGGATTTCATTATGGATCTCATCAAAACTCTGACCGCGCAGTACATGAAACCCGAACTGCCGGCCATGCGCGTCGGCGACACCGTGCGTGTCACTGTCCGCGTCACCGAGGGCAACCGTGAGCGTACCCAGGCTTTCGAGGGCACCATCATCGCCAAGAAGCACGGCGGCATCAACGAGACGATCACCGTCCGCCGCATCTCCTACGGTGTGGGCTGCGAGAAGGTTTTTCCGGTGCACTCTCCCACGATCGTGTCCGTCGAGACCGTTCGCCGCGGCAAAGTCCGCAGAGCCAAGCTGTACTACCTGCGCGACCGCGTGGGCAAGAGAGCCAAGGTCAAAGAGCTTATCTAAGTGGATACTGCAAAAAAGAGGCTTCGGCCTCTTTTTTGCATTTTCGGGGCGTTTTTGTGATGCCGCCGGAAAAGAATTCACACAATTTTAGTTGCCGAAAACGGGTCTGAGCGTGTATAATATAGTTTACGAAATTTTTACACCGAGGTTTTGAAAATGGACAGCAAGAATCCGAGCGGCGCCAAGGGCCGCGCCGAAGTATACGATTGGATCCAGTGCATCATCTTTGCGCTGGTGTTCTGCGTGCTGCTGTTTGTGTTTGCGGTGCGCATGGTCAACGTCGTCGGTCACTCCATGGTGCCGACGCTCGAACAGAATGACAAGGTCGTCATCTCCAACCTGTTCTATCATCCGAAGCAGGGAGACATCGTCGTCCTGCGCAAGCAGACGCTCATGGAAGAGCCCATCGTCAAGCGCATCATCGCGACGGAGGGGCAGACCGTGGACATCGACTTTGACGACGGCGTGGTCTACGTCGACGGCAAGGCGCTCGACGAGCCGTATGTCAACGAGCCCGTGCACGACCGGGAGAATTTCGAGGGCAAGATCACGGTGCCGGAAGGCTGCGTGTTCGTCATGGGCGACAACCGCAACGCCTCCACCGACAGCCGCGACGCGCGTCTCGGCTGCGTCGATGAGCGTTATATCATGGGCCGGGTGTACTTTACACTCTTCCCGGTCAAGAACATCGGAGTTGTGAAATAACATGGCGCAGGACTTTGAAAAACTGAATATCCAGTGGTTCCCGGGCCATATGACGAAGGCCCAGCGCATGATCGAGGAGCACATGAAGCAGGTCGATGCCGTGTGCGAGATTCTTGATGCGCGCATCCCGATGGCGAGCCGCAACCCGGACATCGACCGTCTCGCGGGCGGCAAGCCCCGCATCGTCGTGCTCAACCGCACCGATCTTGCCGACCCGAAGGCGACGGCGCGCTGGCGCGCAGCCTTTCAGCGGCAGGGCATGACCGTGCTCGAGACCGACAGCCGCAGCGGCAAGGGCGTCAACGGCTTTGCCGGCGCCGTGCGCACGGCGCTGCACGATAAGATCGAGGCGTATGCCGCCAAGGGGCAGGTCGGCCGGCCGATGCGCGTCATGGTGCTGGGTATCCCGAATGTGGGCAAGTCCACATTTATCAATAAGGTGGCGCGGCGCAAGGCGGCCGCCGCCGGCGACCGGCCGGGCGTCACACGCGGCAAGCAGTGGATCACGGTCGATCAGGGCCTGGAGCTGCTGGACACGCCGGGCATCCTCTGGCCGCGGTTTGACAGTCAGGAGGTCGGTGAGCTGCTGGCCATCACCGGCGCGATCAAGGCCGAGGTGCTCGACCGCGAGACGCTTGCGGCCAACTTCATGCTCCGGCTCGCAAAGTTTTACCCCGACGCGGTGGAGCAGCGCTACAAGTTCCGGCCGGACCCGGCCTGCAATGGCTTCGAGCTGCTGGAGCAGGCGGCCAAAAAGCGCGGCTTCCTCATCTCCGGCGGGGAGTATGACCTTGAGCGGATGGCTGGCGTGCTGCTCGATGAATACCGCGGCGGCAAGCTTGGCCGCATCACGCTCGAGATGCCGGAGGCGGATGTATGACGCAGGTCGATCTGTGGACATTGGAAAACGAGCTCCGCACGCCGGACACCGATCCGCTGTGCGGTGTGGACGAGGCCGGGCGCGGACCGCTGGCCGGGCCTGTGTGCGCGGCGGCGGTGATGCTGCCGCCGGGATTGGAGATCCCGGGCCTGAACGACTCGAAAAAGCTCTCGGAGAAAAAGCGCGAGGCGCTCTATGATACCATCATCGCGCAGGCGCTGAGCTACGGCATCGCATTTGCGACCGTGGAGGAGATCGAGGAGCACAACATCCTCGGCGCGACGTTTCTGGCTATGAACCGGGCCATCGCACAGCTCTCCCCGCAGCCGGCGCTCGCGCTCATCGACGGCAACCGGAACACCGGCATCGCGGTGCCGAGCCGGTGCATCGTTGGCGGCGACGGTAAGTGCGCCGACATCGCGGCGGCCTCCGTGCTCGCAAAGGTCACGCGTGACCGCTACATGCGCCGGATGGCGGAGACCTATCCGCAGTATGGCTTTGAAAAACACAAGGGCTACGGCACGGCGGCGCACTATGCGGCCATCCGGGCGCATGGGCCGTGCCCCATCCACCGGCCGTCGTTCCTGAAGAAGATGCACTGATATGGCCGGTGCAGTCAAGGGAACGAAGGGCGCCTGGGGCGAGGACTGCGCGGCGGCGCACCTGCGCCGGCACGGTTACCGCATCCTTGCGCGCAACTACAGCTGCCGCTTCGGCGAGATCGACATCATCGCGGCCGACCGGCACTATGTCGTGTTCGTGGAGGTGAAGCTGCGCGCGTCCGACCGGTTCGTGCGCGCGGGCGCGTATGTCACGCCGGCCAAGCAGGCGCGCATCCGCACGGCGGCGTCGCTCTGGCTGGCGGAGCACGAGACGGAGCTGCAGCCGCGCTTTGACGTGATCGAAATTTACGGCGATGCGGACACCCCGTGCCGCCAACGCAGGATCAGTCAGATCGAAAATGCTTTTGAATAATGAGGGACCAGATATGAACTACTACAGCACAAGAGATCATCAGCATATTGTTTCCGCCGCGCAGGCGATTGCCTGCGGCCTCGCGCCGGACGGCGGCCTGTTCGTGCCGGAGGCGCTGCCGGCGGTGTCCGCGCAGCAGCTTCAGGCGCTGTGCGGCATGACGTACCAGCAGCGCGCCGTGACGATCATGCGCCCGTTTCTGAGCGAGTTTACGGACGAGGAGCTTGCGCGCTTCACCGCCGCGGCCTATGGCAGCCAGTTTGACGACCCGGCCGTTGCGCCGGTGCACCGGCTCGACGGTACCACCGCGTTTCTCGAGCTCTGGCACGGGCCAACGTGCGCGTTCAAGGACATGGCGCTGCAGATCCTGCCGTACCTGCTCACGGCGAGCCTGAAAAAGTGCGGCGAGCAGCGGCAGGTGTGCATCCTCGTCGCCACCTCGGGCGACACCGGCAAGGCGGCCCTGCAGGGCTTTGCCGACGTGCCGGGCACGAAGATCCTCGTGTTCTATCCCTACAGCGGCGTGTCGGAGATCCAGCGCCTGCAGATGGTCACGCAGAC
>ERZ1106976.2196-NODE-2196-length-17923-cov-8.627490_pt1 | contig 17923 bp, 15 predicted proteins | sample MGYA00403687_ERZ1106976 | MGnify/ENA primary metagenome ERZ1106976 (study PRJEB35170, sample SAMEA104062446) | human gut metagenome | biome: human gut; feature: human-associated habitat; material: faeces | place: Denmark | collected 2013-02-22 ... | reverse complement strand
ATTTCGGAATTTCATCCTTTGCTGCCTCCACAAGACCCTTTTTTTCCGCGCCGGCAAGATATTTTCGCGTGATTGCGGATACGGTCGCCGTATCCGAATCAAAAATTGCGACAATATCGCGGATTCTTATATTTTTACTGTTGCCAACGTGCAGATACACACCCTGTACCTTCCTTCACTTCCGTATAGCATCCGTTCTCTACACGAATCAGATGCGCGTCCGGAATATTTTTGTTTTCCGCGGCACCGAAATCACACGTTGTCATGATAACCTGTTTGCCGCCTGTTCTACAGAGCAGATAAGACTGCCTTTCCGCATCCAGCTCGGAAAGCACATCATCCAGCAGAAAAACCGGATAATCTCCCCCGCACTTTTCGCGGCAAATTTCCCCCTCGCTCAGTTTCAAAGCCAACGCCAGCGATCTTTGCTGCCCCTGAGAGGCAAAAATCCGCGCCGGATTGCCGTTGAGAAGAATTTCCATGTCGTCCCTGTGAATTCCCCAAAGCGTGGCTCCCGCAAAAATTTCCCGGTCTGTGTGCGTTGTCAGAAGGGAAATATACTTTTTTTCCACCCGACCGGTGTCCTCAATTTCCTCTGCCGCAAGACCGCTGCTGCTGCGGTAAACAATCTGCGGAATCTCTTTCTGATCCGTCATCTCTCCGAAAATCTCTGCCACGTACCCGGAAATCTTCCGGATATATGCCGCGCGATAGGAAGAAATGAGTGCGCACTCACGTGCAAACTGTAAGGACCAAAATTCACCGGTTTTTTCAAACACACTGCGGTCCGACGCCGCATCCCGCAAAAGCTTTCCGCGTTGCTTGAGAATCTGGCTTGCCCTTTGCAGAGATTGCAGATAGAGCGGATAAAGCTGAGAAAGCGCAACATCCATAAACCCGCGCCGGATTCCCGGTCCGTCCTTAATCAGGGAAAGATGCTCCGGGCAAAACAGCACGACACGGAAAACACCCACGACATCCGACATTTTTTCAATTCTGACCCGGTTCTGCTCCACATGGCGCCGCCTGCGGTCCCCGGTAAAACGCATGGTAATATTCTGTCTGCGCAAGGAATCCGAAAAATCATTGGACAGACAGGCATACGCGCTCCCGAACCGCAGCATATCTCCGTCATGCGCCTGCCGGAAACTGCGTCCGAGTGCCGTATAGTAAATTGCTTCCAACAGATTTGTTTTTCCCTGCGCATTGTTTCCAATCAGCACATTAACCCCGGGACCGAACGTCAGGGATGCTTTTTCGATGTTGCGGAAATTTTCAACACGGATTTGTTCGCAGCGCATAAAAGAGCCTGTTTACTCCTTGATCCGAACGGGAAGAAGCATGAAAAATTCCTCTTCCTCTTCATTTTTTTCCGCATCGGCGGGCTGAATGTTGATTCCTGCCAAGGGGGAAGAAAGGTCAATCCGCAGATTCTGCGCATCGGATGCGCGCATACATTCCATCAGGTATCTGTTGCTGAATGCAATCAGCAGATCCTCGCCCTCGTGGGTGACAGGAACCTCATCATAGGTACTGCCATATGCGGAATCTGCGAGAACCTTCAGCAAATCCCCCTCAATGCGGAGTTTGACATACGATTTGACCGCACCCGCCACCTTATCTTCCGTAATCAGCGCCGCACGTTCCAGCGCGGAAAGCAGGTGCTGCCGGTTGACTTCGATACTGATCTTGTGTGTATGAATAATGAAACGGTTGTAGTCGATATAATCGCCGTTGATCAGACGGGAGAAAATAATCAGCTTTTCCGTCTGCAGTACTACATTCTTGTGGCTGACATAAACAGTCACCTTTTCTTCTTCGTCGTCGGACAAGAGCCGGCAAAGCTCATTGACCGTTTTGGAAGGGACAATAAACCGGAAATCAATGGCTTCGTTACTGATTTTTTCCGGCTGTACCGTCGCACTGCATTTTGCAAGCTTGAAGCTGTCACAGGATACCATTTCCAGACGGTCCTGTGTGATATTGACATAACAACCGTTCAGGACGGCGCGCTGGTCATTGATTCCCATCGCAAAAGAAACCTTTGCAAACATCTTTTTCAGGGTTGCCTGGGAAAGAATAAAGCCGTTGTTGCCGGACAAACGGGGAATTTCCGGGAAATCTTCGGCGCTGAGCGCATTCATTTTGTGAGAAGAGGTTCCGCAAACGATATTGGCAATCATTTTTTCGCTGACGCTCAGCTCAATCTCGTCTCCTTCCATGACACGGACTGTCTGGCTGAATTTGTTGGCGTTGATGATGCACTTTCCGGGTTCTTCCACCCGGCACGGTACCGTAATACGAATTCCTTTTTCAAGGTCATAGGTTGTCATGATGCAGCTGTCCTGCTCGGTTGCTTCCAACAGAATCCCTTCTGTGGACGCATTGGTGGATTTGCCGACCGCGCACAAAAGCGGCGTGATCACATTGGACAGTTCCTGGCGGTTAAATAAAATTTTCATTTTGGCTGTTAACTCTTACCCTTGTAAGAGATCCTTTCTGATTTTTTCCGGGTTCGGTAATCGGTGACCGTAACCGGAGGCATTTTTATTCTGACAAACTCCGTTTCCTCTGCCGCCCTCTTTGCGGGATGCGCTTCGCGCGCGAAAGAGCAAAAAAATGAGATATTATTTTATTTTGAGTCGTAGCAGGCACGGTGGAAACTGTGAGAAAAACATACGACATTTATTTAAGGAAATAAAAAGTAAATACGCATATTTTTTCTGTGGAAACCCTGTGGAAAAAATTCCTTTCGCCTTTTCCGAAAACACGCATCCGCATGTCGTTCTGAAATTTTTTCCGTCATTCCCACGGATGTCGTTTTTCTTTTTTCTGACTTTTCGGATGTTGATTGTGTGGAAAACGGTAAAAAAGGAATTTTCTGAGGTCTCTCTTGCGGAAAAAAGCCCTATGTTCTGTGGAAAAGCTATGGAAAAATGTCTGCAAAAAACTGTGACAATCGCAGAGACTGTAGAGAACCTCTCTTTTTTCCTGTGAAAAAATACCCGAAAAGCCCTTTTTTCAGGATTCTTTGATTTCCTTGATAATGCTGTCAATATCCAGTCGCAGAGAAGGGGTGGCGTTGATTTTTTTGTTGATTGCATCGATGGATGCCATCACGGTGGTATGGTCACGATCAAAAATCTTGCCGATATTCGGGAAAGACATTTCCGTAATGTCACGGATCAGATAGATGGTAATGTGTCTTGCCTGGGCGATTTCCTTATTCCGTTTGGTTCCGATCAATTCTTCTTTCTTGATACCGTATTTCCGATAAACGGCTGCAAAAATCTTTTCGACGGTGGTACTGACCGGTTCCGCACCGCCGAGCAGTTCGGTGATGCAGCTCCGTGCCATATCCATCCCGATTTCTTCACCGTTGATGTAATGACGCGCCGACATTTTTCGGATAGCGCCTTCCAGTTGACGGATGTTGGACCGCAGATTCTCCGCCAGGTAATAGAGCACTTCTTCCGGAATTTCGATATGCGCCTGGTCTGCCTTCTTTTTGATGATGGCAACCCGGAGCTCCAGATCCGGCGGCTGGATATCCGCAATCAGTCCCCATTCAAAACGGGTCTTTAGTCGGTCCTCCAGCGTTTTGATTTCCCTCGGTGGTCGGTCCGAGGTCAGAATGATCTGTTTGCTGTCTTCAAAAAGTGCGTTGAATGTGTGGAAAAATTCTTCCTGTGTTGCGACTTTTCCGGCGATGAACTGAATATCGTCGATCATAAGGATATCACAAAGCCTGTATCGGTCGCGGAATTCCTTCATTGCCTGTCTGGAGAGGGATTCGATCATCTGGTTTGTAAAATCTTCGCCTTTGATGTAAATGACCGAGATATCATGCTTTTTCTTTTTCATCTCGTTGGTAATCGCGTAAAGCAGGTGTGTTTTACCGATTCCGCTGGGGCCGTAAATGAAGAGTGGATTGAAATCCATCGCAGGCCTGTCCGCAACGGCAACGCATGCCGCATGCGCAAATTTATTGGAACTGCCGACAATAAAATTGTCGAAGGTGTAATCAAAATTAAACGGCGGTATGGTGGAGCCGATGCCGGTTTTTTCCTGTTCCGGTTTCTTTTCTTCGGGCGGGGTGATGCCGCGCAGCGCACGTGCCATGGAGGCGCCGCTGACAGGGGTTCCGGTGAAGTGCATCTCTACGGTCACAGGAAATCCGAGATTCTCCGTAAAACGGCGTTCAATCTCGGAACGGTATTTTTCGTTGATGATATTGACTTTCATCTCCTCGTCGGTGTCAAACACAATTGTGTTGCCGTCAAAGGAGGTAACGGAGAGTCCGCCGAACCAGAGATCTACGGCAGTATCGTTCATGATATTGCCCATAGACGTCCTGACCGTATCCCATACCCGGTTGATGGTGTCAAGATAAGCCATCGTGACATTCCTTTCTGTATTTCTTCGCACAGACAGGGGTGGATTCGACAGGCACCCCCTATATACGTAATATATAATATTATATCATATTTTCTCCGCACTTTCAAGGGCTAATGCAAGAATTTTTGTATTTTGCGATATGCACAAAAAGCTGTAAAAAAAACTGTTTAGAATGACGTATGCGTATCTGAAATAGCAAAAAACGTCCGATTTACGCCTATGATTGTCTTGAAAAAAAGCATTAAATGTCTTAGAATAAAACCATCTCAGAAGATTTTTTTTAAGGAGGAATTACTTGATGTCTTTACCTGTTGCGATTCAGTTGTATTCCGTGCGGGATGATGCGGCGGCAGATTTTCGCGGATCGCTGGAAAAAATCAAGAAAATGGGGTATGACGGAGTGGAGTTTGCCGGTCTTTACGGAAATTCACCGGCACAAATCCGTTCCATGTGTAAGGAAATCGGTCTTGTCCCCATTTCCGCGCATGTTCCTTATTACGATATGGTGGCGGATCCGGAAGGAGTTCTGTCGCAGTATGCGGAAATCGGATGCCGCTTTGTGGCGATTCCGTATCTGACCCCGGAATGCAGACCCGGTACGGACGGCTTTGCCGGTGTTGTGGAAAACGCGCTGATGCTCGGCAAGGTTGCAAAAAAGTTGGGGATGCAGTTGCTTTACCATAACCATGATTTTGAATTTGACAAAATCGGGGATGAATACGCACTGGATGTCCTGTATCAGACCGTTCCCGCTGAATTTTTGCAGACGGAACTGGATGTCTGCTGGGTACGGGTCGGCGGTGAGGACCCCGCCGCATTTATCTGCAAATACAGCGGCAGAACGCCGGTTGTTCACCTGAAGGATTATGCGGGCGGTAAGAGTGACCATATGTATGAACTGATCGGTCTGGAGAGCGAAAAGGAGAGCGCGCCTGCGCAGGCGTTTGAATTCCGTCCGGTCGGCTCCGGTTGTCAGGATATGCCTGGAATTATCCGTGCATCGGTCGATTCCGGTGCGGAGTGGCTTTGTGTGGAACAGGACCAGCCGTCCATGGGACTTTCTCCGATGGAATGTGCGGAAAAAAGCAGAAATTATCTGCGTTCCATCGGATATTGATAGAAACAATTCAGTGATTATTAAATGGAGGATTGAAAAATGGCAGAAAAAATGGATGCAAAACTGGATTATGCACACCAGGCAGTTGAGGAAAAGATAGATACTGATCGCAAACTGCGCGTCGGTATCATCGGGTGCGGCTGGATTGCCGGCTCACACATTGATTGCTATAAGCGTATGCCCGACGTGGAGGTGGTAGCGGGTTGCGACCTGATTCCCGGCAAAGCGGCAAAATTTTTCCGTGACAACGGTGTGGCAGGCGTAAAAACGGATTATGCTTCACACAAAGAGATGCTGGATGACGAATCCCTGCACCTGGATGCTGTTTCGGTCTGTACATACAACCGTCAGCACGCAATTCCGACCATTTATGCGTTGAAAAAAGGCGTAAATGTGTTGCTTGAAAAGCCGTTCACGGTGACCCTGGATGAGGCGATCGAGGTGATGAAGGCGGAAAAGGAGAGCGGCAAAGTGCTTTCCATCGGATTCCAGCCGAGATTGGATGCCAATATGCAGATGATCAAAAAGATTGTGGAATCCGGCGAGCTTGGACAGGTGTACTATATTCAGACAGGCGGCGGTCGCCGTCGCGGCATTCCGACACCTTTCGGAACTTCCTTCATTGAGGACAGTACCGCAGGACTCGGTGCACTTGCGGACATCGGTTGCTATTCTCTGGACATGGTGCTCAATGCCGTCGGTTATCCGAAGCCTTTGACCGTCACGGGTTACAAGAGCGATTTCTTCGGCAAGGATCCCGCCACATATCCCGACCATCCGGAGTATGCAAAACTGTTCGGCGTCGATGATTTTGCCGCTGCGTTTATCCGTCTGGAAGGCGGGATTATCCTGGACTTCCGCATTGCATGGGCAATGAACATCAATACCCCCGGCGATACCATTATTTTGGGTACAAAAGCGGGACTCCGTATCCCGTCCACGGATTGCTGGAACGGTTCCGTCGGCGGTCCGATGCGGATTTACAAGACCATCGGCGGTGTGGATATGGAATATGAGGTACCGATCATTCAGGATAACGGCAATCTGTTTGAAAAGAAGATCCGCTCTTTCCTGGATGCTGTCAAGTACGGCAGACCCGCACCTGTTCCGACCAGTCAGATCATCTATAACCAGGCAATTCTTGACGGTATTGCAAGATCTGCACGTGCCGGCAAGGAAGTGAAGATCTCCATCCCTAAGGTGTAATTTTTGGATAGAGACCCTGTTAAGCAAAAAGAGAGTATTTTTCTGTTTTACGACGGAGAGATTCTCTCTTTTTTTGATTTTGTCTGTCTGAAACGGTTTTGTTCTTCAAAACAGGTTCATAATTTTATGCCATAATGAATCCGCACGGAAGGAGGAATGCGTATGTCACAGATTACAAAAAAGGCACTGGAAGCCTCACTCAAAAAACTGTTACTGAAAAAACCGCTGAATAAGATTACCATCAATGATATTACGGAAGACTGTGGGATTAACCGTATGACCTTCTATTACCATTTCAAGGATATTTACGATCTTGTGGAATGGGTCTGTATTCAGGACGCGTCCGAGGCGTTGGATGAGAAAAAGACTTACGAAACCTGGGAACAGGGTTTTGTACAGATTTTCTTTGCCGTGCGTGAAAACAGACCTTTTATCATGAATGTTTACCGTTGCGTCAGCAGAGAGCGTGTGGAAAAATATCTGGCGCCTCTTGCGGATGAACTGATCCGTGGCGTGATTGAAGAAAAGGCACAGGGCATGCAGGTATTGGAAGCCGATAAGCGTTTTATTGCCAAGGTATACGGATATGTGTTTGTGGGTCTGATGCTGGAATGGATCGGCAACGATATGAAAGAAGATCCCGTGGAGCTGGTCGATCGTCTGGCATTGGTTATCAAGGGAGATGTGACTTCGGCATTGGAAAGATTCCGGACAGACCGCAGATTCGGCTGAAGCCTTATCAAAACGGCAGAAATGATAAAATTTTATACAAATTAACCCCCGTGATAGGTTTTTTATCACGGGGGGATTTCTGCTGATTGCATAAGCCGAACGGGTGTGGTACAATCATGACAGTGAGAGGCGAAAAGCCCGAAAGAAATACAGGAGGAACAAATATGTATTATTCCGCAGGAACCTATGAATCATTTGCACGCCCCGAGAAGCCGTTGGGTGTGGACAAAAAATCTGCCTATATCATCGGTACCGGACTTGCCGGACTGACTGCCGCCTTTTATCTGGTACGTGACGGACAGATGAAGGGAGAGCACATTCACCTTCTGGAAAAGCTGGATATTGCCGGCGGTAGCTGCGACGGCAGAAAAGATGTGACCAAGGGATTTTATATGCGCGGCGGTCGTGAAATGGATAACCACTTTGAGGTAATGTGGGATGTATTCCGTGACGTACCATCCATTGAAACGCCGGATGTTTCTGTACTGGACGAGTACTATTGGCTGAATAAACATGACCCCAACTATTCTCTGTGCCGTGCAACCGTCAATTGCGGAGAGGATGCGCATACAGACAAAAAGTTTACGCTGGATAAAGAATCTGCACTGGCGCTGTCCCGCCTGTTTATCACACCGGAGAAGGATCTGGAGGACAAGAAGATCGAGGAAGTTCTGCCGGAATCCTTCTGGAGTACAAACTTCTGGCTGTATTGGCAAACCATGTTTGCGTTCCAGAAATGGTCCAGTGCACTGGAGATGAAGCGCTATCTTTGCAGATACGTGCATCACATTGACGGACTTCCCGATTTTTCTGCACTGCGCTTTACAAAATACAATCAGTACGAGAGCATGATTCTTCCGCTTTGCAAGTACCTGGAAGCACACGGTGTGCGTATTGAGTACGGTATGGATGTCAAAAACGTAATCATTGAAGAGGAAGGCGGCAAGAAGGTTGCAAAGCAGATCGTTTATGTCAAGGACGGTCAGGAGCAGACCATTGATCTTGTGGAAGACGATTTGGTCTTTATCACAAACGGTTGCTGCACCGATACTTCCTGCTATGGGGATCAGACGCATGCGCCTGATCTGTCCGGCATCCGGAACGGTGTGGGTGAGTCGTGGGATCTGTGGAAAAATATCGCAAAGCAGGCAAAACACGGTGAATACGGAAATCCTGACACCTTCTGCGGAGATTTTGAAGCGACCAACTGGATGAGCGCAACCGTGGAAACCTCCAATGAGGAGATCATCCAGTATATCATGAAGATATGCAAGAGAGATCCGCGCGAAGGAAAAGTGACAACGGGCGGTATCGTGACGGTCAAGGACAGCGTCAACGACTGGTATCTGTCCTGGACAATCAATCGCCAGCCTCAGTTCAGAGCACAGGATCGCAATACGGTTCTGGTCTGGGTATATGCATTGCATACTGATGTGCCCGGCAACTATGTCAAAAAGCCGATGCGGGAGTGCACCGGCGAGGAAGTCTGCCGCGAATGGCTGTATCATATCGGCGTACCGACTGACCGGATCGAGGAACTTGCGAAAAATGCATGCAATACCACAACGGCATTCATGCCCTATATCAATGCATTCTTCCAGCCGCGTAAGAACGAAGACCGTCCCCGTATCGTTCCGGACGGTGCCGTCAACTTCGCATTTATCGGTCAGTTTGCGGAAACACCCCGCGATACCATTTTCACAACCGAGTATTCGATGCGTACCGGTATGGAATCCGTCTACACGCTGTTGAATGTCGACCGCGGTGTTCCGGAGGTCTGGGGTAGCCAGTATGATGTACGTGAGCTGCTGCGTGCCTGCTATTATGCAATCGACAAGCGGCCGATCACCGATATCAAACTTTCGTTCAAGGAAAAAGAAGTGTTGAAGTTGCTTCTGAAAAAGGTGAAGGGAACCGATGTAGAGCTTTGGCTCCGTGAAAGCGGTTTGATCGAGTAATCGGATCCTTTGCTGTAAGTATGGTCAAAAGGGGCTGTTACATGCCCCTTTTGTTTTACGGTCCTTATTCGCCGTACAATTCCATGTAATCATTCACAATGTCCTGCAGATTTGTAGGAGTTGCCTTACCGGATACCAGTTTTTTGAACAGAGTAACCGCCAGATCAATTTCGTAACCGCACTTGCAGATGCGGTGTCCGCCGAACCCACTTACACCGATTGCAAATCCGCCATTCGCATACGTCCGTTTTCCCATGCAGTACAGGGTATATGTTACGGTTCGCTGGTTGACCGTGCATGCTTCTGTGCAGATTTTTAATAAGCATCTGGGTATCATTTTCTGTCTCCTTTGTTGCGTCAAAATCAGATTTGTAATCAGAAACCTTTTATATATTATATCACATTTTGCAAGTGTGTGGTTTTTGAAAGATTCGACGAAATTGACGTCGAATTCTGTAGTATCTGATTTGATTGACCAAAATTCTCAGTTGTTCGTCAAATTTCGTATCCCATTTATTGCCATTCGGGGCATTTCCATATCGTTATTTACAAAATAAACAAATATTATTTACAAACAAATAACATTTTTTGCAGAACTCAATATTTACTATTTTTTTATGTCAAAATCCTTATTAGCTCAATTTTTTACACATTTTCTGCACAAAAATCAAAAAACAGGCTTGTTTTTTATACAATAATCTGTACATTATGATCTGGATTTTCAATTTCTTAAAAAAATGAATTCATTTTTTCAAAATTGCAAAAAATGTCGTTTTTTGTGTTATTGACAAGCCGAATCTTGACAAATGGAGCAGAATCATGTATAATGCGTAACCAGAGATCAGAGGAGGACTACAAATATGAATCCACAAAAGAATGCAGAAAATGTACAAGTTGTACACGACGGTGAAAAAGAAGGGGAGGAAAGCCGCCGAATTTTGGCAGACATGTTTTTGTTCGTCGGAGGATCCAAGACAGAAATCATTGCAGACAGAACTGTTTATCGCCACGACGCCGGGGACAAATCCTTTGTTTCACTCTCACGGATGCAAAAACGGGAATGCGCATTCCTGTCTTCCTATTTGTGTATGCAGGACAATAAACCCGGTATCTGCCGCGCGGATCGGCAGGCAGTGTTTTTAAGCAATGCTGCAATGTCCACGACGGGTCTTTGTCTTGGAATTTTGGTTCCGGTGAGAACCGCTTCCTTTCCGGAGATCATTTCTGCCGTTTCTCAATCTTCTTATCAATCCGTTCAGTTGTCTTCCGCGGCAAGGCATGGGTTCCGTATGCCGGCAATGCCACCGTCTGAGGATTCGCATGTCAAGTTGGTAAATGATATTTTTTCTTTTCTCTATACTTATGCGGACACGGATTTTGCCTACAGACCGGACATCCGCGGTTCTCTGAGTGCAACTGCGTACCTGCGGAAGGACCTTGCCCGGATTGCGGAGTTCGTGGATGTATTGTTGGTTGACCGTTCCGATATTCCGACGGGAACACGGATTCTGACTAGGGATGTGTACCAGATGCGTTCCATTGACTTTTCACTATTGAAAGTCTTTTCCACCGCACTCATGATGTATCTGCGTGACCGTCTGAAAAACAAAACGCTTGAAATGAATCTGTCCGTGCAGGACGGACTGTTGGCTGCCACCTTTTCCGGTACACTTTTACGGGGAGAGCCGGTTTGTGTGCCTGAAAAGGAACGATTTTTCCGGTATTTTTCCGAGGTGACTGACCGCCTGACGGCACAGCTTTCGGTCAATGTCAATTACAGACATCTGACGGTTACATTGGTGCCTTACCGTTATAATCCGACAAGCGCGGGAGAACTGCATGCGGATCTGACCGAGGTGCTTTTTCTGAACGATTTGCATACAGAGGAATAAACAGAGAAATAAAATGATACAAATGCTTGGATATTATGTATTACCAAAAAACGCTTTGACCGCAAAAAAACATCCCCGCAAACGCAAGTTTTGCGGGGGTGCTCTCTCAAATATCCGATTTCTCATGCCCGCAGGCGTATTTCACATGCAAAGCATATTTCGCAAATTCCCAAAGGAATTTATTTCACTGAAAAAAGCGCCCGCAAAAGGCGCTTTTTTCTGGAGCGGGTAACGGGAATCGAACCCGCATAACCAGCTTGGGAAGCTGGAGTTTTGCCATTAGACTATACCCGCGCTATGGTTATCATTATACCACATCATGTTGATTTGTCAAGGGGAAAAACCGTTTTTTTCAAAAAAGTATTTGCCGCGCCCGCAAGAGACCCGAATGTGCGCATTTGTTTCTTGACATTCCTTGACGTCCGTGCTATAATAAGTCGGAGTGTGCAGACAAGAGGCACATAGGAGAACGGAGAGAGAAGATGGAAAATAAAGTAACCCCCCGGACACTTTCGGGGTTCATGGAACTGTTGCCTTCCGAACAGTTGAAATTTGACCGGATTCGCAGAATCATGGAGCGCGTGTTTGAAAGCTACGGATTTTTCCCGCTGGATACACCGGTACTGGAAGCAAGTGAAGTTTTGCTCGCCAAAGCGGGCGGGGAGACGGAAAAACAGGTCTACCGTTTCAAAAAAGGGGATACCGATATGACCATGCGGTTTGACCAGACCGTACCGTTGGCAAAATATGTGGCAAAGAATGCAGGGGAACTCACTTTTCCTTTCAAACGGTATCAGATCGGAAAGGTCTACCGCGGTGAACGGGCGCAGAAGGGGCGTTTCCGTGAATTTTATCAGTGTGATATCGACATTATCGGCGACGGCAAACTGGAAATTGCCAACGATGCGGAAATGCCGGTGGTAATCTATGATGTTCTGACAGCCCTGGGACTGGAGGATTTTACCTTCCGGATCAGCAACCGTAAGGTGTTGGGCGGCTTCTTTTCGCTGATGCAGGCGGGAGAGCGCGCGGGCGATATCATGCGCACGGTGGATAAATTGGAAAAAATCGGCGCGCAGAAGGTTGCGGAAGAGCTGGCGACATTGGGACTGGATGCGGATACCTGCGCGCAGATCATCGCATTTGTGGGGATGCGCGGCACCAATGACGAGGTGTTCGCTTTCCTTGCGCAGTATCTGGGAAAAGACTCCCTGTTCGACAGCGGTTATGCGGAGCTGAAACAGGTGATTGACCTGCTCGGTGCTTACGGCATTCCGGCGAAGAATTACTGCGTTGATCTTTCCATTGCGCGCGGACTTGACTATTATACGGGTACGGTGTATGAAACCACCTTTGATAAGCACCCGGAAATCGGGAGCATCTGCTCCGGCGGGCGGTATGATAATCTTGCCGGCTTCTATACGTCCAGACAACTGCCGGGCGTCGGTATGGCAATCGGCTTGACCCGTCTGTTCTATGTGCTTTCGCACATGGATCCGGCGGATCCGAACGGGTATCTGAATGGCGGGACGGAGCCTCCGTGCGATCTGTTGGTTCTGCCGCTGACCGAGCAGGCAGACCAGGTGGCAAAAATTGCCGCGCTTTTCCGCTGCGCCGGCGTGCGTACCCAGGTCTACTATGAAAATGCGAAATTCAAGAACAAAATGGGCTATGCGGATAAACTGCAGATTCCGTTTGTGCTGTTCCTCGGTGACGACGAGCTGTCCGCGGGAATGGTGAAAATCAAGAATATGGAAACGGGCGAGCAGCTGACCGACACACCGGAGAACCTTTTGCCGCTGTTGCGTGCACATGCGGACGCCGTTGCAAACCGCAAACCCATCAATACGGAAAAAACAAGACCGTAAAATCCAAAATAAGCTTAAAAATACAGAAGAGAATCCGAAGAGGAACCAAAAATGAAACATTATGATACCATAATCATTGGCGCAGGACCCGGCGGTATTTACTCCGCTTATGAGCTTTCACGCCTGTGCCCGAACGAAAAAATTGCCGTCATTGAAGCAGGACATCCGTTGCAGAAAAGAAAGTGTCCGATCGACGGGGTGAAGGTCAAAGCGTGTATCGGGTGCAAAACCTGCGCGATCATGAACGGATTCGGCGGTGCGGGCGCGTTCTCGGACGGAAAATACAATATCACTAACCAGTTCGGCGGCACCCTGCATGAGTACATCGGCAAAAAGACCGCGATTGATCTGATGCGGTATGTGGACGAGATCAACCTGAAATTCGGCGGCGAGGGAACCAAGCTGTATTCCACCGCAAATTCCAATATCAAGAAACTGTGCCTGGAAAACAATCTCCACCTGTTGGATGCGCAGGTGCGGCATCTGGGGACCGACATCAACTATGTCGTGCTGACCAATCTGTACAATCTTTTGTCCGAAAAGATCGATTTCATGTTTTCTTCTCCCGTCAAGAGCGTTGCGCTGTATGAAGGCGAGGGCGACGCACGGTATACGGTTACAACGGACAGGGAGACCTATAGCTGCAAAAACTGCGTGATTTCGGTCGGCAGAAGCGGAAGCAAGTGGATGGAGAGCGTCTGCCGTGAGCTTGCCATTCCCACGAGCTCCAACCGTGTGGATATCGGCGTGCGGGTAGAGCTTCCTTACGAGGTCTTTTCGCACCTGACCGATGAGCTGTATGAGAGCAAGATTGTCTACCGCACCGAAAAATTTCAGGATAAGGTCCGTACCTTCTGCATGAACCCGCACGGCGTGGTCGTCAATGAAAATACCAACGGCATCGTGACTGTTAACGGACACAGCTACGAAGACCCCGCAAAACATACGGACAATACCAACTTTGCTCTGCTTGTTTCCAAGCATTTTTCCGAGCCGTTCAAGGACAGCACCGGATATGCGGAAAGCATTGCGCATCTGTCCAACCTGTTGGGCGGCGGTGTGATGGTGCAGCGTTTCGGCGATCTGATCCGCGGACAGCGCAGCACGCCTTCCCGAATTTCGGAATGCTTCCTGACGCCTACCCTGAACGCAACCCCGGGAGACCTTTCCCTGGTAATGCCCAAGCGGATTCTGGACGGCATCATTGAAATGTTGTATGCGTTGGATAAGATTGCCCCCGGCACGGTCAACGACGATACGCTTCTGTACGGGGTTGAAGTGAAATTCTACAATATGGAAGTGGAAATCGACCAGAATCTGATGACCCGCCACAACGGACTGTTTGTGATCGGCGACTGCTCGGGTGTGACGCACTCCCTTTCCCACGCATCCGCAAGCGGCGTTCATGTTGCCCGCGTGATTGCGCAGTACGGTGTTTAACGATTGTTTTACAAAAAAATTACACAATTGTGCTTGACATAGAGAATTGACCCTGCTATACTGAACAACTGGATTTGGGGTATTTCCAATCAAAATTTCCGGAAAGGGGGGAGAGACATGAGAACAGAAGTGGTTTTACTTTATGTACTTTATCTGTTGGTCGGTGTCGGTACGCTGGAGTTGCTTTCCAGATATAAAATGCGTGTGGCATTCACTGCCTATGAGACGGCATTTTTTACATTGTTGCTCTATCTCCCTGTGTATGCCGGAAGCGAGTTGATGACGCAGATCTTGTCTCATTATCTCTATTTTGATGTGGCAAATGTGATCAGCGAGAGTATGCGCGCGCCGTTGATTGCGGCGAATCCATACTTTACTGCTGCATTTTTTGCAGCAATCGTGCTGTCAGTCTTTTTGTGTATTTCCGCACTTTCGGTTGTGTTCGCGGCAATCCATGCGGTACGTCGGTATATCAGGCGTCGTGCCGGACGGCATCTTGCCGGATCACTCCGCCGGGAGCATATTTCCAAACCCGTTCGTATCCCTCAAAAGAGGAGTTTTTGTCATACGTTTTGCAGGTACAACTGTTGATACTTTTCTCCTTAAACGTCCGTAAAATATGATTTTTTACCGTTTTTTGCGAGCGTTTCTTTTTTGTGCCCATTTTTGAAAACTGTTGCTATGGTTTTGCCGTTTGTCGGTACACGGAGACGAAAACTATTGCAGCGGAAAGCAAACAGAAGTCAAAGAAACCAAGGAGAAATAAAATAGTATGAATACACGTAAAAGCAAGAAGGGCTTTACAATCGTAGAGCTTGTTATCGTGATCGCCGTTATTGCGATCCTTGCCGCTGTTCTGATTCCTACTTTTGCGAATCTGATCAGACAGGCAAATAAATCCTCTGACACACAGCTTGTCAAGAACATGAACACCATTCTTTCCGCTGCGGAAGCGCTCAACGGAAAAAATGAAACCATGGCAGATGCATTGCAGGACATCCTGGATGCCGGCTATAGTGTAGAAAAGCTGACTCCCACAACGGAAAAGTGCCACATTGTCTGGAACCAGAAAACCGACCATATGATTTTCCTGGATGAAAACTTTGAAGTCGAGTATCCCAAGGACGAAAAGATTGATGATACCAACGACATCTGGATGGTTGTCGGAGACAAAGCGGCGCTGGATGCATACCAGGCAAACTACAGTATTTACCTGACCGAGGACTTCAAAGAAGAAACCGTGAAGGTTGCCCACGGGTTGGATGTCGGTTCCTGTAAGACAATCAAGACGGTTGAGTGCGTGAACGAGTCTTACGCGGGTACCATTCTGATCAACATGGCGGGCGGTAATCTGACGGTCAATGCCCCCAAGGCAACGGTTAACCACTACGGTGATGCCGCACTGGTCGAGATTGAGGCGGTCGCCAACGCTTCCTATCATGAAAACGGGAATGTAGATGAGATTCGCCTGAAGGCAGGACGTGTTGTTGTAGAAAGCAAGGGCAATGTTGCGGGCGTGCGTATCGTCGCCGATGCAATCAGCGATGGTGAGAACGGTAAAAAGAATGTCAGCGTTGAGGTAGCAGCCGGCGGTAAACTCGGTGCTGTCGGCGCAACTAACAGCACGGTTGCGGCAGATTTGAAGAATATCGTGTCCGGTTCTACCGATGTAATTGAGTCCCCTGTGGAAGTCACCAACGATTTTGCAGGCGGTTTCGGTACGGAAAACAGCCCGTATCTGATTGCGACCGCGGAACAATTTGCAAACATTGCAAAGCTGTCGGAAGAGATGGGCGCTGGAAAGGCAAAATATTTCAAGCAGGTTGCGGATATCGCAATCAATGGCTCAATTCCTGCCTTTACTGGCACATATGACGGCGGTAATTATAAGCTTATGTACGATTACTCCGGAAAATTTGGAGTGGTCTTTACAGAGATCAACGGCTATTCCGTTTTTAAGAATATCAACCTTGTGATGGGAAAAGTCGGTGTCAGCCTGCTCAGCATTGCAGACTGGGGAACCTCTTACGGTGCAACATTTGATCATATTACATTTGAAAGTACCGAGGATCTGGTAAAGGTAAATACCAACAACTTCGGCTTCGTTATGATCAATGCAATTTATACCGGCGGAGAAGGGGCTCCTGTCTATACATTCTCTAATATTACAAACAATGTGAACCTGCAGAATGATGGAACCTGTACCGGTCTGATTGTTGGTTCCGGTCCGTGCTTCAATGTTAAGACGGTTTTGAATTATGAAAATTGCGTGAATAATGGCACTATTGTCGGTACGGAGTCTGTCGGATTCCTTTACGGAAACTCCGCTTATATTGCTTCTGTTGCCGAATCTGAAAGTGTAATCAATGTTAAGGATTGCAAGAATAACGGATTGTTTATGGCGCTTAAGGATGATAATGCGACTGTTGCATTTGCCCCGAAGCTTTCAGATCTTAATGATAAGTACCAGGGCACCGCAGGTGGCACGTTCCTGTCTGAAAACTATTTGAGCAACAAGAATTGCACAGTGAACCAGAACGGTACGGTATTCTCCATCAACACGGCAGATACCAATGTTTCCTACAAGTTGGTATTCAATGTTTCCGCGATTTATTCCAAGAAGGATGGCAAAGCATGGACGGATGCCGATACGGTTGTGGCGAAAGATAAAGAAAAGTGGGATACAATCTGGAATGTCTCCAACGGCACAAAATATCCGATTGATTTGTCGGTTGATATCGACGCAACAGGAGAGCTTTCCGGTTCTTTCAAAGCCTATGATAAGAAGACGGCAGCCGCGAACGGAATCAGCGCAACCAACTTTACGGATGGATATGCACTGGTTGTAAAAGATGGCGTGACCTACCTTGTGTTTGATGTTACGGAAGATGTTTACATCGACTGCGCTGTAAAACTCAGTGTCTACGCATATGATGCAAACGGCAACCTCAAGGGAATCAAGGGTATTAAATAATTCGCTTATTACGGATTGAATTTGTTTGCACCTCCGGGGTATTTCCCCGGGGGTGCTCCAATCGAAAAATCATATCAATGTGTCGGAAGCCACAGGAAGGTATAAATTCTTCTTCCAAAAAACCAACGAAAAAATTTTCAAAAAAGCCCTTGACAAACCGATTGACGTATGATATAATACCACATGTTCCGTTGATCGACGGAATGTGGTGTGCTGGTGTGGCTCAATGGCAGAGCAGCTGATTTGTAATCAGCAGGTTGTTGGTTCGACTCCGATCACCAGCTCCATAGGGGGGATTTCCCGAGCGGCCAAAGGGGGCAGACTGTAAATCTGTTGTC
>ERZ1106976.2194-NODE-2194-length-17941-cov-4.122218_pt1 | contig 17941 bp, 14 predicted proteins | sample MGYA00403687_ERZ1106976 | MGnify/ENA primary metagenome ERZ1106976 (study PRJEB35170, sample SAMEA104062446) | human gut metagenome | biome: human gut; feature: human-associated habitat; material: faeces | place: Denmark | collected 2013-02-22 ... | reverse complement strand
CTGGAAGAGCGTCAGTTGAACGTGACACAGATGGATGTGTTTTCCCGCTTGATGATGGACCGTATCATATTCTTGGGAACCCAGATAGATGATTACACGGCCAATACATTGCAGGCCCAGTTGCTTTATTTGGATTCGGTGGACCCGGGAAAGGATATTTCCATCTATATCAATTCGCCCGGCGGTTCGGTGTATGCCGGATTGGGTATTTATGATACGATGCAGTTTATCAGCAGTCCCGTAGCTACGATTTGCACGGGCATGGCAGCGTCTATGGCAGCCGTCCTGTTGGTGGCCGGAGCCGAAGGCAAGCGGTCGGCCTTGACCCATAGCCGCGTGATGATCCATCAACCGATGGGTGGGGCACAGGGACAGGCCTCGGACATCGAGATAACGGCGCGTGAGATTCAGAAATTGAAGAAAGAGCTTTATACGATTATCGCAGAACATTCTCATACCGATTTCGACAAGGTGTGGGCTGATTCCGACCGTGACTATTGGATGACGGCGCAAGAGGCCAAAGAGTATGGTATGATAGATAGTGTTTTGATCCGTAAGAAACCGGAAGCGGCTAACGATGTCCTTAATCCGTAAATGCAATGGCAATGAAGAAAGCATGTTCTTTTTGCGGCAGGGCGGAGCGCGATGTGCCTTTGCTCATTACCGGGGTGAATGGTTTTATATGCAGCGACTGTGCGCAACAGGCTTACCGGATTGTGAAAGATTCTTTGCCCGTGGAGCACAAGGAGAAGGATGATTTGGGGTTCGATTTGGCTGAGTTGCCCAAACCGCGCGATATTAAGGCTTATCTGGACCAGTATGTCATCGGGCAGGATGATGCCAAGCGTAATCTTGCCGTGGCGGTTTACAACCATTATAAAAGATTGGCACAGCAGACATCGGACGATGGAGTGGAAATCGAGAAATCGAATATAATCATGGTGGGAAGCACCGGAACGGGAAAAACCCTTCTGGCCCGTACCATAGCCAAATTATTGCATGTACCTTTCACGATAGTGGATGCTACTGTGTTTACCGAGGCCGGCTATGTAGGGGAGGACGTAGAGAGTATCCTATCCCGTCTGTTGCAGGTGGCCGATTATAATGTACAGGCCGCCCAACGGGGTATTGTCTTTATCGACGAAATCGATAAGATAGCCCGTAAGAGTGATAATCCTTCCATCACGCGTGACGTGAGCGGGGAAGGGGTACAACAGGGTCTGCTGAAACTTCTGGAGGGTTCGATGGTCAATGTGCCGCCCAAGGGAGGACGCAAGCATCCGGATCAGGATTACATCCATGTGGACACGCGTAACATCCTGTTCATCTGCGGAGGGGCATTTGACGGTATCGAGAAGAAGATAGCCCAACGGATGAATACGCATGTGGTCGGTTATAACTCGGTGCAGAATATGCAGCATATCGACAAGTCTAATCTGATGAAATATATCCTTCCGCAGGACTTGAAGTCTTTTGGGCTGATTCCGGAAATCATAGGCCGTTTGCCGGTGCTGACCTATTTGAATCCGCTCGACCGTACGGCATTGCGCAATATACTGACGGAACCGAAGAACTCCATCGTGAAGCAGCAGGTCAAGCTCTTTGAAATGGATGGCGTAAAGCTTCGTTTTACTGACGGTGCACTTGAAAAAATAGCGGACCGAGCAATAGAGCTTAACACGGGTGCCAGAGGGTTGCGCTCAATAGTCGAAGGAATATTGCTTGATATTATGTATGATGTACCCTCAAAGAATGACGTACAGCAAGTAACAATTACCAAAAATACCGTAACAAACGGCGAAAAGCCTAAACTGATTTACCGAGAAGACTGATTATCGGTTACGGAAGCAGACAAAGAGCAGCTATATTTTATAAAATGCGGGAGAGCTTAGTTCTTTCCTGCATTTTTTTACATTAAATCAAAAAAAGTTATGTACAAATCGGATTTCGTGTGTTATAATTAATCTTGGATTATTGTCGAATAAAATGCTATTTTCTGAAAGGTTATTTTGATGAACGCAAAATACGGGAGAAAACCTCTGCAAAAGCATGAAAAATCGGAAGTGCTTCCGAAATCCGTATCGTATGTTATCGGACGCAATGCGGTTTCTGAACTGCTGAAGAGCGGCAGGGATATTGATAAAATATATATTAAAAAGGGAGAACGGTCAGGTTCTATTACTGTTATTGCAGCGGAAGCGATAAAGCGCGGCATTATAATTGTCGAAGTCGAAAGCACAAAGCTTGATTTTATGTCAGGCGGACAACCTCATCAGGGCGTGGTTGCTTCGGCTGCGCTCAAGGATTATGCAACTATTGACGATATGTTAAAGCTTGCCGGGGAGCGTGGTGAAAAGCCGCTTATTGTTATAGCTGACGGTGTAGAGGATCCTCAAAATCTCGGCGCACTTATAAGGGTTGCCGAATGTGCCGGGGCGCATGGAATCATTATTCCCAAGCGCAGAGCGGTAGGTCTTACGGAAACGGTTGGAAGAGCTTCTGCCGGTGCAATAGAGCATATTCCGGTTGCAAAGGTAAACAACCTTTCCCAAACGATTGAGGAGCTTAAGGATAAAGGACTTTGGATTTTTGCGGCGGAAGCCGGGGGAGAGGTTTATTATACCTCCGATTTGAATTGCCCGGCGGCTGTAATCCTCGGAAGCGAGGGCTTCGGGATATCAAAACTTCTTAAGGAAAAAAGCGATTTCGTTATATCGATACCTATGTACGGAAAAATAAATTCCCTTAATGTGTCTGCTGCCGCAGCGGTTATACTTTGCGAGGCGGCAAGACAAAGAAATGCCGGTGCTTGATATGAATAGGGAAGGGAGATGGAAAATCAATGGACAATAAGCATGACAATGACATATCTGCAGACGACTTGCTTGCAAAATTGAAAGCCAATATGGCAAAGACGGAAGAGTCTCAAGATAAATTCGATATGGATGCCGATAAGAAAAAGAAATATAGGTTCAGACGTACAGAAAAGAATATTTCTGCAGTAACGGAGAATGAGATCCTTCGTGAGATGCCGGAAAAAAACACCACAGGATTTATAAGTCCCATTCCGAAATCTGATATTGCGGATCTCGATATAGACGCCCTTATGAAGAAATATCTTCCGGAAGACGAGTATGAAAAGCTTTCGAGGAAGAATACTCCGGTTAACCGGGAACAAGAGGAAGAGCTTGTAAGGACATTGACATCGATAGACACGGTAAGGATTTCTCAAACAGAAGAGTCAAACGATGAAAATTCTGTTAATCAATTGGCAGCTTCTGAAGAGAATGGGGATAAATATGATTATGATAATAAATATTCCGATGACGAAGCGTATACTGCTCCCGACAGAGAGCTTTTCTCTGCACTAAGCGACGGAGGAAGGGTTTGCGATATTCCAGAGGATATAGACCCCGGTGACGGCAGTGATACCAGAGCAGTTCCTCTGCGTCAAGCAGTTTCTCAGGAGAATACATTCTTTTCTGATGAAATCCAAGAAATCCGTGTATCGGAGATCAATTCCGATGCGTCGGAGGCCGTGAAAGCCGATTCCGACAAAACGGCTGAAATATCCGTTCCGGAGAAATCGGATATAGAAAGAAATGAGGCAGTTCCTCAGAATTCTGATACAATTGTTTTTGACTTGGATAATGTATCTGTCAACACTATTGCGGAGGAGAACAATTTATTAGGTAATGAGGATGATAAAAATACCTCTTTGGAAAAAGAAAATAAAGATATCGCGACGGATTCCGCAGATTTAACTGAGGGTGTCCCCGAAACAGCCTCCGAGTCTGATTTTGACGAGACGGATGCCAATCTTATGATAGCTTTTGGGATGGACGATGAGCTTGAAAAAGCGATGGGCAAAGAAAATGCCGATAAGCTGCGTTCGGATATGGAAAATTTGTATCCAGATGACCAAACCAAGAAGAAAAAAGTAAGAGAAGACAGAAAAACGCCTATTAAAGAATTTATTTCTCCTGTCGAAGCCAAGGAGATATTCGAATCGTATAAGACAGAATTCGGGAAAAATGCGCTTTCGCTGTTCGGAATTATTGCGATTGTTATAATATTGTTTTTCTATGAGAATATTACTATACTTGGCGGACATTTGCCGGACGCCCTGAATCCGGAATATTATCCCATTGTCTATATCATGACAGGCTTGCAGTTTCTTTTTCTCGGTTTTGCAATCGCCTTTCAAAGTCTTGTTAAGGGTATTCGCGGACTAATTGACAGAAAGCCGATTCCTGAGAGCTTTTTACCGTTGATTCTTCTGGTCAGTGTGGCTTATTCAATTGCCGTATGCTTTTTTGAACCGGGAGCTGTTCCCGTTTCCTTTTATTTTCCTTCATCCATATGCCTGTTGCTATCGGTTCTTAACGAAAGAATGGATTTGCGCAGAGAGATAATGACTTTTAATATAGTTTCCTCAAAGCGTACTAAATTTGCTCTTGAAAAGCTTGAACTGAATGATGCCGAGCTTGAGGCGAAGGCTTTCGATGAATTTCTTCCTAAACAGCCTGCTGTTTTTAAAATAAATAAAACAGCATTTATTGACGGATATTTTCACCGTACAAAGGCATATCCGAGTATAAAACTGATTCTTAAAGCGTTTATTCCTGTTTCTGCGGCGATTGTTGTGGCTTCCTTTATTATGGGCTTCATCTTTATGAAGAGTTGGCAGGATGCTGCTATGTTTGCCTATACTGCCTTTTTCTTCTCTCTCCCCGCTACGGTTTTTATTGCGTTTGGCCTGCCGGCTTTCCGCGCATCTAAGCTGGCATTTGCCGATAACAGTGCTTTTGTGGGAGAAGCCGCTCTTGATGAGTATACTTCAGCCGGTTCTATTTCGTTTGATGATCGAGAAGTTTTTCCGACAAGCGGAGTGAAGCTTAAAAGCGTAAAAGTGTTCGGCTCGGGGAGAATTGATACGGTTATTTATAATGTGGCAAGTATATATTCTCTTTTGGGAGGACCTCTTTCGGATGTTCTTAATGTTGCAACAGCTGACCTCGGTCGTTCGGATAACACGGAGATACTGTCAATTGATAATGAAGGAGTAGAGGCTGTTGTTGATGGTCGTCATCTCTATGCGGGAAAAGCGGATTATCTTCGTAAAAACGGGTATATACCTGTTTCCGATCCTGACGACGAGGAAATTGTTGAGGATGGGGAAATAAGTATCATGTTCCTTGTCTGCGATGATGAGGTTGTTGCCAAGCTTTATGTAAAGTACAGAATCGATCCTGGATTTGAAACAACCCTCAAACGGCTGTATAAATCCGGAATTTGCGTAGGGGTAAAGACGGTAGATCCTAATATTAACGACGAGATGCTCAGCACGAAAATCAAGCTTTCCAAGTATCCGGTTAGGGTGCTCAAGTACAGTGATATCTCGGAAAGCCGCAGGGGAAGCGACAGAACCGACAGCGGCATTGTATCAAAAAAATCTGCTAAAGCTCTGCTGCGAATATTTACGCTTTGTGATAAAATCAAGCATGTAACAAAAGCAAATATCGCTGTTAATATCATAACGATGGTAAGCGGTCTTGCTATCTGTGCTGTAGTGGCGGCTTTGGGAAATGTCGCTGGGGTTTCCTCTTTGTATGTTGCGCTGTTTCAGCTTTTTTGGATCATTCCGGTGTATTTGATGTCAAAATTCATGTTGCTCTGAAGAATTGTTCTTTTTCATTTTTACAGTACGGATCGCATTTCGAACCCGTATAAACAAAATTGGCGCTGTCATAAGACCGGCAGCCCTTTTTTGTGTATCAGCTTGCTGAAAGCTTATTGGACTTATATTTTGAAAGGAATTTAACTATGGATAATAAAATGAGAGGAGTACTGAAGCAGGTTCTTAAGCCGGGGAGATATACCGGCGGAGAATACGGTCAGGTGGTTAAGGATAAGAATAAAGTAAAAGCCAGATTTGCTTTTTGCTTTCCCGATACCTATGAAATAGGAATGTCCAATCTCGGCGTGAGACTGCTTTACGGCGTACTGAACCGTGAGCCAGATATCTGGTGCGAGCGCGTATATGCTCCATGGGTTGACATGGAGGAAAAAATGCGTGAAAATCATATCCGACTCTATGCACATGAGAGCGGGGATCCTGTCCGTGATTTTGATATCGTAGGTTTTACGCTTCAATATGAGCTTAGCTATACCAATGTACTGAATATGCTCGATCTTGCCGGTATTCCGCTTTTGTCGGAAGAGCGGGGAGAGGATTGTCCGATCATAGTCGGAGGAGGTCCCTGTGCTTATAACGCGGAGCCTGTTGCGGATTTCTTTGACGTATTCAGTATAGGTGAGGGAGAAGAGGCTCTTGTTGAGATGACAAGACTCTATATTGATATGAAGGAGTCAGGGGAGTATACAAAGCTTGCGTTTCTTCACAGACTTGCAAAAATTCCGGGTTTTTATGTTCCGTCTTTTTACAGCGTTAGTTATAATGCGGACGGCACGATTTCCTCCTATACTCCCAAGTATGACGACATTCCGATCAAGATAACAAAGCGAATTATTAAGGATATGGATCAAGCTTATTTCCCGGACAGGCTTGTTATGCCGTATATTGAAACGGTTCATGACCGAATCGTACTTGAGGTATATCGGGGCTGCATCAGAGGCTGCCGCTTCTGTCAGGCGGGAATTATTTTTCGCCCGGTAAGAGAGAAAACGCCTGAGATTTTGAACGAGCAGGCGAAATGTTTATACGAAAGCAGCGGATTTGATGAAATTTCGCTTTCCTCACTGAGTATAAGCGATTATTCGGAGCTTACCAAGCTGACCGATTTGCTTCTTGAATGGACAAATGAATCGAAGGTAAGTCTCAGCCTGCCCTCTCTGAGAATTGACAGCTTCACAAAGGAGCTGATGGATAAAATTTCTACCGTCAGAACAGGCGGACTCACCTTTGCTCCTGAGGCGGGGACGCAAAGACTTCGCGACGCCATTAATAAAAATGTTTGTGAAGACGACCTTATGAAAGCCTGCCGCACTGCTTTTGAGGCTGGAAAAAATTCGGTAAAATTATATTTTATGAACGGTCTTCCAACCGAAACAATGGAGGATATCGCGGGAATTGCGGAGCTTGCCAAAAAGGTTGACAGAGAGTTTTACAAGGCATCTTTGAGACCGAAGGGAAAGTCTCCTGCGGTTACCATCAGTGTTTCCTGCTTTGTTCCGAAGCCTTTTACATCATTTCAATGGGAAGGACAGGACAGCCTTGAAGCCCTTGTGGAAAAGCAGAACTATTTGAGAGACTGTATAAGAGGAGAAAAGCATATCCGTTACAATTGGCATGAGGCAAAGGTAAGCCGTATTGAGGCGGTATTTGCGAGAGGAGACAGGAGACTCGGACGCGCTCTTCTGGAAGCGCATCGGCTCGGAATTAAGTTTGATGGATGGGATGAGTTTTTCAGCTATGACAAATGGCTTGAAGCCTTCGCACATTCGGGAATCGATCCTTCTTTTTATGCCAATCGTACTTTTGCGCTTGATGAGGTTCTTCCTTGGGATATCATTGACTGCGGCGTAAATAAGGAATTTTTCCTGCGTGAAAGAGCCAAAGCATATCATTCTGAAACAACCCCTAATTGCCGTGAGCATTGTTCAGGCTGCGGTGCAAATAAGCTCGGAGGTGTAAGGTCATGCTGCCCAGGTCTGTCAGATTGAAATTTACCAAAACCGGTAGTCTTCAGTTTATATCACATCTTGATTTGAATCGCACAATGAAGACCGTTATGATACGTGCGAAGATACCGATTCATTATACCGAAGGATTCAATCCCCATCCCAAAATGGTTTTTGCGCTTCCGCTTTCTATCGGAGCAGAGAGCGTTTGTGAGCTTCTTGATATAAAGGTTGATAAAGAGCTTTGCGATGATGAGATCGTGAGACGATTGAACTTGTCTCTTCCATCTGAGATGAGAGTACTGGAAGCCTATACTCCGGAAACAAAATTCACGGACATTCGCTATGCCGAGTATGAAATTTGTTCCGAAGAACCAATGGATGTATCTCCGTTGTCAAGTGATTCGATAATTGTGATGAAGCGTACCAAAAGCGGCACAAAGGAAAGCGACATAAGACCTCTGATAAAAAGCTGGAACAGAACCGACAGCGGCTTAAGCTGTGTGCTTTCCGCTGATAGTGCCGACTATCTGAATCCGGAATATATTGCTTCGCTTTTTCATCTTAAGGATTATTGTATCATGCGACGTAAAGTGCTGCTTGCGGACGGAATTACGGAATTCAGATAATGCTGGAAAAATTCAGAGAATCGGAGATGCGTAGCGCGGTGATCGCTTCGACAAGTATTCTGCGCGCCGCGATGTAATCGGCGGACGAACCATGCTCATAGTAATCGCAGGTGTTATAAAGCGCTGCTGTGACCGCTGTGATATATCCGGCTTTGGCTGCGCAAAGCAGACGCGGTTTTGCAGATTCCCATAATTCTTCTGCCTGCTCGATTGCCAATGCCGGCGAACATGCACTATCGTCAAGCTTTTCCGGAAAGCATGCTTCAAGGTCAAGCAGCTTTGCAGTTACCTTATCGATATAGATACAGTTCAGAACGGAACAGATCATCAGTACGGCAAGAATGATCAATGAAGCGACAAAGGATTTCATTTCTTTTTCTCCTTTTCTTTTTCGATATAGTAGGAACGGTTTCCATCGGTTGTCATAAGGAAAAGATTTTCAAGCTTTCTTTTGTCAGATGAAAGCCGTGCGGCAAGCCATAGTTCGTCTTTCCCAAGTAGCTTCAGAAAATGGGTGTTTGCTTTTCCGTCAACTATAACCGGCAGAGCAAGCTTGTCAGATTTCGTAAAGGCGGATATCTGCCCGTTATGCTCAAGAAAACAGAATTCAAGTTCTGAAATATCCGAAACGTCTTTAAGACGGAGAGAACTGATCAGTTCATCCGCACTCAGGCGCTGTTTGTTCAGGGCATGCAGATTGAGCTTTCCGTTTGAAATAATGACGGTTGGAGGCGGCTCAAACATTTTTTTGAAAAATAACGATTTTGTGGTAATGAAGGATATGATAATTTCAAGTGAAACGAGAAGAAGAATAGGAAGTATTGCATATATCAGAGGAATGTCAGGATCAGATAGAGGAGCGGCGGCTACTTCCGATATTAAGAAAGCGGTTGTCAGCTCCGAGAGCTGCATTTCACCTACCTGTCGTTTTCCGGTCAGCCTAATGGATGCAATCAGAATAATGTAAATAATAAGTGTTCTTATCAGTATAGGAAACATTTATAGCCTCTTATAAAAATCTTAATATGGATATTTTGTTCGATCACTGTTTTATTATTTACTTTAAGCTTATAAATATGTGTCCTTTTTACCTAAAAAGGATAGAAAATGAGAGAAGTTTTTCATCTCCGGATTAAGGAATCACAGAATAAATCGTCAACGTATTTTTCCGGCAGATTTTTTGCCTTCCGTTCAAAAAATCATCTTGGGAATCTGCTGTTTGATTTATTTAGTGATTTCTTAAAGGCAGAACGAGTCTGTGAAGATTTCCTGATGGGGGATATTCTGCGTTCTTTTCTGTTGCCTCGTTTCTTTTTATTTAAGGCAACACCGCCGGGTGCACGGTTAATGCCTTTGTTGCACATTTGCTTGCGTCTTTTCCGTCAACCTTCACCAATTTCATCGGCAGAGGAGTCACGCTTTCCTCCTCAATTGGTATTGTCTGACGAAAAATCCGGCGGCGCAACTGTACAACAATCATTGTGCGGTATTACCTTAATTTTGAACAGCGATTTTGCTATGCAAAATTCGGGAAAGGAAGCTTTCGATTTATGAAGGCTATAGTCTAAAATGCTTGACGAAAAAAATTTTAAAACGCTCGGTATTCTCGGGGGACTTGGTCCTATGGCAACCGTTTATTTCTATGAAATGCTTACCGAGCATACAAGGGTTTCCTGTGATCAGGAGCATATAAATATTATCATTTCAAGCCGGGCAACAACACCGGACAGAACGGCTTATATACTTGGTAAAAGTAAAGAGAATCCGCTTCCGGTTATGGTGGAGGAGGCACACCGTCTTGTCTCCGCAGGAGCTGATGTAATTGTCCTCCCCTGCAATACGGCACATTATTTTTATGATGAGCTAAGCCGTGCAACAGGTGTTCCGATTATCAATATTATTACCGAGACGGTCTCTTATTGTCTGCAAAATGGTATGAAAAAAATCGGATTGCTTGCAACCGAAGGGACTGTCCAATCGCAGGCATACGGAAATGTATGTAAAAATTCCGGAATATCGGTTGCTTATCCCTGCCGGGAATCTCAAAAGCTGATTAACGAGATTATTTACGATGAGATTAAACAGGGAAAGGATGCCGATATGGAAAAGTTCGGAAGGGTTGCTTATGAACTCAGGGGGCAGGGGTGCGATACGCTTGTTCTCGGATGTACGGAGTTGTCTTTGCTGAAAAAAAGCGGGCATCTCGGAAAGTATTATACCGATTCTCTTGAGGTTCTTGCTGCAGTGACAATTGAGAGATGCGGAAAAACGCCGGTAGGATTTGATTTATAAAAGAAAGGCGGTGTAAAAAAGTGAAACTTTTTTGAACATCGCCTTGAAATATTCCTTTCCGGTGTCTTGCCTAAGCGCAAGCACAAAATCTGTTGCTTCCCGGAGCGAAGTAGGAGAAATTTGAAAAATCACGAACGTCTGTCCGTGATTTTTTTGTTGGCTATAAAAAATATTAAGCTTTTTATAGCTTTCCTATTTGAAAGTTGAGTTCTCTGACTCCAAGTTGAGTTAATTGTAATTTTTGTCTTTTAGTTTAGCGGAATCTTATCTGAAATATTATATATCTTATCTAAGATTAGTTTTATTTTTATAATTTTAACCTCTGGAATTGTTTGTCTGACAGATAATAATAATAATATCCTGACTCTCCGTTTTCAATATAATATATCACAATTTCCCCGGCTTCGGAATCTATTTCAACAATTTGCAGACATGCGATATGGCATCTAACTTAGAGACCGCTGCATCGGAAAAGATAAAGTAGGTAATACCGCTGTATTTTTCTTTTATACCGGTAAAGAAGCTGCGTTCTTCCGCATTGGAAAAAGGAATCCCTCTGGTCTTCAAATCCACATACTTTGTTCCGTTTACGGTAATAGTTCCTTCTGCTTCGGTTGGCTTAAAGAAAAAGCGGTAGAATGTCAAACTCATAGTTACGGATACATCTTCACCGTCTGCCGACACAGCGGTTGTTGTTGACAATATTTTAATGGGGAAATGGTACCACACGGTAAAAACGGAAATGGCTATAAAACAAAATAATAATAGCTTTGTTTTATGTTGTTTCAGTTTACAGAATACTAAGTGGAAGAAAGACACCATCAACTGTTCTCCTTGTTAATATAATCATTAGCCAATTGTAAAACTGCGTTTTACAATTGAGAACCGCACGGCGGAGATACACGCGTTTATCTTCTGCGGAAAATATTACGGATTTTTGCCACTCCCTCGGCGCGCGGACTCGCTCTGCTCATCTTAAAGGTGTTTTTTGCCGGCTGAGCCGTCGAAAAAACGGATTCTGTTATAAACCGTCGACTTTCGCAATTGACTAAACGCAATCATGTTGATGTAAAAAAAGGAAAGATACTGATCCTTGTCGGATTACAAAATTTATGATGTGCTTTACGATACATGGATATGTCCTCCTTTTATAGTGTTCTATAATCATTATATACTGATTTTTGCTATTGTCAATGCTTTTTTGGTCTAATATTGGCTATATTAATCGGACAAACTGAATAATATAGTGAGTGTAGACAAAATCAGGTTGAGCTTTGATCAACGTCTCCCTCAGGATGCTTTTTGAAAAAAGTACCCGCAAAAAACCCTAAAAACTTTTAAGACAATACCGCAGGGTTCACGGTCTGTGTCTTAACGGCATATCTGTTTGTCCTTTTACTGTTACACTTTACATATTTCGTCGCCAGAGAATCCGCTCCTACCTCCTCATTTTGTATCGTTTGACAAAAAAATGACTGCGCATCTGTACCGCAGGAATTATACGGTATTGTATAAAAAAAGGATTTTTTAGGGTGAAAGCTCTTAGATGGGGCTTGGCGGGGAGCCCTCTAAAGTACTTTGTTTTTAGCCTGAAATTTTGAAGGCTAATTTCTCTTTATAAGGGGCAATATTGCCTATAAACAGTGTTTGTCAAGTGGAAAAAACAGATATAATTCCGAACTTAAAGAAAATATTCAGAATATTCTTGAAAAGTATCGATATGTGTTGTATAATAAAATGTAAAAAACAAAAATAGAGGGTTGGAGGACAAGATGAAGGAATTTTATGAAAATCCCCTCTGTGTAAGATACTCAAGTGATGAGATGAAGAGAATCTTTTCTGCGGATTGCAAGTTTTCAACATGGAGAAAGCTTTGGATTGCTCTTGCTGAGAGCGAGCAGGAGCTTGGTCTTGCTATCACAAAAGAGCAGATTGAGGAAATGAAGGCGCATATCTATGATATAGATTATGATGCCGCTGCAAAATATGAGTCTGAGCTTCGCCATGATGTTATGGCGCACGTTCGTACATACGGGGACGCTTGTCCTAATGCTAAGCCGATTATTCATCTCGGAGCAACCTCTTGTTATGTCGGGGATAATACAGATATTATACAAATGCGCGACGCGCTTTTGCTGATAAAAAAGCTGCTTGTAAATGCAATTTCGGCGCTTGGCTCCTTTGCAGAGAAATATAAGGAGGTTCCCACCCTTGCTTATACGCATTTTCAAGCCGCTCAGCCTACTACTGTCGGCAAGCGAGCAACGCTCTGGGCGCAGGATCTGATACTTGATTTAGACAATCTCGATCATGTTCTTTCCCGTCTGAAGCTTTTGGGCTGCAAGGGAACTACCGGAACCGGCGCAAGCTTTGTCGCTCTTTTTGACGGCGACACCGAAAAGGTAAAGCTACTTGAAAAAAAGATTGCTGAGAAGATGGGATTCAGCGGTGCTGTTGCTGTTTCCGGACAGACTTATACAAGAAAAATCGATTATTTTGTACTTTCCGTCTTATCGGGAATCGCACAAAGTGCTTCCAAATTTGCAGGCGATATCCGGTTGCTTTCGCATATGAAGGAGTTTGACGAGCCGTTTGAGAGTAAGCAGATCGGTTCTTCAGCTATGGCATATAAGAGGAATCCCATGAGAAGTGAGCGCATTGCGTCACTTTCAAGGTATGTTATTGCCGACACGCTCAATCCTGCTGTAACGGCAGCAACACAATGGCTTGAAAGAACCCTTGACGATTCGGCAAACCGCCGTATCAGTATTCCTGAGGCTTTTCTTGCTGTTGACGGTATCCTTTCTCTTTATATCAATGTGATTTCCAACGGAAATGTATATCCGAAGGTTATGGAGAAGCATTTGAATGAAGAACTTCCGTTCATGGCTACCGAAAATATCATGATGTATTGTGTCAGAAAAGGAGGAGATCGTCAGGAGCTTCATGAGGCCATAAGGGAATTGTCGGTTGCTGTTACAAAGCAAATAAAGCTGAACGGGGCAGACAATAATCTCCTTGAATTGATTTTAAATGATAAACGCTTCGGTATTACGAAGTCTGAACTTGACGATATTCTTCATGTTCGTAACTTTATAGGAATGGCGCCAGAACAGACAGAAGAATTTATAAACAACGAGATAGAACCTGTTCTCGCTTCCAATCGAGATTTTCTTGGTCTTGATATAAACATCCGCGTCTGAGATAATCGCATAAACTGAAAGAAGGAATATTAATGTTAACAGCAATTGTCGGAATTAACTGGGGAGACGAGGGAAAAGGCCGTATGGTGGATCTGCTTTCCCGAAAATTTGATATTGTTTCCCGGTATCAGGGGGGGAATAATGCCGGGCATACGGTGGTCAATGAAAAAGGAAAATTTATTCTCAATCTTCTTCCGTCAGGAATACTCAGAGACAGTACCGTAAATGTGATGGGACCGGGAATGGTGATTGACGTTGAGCATCTTTACGGAGAGGTGCAGAAGCTGCGTGATGCTGGGATTGTGATTACGCCTGATCATTTGAAGATAAGCGACAGGGCAACCATTTGTATGCCGTATCATAAGCTTCTCGATTGTCTTGAAGAGGAGCGCCTGGCAGATAAAAAATTTGGTTCAACAAGACGCGGCATAGCCCCGGTGTATGCCGATAAATATATGAAAAAGACCGTAAGAATGGGCGATTTGCTGCATTCCGAGACGCTTCCGGAAAAGCTTAACGATCTTATGGAATGGAAAAATCTCACTGTTAATAAGGGATACGGACATGATAAGATTACCCCGGAGGCGATGCTTGAGTGGCTTAATACTTATGCCATGCCGTTTGTTCCCTATATAACCAATACGACAAAGTATCTCGGAGAGGCTGCTAAAAATGGGAAAAACATTATGTTTGAAGCGCAGCTTGGGGCGCTCCGCGATATAGACTTCGGAATATATCCTTACACTTCCTCTTCTTCTACTATCGCGGCTTACGCTCCTATCGGGGCGGGAATTCCGCAGTGCAGACTTGACGAGGTTATCGGAATTATGAAAGCATATTCGTCTTGCGTGGGTGAAGGTCCTTTTACCTGTGAACTTTTTGGAAGTGATGGGGATGCGCTTCGTGAGGCGGGAGGCGAATACGGCGCAGCGACCGGTCGGCCGAGACGTGTCGGAGGTTTTGATGCTGTGGCATCGAGATATGGAGCTCTTGTTCAGGGAGCTACTTGTATCGCAGTAACAAAACTTGATGTGCTTTCTTATCTTGAAAAAATACCGGTGTGTGTTGCCTATGAGGTAAATGGCGTCAGAACCGAGGATTTTCCGATGGGAGTCGAGCTTGCTGAAGCAAAGCCGGTTTATGAATTTTTCGACGGCTGGATGAGTGATATTTCAAGCTGCCGCAGATTTTCCGAGCTTCCCGAAAATGCTCAGAGGTATGTCCGCTATCTTGAAACTAGTGTGGGCTGTCCGGTAAAGTATGTGTCTGTCGGTGCCGAGCGCGAGCAGTACATTCAGATGTTTTGAATTTGTTTTTTATCAGTATGGGCTGTTGCTGAAAGCAACAGCCCGTTCAGTTTCTAACGAATGCCGTCTATGCGTACAAGAGAGTGTAAAACCCTTATGCATGAACAATCAAAAACATAAAAATTGAGCTTGTTTGTGCTGTTTTTCGGTTATTTAGCAGTCATTATATAACATTTATTTCATTCCTTCAGGCTTTCTTTTCTGTACATTGCCGGAGGTAACCCGACCGCACTTTTGAATTGACGTATAAAATGAGAGAGATTATTATATCCGAGAGCTTCGGCAATAGATGCTATAGAGTCCTTACTAAAGGAGAGCGCGCTTTTGGCACTTTCGATTCTTGCGTTGATGAGGTCATCTATGGGGGCGGAACCGTACATGGATTTATAGACGCTGAAAAATCTCGATTCACTGAGATTTACTTCTTTTGCCATCTCCGCCACGGTCCAGTGATGTCCAAGGGAAGAGAATACGCTGCCTCTCAGCTTTCGCAGTCGCTCTTCTGTACCCAGGTCGATCGGTATAGCCGATTCTCCTCCGCAGGCACGGGAGAGCTTTATTAACAGTTCTGCCATTTTTAATGTCAGCATGTCGTCGCTGTTATTTTTTTCAGCATAAAATTCGGCTTCACATTCCCTGATGATTGCCGTGATAAAATCATGAGTTGCCGGATAGTAAAGCGTATCTGTTGTGATGCCGAATCGAGAGAGAAGCGGTATCAGATCACCGGATATATGAATCCAATCATGTGTAAGTGCTTGTCTGCTGATAAATTTCTGAGGAGTTTTGATATCATAGATTATACAGGCATGGGAAGCGGTTTTTACCATTTTTCCATCGTTCAGTAATTCAACACTGTTGAAAAAATGGAGAAAAGTATATTGGGTGTGTCCGTTGGGACGATTAATGACAAATTCTGCCTTTTCCGGCCACGCATGTCTTATAGCTTCGATTTTAAACATATTATTTTTATACCTCCGGTGAGAGTAATAAGAGTATAACACTTGCAGTAGAATATGTCAATAAAATCGGATATTATGTTATTGAATTTTCTTTTGTAAAATACTATAATTAAACTGCTAAAGCAAAAAAATTATAGAGAGGATAAGATATGATTTACAGAGAAGAGCATCCAAAACCCCAATTTGAACGCAGAGATTGGATAAATTTGAACGGCGAATGGCAGTTTGAAATTGACCGTGGAAACAGCGGAGAAGAGAGAAAAATATACGCAGACGACATCACGTTGAAAAATGTGATTGTGGTGCCGTTTTGTCCGCAGAGTAAGCTTTCGGGAATAGAAGATAAGGATTTCATGAGTTCCGTATGGTATAAGCGAACCTTTGAACTTACGGAAGATCAGCTTTTTGGTCGTGTATATGCACACTTTGGCGCGGTGGATTACCTTGCGACAGTATATGTAAACGGTCAGAAATGCGGTTCTCACAAAGGAGGATATGTTTCCTTCAGAGTTGATATTACCGATGCGGTACATGCCGGAATGAATACAGTAACGGTGCATGCCGAAGACGATGAAAGAAATCGATTGATCCCAAGGGGAAAGCAGTGTGAGGGTTATTATTCGTGCGGATGCGATTATACCCGTACCACAGGTATCTGGCAAACCGTTTGGCTTGAATTTGTTCCTGAAACTCACATTGAAAAAGTAAAGTATTATCCCTCTGTAAGCGCCAACACGCTTACGCTGAGAGCAGAGGTCAAGGGTGCGGCACTTTTTACGGCAGAGGTTTTCTATGAAGGAAAACCGATGGGGAAGGCTTCTTCCGTTTCTTGCGGCGAGCAGATTTCTTTGACAATAACGCTTTCCGAAAAACATCTTTGGGAGGTCGGTAAAGGGGGACTGTATGATATTGTCCTTACCTATGGAGAAGATAGGGTAAAGAGCTATTTCGGTCTGAGAAGCATTGATTATCGTGACTATAAGTTCTTTCTTAACGGAAGATCGGTTTTTCAGCGTCTTATACTCGATCAAGGATTTTATCCCGACGGCATTTATACTGCGCCGTCTGACAAGGAGCTTGAGGCTGATATTGACCGTTCAATGGCGATGGGCTTCAACGGCGCAAGACTTCATGAGAAGGTATTTGAAGAGAGATTCCTTTATCATGCCGATCGTAAGGGATATCTTGTATGGGGAGAATTTCCGAACTGGGGACTTGATCACTCTTATGCTGATTCCATATACGGAATACTCCCCGAATGGCTTGAAGAAGTTGACCGCGACTTCAATCATCCGTCCATTGTAGGGTGGTGTCCTTTCAACGAGACTTGGGATCAGAAGGGCAGAAAGCAATACGACGATTGTTTGGCACTTGTCTATAAGGCTACCAAGGCTGCAGATCCGACACGTCCCTGTATTGATACAAGCGGAAACTATCATGTCGTTACCGATATTTATGATGTGCATAACTACGAACAGAATCCGGAAATTTTGGCAGCACACTACGAAAAGCTTGCTCAAGACGGCACACATACCGATCACTGTGGTCATCGTCAGCACTATGACGGAAAATTGCCTTTCTTCGTCAGCGAGTATGGAGGTATACGGTGGTCGAATAAAGGAGGATGGGGATACGGAAACGCACCTCAAACAGAGGAGGAATTTCTTACCCGGCTTAAAGGGCTTACCGACGTGCTTCTTGATAACCCGAGAATGTTTGCTCTTTGCTATACACAGCTTACCGATGTGGAGCAGGAACAGAACGGACTTTATACTTACGACAGAAAGGAAAAATTCCCCGCGGAAATAATTCATCCGATTTTCTCAAGAAAAGCTAAAATTGAGGATTAATTAAGGCAATACCGCACAATGATTGTTGTGCAGTTGCGCCGCCGGATTTTTCGT
>ERZ1106976.2190-NODE-2190-length-17958-cov-23.362677_pt1 | contig 17958 bp, 19 predicted proteins | sample MGYA00403687_ERZ1106976 | MGnify/ENA primary metagenome ERZ1106976 (study PRJEB35170, sample SAMEA104062446) | human gut metagenome | biome: human gut; feature: human-associated habitat; material: faeces | place: Denmark | collected 2013-02-22 ... | reverse complement strand
CTCTTCTTGCGCCTTTTGTCATCTTTTTTTCGGTTTCTACTATTGATTCGCATCATAGGGGAAGGCTTTTTTGCTGTGGCTTGATGCGGGCAGGCAATTTTTGCCCCGGCTCTTTTCTTTCCCGTAAAAATCGTGTATAATACCAGATAGAATGGAGGCGAACGGGGATGTATCAGGCGCTGTACCGGAAATACCGGCCGCAGACGTTTTCGGATGTGGTCGGGCAGAAGAGCGTGACCGACACGCTGCGCGCGCAGCTCGAGACGGGCAGGCTCAGCCATGCGTACCTGTTCACCGGCACGCGCGGCACGGGCAAGACCTCCTGCGCCAAGATCCTGGCCAAGGCGGTCAACTGTGAAAATCCGAACCACGGCGATCCCTGCGGCGTGTGCCCGTCCTGCCGGGCCATCGACGAGGGCAGCTGCATGGACGTGCTGGAGATCGACGCGGCGTCGAATAACGGCGTGGACTCCGTCCGCGTGCTGCGCGACGACGCGATCTATACGCCTGGCACGGTCAAAATGCGTGTGTATATCATCGACGAGGTCCACATGCTCTCGACGGCGGCGTTCAACGCCCTGCTCAAGATCATCGAGGAGCCCCCGGCCCATCTGCTGTTCATCCTCGCCACGACCGAGCTGCAGAAGGTCCCGGCGACGATCCTCTCCCGCTGCCAGCGGTTCGCGTTCAAGCGCCTGCGGGCAGAGGAGATCGCCTCGCGGCTCAACTTCATCGCCTATCAGGAGCATATCGAGATCGAGCCAGACGCGGTGAACCTGCTCGCGCGCCTCGCCGACGGCGGCATGCGCGACGGCGTGAGCCTGCTCGATCAGTGTGCCTCGGCGGCAGGCGGCGCGGTGACGCTCGAGAGCGTCTACGCTTCGCTCGGCCTTGCCGGTGAGCGGCGGACGGCGGAGCTCATGCAGGCCATCGCGCAGCAGGACACGGCGAAGGCCCTGACGGTGTTCTCGTCTCTTTATGCCGCGGGCAAGGACGTGGGCGCGCTGCTCGGCGAGATGTGCGCGCTGTGCCGCGACCTTCTTGTGCTGCATACCGCGCCGAAGAGCGGGCTTGCCATGCTCTCCGGCATCGCAACGGAGCAGCAGGCGCTGGCGCTGCAAGACATGTTCAGCCCGGGCGAACTCATGCGCGTGCTGACCGAGACGCAGAAGACCCGCGCCTCGTTCGGCAAGAACACCGACGTGCGCGTGGCGGCGGAGCTGCTGCTCATGCAGCTGTGCGAACCGGCGCTGCGGCTCGACGCGCAGGCGCTGAACGCGCGCATCTCGCGCGTGGAGGAGCAGCTGGCCTCCGGCGTTCTGGTCAAGGCCGCGCCGCAGACCTCCGGCGACGAATATGACGACGACCGCCCGCCCTTCCCCGACGACGCGGACGATCCCGCGCGCGGCCAGCTCCCGGAGATGCCTCCGGCGCAGCCGGCGCCCGCCGCGCCGAAGCCGGAGACGCCCGCGGGCTTCTGGCCAGCGCTCTCGGAAAAGCTCCGGGCGGAGCTTTCGGCCAAGGACCGCGGCTTCTTCGCGGCCAACGGCCCGCTGCACCCCGTGCTGCAGGGCGAAAGCACCCTCATCATGGCGGCGGACAACGAGTTCGTGCTCGGCATGGTCAAAAAGCCCGCCATCGAGCAGCTGATCCGCGAAAAGGCGTCCGCGCTGCTGGGCAAGCCCGTCGCAGTGCGCTTCGCGCTCAAGAACCAGGTCTCGAACCTCGGCAAGGATCCCATGGACGCGCTCGTGCAGTTCGGCGAGCAGCACAGCGACATTTTTACGATAAAATAATTTTTACGACGATAAGGAGAACATAACATGGCAAAAGGCGGATATCGCGGCGGTATGCCGATGGGCGGCAGAAACCAGATGCAGATGATGAAGCAGGCGCAGAAAATGCAGGAGAACCTCATGAAAATGCAGGAGGAGCTGCAGGCGAAGGAATATGAGGCAACGGCGGGCGGCGGCGTCATCAAGGCCGTATGCGGCGGCGACCGCGAGCTCAAGTCGATCACCATCGATCCAGAAGCAGTCGATCCGGAAGATGTGGAAATGCTGCAGGATATGATCGTCGCGGCCGTCAATGAGGCCATGCGCAAGGCAGAGGCCGACCAGTCCGCCAACATGGCCAAGCTCACGGGCGGCCTGAACCTCGGCGGTCTGTTCTGATGCGCGCGTTTCCGGCCGCGCTCGAGCGGCTTACCGAACAGTTTGCACGGCTTCCCGGCATCGGCATGAAGTCGGCACAGCGGCTGGCGTTTTACGTGCTGTCGCTGCCGAAGGAGGACGCCGACAGCTTCGCGCAGGCCATCGTGGACGCGAAAAACAGCGTCCGGCTCTGCCCGGTCTGCCAGAATCTGACCGATCAGGAGCTCTGCGGCGTCTGCGCCGACCCGGAGCGGGATCATTCGCTTATCTGCGTCGTGGCCGAGCCGAAGGACGTCATCGCCATGGAGCGTGCGCGGGAATACCACGGCGTCTACCACGTGCTGCACGGCGTCATTTCGCCCCTGAGCCACGTCGGCCCGGACGATCTGCGCATCCGCGAGCTGCTCTCCCGCGTATCCCAGGGCGGCGTGCGCGAGGTCATCATGGCCACGAACCCGGACACCGAGGGCGAGGCCACGGCTATGTATCTGTCGCGTCTGCTGCGCCCGATGGACGTGAAGGTGACGCGGCTGGCCTATGGCATCCCCGTGGGCAGCCAGCTGGAATATGCCGACGAGGTGACGCTGCTGCGCGCCCTGGAGGGCAGACAAGAAATATAAGTATCATATCTGAGCCGTCCGCCCGAACCGCGGGCGGCTCTTGCACATAAAAATGAGAAGGGAGACACCGGATCATGACCGCGAGCATCAACAGACAAGAAGCGCTGCATCAGTTCAAGCTGGCGCTCAAAGCCGGGCAGAAATGCTACCGCGACTGCGTCCACCGCGGGCGCGACCCCTATCCGCAGGTCCTCGAGGAGCTGCTGCAGGGCGGCGTGGTGGCCGGGCGCGTGGATCTGGGCGAGCTGGAGATCCCGATCGCCCAGATCGTCGGGATGAATACCGCCGGGCGGCAGACGGCCTTCGCGGCGAATTTCATGCCGCTGCTGGACCTGGGGACGGAGTTTGCGAGCAAGTGGATCTCACTCTGCGAGGCGCATCTGGGCGACACCGGCATCGTCGACCCCATCCGCTGCTTTGAGTATATGGGGCAGTTTTACGTGCAGGAGGGCAACAAGCGCGTGAGCGTCCTGCGGAGCTTCGGCGCGCCGACCATCCGCGCGTACGTCACGCGCGTGCTGCCGCTGTACTCCGACGACCCGGCTGTGCGGGTCTACTATGAATTCCTGCATTTTTATGAGCGCTGCGGCCTGTATCAGGTGCATTTCAACCGCCTGGGCGACTATCCGAAGCTGCAGGCCGCGCTCGGCTTCGACGCCGAGCACGTCTGGTCGCAGCTCGAGCGCCGCGCGTTCCTCACGGCCTTTTATACCTTCAAGACCGCCTATGACAAGCTGACGCAGTCCGCGCCGCCCGTCACGACAGCGGAGGCGCTGCTGACCTGGCTGCACGCGTACACGCTGGGCGATCTGCGCGTGCTGACGCAGGCGGAGCTGGAGCGGTCCATCCGCGCCATCTGGCCGGAGCTGGAGGCTGTCGCCCAGGGCGGCAAGATCGCCGTGCAGACCGAGGCCGCACCGGAGCCGCAGAGCCTGCTTGGCCGTCTGACCGGCTTCCGCGGGTGCCTGCGCGCGGCATTCGTCTACGAATGCGCGCCGGAGGCCAGCCCATGGATCGCCGCGCATGAGGCCGGGCGCCGCCAGCTGGTGCAGGCGCTCGGCGAGGCCGTCGACGCGCGGGTCTATCTCGTGACGGACTATCCGAGCCCCGAGGACGCGCTTGAACAGGCCGCGGCCGACGGCGCGCAGGTCGTCTTCACCACGACGGTGCCGCTGATCTTCGCCTGCCGCAAGCTCGCGCCCAAGTATCCGGGCGTGCGCTTTCTCAACTGCTCGGTCGATATGCCGTATCCCGGCGTCCGGACGTACTACAGCCGGATCTATGAGGCCAAATTCCTGCTCGGCGCGCTGGCCGGGACGCTGGCAACGGACGCGCGCATCGGCTACGTCGCCGACGCGCCGGTTTTCGGTACGCCCGCGGCCATCAACGCCTTTGCGCTCGGCGCGCAGCTGACGCGGCCGGACGCGCAGATCCTGCTGCGCTGGTCGTGCTGCGAGCAGGAGCCTGCCGCCGCGCTGGCGGCGGAGGGGCTCGGCATGATCTGCGCCCACGACCTCAAGCGGCCGGGGCAGGAGAACGGCTGGCGCGGCCTGTGCCGCGTAGAGGACGGAAAGCCGCGGCGCGAGGCGCTGCCGATCCGCAACTGGGGCGAGATCTACATCCGCCTCGCGCGCAGCATCCTGCGCGGCGGCTGGGACGAGCTGAGTGCCGCCGGGGCGGTCAATTACTGGTGGGGCTTTGCCAGCGGCGCGGTCGACGTGCAGCTGGCCCCCAGCGTGCCGGACGGCCCGCGGGAGCTGCTGCGGGTGCTGCGTGAGGCGCTGGTGCACGGCGAGCTGACGCCCTTCCACCGCCGCATCACCGACCAGGCGGGCACGCTGCGCAATGACGGCGAGCAGTGGTTCTCGCCGGAAACGATCCTGCGTATGGACTGGCTGTGCAGCAATGTCACCGGCAAGATCCCGGATTATGAGGAGCTGCTGCCGATGGCGCAGCCGATGGTGCGCCTGCTCGGCGTCTACCGTGATGCGCTCCAGCCGAAGAAAAGGGGGCCGCTGCTGTGAAGCTGCTTCTGCTTGCGGACAAGGAGAGCCGCTATCTCTGGGATTTTTACAAGCCCGGCTGTCTGCGGGAGTATGACCTGATGCTCTCGTGCGGGGATCTGAAGGCCGAATATCTGACGTTTCTCGCCACGCTCGGCCGCTCGCCCCTGCTCTATGTCCGGGGGAACCATGACGACAACTACGAATCGCGCCCGCCGGAGGGCTGCGAGTGCATCGAAGACAAGCTCGTGACGGTGGGCGGCCTGCGGATCGTGGGTCTTGGCGGCAGCCCCCTGTATTCCGGGGGACGGAACCAGTACACCGAGCGGCAGATGGAAGCCCGCATCCGGAAGCTCGGCTGGAAGATCCGCCGCGCGGGCGGCGTCGATATCGTGCTTACGCACGCCCCGGCCCGCGGCTTCGGCGACGCGGAGGACTTTGCCCACTGCGGCTTTGAGGCCTTCCTGCCGCTGCTCGACCGCTATCAGCCGCGCTATCTGATCCACGGCCACGTGCATACGGAGTACGGCCATGCGATCCCCCGCGTGCTGCAGCGCGGCGGCACCACCATCATCAATGCCTGCGAGCGCTATACGCTCGAGCTATAGGAGGAGCTATGGACTATCCGAAGGTCTGCCTGCGCCGGGGGGAGGAAGCCGGTGTGCTGAAGGGGCAGAAGCTGATCTATGACAACGAGCTGGACTGGGCGGACGATATCTGCACCGACGGCTGCGTCGTCGACGTGCTGGACAGCCGCCAGCACTTCGTGGCCCGCGGGTTCTTTAACGCCCGGTCGAAGCTGACCGTCCGCGTGCTCACGCGCCGGGCGGAGGAGACGATCGACCGTGACTTTTTCGCCCGCCGCATCCGCGCGGCGTGGCAGACGCGGCAGACGCTGGGCTTTTCCGACTCGTGCCGGGTGGTCTTCGGCGAGTCGGACGGGCTGCCGGGGCTGACCGTCGATAAATTTGCCGACTGCCTGTCGTTCCAGATCGCCTGCCTCGGTCTCGAGCAGTGGAAAGAAACGCTGGTGGAGATCCTCGCAGAGATCTTTGCCCCGCGCGGGATCTATGAGCGGGACGATCTGCCCGTGCGCGAAAAAGAGGGGCTGCCGCAGATCAAGGCCTGCGTCTACGGCACGGTCCCGGAGGAGCTCATCATCCGGGAGCACGACGCGCGGATGCTCGTCTGCATCGAAAACGGGCAGAAGACCGGCCATTTCCTCGACCAGCAGGAAAACCGCGGGCGGCTGAAGCCCTACGCGCCCGGGCAGGATGTACTCGACCTGTGCTGCTGCACCGGCGGCTTTTCCATCCATGCCGCGCTCTACGGTGCGGCGTCGGTCGAGGCAGTGGATGTGTCGGAGGAGGCGCTGGCCCTCGTGCGGCGAAATGCAGAACTTAACGGCGTGGCCGACCGCGTCACGACGACCTGCGCGAACGTCTTTGACCTTGCCCGGCAGTATGCCGCCGAAGGACGGCAGTACGGGCTCGTCATCTGCGACCCGCCCGCCTTCGCCAAGAGCCGCAAGGTGCTCGAAAGCGCCTACCGTGGGTATAAGGAGCTCAATCTGCAGTGCATGAAGCTCGTACGCCCGGGCGGCTTCCTCGTCTCCTGCTCGTGCAGCCAGTTCATGACGCCGGAGCTGTTTCTCCGGATGCTGCGCGAGGCCGCGCAGGATGCCGGCCGCGACGCGCGCCTGCTCGAGCCGCTGATGCAGTCCCGCGATCACCCCGCCAGCCTGTCCTCCGAGCAGTCTCTCTACCTCAAGGGCGATATCCTGCAGATCCTGTAAATGTACCCCCGCCGGTTTCCTTGGGGAAACCGGCGGGGGTGTGTTTATGTATCCGGAACCGCGATCTCTTTGATGGTGAATTCGTTGCCCTGGAGGAGCCAGGTCTGGGAGCTGCCGCAGTGGGGGCAGATCTTGCCCTGCGGTACGGTGGGGTAGTCCCGGCCGCAGGCACCGCAGTGCGTCACGGCGGGGATGCGCTCGATGACCAGCTCGCAGCCGGTCAGAAGCGGCGTGCGTTTGCAGTTCCAGTTCCACACGTCGATCAGATACTCCGGCACGACGGTAGAGACCTCGCCGAGCTCCAGCGTGACGCGGCGGATGCGCGTCACCTGGTTTTCTTCCGCGATCCTCGCCAGCGTGTCAGCAATGTGGAAGACCACGCCAAGCTCGTGCATGGCTCAGTCCTTCCGGCCGCGCAGCGTCTCGCCGAGGCGCTTGCCGGCCATCGAGGCGATGCCCTTGAGCTTGTCCTCGGCCTTCATCATCGTGGAGCATTCGGGGTGGTCGCGCTTGAGATGGATGGCGTCGAAGACGCACTTCGTCGTGCAAACGCCGCAGCCGATGCACTTGTTCGGGTCGACCCAGCTCGCGCCGCAGCCGAGGCAGCGGGCCGTCTCGGTCTGGACCTGCTCGGGCGTGAGCGTCCGGCGCGCGTCGCGGAACGAATGCGGGTCGACCGCGGGGTCGACGGCCTCGGTCTGCCGGGCGGCATGATCGTAGCAGTTGACGGAGAAATTCTCCTTGTCGAGCATGATGAAATCGCGGCGGTTGCGGCCGATCTTCAGATCTGCGCCCTTGTGGACGTAGCGGTGCAGCGATTCGGCGGCGCACTTGCCCTCCTCGATGGCGTCGATGACGAACTTCGGGCCGTGGTACACGTCGCCGCCGACGAAGATGTCCTCCTCCGCCGTCTGATAGGTCAGGGGATCGGCGACGGGGTAGTTGCCGCGGTGGAACTCGACCTTCGTATCCTGGAGCAGCGAGCCCCATTCGATCGCCTGACCGATGGCGAAGACGACATGGTCGGCCGGGATGGTGATCGTCTCGCTCTCGTCGTAGGCGGGGGAGAAGCGGCCCGTTTCGGGGTCGATGGTGCGCAGGCACTTTTTGAACACGACGGCGGTCACATGGCCGCTTTCGTCCTGCAGCAGCTCCTGCGGACCCCAGCCGGCGCAGATCTCGACGTGCTCTTCTTCCGCCTCGGCGATCTCGTCCTTCGCGGCAGGCATGGTCTCGCGCGATTCCAGACAGACCATCGAGACCTTTTCCGCGCCGAAGCGCACCGCGGTGCGGGCGCAGTCGATGGCGACATTGCCGCCGCCGACCACGACGACGCTGCCTTCCATCCGCTGCGTCTCGTCGGCCAGCGCCTCGTGCAGGAAGTGCACGGCGATGTCGGTGCCCTTGGCCGTTTCGCCCGGCACGCCGGGCAGACGGCCGCCCTGGCAGCCGATGGCGACGTAGAACGCCAGATACCCCTGCTCGCGCAGCTGCGGAATGGTCACGTCCTTACCGACCTCGACGCCGCAGCGGATCTCCACGCCCAGCTCGCGCAGGACCTGGATCTCGGCGTCGATGACGGTCTTTTCCAGCTTGAACGACGGGATGCCGTAGGTCATCATGCCGCCGGGACGGGCGGACTTTTCAAAGACCGTGGGCTTGTAGCCGCGGGTGGCCAGATAGTACGCGGCGGACAGGCCCGCGGGGCCTGCGCCGATGATGGCGATCTTCTGGTCCCAGCCGGTCAGTCGGCTGGAGGCGACGACGACGGGCGGGATATAGCGCGTCTCGGTGTGCAGATCCTGCTCGGCGAGGAATTTCTTGACCGCGTCGATGGCGACGGCCTGATCGATCGTGCCGCGGGTGCACGCTTCCTCGCAGCGCTTGTTGCAGACCCGGCCGCAGACGGCGGGGAAGGGGTTGTCCTTCTTGATGAGGGCCAGCGCCTCCTGATACTTGCCCTGCGCGGCGAGCTTCAGATAGCCCTGCACGGCGACGTGCGCCGGACAGGCGGTCTTGCAGGGGGCCGTACCCTTGTCATAGCAGTTTTTGCGGTTGTTGTCGCGGTAGTCGGGGTCCCAGTGCTCCTCGCCCCACTTGAGGCCGTAGGGGAGCTCATGCTTCGGGTATTCCACGGTGTTGCCGTGCTTGTCGCAGAGCTTCTGGCCGAGCTTTACCGCGCCCGCGGGACAGTATTCCACGCACTTGCCGCAGGCCACGCACTTGGCCCGGTCGACCTCCGCCGTGTAGGCGCTGCGGGAGAGGTTCGGCGTGTTGAACAGCTGCGAGGTGCGCAGCGCGTTGCAGATGTTGACGTTACAGTTGCAGATGCCGAAGATCTTGTTCTCGCCGTCGATGTTTGTGATCTGGTGGACGAAGCCGTTATCCTCGGCCGCCTGCAAAATGTGCATGGCCTCTTCGTAGGTGATGTCGTGGCCCTTGCCGGTCTCGCGGCAGTAGTCGGCAAAGTCGCCCACGCCGATGCACCAGCACATGTTGTCGTCCGCGCAGCCCTCGCCGAGCACGGCGCGGCTCGTGCGGCAGGAGCACTGGCCGACGCCGATGTGCCCCTCATATTTTTTCAGCCAGTAGGAAAGATGCTCGATGTCGAGCGTCTGGTTCTCCATCGAGATGGCCTTTTCCACCGGGATGACGTGCATGCCCACGCCGCCGCCGCCCGGCGGCAGCAGATGCGTCTTGCCCGCCAGCGGCACGTAGGTCATGCGCTCAAAGAACTTGGCGAGCTCCGGATGCTGCTCCAGCCGGGGGTTTTTGCCCGAAAGCTCCGCATCCTCCTCCATGTTGAACAGCTCCGCGCTGCCCGGCACGAACATCGGCAGGATATACCGCCGCTCCGAGGGCGGCGCAGTGCGCCCGTTGTGGTCATAGTGGTAGCCGTAGTCGTATTCCAGAAGACCGATGTAGCTCATCTGGTCGAGCAGCTCCTGGAAATGCGGCTTCTGCTCCTCCGTGACCTTGTTCATCTTCCAGAGCTCTTCGACGGTGTAGGGCGTGCGGAGCTTCATGGTCAGGGCGATGTCGGCCATCTCGTCGGTCACGACGCCGGCCAGCCCCCAGTATTCCGCGTCTTCCGCGCTGACCTTGCCGAGCTTGTGGTCGACGACGTCCGTGATCTTTTTGCCAAGCTTCAGAATTTTCTCCCGCGGCGCAGCCTCGCCCTTGGCGGCGGGGGTCAGCGCGCGCTGCTTCAGTTCCTGATCGATCATGCGTTTGTCTCCTTCTTCTTTTCTTTGTGTGTGCGGATCCGGCTGCAGAGCCAGTCGGCGAGCGCCTCGACGCCCTCGCCGGTTTTTGCGGAAATGGGGAAGATCTCAAGGTCGGGGTTGCGCCGCCGCGCAAACTCGGTGACCTTGTCCAGATCAAAATCAAAATACGGCAGGACGTCGATCTTATTGACGATCATCGCGCCGCAGGTCTGGAAGATGAGCGGGTATTTGAGCGGCTTGTCGTGCCCCTCCGGGACGGAGAGGATCATCAGATTCAGATGCGCGCCGGTATCGAATTCCGCCGGGCAGACGAGATTGCCAACGTTCTCCAGAATGACCAGGTCAAGCCCCGCCGCGTCCAGCTGCTGCAGCCCCTCGCGGGTCATCCCGGCGTCGAGGTGGCACATGCCGCCCGTGTGCAGCTGGATGACCTTTGCGCCGGTGCGCGAGACGGTGTCCGCGTCGACGTCGGAGTCGATATCCGCCTCCATCACGCCCACGCGCAGCTGCCGCTGCAGCAGCGGCAGCAGACGCAGAAGCGTCGTCGTCTTGCCGGAGCCGGGCGAGGACATCAGGTTGATGAGATATGTGCCCTGTGCGTCCAGCTCGCCGCGCAGCCGCTCCGCCGCAGCGTCGTTGTCCGCAAAGACGCTCTGCTTGACCTCAATGATACGATACCGATCCATGCCGTGCCTCCTGTACGTTTTTCCAGTAAAAAGTGTAACATATGCAGGAGAACTTTGCAAGAAGATGCAGACAAACCCGGCATTTTGCCGAAAACGCCGCCGGCGCTTTTGCGCCGGCGGCGTTGTGGATTGGGTGGGGATGCTGCCTCAGCGCTTCCAGCTGCGGCGTTTGCGGAGGTCTGGTAGGGCGGCGGAGAGGAACAGGAACGCGCCGGGGATGTAGAAGGCAGCGGTCCCGCGGCCGCCGCTCTTGGGCAGGACGTAGGCACCGTGGTTTTCGATGCACAGCGGGTCTGCCGATGTTCCAAGACCGGTGTGATCTTTGCTGAAGGTCACGCTGTATGCCAGCGTGACGGGATTCTGCGTGATCGTCACGGCTGCGGAAACGTGCGTGTCGAGAAACCCGTCCGGGGCGATAAATTTTTCCGCGTACATCGACTGGGCGGCGATGATCGTGGCGTCGGAGAACGCATAGGCGATCTTGTCGTTGGTCTCGCCGTTGTTGTTGAGGTCGTAGCGGTCCGCTGCGCCGCCGGTCTGGCCCTGGTATTCGTCCAGATTGTCGCCGACCACATAGACCTCGTTCCGGACTGTACCGGGCCGCGCGCTCTGCTCGATCTGCACCCAGAAGTACACCTTGGCCAGTTTTACCGTGGCCAGTGTCCGCTGCAGGTTTTCCGCATTGAGGTGGAAAATGACCGCGGTCCGGCCGGAATTGTGGTAGTTTTCCAGAATTTCCGGCTGATACGCATTGCCGCCGTCCAGGAGCGGAAGCCCGGAGGCGCCCTGCAGCAGATAGATCGAGTCGTAGCGGATGCCGTCCGGCAGCAGGTCCACGATCCGAAGATCCTCATATGTCTTGACCTCCGGCTCCAGCAGCGAGCCGGTCAGGTCGATCTCGTAGAGAAAATAATCCCCGATGTGGTTGCCGCCTCTGCCAAGCAGGGTTTGCGTTCCGTTGTTGCAGAGCGTCAGCTTTCCGACCGAGAGATGCTCCGTCGAAGGCAGCATGTCGTAGGAGTGCTGGGCGTTCAGATAGACATATTTCGTCTCGCCGTCCAACGGGTAGCTGTTGATGGACCGGGCAGCGTTCGTATACGAGCCGCTGCCCGTTCCAGATGCCGCCGTCCAGATACAGCTGCCCGAGCTTTGCCAGATCCATCGGCGAGAGCGTCAGCCCCCAGCCGCCTGCGTTCACACCCGCCGGGTCCGCGGCCCAGACGCGCAGATCGGTCGACTTGTAAAAGGCCATCAGTTCTTCCCTGCTGCGGAAGGTGATGCTCTGCTCCACGGGGATACCCAGCGGGGCAAAGAGATGCTCCTTTGCAAAGTCCAGCACGGACTGCCCGGTCACCCGCGTCAGAATGCCGGTCAGGATGTCCGGCCCGATGAGCGGTGCGTAGCGAAATTCGCCGACTGGCCCCTTCCCGCCCAGCAGATCGAGGGAGAACCGCACCCAGTCCGGGCTGATAAAATACTTCGTGTAGGGTGTGGAGCGATATTTGTAGGGCGCGGTCATGGTGAGCATGTCCCGGATCGTGATGCGCTGGATCGTCTTTTCGCCCCGCTTGGGCGTGTATTCCGGGAAAAATTCCAGGACCTGCTGGTCGATGCTTCCAAGGCAGCCCCGGTCCAGCGCGATCCCGAGCAGGATCGAGATAATGCTCTTGGTCACCGAGAACACGTTAAGACGGCTTTCGGCCGTGCAGCCGCCAAAATAGCGTTCATAGACGGTCTCGCCGTCCTTCCGCACGACCATCCCGGCGATATTGCTGTAGTCCGCCGCGATGGCCGCTTCCAGTTTCATGATGTCTTCCTGTTTCATCTATGTTTCCTCATCTCCCGGCGTCTTCCGTGATCCAGGCGTCCAGAAAGCGCATTTGTTCTTCCGTGTGGAACCAATGCTCGCCGTCCGGCATGACGGTCAGCTCCGCGCCGACGCGCCGGGCGAAGGCCGAGATGGTTTCCGGCGCGGTCAGATCGTCGTGCGCGCCGTACAAAATGCGGGTGGGCACATGCCATGCGATCGGATGCGCCCGCACGTAGGTCAGATACTTCCATGACAGCGTTTCGCCGAAGACTGTGGGAATTTCCTGCTTTTCGGCAAGCTCCTGTTCGCGCACGCCGGCCCACTGCAGCATATCGCCGATCAGCTTCTCCATATCGACCACGGGAGAGATCCAATACGCCCGGTCGACCAGCGCTGCATCCAGCGCGGACATGGAAAAGAACGCGCCGATGCTGTTGGCGATCAGCGTGAGGCGGTCACAGCGCTTCCGCTGTGCCGCGAAAAACGGCGGGAATTCGGCTTCGGCCTCCCACGGGCTTTGCGCGCGGTAATCAAAGCCGACGACTTCCGCGTCCGGGAACAGCGGACGGTAATGCCCGGCTTCCGCCGCCGAGCCGCCCTTTCCGTGGACGTAGATAACGATTTCTTTCATATCCGCCACCTTCCCTCCTGTCCCTGCCGCGCGTCTGCGAGCTTTTCCAGGATCCAGACGATGCCGAAGGCCAGCAACGCGAAGCTGCCGCAGAGCAGGGACAAGATCACATCACAGACATCCGCCAGTGCGGGGTGCTTTTTTATAAATTCTTTCATGGGCATTTCCTTCATTTCTGACAATAAATAAAAGACGCAGCGCGTTCCACGTCTGTTGTGGTCTGCACTGCGTCTAAGCGTCTGGCATTTCAATTTCTTCTGTTTTTCCGTTCTGAAACCGGATCACACAGGTGTATCTGCACTTCGGGCAGAACAGGGGAAAATCCTCCAGCACCGTGTGCGGCCGGAGCTGTGTCCGCGTCTTGCCGCCGCAGCGGGGACAGCGGAGCCAATTCAATTTGAGCGGAAGCGTTTCGGTCATGTTAATCATCCTCCTGTACCCTGGGTCCCTTTCCGACCAGCGCGCGAAAGGCCGCGTCGCGGTCAAACGTCCCGGCGGCGAAGCCGGTGATCTCCTTGATGGACTTGCAGATGCTGATGCTGACCCCCGTCAGGACCTGCCCGATCTCTTGGTCGGAATACGGGCAGTCGCCGGTCACGATCAGCGTGGACAGACTGTGCACCACGAACCACAGATCGCGGAAATACAGATCCGCTTCCAGCTCTGTGATCTGGTAGATCTCCATCAGCGTCGGCCGGACGAGCGTCTGCAGATGCTTCATCGATTGCATCGCGCTCCAGCCCTGCCCCTGCGCCCGCGTGAGAAACAGCAGCCGGTAGAGCTCCGGCTCCTCCCGCGCGAAGCGGATATACTGCATTCCGACGCCGAAGAAGGGAATCTTCTCCTGCAGGCCCGTGTTCGTATATCGGTCGTACACGCGCACGGCGGCGGCGCAGACCTCCTGCAGGACGGTGGCCATCGAGCCGAAGGCCGTGAAGATCGGCTGCGTGGACGTGCCGAGCGCGTCCGCCATCGTCTTTGCGGTCAGCCCCTCAATCCCCTTCGTCCGGACGACCTGCAGCGCGGCTGCCACCATTTCTTCTTTTGTAAACTTGTTCTTCGGCGCCATGGTCCGTGCCCCTTTTTAAAATATATCATTCGATGCACATCATTCGATGTATATCAAACATTATACGCGGCCGGAGCAGCCTTGTCAATAGCGCGGACGCGGCAAACAGGAATTTTTTTACGCGCCCGGCGCAGAAAACGACTGGATCGACACCGTCAGATGTGCCGCGCCGAAGATCAGCATCAGGATCACCGCCGGCAGGTTCCGCAGCCACAGCGCCGCGCACAGGTAATAGAGGACCGGGAAAACGACCAACGGCAGCGGGACCAGCAGGAACGCGCGCTGCAGCAGCGCGATCTCCCGTCCGCCGAGAAAATAGCGGATCCATACGGCGTAGTACAAGGCCAGAAAGCAGACCGCCAGCCAGAACCAGACGCCCTGCGGGCGGACCGGCTCGCGGCTGACAAGCAGCATGACGGCGAGCAGATAAGCGATGCGGCTGCTCTGCTCTACGAGCTCCACCCAGCGGGTGACGGGTGTGGGCGGCCCCGCCTTTCCGGCCGGCGGGAAGGCGGCATAGGCGAGATTGATGAGCATCGGCAGCGCAAAGACCACCAGCCCGACCCAGGAGAACGATACCTTCAGATTCACAGGACGACACCCGCTTTCACAGCAAATTCCGGCAGCTTTGCGGGCCTGCCGTGGATGGCGATCAGCGCGCGGAACTCCCGGCGGAAGGCCTCGCGGAGCTCGGACTCGGTCAGATGCAGATGGTCGGTGTTCGCGAGGATCGCCAGCCCGTAGGAGTAGTAGATCATGTCCTGATGGAACCGGCGCGCGACGTCTTCCGGGTAGCCGAATTCATCCTCCATCGCGCGCAGGACCTCCGGCAGCAGAATGTCGTTCTGGTACGGCTCCATCTGCCCACCCTCCAGATACAGCCAGCGGAACAGCTGCTTTTCCTCCGCCGCGAATTTGACGAAGCCCATTCCGTAGCTGCTGTAGCGGGTGTCGTTCCCCTCATGGGCGCGCAGGGAGTCCTGCACGCGCTGCGTGTGCAGCGCGATGGCGCGCGCGCGGAGCGCGGCCTTCAGCTCGTCCATGTTCTGAAACGACGAATAGATCGGCTGCGTTGAGCAGCCCAGCTTTTTTGCGACGCTGCGGGCGTTGACAGCCGAAAATCCGCCCTCCCGCAGCACCTCCACCGCCGCATCCACAATCGCATCCCGCGAGATCCTCCTGACAGCCGGCATAGAATCCTCCTTGATTCATAACACTCAGTTATATAACGCTGCGTTATTATACGTCGACATCACACCATTGTCAAGTACTCAGCAAAAAACGTTCAGATGAAAACAGACAAAACGGCAGCTGTTTTCTATGGAGTTCCGCGGATAACCTTTGACTTGGAGGGGGAGGGGGGATAGAATGGGGGAGAAGGATTTTGCGGGAAGGGGAGAGGGGAATGGAGGAACGGCGAGTGCGGATCTGCGATCTGGCGGAGGAGCTGGGGCTCAGTACGGCGACGGTATCGAACGTGATCCACGGGAAGACGCAGAAGGTCTATGACGCGACGGTCCAGCGCGTGACGGCGCTGCTGGAGGAGCGGGAGTATATCCCCAACATGGCGGGGATCCTCCTGGCACAAAACGACTCGAGGATCATCGGCGTGTTTGTCAACGACCACGAAAAGTATGAGGGGCGCACGCTGAGCGACTTTTTTATCGCCGAATCTTTGAACGAGCTTTCCACGCAGATCGAAAAGACCGGCCGGTTCATGATGGTGAAAAAAGCGAAGGACGCCGGGCAGATCCTCCGCTTTGCCTCCATGTGGAACATGGAGGGGATCGTTGTGATCGGCTTCTGCGCGCAGGACTACCAGACGCTCCGCAATCACATGCGGATCCCATTCGTGGTATATGACGGGATCTGCGGGCAGACGGAGCGGATCGTCAACCTCAGCATCGACAATTCTGGCGGCGGCGAGCAGGTCGGCCGCCACTTCCGGACGCTGGGGCATACGCGCGCGCTGTGCCTGTCCGACAATGAGACGGGCATCGACCGCGACCGGATCGAGGGCTTTTTCCGCGGCTTTGCGCCGGGACACGCGGAGCTGCTGCGGATCCCGATGCAAAAAGATGCGCGGTGGGCGTATTACGGGCAGCAGCTGGAGCGGCTGCGGGGCGTGACGGCGGCTTTTGCGGTCTCGGATCATTATGCCATCGACCTGATGAGCTTTCTGCGCGGGAAGGGGATCGCGGTGCCGGAGGAGATCTCCGTCGCGGGATTTGACGACACGCCGGTATGCGAGATGGTCAGCCCGGCCCTGACCACGGTCCGGCAGGACGGCACAGCCCGGGCGCGGATCGCCATGGAAAAGCTGCAGGCGCTGCGGGAGGGCCGGACGGTTGGGGAGGAGGTCATCCTGCCGGTCACGCTTGTGGTGCGGGGCAGCACGCGGATACGGAAATAAGCATTCTGCACAAATCAAACATCTTATTTTTGTCGAAAGTTACGCGCTTAACCTTTGCGTCCCGCACATCCGGTCGTTACAATGAAAGAAAAACGAACGGAGGGACCGGGATGCGCGGAGAAAAGAGCTTCTTCAGAACGGTCTGTACACTGGCGATCCCCGCGGCGCTGCAGTCGCTGCCGCAGTCGTCGTTCAGTCTGGTCGACCAGATCATGATCGGGCAGCTGGGCGCCGTCAGCGTGGCGGCCGTCGGGCTGGCGGGGAAATTCGCCTCGATCTACGCGGTCGTCATCGCCGCCATCGGCGCGGTGGCCGGGATCATGATCTCGCAGTATCTGGGGCAGAACGCGCCTGCGGAGGTCCGGCGGAGCTTTTTTACGAATCTCTGGCTGGGGTTCGGGCTGGCCGGGGCATTCACCGCGCTCTGCCTGCTGTGCCCCGGGGCGATCATGCGGGCCTATACGGCGGATGTACAGACACTGCAGACGGCGGCGGGCTACCTCCGCCTGCTCGCCGGGACATATCTGCCCATGGCCGGGGCGACAATGCTTGCCGCGGCGTTCCGCTGCGCGGAAAAGCCGCGGCTGCCGCTGTACGCGGGCATCGCGTCCGCGCTTTTGAATACGGTCCTGAACGATATTCTGATCTTTGGGAAATGCGGCTTTGCCGCCATGGGCGCGACCGGCGCGGGGATCGCGACGGTCCTTTCCCAGTGGGTCAATTTCCTGCTGATGCTCCTGTTTTGCCGGAAGACGCCGCCGCTTCCCGCGGCGGACGGCAGGCGCACGCCGCCCGTGCGCGGGCGCGGACGGCAGTATCTGGCTATGCTGCTGCCGCTGCTGATCTGCGAGGTGACGTGGAGCCTGGGCGAAAATGTCTACGCCGCGATCTACGGGCGCATGGGCACGGACGCCAGCGCGGCCATGACGCTGACCGCGCCCGTGCAGGGGCTGGTGATCGGCGCGCTGTGCGGCCTGTCGCAGGCGGCGGGCGTGATCGTCGGCAAGCGGCTTGGCAGCGGGGACGAAGACGCCGCCTATGCGGCGGGCAGGCGCCTGCTCGTCTACGGCGCTGCCGGGGCCGCGCTGCTGTCCGTGCTCGTGGTGCTGCTCAGCGGTGTCTATGTGGAGATCTATCAGGTGGAGGACGGGGTAAAGCGGCTGACCCGGCAGATCCTCACGGCCTATGCGCTGGTCGCGCCGTGCAAGGTCCTCAATATGATCCTCGGCGGCGGGATCCTCCGCAGCGGCGGGCGGACGGCGTACGTCATGGCCATCGATCTTGTCGGAACGTGGGGCTTCGGTGTTCCGGCGGGGCTCGTGACGGCCTTCGTGTTTGCGCTGCCGGTCCCGTATGTGTATTTTTCGCTGTCAAATAAGCCTTGCGGTCTTTCAAGCTGAATACATGCCAGGCGCCGGAGCGCGGGATGGCAGGAAGCGCAATCCTCGCCAGAAGATCCTGAGACGGATGGTAATTGAAAACCGTCACCAGCCAGGCGGAATCCTTTTTATGAACGGTAAAGCGCAGATACGGCGTAAAATCCGGCACAGT
>ERZ1106976.2179-NODE-2179-length-18006-cov-4.717564_pt1 | contig 18006 bp, 15 predicted proteins | sample MGYA00403687_ERZ1106976 | MGnify/ENA primary metagenome ERZ1106976 (study PRJEB35170, sample SAMEA104062446) | human gut metagenome | biome: human gut; feature: human-associated habitat; material: faeces | place: Denmark | collected 2013-02-22 ... | reverse complement strand
CTGAAACTTTTGTCTTCAAAGCTGTTATTTTTTTACTTTCCTGATTATATCCGGCCTTGACACCGAAAGAGTGCTGCTTGATAGTTTTCTTATATTCAGCCCAGAGGTTTAAAGCTTGATAAGTGTCATTGTACTTATCATTATTTACCCCATTTGAACTTCCTTGCGGAATACTTGTACCATCCGGTTGTGATTGATACAAAATATTTTGATGCTTTTTCTGTTGCTTAAAAAACTTATTTCCTGTATAATCCCCTTTAATGGACAAACCTTTTATCGGAGTAATATTGAATGCTCCCGTATACCAAAAGTCATCGGAAGAAGTAATATCACGTCCTGCTTGAGCCATGATTCCTGCAATATTATAGTTGAAGTTAGAACCGGCCACAGCTGCAAAATTTCCATCCGGCAGATAAACCGGAATAAAAGGAAAAGCACGATAAACTTCATGATAAGGACTACTTCCCATATAATCGTATGTATTCGGAATGTCCGACTCGTTACGGTTATACTTAGTCCGGAAGGTGATTTCCAACCAGTTTGTCAATTGAGAAGTAAAATTGAAAGACATATTGATACGTTTATAAGTATCATCTCCAAATGCAAATAATCCATCTTGTCCTTTGTATCCGATAGAAGCATAATATGAATTTTTCTCAGTTCCTCCGCTGATACTGGCATTATGTTGCTGCATGAAAGCAGATTTCTTATAGAACTCCTCGAACCAGTTTGTATTAGCAGCATACGCCCACTGACCTATACCTGTATACTTGCCTGTTTGGTCTATAAATACAGAAGGGTTATTGACCGGGTCACTATTATACCTGTCAATGGCTTCTACTAATTCAGTGGAAAAGTCTCCGTTACCACCGGAATTAACACTAGCCTGATTAATTGCATGAATCCATTTGCTGGAATTTATGCCTTCGGGCAATCTGGAAGGAGACGACCAGGAGAAATTGTTGTTGTAATTCACACGCACTTTCTCACCTTTAGTACCCTTCTTTGTAGTGATCAAGACCACTCCAAATGCAGCTCTAGCTCCATAAACAGCAGCTGAAGAAGCATCTTTTAACACCGAAATGCTTGCAATATCCTGTGGATTGAGCAAAGAAATATCATTAGTTTCCACTCCATCCACCAATATAAGAGCCGAGCCACCGTTCAATGATGTTGTTCCACGGACATTGATTTGCGCAGTTGCGTTAGGACTACCTCCATCAAATGTTATATTCAAGTTGGGAATAGCTCCTTGTAATCCTTGGGTTACGTTAGCTATCGGCCGATCCTCCAACACATCGCCATCAGCCATAGTAACGGCTCCCGTCAAATTTACCTTCTTTTGGGTTCCATATCCCACTACTACTACTTCATCCAGCACTTCAGAGTCCTCTTTCAAAACTATTTTAAAAGAAGTCTTACCATTAACGCTCAATGTCTGACTTTTCATTCCAATATAAGAAATTGTAATTTGAGCATTGGATGCTACATTGTTGAGAGTAAAAATACCGTCAAAGTTGGTAATACTACCATTGGTAGTTCCTATTACCAATACACTGGCACCAATAATCGGTTCGCCTTTTTCGTCCGTAACGGTACCGCTAACTGTCAGTGATTGCCCCAAAGTATTCACGGACAAACAAGAAAGAAATAACACAAACATGCTTCGAAGAAACATGAATGGCAGTGTTTTACATTGTTTCATAGAATAAATTGTTAGTTAGTAATTAGATTTATATCAAGGTCACATTAATAATAAGGAAGTAAACAAAATCCCTATGCGTGAAATCGGACAAGGAACTCAAAAAGGCCGCGAAGGTCGGCATCGGCTGGACATTCTTCATTCTCGTGTTTGCGGTGCTCGTGTCGGTCGTGGCGCACCTCTTCCTCGGCGACGGGCAGGAGAGCTCTACCATCTTCATTGCCATCGTGCGCCGTATTTTCACCGGCCCGTGGCTGGGGCTCATTTCGGGCCTGCTGCTCAGTGCGATCCTCGCCGGTGCGATGAGTACCGCCGATTCGCAGCTGCTCGCCGCGTCGAGCGCGTTTGCGAGCGACGTGTATAAGCCCGTGATCCGCAAGGGACAGAGCACCGACAAGGAAATGCTCTGGGTCGGGCGTATCGTGGTGCTCGTGATCGCCGCGGCGGCGCTGCTCATCGCGTCCAACCCCGGCAGCGGCACGATCATGTCGCTTGTTGAGAACGCGTGGGGCATCTTCGGCGCGTCGTTCGGGCCGGTCATCGTGCTGAGTCTCTTCTGGCGCGGCTTCACGTTCTCCGGCGCGGCGGCGGGTATCGTCGCGGGTGCGGTAGTAGACGTGCTGTGGCTCGTGCTCTTCAAGAGCACCGGCGTTTACGAGATCGTCCCCGGCTTCGCCGCCGGACTTCTCGCCGCGGTCATCGCCTCGAAGAGCTCGAGCGCGGAGAGCCGCGAGACCGCCGCGGCGCTCTTTGATCAGTGCATCGCATATAAGGACTGACCCCGGAGTGTTTCCGGCAAAGCGCAAAAACCCTCTTGCTGCAAGCCCTGTTGCAGCAGGAGGGTTTTTGCTGTTTTATATGGCCGCCCTGTCTCTGTTTGCCGATCACGCCGAAGAATGAAAACGCGATTTATGCCAAAACTGCCTTTAAAGTTTCGAGATTTATGGTATAGTTATAGTTACTCTACAGAAAGGGGATGGTATTCGTTTGAGAATCCTTTTTTGTGATGACAATCCGGAGATGTTGGATCAATTACAAAAATATGTAACTGAATTTTTTAAAGGCATAGGAAAGCTTTTGCCCGAAATGGCCGCCTACACCAGCGGAGACGATCTTCTGCAAATGGAACGCTATGCAGATATCGCCTTCCTGGATGTTGAAATGCCTGGCCGCAGCGGGATTCATGTTGGCGCTCGTCTGAAAGAGTATAACCCTAAAATTAAAGTATTTATTGTAACTTCGTTCCCTGACTATTTGGATGAAGCCATGCGCTTTCAGGTGTTTCGTTATCTTTCCAAGCCGATAGACAAAAGCCGGCTGTTTCGCAATCTGAAGGATGCTGTTTATCTTCACAATATGGAGACCCACGTTATCCCTGTGACAAGCAAGGATGGGGTTGTCGCGCTTCCCGCCGACCAGTTCGTATGCGTAGAGACCGATTCGAGAAAAACATATATCTACACACCAACGGATAAAATCCAATCCGTTGAAAGCATAGAGAAATGGAAGGAAAAATTGACGCTTCCATGTTTTTATATGCCATATAGAAGCTTTATCATTAATATGCAGTATGTAGTGTCCTTCTCCAAGGATTCCATTCAGTTGAGATGCGGAGATACAATAAAAGAAGCCTATTTGGCCAAACGCAAGTATAACGAGTTCAAGGACCGATACCTGATGTTTATGGAGAGCATAAGATGAGCCCGGAGAGAATATGCTCCGCAGTTGTATATATTGCGGAGGCAATCACTGCCGGGCTTTATTTCAAGGTTTTTTTTGCTCCGAAAAAGACCGCAAAGGTCCGGGTAACGCTTTTAACTATTGTTTATTTTTTGTTGTGGCTCTCTTTCCAGCTGGGGAACTTTTTTGTAAACGCCCTGCTCTTCTTTGCCGGAAATCTTGTCCTGATCCTTTTGTGCTATGCAACGGGGAAAACCGCCGCCATTCTCCACGCCGCATTCATGACGCTTGTAATGGTCCTGACCGAAGTGATCGTTATGGTGTTATTATCCTCCATATTCGGGGATTTTGGAGCATTCACCTATAATCTGATAGCGCAGATTGTTACCAGTGTTTTAAGTAAAATACTCTATTTTTCCGTTATTCTGGCATTTTCGAGGATTTATGGCTCTCGCAGAAAAGCGAAGGAGGAGCCGTATTTCGTTTTACTGATCTGCCTTTTGCCTGCCGCCTCGATGGTGATCTCCATCATGATCATGTATGTGGGGGTAACCGTGCCGCTTACTGGCTGCACGGAAGCCCTGATGATGGTCAGCGTATTCCTCCTTCTGTTTGTGAATATCGTTGTTCTGGCGGTAAATGATCAGATCCAGAAAATCTACGACGATCGCACGGCGCTGCAGCTGCGGCTTCAAAAAGAGGAAGCCGATGTAAATTACTATCACATGCTTCAGGTGCAGTATGATAATCAGCGGTTGCTGATCCATGATATTAAGGATCAGTTTCGCGTCATAGAGGGACTTGCCAGAGAAAACAAAAACGAGGAAATTATCGATTACCTTTACCGCTTTGAAGCGAAGCCCGAACTTTCCAATCAGATTCGTCTGTGTGATAATTCGGTGCTGAACGCGATCCTCGTTTGGTACGCGGATCAATGCCGACAAAACGGCATTACCTATCACTGCGATGTACGAGCCGATTGTGTTTCGTTTTTGGATCCAAACAGCATAACGGCGCTGTTTGGGAATCTTTTATCCAACGCATTCGAGGCCGCGTGCCTTTCTGCCGGAAGATCCATCGAGCTTTCCGTAGCGAAAAACCCGGTCGGGGGCGTGACCCTCTCTATCGTCAACTCGTGCGATTCCGAGCCGCCGAAGGATCGGAACGGAAGCTTGAAAACCACGAAAAAAGACACGGAGCACCATGGTTTAGGACTGAAAAGCGTAAATAAGGTTATCCAGCAGTACGGTGGATTTTCCACTTTATATTACGACGATGCAGAAAAGACGTTCCATTGCATCATCCACTTCCCTGCGGAAGCTAAAGCAGCGAGCTTGAAGTTTTGATACTTCAAGCTCGCTGCTTTTTAACGTAGAAACAAAGCGATGGTTATGCAGTGCATGCAAATGTGATCTCCGGTTTCTCCACTTCCCACCCTGTAGGGGCGGGCTACCAGTTTTCGATGTTGGCACAAGCGTTCTCGTTGGCCAATATGGGTGAGCCCCACGAAGCTTCGGAGAGGTCCTTCTACCTGACGCATGGATACCTCCATCAGATACATCTTGATGGACACCTATCAGTTAGATTCAGTATAAATTGAAAATGCAATTGTTGCTATAGCGATAAGGACAAACAATATAGCCGCAACATAAGTTAACATAGCAACTCTTAGTAAGGCACTAATGCCTAATAGAAGAAAGCCAATAGTAAATAACGCAAAAATGAATCCGCAGAAATAATAATTCTTTCTTTTTTTCATTTTTTTTGCTCATTTTTTTTTGAGACTAAAAAAATTGTTAATAAAACAGGGCCTCGCTGCAAGAAAGAAAAGATCGAGCACGCCAAAGCTAGAACAGACAAACAAAGCATAACAATAAATATAGTCATTTTCACTACACCTTTTTTCGGATCAGACTTCAACGCCCTCCTGCAACGCGGCAATCTTCTCGATGTCGCGCTCCGCCGCCGTACCGGTGCCATAGTGAAAAATATAGTGTTCGGTCTCAACGGTTTGCATGGGTCACCTCCAAAACGTATTTGATATAAAATAATATCATAGTATGGATTTTCAAGCGATTTCAAGCATTTTCTGGTGCGGGTATTGGGTGATCTGAAGCATGGGCGGATTTTCCAGCAGGTTATTATAGTCGTTCTGCCATCCCATCACGATAAAGGGCAGAAGTATCGTCTTACTGGCATTCTGCTGCAGCGAGAAGGAAAGGCCCGGCATATGTGGATTGGAAATAGCGAAACAAATATTATCGATTGATAATATGTAGTTTTTCCCCACCAGGTTATATAGTAATAAAGCTATGCCTTTTTCATTGGTATAAGGATTGTTGGTGTTTGTTACGGTTATCTCTACTGCATACACATAATCGGAATATGGTCCCAGCTCCGACAGACGATCGCCCGCATTATACCGATCAAGAAACTCTTTTGCGCTCACCAATTCCGAACGCAGCACCTGCACGGAGTACCCGTCCATATCCTCAAACTCATAGTCAAAGTAGTCATTTTCAATAGGCACTATCTCGCCAAGCGGATAGACGATTTTCTGAGGCAAGTCCAGATCTGCGTTGATGGAATACACTCGCGCTGCCCATCCCAAAACAAGAAGGGAGATAACCACCGGCAATATAAATTTTTTCATTTCATACCTCAAAATGGCTTATACAAATGTTCTGTTATTTTCCCTTGCTCCAGAAGAAAGATTTCATCGGAGACGTCTTGAAGTACAGGAAGATCATGGCAGGCAAGAATTATAATTGCGCCACGCTCTCTTTCTTTTGCAATAATTGTTTTCACCAAAGAGACCCCGCTGCTATCCAACGAGTTGGTGGGTTCATCGAGAATGAGAATATCCGGCTTTTCCATGATAGCAGCTGCTATACCGAGTCGTTGCTTCATTCCCAAAGAGAACTTTTTATATTTTCGCTTATCCAGCGGATCTAATCCCACAGAAGTAATTGCATCGTGTATTTCCTCTCGGGTGATTATATTTTTAATAGAAGCAAGCATTTCCAGGTTTTCAAATCCGGTATAGCTATCTAAAAATGCGGGGTTTTCTAACAGAAGACCTACACTCTGCGGGAAAGTGATCTCTTTTCCCAGCCGTTTTCCGTCGATCACGATCTCCCCCTTTGTCGGATAGATCAGTCCGCAGATCAGCCGCATCAGCATGGTTTTTCCGGAGCCATTTATTCCCTGAAAACCATATACGTTCCCTGATACAAGTGTCATAGATACGCTGTTTATTATAGGGACGCCGTAAATGCTTTTTGACACTTCATTTACCACGATTTCGCTCAATATATTCACCTCTTTAGTCTCTATTGATCAAGTCATAGGAACGGAAAATTATTGCGCCCAATAGTATCAGGAAAAAGTCAAATGAAACTGCATAAATATAGCCGGTATCTACGTTTACGCCGTTTGACATAAACAGTTCGGTTCGGATAGGCATGGCATAATTGCATAAGAGCGCCGGCGAGAATAGATATACCGAAAGGATTGCTATTACGGCCATTGTTAAAAAACTAAGTGTTGGTTTAATAAACAGAGAAAGGGTCATCTGGCATAGACACAAGGAAAATGAAACAACAACAGGCAACAGCAAAGCAAGCAGGGAGATTTGTATTTCGCCAATTGCCGTACCGGTGGAAAAGGTCTGAAAAAGCTTGCAAATTATGTCTGCATGTAAAACAAGAGAAAGATCCGCTTTCGTCACTAGGCAGGCAATGCATACCGTCAACCAGAGGACTGCATGAAAAAGGAGTGTTCCGAAAAAGCACCACAAGGTTTTTGATAGCCACCACAGGCGGCGACTTCCGCTGCGTGTTAGAATCTGAATGCCAAATGTTTGCATGTCTTTGTAAGCATAACTTGACATGAAAAACAGCAGGGATATTAACCAAATCATCCACCTTGCAGGAAATTGAAACGGCTCTGCGGGATTGGGAATATACTGTGCCATACCACCGTATATGTACATAATATGGTCCGCATATGTCGGGATCACATTGGACGCGGATGATTCAGCAAGTGCTAACGGATAAAACGTCCGGTTAAAATCGACAAACGAAATAAGCGCTATTATAAAAGGAGCAAGTATAAGTCCAACGTTTTTGCAAATACCATTCCTAACATCGAAATGTATAAGTTTAGTAAATTTCATTTCCTTTTCCTTTTATAACGGTTGGAACAAAGGTAAGCACGAAAAGAATGAGTGCTTCTATAAGGATAACGTTCCATCCGGCGTCATAGCGTGCTGCGGCAGGATGCAAAAAGTAAATGGGAGAAAATTCGGTGTACCGGATAAGATTGCTCGTATAAACAATCGAGGCACCGATAAAGTTAAATCCCAAAAGCAGAAAAAACGGCAATAAAACTACAACAACACGATTCTTATAAATGGTTGAAATAGAATAGGACAGGCATGCGATCAGTCCGCAAAAGAAAAAATCAATAACTAAATAGAGCAGCACATAAACGTCCGGATATGTGTAGTACAGTTCCGACATGAGGGAGGCCCCATTTACGGCATACCAGATGAGATAGGAAGGATCCGGGCATACTGCGGGAACAAACATGGCTGTCAGCAAAAAGTTAAAGACCAAAGGAATGACCATTGTCAAACCGCCGGAAAGGAATACGGCGCAGTATTTGGCGAAATAGTATGGAAATTTTCCAGTTTTGAGTACCATACACCTTGTGTAACCGATGCAGTGCTCGTTACAAAAAGACCAACCATAGGGTATTGCTACCAAAAGAGGGAATATAAAAAAATATACGGAGGACCCTAAGGTATAGGTTTCCCCGCCCACCCAATGATTGTATAAGGTGTTCATGGCTGCATGGGGGTTTCGATGTTGGAAAACCTCAGAAAAACCATTTACAACTTGTATACCACGATAGTAGCTTTTTACTTGAGGTATCAGACTGCATAACGTGACTATACAGCCAACCGCGATCGCTATAACAAACAGTCGGTTTCTTATTGCCTTCCTGCACTCAAGGTATAGTGTCCTTTTAAACATACAAATCTCCTTAAGCCGGAAATAAAGCTAAATACTGCCTTAGCGTTTCTATCCGGGAATTGAAAATTAAAAATAACGAGCTTTTATCATACTTCGTCAAATCGACATACCACCCGACCTTCACCGACAGGCTTTCGCCAGCGGGCAATGTGTAATGATAATACTCGCTGGAGTACTCTCCCGATCTTGGGCCGGCGTTTGAAAAATATGCGGGATAGGCCAATGGATAAAACGAGCGCACGGAGAGATCCGTCTGGCTCGGCTCGCAATAGGTAAGCTCAAGGCTCGATATATTCAGCTCCTGCGGCATTTCATTATTGCGGATTGTGATATCCACAAGCAGGAACTGAACTTCCGAACGCAAGTTCCCGTTTTCATCCGTAAATCGATAATCTATGTATTCTTCCATCTTAGACGAATCAATGCCAGCAGCGACAGATGAATCGAATATTTCTGCATTGGTGACAATATACGTCATGGCGTTTTCCACGAGATCGCCCTTAAGAACACCGGCAGCGGATATTTCTTCACCAAATGCTCGAACGGCTCCATCCTGAATGTTGTATTCCGGTGCTGCAAAAGTGTCCTCCGTGATTTCGCTTACACCGATTTCATCCGGTTCTTCTGCTGCAAATTGCGGTTTGTCCATAGAATTTGCAGCCTCCGCTTCCGAGCCTTTCACGCTGAAGCCGGGCCTGTTTTCCTGCGGCTCACCGCTTTCCCCGCAGGACGGCAGGAGCGTCAGTACGCAAATAAGGATCAAAATGTAAATCGTTTTTTTCATTGATTTTTCCTCGCAAAAAACGGTGTTCAACAATGATGCCCGATGCCTTTCGGAAAGTCATCCCGCTTTCTTTTTAAAGGGTTTTTCTTTGTATTTCAAGTGGTCTTGCGCCAAATGACGTAATGTCTGCATTTTATGCAAGGCAGACTTAAACTCCGAAAGAATGCCCGGAAGATCCAAGCGATCTTCCGGGCGTTTGATGCTTCAAAGAGCTGTATAGAAAGAAAGCCACGGCGTTAGGTCAATTGCCTGACGCCGTGGCTTTTAGATTATGCCGGATTATTCCGCGTCCTCCTCGTCTTCAAGCAGGAGCGGGAGCGTGGCTTCATACTTGGTTTCGGTGGCGCTCTTTTCCTCCGCCTGTGCGGTGTAATTGCGCACGATGGCCGCCGCCTTCTCGATCGGCAGGAGCGTACCGGCACCCGCGACGCAGCCGCCCGGACACGCCATGCCCTCGAGCAGATACCCATTGTACTTGCCGGCCTTGGCAAGCGTGAGCATTTTCCGGCAGTCCTTGAGCCCCTGCGCGCACGCGGTTTTCACCTCGCGGTCGGGGTCAATGTGCGAGATCGCCTCGCGCACCGCTTCCGCAACGCCGCCGGAAACGGCAAAGCCGCGGCCCGCCGCCGTGCCTTCGCGCAGCGGCGCGGTCTGGGTGATCTCGTTAAAGTTGATGCCCTTGGCCTCAAACATGCCCATGACCTCTTCAAACGTCAGGACAAAATCGACTTCGCTGCGCACGGTCGTGCGCATGGCTTCAAGCTTCTTTGCGCTGCACGGCCCGATGAACGCGACCTTCTCGCCCGGGTGCTGCTGCTTGCAGAGGCGCGCCGTGAGCACCATGGGCGTGAGCGCCATGGAGATGCAGTTTGCCTGCTCCGGGAAGAGCTTTTTCGCCATGACCGCCCAGCTCGGGCAGCAGGACGTCGCCATGAACGGCTGCTCGGCGGGGACCTTCTCCAGAAAGTCCTTCGCCTCGTCGAGCGTGCAGAGGTCTGCGCCGACGGCCACCTCCGCCACATGCCGGAAGCCGAGCATCTTCATCGCGGCCTTGAGCTTATCCGGCGTCATGCTCGGGCCGAGCTGCCCGACGAACGCGGGCGCGACGATCGCAATGACCTTTTCGCCGCCGCGCAGCGCCTGCGTGAGCTGGAAGAGCTGACTCTTATCGGAGATCGCGCCGAACGGACAGTTCACAAGACACATGCCGCACGAGACGCACTTATCATAATCGATATCGGCGCGGCCGTGCTCGTCAGACCGGATGGCGTCCATACCGCACGCCTTGGCGCACGGGCGCTCCTGCAAAATGATCGCATTGTAGGGGCAGACATCCGCGCACTTGCCGCAGCGGATGCAGAGATCCTCCTGAATGCGGCTCACGCCGCGGTGGCTGAGCTTGACCGCCTTTTTCGGGCAGATCTCGCGGCACGGGTGCGCCAGGCAGTTCTGACAGAGGTTCGTAACGATATAGCGCTTTTCCGGACAGGCGTTGCAGGCGAATTTCAGAATATTCACCAGCGGCGGCTCGTAATATTTCTCCGGTCTCGCGCTCTCCTCCACACCCGCGGCGAGTGGCGCGTGCTGGTCGTGCGGACGGGGGCTCAGGCCCATTGCGAGACGCAGCCGTTCGCCGACGATGGCTCTTTCCAGAAAGATGCTGCTGCGGTGCTCGGCGACCTCACCGGGGACGATCTTATACGGCAGGTCTTCAATGCGGGAATAGTCCCCGCCCTCGTAGCCCATGCGGGCGACTTCGGTGAATACCTGACGGCGAATGTCGGTAATGGTGGAATAAATGCCGCGAATGCTCAATGGAACCCCCTCCTTAGTTCAATTTATCTCGACGCGTTACGCAATATCTCGCTCCATGCCTCCGGCGACGCGGGGGAGAGATGCGCCGCATCTCCGTCCGCTTTCTGCCAGATGAGGCTCTCCTCTTCGACCCAGAGCCGGTATACGCTCTCCGTGCCGTCCGGCGCGTCGAGCGTGATCGTATAGTCGCAGCCTCGCTCCGGCGTGGGCGTTTCGCCCTCGTCGAGCAGAAGATACCCGGCGAAAAATCCGTCGTCCGGCAGCGTGACCGCGTCGTCCGAAGCGCCGTTTTCCGCGGTGGTGACAGTGACCGTAACGCTGCCGTCCGCCGCGGCGCTCTCGGGCGCGGCGGCCATCATCCTGCCGCCTGCGGGCGCTGCCGGTGCTTCCGCCGGGGTTTCCGTTTCGTCACTGTCCTCCGCCGCGCTGTACATGGCGATCTCCGACTCTTCCCTCGCCGTGCTGCTCGCGCCCTTCGCGGCGAAAGTGCCGGAAAAGGTCACTCCCGCCCAGATCGCCACGGCAGCCGCCGCGGCAAGCGCGCTGCAGCGCGTCACGAGGCGCTGGATGCTCGCCTTTTTCTTCGCCGGCTTTTCCGCCGGGGCAGCGGTCTCGTGGACGCGCGCCATCACGTTCGCCGTGAAATTCTCCGGCACATCGCCGAGCGCATCGTCCGTGCCAGATATCGCCTGCATCGCCTCATAAAAGCTCCGGCAGGCCTCGCAGCTTTCCAGATGGGCACGAAGCTCCTTGTCCTCTTCGGCGGTGATCTCGCCGTCGAGCGCTGCGCCGATCAGCTCTTCATAGTATTCACAGTTTTTCACGCTTCACACCCCTTCCCTTGTTTGGACGGGAAACGGTCGGAAAAGTTCCCGCTTTTGAGAAGCGCTATGCAGAGCTTTTTCCGCGCGCGGTTGAGCCGCGATTTGACCGTGCCGACCTCCAGCGAGAGCGCCGCGGCGATCTCGTCGTAGCTCAGCCCCGCGCTCTCGCGCAGGGCGAGAATTTCGCGGCAGTCATCCGGCAGCGCGGCGAGCGCCGTGCGCACGGCGTCCCGGTCGGCGGCGCGCTCGGCCAGCCTCTCGGGGGAATACCGCTCGTCGGGAATGGCGATCTCGGTCTCTTCGCCGTCGTCGTCCTCCGTCTGGAGCGACACGATAACGGCACGCTTATTTTTGCGCAGCATATCGATGCATATGTTGTTCGTCAGCCGGTAGAGCCACACGGAAAACCGGCTGTCGCCGCGAAAATCCGCAAGCGAGGTGTACGCCTTGAGAAACGCCTCCTGCGCGGCGTCCTCGGCGTCGGCCTCGTTTTTCAGTATGCGCAGCGCGAGACGGTATACCTTTGTCTGGTTTTCCGTCACGAGCGGCTCATAGGCGCTCTCGTCTCCGGCGAGAACGCGCTCGATATATCCTTTTTCCTCGTCTTTTGTCATGCTGTCACCTCAGATCGCGCTGTATGCCGCGGACGATCTTCTCCGCGTCGGCGAGCGTATTCATCGATACGATCTGCTGCTTATAATATCCCGCATGGGACACCCCGCGCAGATACCAGCAAAGCTGCTTGCGCGCTTCCAGAATGGCGATCTTCTCGCCCTTGAGCGAGCACGCCGTCGTGATCTGGCCGAGGGCTTCCTCCATCCGCACGCGCAGCGGCGGGAGTGGCGGGACTTTCTCCCCGGCAAGAAGGGCGTTGCCCTGCGCAAAGAGCCACGGGTTGCCGAAGCTGCCGCGCCCGATGAGCGCCGCGTCCGCGCCGGTGTAGCGCAAAATGTGTTCGGCGTCCTCCGCGGTCCATACGTCGCCGTTGGCAAACACCGGGATGCGTACCGCGCGCTTTACGTCGCGGATGATGTCCCAGTCGGCCTGTCCGGCATACATCTGCGCTCTCGTGCGGCCATGCACCGCGATCGCCGCGGCGCCCGCGCTCTCGCACATTTCGGCAAACGGCACGGCGTTGATATTGCCCTTATCGAAGCCTTTGCGGAACTTGACCGTCACCGGCACATCCACCGCGTGGACGACCGATTCGATGATCTTCGCCGCGAGATCGGGCGTTTTCATAAGCGCGCTCCCGTCGCCGGACTTTACGACCTTCCCGACGGGACAGCCCATGTTGATGTCGATGATCTCGGGGCGGCAAAGGTCTATCACCTTGCACGCGGCCTCCGCCATGCACGAGGGGTCGCTCCCGAAGATCTGCACGGCGAGGGGCGTATCCCCATCGGGCCGGACGAGCAGCGTTTTCGTCTTGCCGTCCTGATACATGAGCGCCTTGGAGGAGATCATTTCGCTCGTGGCGAGCGCTGCGCCGTGTTTCCGGCAGAGGAGCCGGAACGAGGCGTCCGTCACGCCGGCCATCGGCGCGAGAAAGAGCCGCCCGGCGAGCTCCACGTTTCCGATTTTTACCATATGGTCTTATGGGCGCGTCGCCACGACGCGGTGGATGGGAAGACCCATCTCGGTGAAGCGCGCTTCGTAATCGGTCATGGGCGTGCCCTCCGGCATATCGGCAAGCGCCCAGCCGCAGCCGCGGAACGATTCGAGCGACCAGTCGAAAAGCGGCCCGTTGTCGGTCTTGAACCAGACCGCCCCGCCCTCCGGCAGCAGCGCGCGGTACTTATCGAGGAACTCCGGCGCGGTCAGACGGCGCTTGAACTGCTTCTTCTTCGGCCACGGGTCAGGGAAATTGATATACAGGCGGGAAATCTCACCCGGGGCGAACATCTCGGGCAGGAGCTCGGCGTCCCGGTCGAGAAAGCGGACGTTCGGTATGCCCTGCTCCACGACGCGCTCCATCGCCACGACCATCGCGTCCGGCACCTTTTCGAGCGCGAGCAGCAGCACGTCCGGCTCGCGGAGCGCCTGCTCGCAGGTGAAGCGGCCCTTGCCGCAGCCGAGCTCCAGACGGATCTCGCGGTATTGCGAAAACTCCTCCGCCCAGCGGCCTTTATGGTCTTCCGGCGTCCGGATCTGCACCGCGGCGCAGCGCTCCATCCGGGGGATCAGGTTCGGTTTTTTCCGCATTCTCATAAGGTTCACACTCCTGTTTCTTTCACACGCCATCATATCATAGCGACGAAAAAACATCAATCCGAAAAACCTTGCATGGAGCGGTTGTGTTTGGTATAATATCACGGCGAAAGCGCACGACCGGGTATAGCGAAGATGGTATCGCGCCTGCTTTGGGAGTGCCGTGGCGGTATCCGGGACGGGACAAGGCGAAACGCCGTAAAGCCTTGCAGCGCCTGCACTTGCGGGATTTGGGCAGCCTGTTAAAACGGGCGGAAAATCAGCAATGACCACATGACTGACCACAGTCGCAGCAAAACTTCAACTTCATAGCCGGGTGTAGCGCAGTTGGTAGCGCGGGTGGTTTGGGAGAATACGACCAGCCGGATAATTTAACTTAATAACCGGGTGTAGCGCAGTTGGTAGCGCGCCTGCTTTGGGAGCAGGATGCCGCAGGTTCGAATCCTGTCACTCGGACCACCTTTTTCAGAAAAACCGCCTAAAAAGGCGGTTTTTCTGCGTTAAAAGTTTGCTTTTTAGCTTCACTTGGCCACATTCAAACTGTGGTCAGAGAGGTAAAATGGCGGCTTTATCCTTGGAACGGAAGAATGCCGAAAACGGCAAAATCCCTAACCAATCCCTAACAGTGGGTATTATGACATATCGCCGTAATACTGTATTAGAAATTGAGTTTATGCACAATGTTTGCTATAATTACATCGACGCAGTTCTATCGTTTATATCCGCAATCTAAGGAGGGACAGTATGAGCAGAAAAAGCCGGGAACGCAGGGAAAAGAATAAGACTGTCCGTCCGGATGATTACTTCTCCAACGGCACATTCGAGATGGCTCGCTTTGGGAAAAACACTATCGTAAGAAACAATCGAACACCAGAGCAACATGCTGCGCAGATGGAATATCTGCGCGCAGAGTACGCTTCCAAATATGAGGATATCGCTCAGAAAGTAAAATCTCTCAAAGAGAAAGTAACCCAGTGCGACCCATATTCACTCCTCATGTATCTGCGAAGTTTGGCAACCATGGGGCAAATGAATATTTTTAGCGAGATTGAATATTCGAGTGATGCCAACGCGATAATCCGTGCGCAGGAGTATGTCCAAAGCATTTTAGTATCTACAGATAACAACTATGTTCCTTCCTCACCAAGCGAGGAAGCGGTGCTCCATGCTCAGATTGTAGCCGATTTCGATGAGTTGTATAAAGATTTCAGATTCTTTTATCATTTCTGGGCGGCTCATATCCAGAAATCGGGGAAGATTGGTGATTCTCGTCTTAATGAAATCGTGGAGTCCCAGTATATGTATTGGGTCCGTGGAAACCGCTATCAAATATTTGAATTGGAACCGCTAAAGTCGTTGCTTCCTCCTCACAACGATGTTTTGTTGGAACTTTTCGGAGTGTCTTCGGCAGAGGTAATTGAGGGATTGGAAAAACTCAGGTATTCCCTTTCCCAGGGTTATGCGGATGCCATTATGGAACTTGGCAAAGAATTTGAGCTTTTTGTTGAAGCCGTTGACTTAGGTATCAGCCCTGAAGATGCACGCAAACACGCCGAAGGAAGAACTTCAAAAATCGCAGGTAAACTACACGGGAGCGATTTGATCAATGTTGCGGCCATTACTGGTTGGGACTCTCGGTTTATTGATATGCTGTCCTTTGGTATTAACGAGTGTTCCACATTCTGGGGCGAAAGCGAATTCGCCGGTTGGCCAATTGTAGAACTGCCAGTAACCAAAAAACCATTTATTAAAATCGACGGAATATCTTACGCTTTCTTGTACTATGCTCTTTTTGATAATGTTTACAGAAATATCCAAAAAGGAATTATGCAGCGAAAGCTGGAATACCTCGAAGACTGGAAGGAAAAGCAGACCCAAGCCAGCGAAGAAATGGTCAAAGAGTTATTCTTGAAATTATTGCCTGGTGCCGAAGCTCATGTTAGCAACTATTATCCTGTTAGGAACTCTTTAAAGCAGACAAATGAGAATGATATTATTATCACCTATCAGAACAATTTGTTTGTGATAGAAGTGAAAGCAGGATCATTTCCATCTACTCCACCAATTACAGATTTCGAGGCCCATATAAAGGCATACCAAAAATTGGCAGAGGCGGCCGACTCTCAATGTAGCAGAACTGCAGAATACATTGCCAATCACGCTCCTGCTCAGTTTTATGATCACGAAAAGAATCCCACATTCTTGCTTCCGGGGCTTGATACTTTTGATGATGTATTCACTTTTTCTGTGACAGTTGATAATTTTAACGAATTCGCCGCAAAAGCAGAAAAATTGAGTATCATCTCGCTTAAGGAAGAGACAATCGTTATTTCCTACGATGACTTATTAGCGTATGCGGGTTATTTCGATGAGCCTATCCGTTTCTTACATTATTTGAAACAGAGGAAAGCCGCAATGCGCGTTCCCCAATATCAAATGTACGATGAGTTTGATCACTTAGGTCTATACATTGATAGGAATCTATACGCTTTAGACCCGTTCCAGTATGGCGATGTTAAAAATGTCATTTGGCAAGGCTTCAGGCAAAGCTTGGATGAATACTTTAATTTGCTGTTTGCTAATCCGTCAGCAGCTAAGAAACCTACTCAGAATATGCCTGAACAGATTTCCGAAATCATCGAACATCTGGGGTACGATGTTTCTCCGGAAAAAATCCGTCTTGCGCATTATCTGATGGATTTGGCGTCGGTTGCAAAGGAAGATTTCGCTGGGCAAATTAAATATGCATTGAAACGCCAAAGAGAGTTAAAGCACACTGTACCATTGGTAGCGTTTGGGGACATCAAATATTGTGCCTTTATTTCTATGCCTGGCATAATCCAATATCCGATTCAGGAACAGCTCGATTACGCTTATGCAGCGGCATCCAGGAACGAAGGAATTCCTGTTATGTGGATTTCATTGGAGTATGATAACAAAAAAAGATTAGTTTCCGCAAAAGGTAAGAAGTGTTTCTTCTCAGATTTGGAGGGGGACGATATTGAACGTATCCGCCATATGGGGCGAGAGAAAGCGCGGGACTGGGTTTTGCAATACAAAATGGTCCACGGGAAAATAGGCCGAAACGACTACTGTCCGTGTGGAAGTGGAAAGAAGTACAAATTCTGTTGTATCGAAATCCAGTAATACAAAATAACGGAGGCCCAAGGGACAGTGTTTTGTCCCTTGGGCCTCGTTTACTTTACCCCACCTTCTCGAACGGTATCACCTTGCACTGACCCTGCTCCGGCGGGTCGGGAGGCTCCGGAGTGGTGGCTGCCGTGACCGATTCCATGAAGCCGCCGATCTTCTCTGCCGCGCCTCGCTGCATATCGTTGGTGATGTGCGTGTAGGTGTCCAGCGTGAAGCCCGCGCTGTAGTGGCCCAGCATGCTGGACAGGGTCTTCACATCCACGCCGCTGGAGATCGCCATGGTGGCGAATGTGTGTCTGAGGTCGTGAAAGCGCACGTGCTCCTCGATGCCTGCGTTTTTCAGCAGCTTCCGGTTGATCCTCGACACGGCGTCCGGACTCCAGTAACCGCCTGTGCGGGGCGACGGGAACAGGATGGGGTTGTCCGGGTGCTGCTCGTGCTCCTGTACCAGCAGGTCGACCGCCTGCTGCGACAGCGCCACCTTGCGGACAGAGTTTTTCGTTTTCGGCTCCGTCACATCCAACTCGCCCTCCATGCGGGTGACCTGCTTATTCACCGTCAGGATGCGCTCTTTCACATTCAAATCTGACCACTGGAGCGCCAGCAGTTCGCCCCGGCGCAGGCCGCTGGACAGCTCCAGATAGAACATAGGCAGGACGCCGTATTTCTCCGCTTCCTGGAGGTATCTGCCGATCTTCTCCGGCGGGAGGATGGTCATCTCTTTCTTGTCCTTGGGCGGGATGCGGCAGTTCTCGCAGGGGTTGTACGGGATGAGCCGCTCTTTCACCGCCTGCTTCA
>ERZ1106976.2174-NODE-2174-length-18023-cov-4.828584_pt1 | contig 18023 bp, 18 predicted proteins | sample MGYA00403687_ERZ1106976 | MGnify/ENA primary metagenome ERZ1106976 (study PRJEB35170, sample SAMEA104062446) | human gut metagenome | biome: human gut; feature: human-associated habitat; material: faeces | place: Denmark | collected 2013-02-22 ... | reverse complement strand
AGCAGAATTTATAAAAAATACAATATATAATATATTAAGAGAAATATATAAAGTTTAAAAGAAGCAAAAGAAAGGAGAGTGTTAATCTAAAAAGATTAACATTATAAAAAATATGGAAATATATCAAGCAATAGTTTTAGGAATAGTTCAAGGATTAACAGAACTATTACCAGTATCAAGTTCAGCACATTTAAAATTAATACCATGGATGTTTAATTGGAACATTCCAGAAAGTTTTGATGTAGCATTACATTTAGGAACATTATTAGCAATAACATTATTTTTCTTTAAAGATTGGTTAGGTCTAATAAAAGGTGGATATGATCAAGTTGTAAAAAAGAAAAAGTCAACAGAAGGTAAAATCTTCTGGTACATAGTAGCAGTAACAATTCCAACAGGAATTTTAAGTTTAGTATTAGACAAATTCTCAGAATATATTTGTGACAAATTCAATATAGAATCAATAATGATAGCAATTGCATTAATAGTATTAGGAATTGTACTTTATATTGTTGATAAAAAAGCACCATCTGAAACCAAATATGAAGATATGACATTTAAACAATCATTTTTAATAGGATTATCACAAGCAATAGCAGCGGCATTTCCAGGAACATCAAGATCTGGTATAACAATGACTGTTGCAAGAGCTTTAAAAGTAGACAGAGAAAGTGCTGCAAAATATTCATTTTTATTATCAACACCAATAGTATTAGCAGCAGTACTTGTAAGTATAAAAGACTTTGAATTTACACTTGCATTCTTTATGGGAGTATTATTCAGTTTCTTAGTAGGAATAATTGTAATTAAATTTTTATTAAACTACTTGAAAAAAGGAAGTTTCAAAGGATTTGCTATATATAGAGTAATACTTGGAATAATAGTAATTACTATGACAATTATGAGATAGAATTTGTAAAAGAGGCACAAAAGTGCTTCTTTTTTCATATTATAAAACATAGGAGGAGAATCAATTATGTTTTGTAGAAGATGTTATAGAAATAGAGGATATTATAGAAATAATCAACAAAATGAAATTAGTTTTAATGAGTTAAAAGACAAGGTATCTAAAGGAGCAATTCTAATAGATGTAAGAAGCCCACAAGAATATAATGAAGGACATCTACCAGAGGCACTAAATATACCTGAATATGAAATAAGAAAAGTAAAAAATGAAATGCCAAAATTAAATCAACAAATTGTCGTATATTGTCAATATGGTGGAAGAAGTAGAGAAGCGTATAATATGTTAAGAAAAATGGGATATACCAATGTATATTCATTAAAAGGTGGGTTAGAAATGATTTAAAATATATTAGAAAAAATATTAAAAAAAGGTTGATATTTTAAAAAAAATAAAGTAAAATCTATAAAGAATGTTCATAGCAACAAATTATTATAAATAAAGTGAAAGGAATGCTAAAAATGAAAAAGGTAAAAATATTAACAATTGTATTAGCAATAATATTAGTAACATTAATTGCGTTTGGAGGAATATATCTTCCAACACAAAATAGAATGGAAAATAAAGTTAAAGATTATGAGCTAGGAAGAGAGCTAGACAGTCAAAGAGTTATTGAATTAAAAATAAAAGAAACTTCAACTGATAATTCTGAAGAAAATTCATCTGAAGAAACAACAGACTCTGGAAATACAGAAGAAACAGAAAAGTCTGAAGAAACAACATCAACAGAAAATGAATCAACAGAAAATAAATTAACAGAAAAAGATTATGAAAACGCAAAAAAGATAATGGAAAAAAGATTACAAGCATTAGGTGCACAAGATTATACAATATCATTAGATAAAGAAAACGGAACTGTTAGAGTAGAATTAGCAGAAAATGATAATGTTGATATGTATATATATTATTTATATGCAAGTCAAAAAATAACAATAAAAGACACAGATTCTAAAGATATACTTTTAAATGATGATATGATAAAAGGAGCAAAATATTCATATTCAAATGATAGTAAAGGAGCATATCAAGTATATGAAGAAATAGAGCTAACAAAAGATGGACAAGCAAAACTAAATGAATTATTGAATGATTATGCATTATTAGCAACAGATGTGACAGAAATAGAAAATGCAAAAAAGGCAAGTGAATCTGAAAGTACAAAAACAGAATCAACAAGTGAAGAAAATACAGAATCAACAGAAAACACAGATGAACAAAATACAGAAAGTACAGAAACACAAAGCACAACAGAAGAAACATCAAGTAATTCAGAAACAACAAAGAAAACAGCAAAATTATATGTAAATGATACAACATATGATATATCAAAAATAGAAAAAGGAAAAATAACAGTAAAAATAGGAGCATCATCATCAAATACAACATCAGTAAATAATAATATATCAAAAGCTGCAGAGATAGCTATGCTAGAAAATGCTGGAAAATTACCAGCAGACTATGAAGTTGATACAAATAGATATGAATATTCAAGTATAACACAAAAAGAAATTATTTATTTTGCAATCGTAATGATAGCAATATTAGTAATAACATTATTAGTATATTGTGTAATATACAAAAAATCAGGAATATTAGCAAGTATATCATTTGTTGGATTTGTAGCATCATTTTCATTATTAATAAGATATACAAATGTTGCAATTTCAATAGAAGGAATAAGTGCAATAATAATTGTTATGATAATTAATTTAATAATAAATAGAGAAATATTATCAAAAACAAAGAAAATGAATTTAGTAAATGAAGCTGTAAAATCAACATATAAAAACATATATTTAAAATTAATACCAGTTGGAATATTAACAATCGTATTCTGTTTATCTAAATGGGAAAGCTTAAGTAGTTTTGGAATGATAATGTTCTGGGGATTAGTTTTAACAGCAATTTATAATGTAATAGTAACAAGAACATTATTAAATTTAAAAGAGAACAAATAATATAAGATAATATAAGAAAGGAGAAAGTACTAACTTGAATAAAGTTAGTACTTGCTAGAAAAAATGAAAAAGAAAAATGTAATTATATTAGCAATAGCAATGATAATAGTAATTGCTGGGGTTATAGTAGCATCTACAATTGGTTTTAATAAGCAATTAAGATATCAAGATAGCCAAAAAATAGATATATATGTAGCAAGTGAAGTAGATGTTGATAAAATTAAAAGTATAGCCAATGAAGTACTTGGAAAACAAAATATGGTTCAAACAATAGAAATATATCAAGATATGGTAACAATAAGAGCAAAATCTATATCAGATGAACAAAAAGATTCAATAGTAAATAAAATTAAAGAAAACTATGAATTTGAACAAACTGCAGAAAAAACAGAAATAAAAGATATTCCAGCTACAAGAATAAGAGACATGTTTAAAAAATATGTTTTGCCATTTGTATTATCATTTATAATAATATTAGTATATATGGTTGTAAGATATCGTCAAAAAGGAATTTTAAATGTTTTTGCTCAAACAATAGCAATTCCAGTACTTTGCGAGATACTATTAATTAGTTTAATAGCAATTACAAGAATACCAGTAGGAGTATATACACCAACATTAGTATTGGTAGTATATTTAGCATCTATAACATATATAGTTATAAAAGTAGAAAAACAAGCAGACAAAAACTAATAAGGATATCTTTCAAATAAATATTTTATGATATCATTTGAATTTGCTGGTGAAACTTTGATAAAAATATTCTTATCAAGGGTAATCCACATAATTAAATTAAAAGAATGAATATTGTCGAAGATCGGAAGAGTACGGCGTTGAAGGCGCTGCCGAACACGGTCATGACCAGCGTGCCGATGGCAAGGCCGATGATGGCGCTGTGCTTGCTCTTGTGGGCGTGGTAGAAAATGGTGGCGGGAAGAACCAGAGAGCATCCTACCACGAAATTGGCAAGATCGCCCACAAAGGCGGTGGAGGTGCCTTTCAAAAGCAGCTTCAGCAGGATTTTCACGCCCTCGCAAATTACGGTGGCGCTGGGCCCCAGGTAAAATCCGCACAGCAGCACGGGCAGCTCGGAAAAGTCCAGCTTATAGAATTCCGGCGCGAGAATCACCAGCGGGAAGTCCAGCACATGGAGCACGGCGGCGATGGCGGCGCTGATGCCGATGATGCTGACCCGCCGGGCGGGGCTGACCTTCCGCTTTTCCGGGAGAAAATGCTCCGCCAGCCGGGCAAGCAGGGCAAGCCCCACCACGATGGCAAGGCTCACGCCTACAAAGGACAGATTGTCTAAAATTTGTTTCCAAAGATCGGTCATTGGTATCACCTCAAAACAAAAGTACGCCCTGGGTATATTCCCAGGGCGTGAAAAAAACGCAAATATCCTTTGCGTATCTTCTTCCATCCAGACTGTACTGTCGGTATCGGAGTTTCACCGATTCAACGCTGACGCGCTCGCGGACTTGGGAAGTCTTGAATCAAAGCTTCCTTTACCGCCGGTGGGGAATTTCGCCCCGCCCTGAAGATACTGTTCAGTTCGGGTACACAGTAGCACAGAGCGGGGCGCTTGTCAAGAGCGGAATTGTGTGATACCATAGATAAAAAACGCGGCAGCTTCCCCATGTTTACTGGGTCGTCTCCGGCGTGGTGGCGGCGGTCTCCGTGGGGAGACTGGGGGCGGTGGGAGCAGTCGTGGCTTCCGGCATCTTGAAGCCCCGGATCTTTCCCTGGGCGGCGGTGTCCGTCACGTCGCCGCCGATGATCTGGTTTTTGTAGACCAGCAGCGTCGCGTAGACCGGCTCGGTAGCGCCGGGGTAGTTGTTGATTTTGTAGACGTAGCGCATGACTTTCTTCCCGGCGTATTCGCTCAGGTCGTAGCCCTGACTTTTTTGCAGGGCGTTGTAGCGCTCGAACACGTCGCTGGACGCGGCGGGAATGCGTACCTGACTGGAATCTGTGGGGGATGTGGTGACGTCCCAGCCGAGATCCGTCAGAAATTTCACCCGGCCGTCGTTGCTGGAAGCCGTGGGCGCGGAAGTCTCGGCGGAATCCCCACCCCCGCCCAGCAGCAAAATCAGCGCCACGATCAGCGCTGCCACGGCGGCAAGGGCGATCATTACCTTTTTTAGATTGACCTTCGCGGTCATAACCATCATAAAAAATCCCTCCCGGTTCATATTTCGGTGGTACAGCCTATGCGCCGGAACCGGGACGCAGAACGGAGGAGCTATGGAACGACTGGACAAATTCCTGTGCGGCAGCGGCGCGGGCACCCGCTCTCAGGTGAAGGATATCTTAAAAGCGGGGCGGGTGACCGTGGACGGAAATCCTGAAAAGGACGGCTCCCGGAAAATCGACCCCGCTGTCCACACCGTTACACTGGACGGGCAGCCTTTGGGCGGAAAGCGCCGGATGGTGGTGATGCTCAACAAACCGGCAGGCTACGTCACGGCCACGGAGGACGCGGCGGAGAAGACCGTCATGGAGCTGCTGCCGGAGGCGTGGCGGCACATGGACTTAAGGCCCGTAGGCCGTCTGGACAAGGCCACCGAGGGGCTGCTGCTGTTCACCAACGACGGCGAGCTGCTCCACCGGCTGATATCCCCAAAGAAGGAAGTGGCGAAAGTCTACTACGCCCGCCACGAGGGGCAGGCAAATGCCGACGACATATCCGCCTTTGCCGCGGGCCTGACCCTCCGGGACGGCACGGTATGCCTGCCCGCGCTTCTGGAGCCGCTGGGGCCGGGGGAGAGCCGGATCACCGTCCGGGAAGGGAAGTACCATCAGGTGCGGCGGATGATGGCGTCCCGGAACATGACCGTGACTTATTTGGAGCGCCGACAGGAGGGAACGCTGACGCTGGGCGATCTGCCGAGAGGCCGGACCCGGGAGCTGACGGAAGGGGAGATCGCCCTGCTGGAAGGCAAAACCCAGCCCTGAACGGTCATTTTGATGGAAGATACAGCCTTTCGGGGAAGCGCCTTCCGGGAAACCTTGGTATATTACCTAAAAAGCATAAGAGATTTTGCAATAAAATGTCAAAAGGCACTTGCAATGTGCGCAAAAGCTGTGTATAATAATAATGCGTTTTTGTGAAATGCGCATTTATGCAAGATACTAAGGAGTGACTGTAGATATGTCCAACAGCGTTTTTCAGAGTGTCATTGTTCAGTTGCGGGATATTACGGACCGCAGCTTCGGCGTGATCGATACCGAGGGGTGCGTGGTTTCCTGCACCGATATGTCCATTCTGGGTGAGCGCTGGACGGACGCCGCGCTGAAGGTGAGTGGCGCCGCCGACAGCATCGTCACCTTCGGTCAGCGCAGCTTCAAGGCCATTCTGGGCAATTCCAATGTGCTGGAATATGCCGTTTTCTGCTCCGGCGACGACGAGACTGCCCGCAGCTTCTGCCAGATGGCCTATATCGCCCTGAACGATGCCAAGACCTTCTATGAGGAGAAGCACGACCGGGGCACCTTTGTGAAAAATATCATCATGGACAACATTCTGCCCGGTGATATTTACATCCGCGCCAAGGAGCTGCACTTTGCCACCGACGCGCCCCGGGCGGTGTTCCTCATCCGTCAGGTGGGTCACAGCGATGTTGCCACCGTGGATGTGCTGGCGGGGATGTTCCCGGACAAGATGCAGGACTTCGTCCTGTCCATCAACGAAAGCGACGTGGCGGTCATCAAGCAGATCACCGGCGGGACGACCCCCGAGGACTTGGAGAAGATCGCAAAGTCCATGGAGGACACCCTGAAAAACGAGCTGCGGATCAAGACCGTCATCGGTATCGGCACCGTGTCCGACCACCTGCGGGAGCTGGCGGATTCCTACAAGGAAGCCCAGACTGCCATTGACGTGGGCAAGGTGTTCGACACCGAAAAGAGCATCATCGACTACGAAAATCTGGGCATCGGCCGCCTGATCTACCAGCTGCCCACCACGTTGTGCGAGATCTTCCTCAGTGAAGTGTTCAAGAAGAATTCCATCGATTCTCTGGATCAGGAGACCCTGTTCACCATCAACAAGTTCTTTGAGAACAACCTGAACGTCTCCGAGACTTCCCGGAAGCTCTTTGTCCACCGCAATACGCTGGTCTACCGCCTGGAAAAGATCAAGAAGCTTACGGGGCTTGACCTGCGGCAGTTTGACCACGCCATTGTCTTCAAGGTGGCGCTGATGGTGCGCAAGTACCTCACTTCCCGGGAGACCCGGTAAAAAACATGTCCCGCGGGGCTGCGTCGGCAGCCCCGCTTCTGTATGCCCGACCCGGTTTTTACGGAAAGTGTTTTCCGTTTCTGGGGCGTAATATAAGAGAAATATGAAAGAAAGCTGAAAAAATTGGGGGAATAATTGTGGATAATATGTTAAATCTGCGCTTTTGGCCTATTTATTTCGGAATATGATTGACATTGATTTTGTGATGTGTTACAATTCGGTTACACTGCGGGCGGTATGGGGTTACGTTAACGGCAATTCCAATACCGCCTATGACGGGAGAAAGATGCGAATATGATTGAATTTACTGATGTTGTAAAATCCTATACGCAGGGTAACAAGGCCCTCAACGGCGTTACCATGCAGATCGAGGACGGCGAGTTCTGCTTCCTGATCGGTCCTTCCGGTTCCGGTAAGTCCACCATCATCAAGCTGATCACCGGCGAGCTGAAGCCCACCTCCGGCACCGTCCACGTCAACGGCTATTCTCTGGAACGAATTCGCAAGCGCGAAGTTCCCTACCTGCGCCGCACGGTCGGCGTCGTGTTTCAGGATTACCGCCTGATCGAAAAAATGACGGTCTATGAGAACGTGGCCTTTGCCATGCGGGTCGTGGGCGCGAAGGAATCCGAGATCAAGGAGCGGGTTCCCTACGTGCTGGAGCTGGTCGGTCTGGAAAGCAAGATGAACCGCCATCCCAATGAGATGTCCGGCGGCGAGCAGCAGAGACTTGCCATTGCTCGCGCGCTGGTGAACAATCCGTCCACCATCATCGCCGACGAGCCTACCGGCAATCTGGACCCGGAGCGCTCCTTTGAAATCATGGCGCTGCTGCAGGAGATCAACAATCTGGGAACCACCATGCTGGTGGTCACCCACGACCAGAATCTGGCAAAGCTGTTCCATAAACGCACCATTGCCATCAATGAGGGCGTCGTGGTGAGAGATGGAATCGGGGAGGAAAGCAAACATGAAGCTCAATAATATCGGGTACCTGCTCAAGGAGGGCTTCCGCAGCATTTTCCAGCACGGCTTCATGTCCTTTGCTGCTATCTGCGTCACGGTGGCGTGTCTGATCATCGTGGGCAGCTTCTCCGCGCTGGCTTACAATCTGGACATCATGGTTCAGGATTTGAATAAGACCAGCGAAATTATGGTGTACATCGACAGCGACCTTTCCGACGCCGAGGCAAGATCCATCGGCACGAAGATCAACCTTCTGGACAATGTGTTTGACGCGAAATACGTTTCCCGGGAGGAAGCGCTTCAGAACTTCGTCAGCGACCATGACAACGACAGCGCCTTCAGCGGCGTTCAGGCGCAGGATCTGCGCCACCGCTACGTGGTCACTTTGGAAGACAATACCAAGATGGAGCAGACCGCTGAGCAGCTGAAGAATCTGCCCGGCGTGGCCAAGGTCAGCGCGGCCTATGAGCTGGCGCAGGGCTTCACCACCCTGCAGAACGTGCTGCATATCGTCTCCGTGGCCGTGATCGCGGTTCTGCTGGTGGTCAGCCTGCTGATCATTTCCAACACCGTCAAGCTGGCCATGTACGACCGGCGGGACGAGATCGCCATTATGAAAATGGTGGGCGCGACCAACGGCTTTATCCGGCTGCCCTTCGTGGTAGAGGGCTTCTCCCTCGGCATGATCGGCGCAATTCTCGCTTTCGGTCTGGAATGGCTGGGCTATGACGCGATGATCGCGAAGATCGGCAGCGTGGACGCCTTGCAGCTGTTCAACTTCGTACCCTTCCAGGAGCTTCTGCTCCCCATGGTCGCTACCTTCGCCGCCGCCGGTATGTTCGTCGGTATCGTGGGCAGCTGGACTTCTATCCGAAAGTTTATGGACGTATAACTATGAACAAACACAGAGAGATAACCGTGAGATCACTTGTCGCCCTATGTCTGGCGGCGGTGATGGCGGTGAGCATCCTGCCGGTTCCGGCGGATGCCGCCACCTCCGGTGAGATCCAGAAGGAGATTGACGCACTGGAGGAAAAGAATAAAGCCATCCAGGCGCAGATCGACGCTGTGCGAAGCCAGTACGACGCCAACTATAACGACATGGCCGACATTGTAAACAGGAAGGAAGCCATTGACGAGGAAATTGCCCTCCTGACGGACAAGATCGAAACCACCAACGCCCAGATTTCCGCCTACAGCCAGCTCATTGCGGACACCCAGGACGAGCTGGACGCCGCCGAGGAAGAGCTGCGCACCCTGAGCGAGCAGCACCGGGAGCGCATCCGGGCGATGGAGGAAGGCGGCAGCATTACTTACTGGCAGGTCATCTTCGAGGCCAACAGCTTTACCGACCTCCTTGACCGGCTGAACATGATGCAGGAGATCTCCGAGGCCGACCAGCGCCGTCTTCAGGAAATGCGCATCGCGTCGGACATCGTCACCGCCACCCGCATGAGCCTGGAATCGGAAAAAACCGAGCTGGAAGGCACCTGGGAGGAGCTGACGGCGGCGGAAGCCGAGCTGGAAGAAAAGCGCACCGAATCCGACGACATGCTGCGGGAGCTGGAAAAGAAGTCCGAGGAATACCAGCGGCTGATGGACGAGTCGGAAGCGCTTCAGGACGAGCTGATGCAGGAAATTGCCGCCAAGGAAAAGGACCTCAAGCAGGCAAAGTACGACGAGTATCTGGCCAAGCTGGCTTTGCAGGGTGAAAACCCGCCCTCCAACGCCTCGTGGACGACCCCGGTATCCGGCTATACCATCACCAGCCCCTTCGGAATACGCACCCACCCGATCCTCGGCACACAGAGAATGCACAACGGCATTGATATGGCCTGCAATCAGGGAACGCCCATCTACGCGACCCGGGCGGGCACCGTTACGGTGGCTTCCTATCAGGCCGGCGGCGCGGGGTACTATGTCAGCATCAACCACTTAGACGGCTTCTCGTCCATCTATATGCACATGACCAATTACGTTGTTTCCGCGGGACAGAGCGTGTCGCAGGGGCAGCTCATTGGATATGTTGGCAGCACCGGCCTTTCTACCGGGCCGCATCTGCATTTCGGCATTTCTTACGCAGGAACTTATGTAAACCCATTGGCATACATCTATTGATGCTGTTTTCCGATTTTGATTGGAGTTCAGTATGATGCAATGCCCGTCCCCATCGTGAAAAGGAGATTCCTATGAAAAATCGCAAACGTTTGGTATCCGTCCTCGCCGGCGTCATGGCGGCGGTACTGCTGCTGACGCTTCTGATGAGCATTCTGCCCACCTTTGCCGGTGCGGCGTCCTCCGGCGAGATCCGCAAGCAGATTATTGCCTTGCAGCAGGAGCGCAAGGAGGTACAGAACCAGATCGCGGACGTGAAGAAGCAGTACAAGGAGAACGAAAACGAAATTGCGGATCTGATCGCGAAAAAGAATGTGATCGATCAGGAAATTCAGCTTCTGAACACCCAGATCATCAACATCAACGAACAGATATCCGCCTATAACCTGCTCATCGCCGACAAGCAGGACGAGCTGGACACGGCGGAAGACCGTCTGGAAACGTTGAATCAGGAAAACAAAGACCGCATCCGCACCATGGAGGAAGAGGGCGAGGTATCCTACTGGGAAGTCGTCTTCAAGGCCAACAGCTTCTCTGACCTGCTGGACAGGCTGAACATGGTGGAGGAGATCGCCGCCTCCGACAAGCGCCGCCTGCAGGAGCTGAGCGACGCCGCCAACAAGGTGGAGGAAGCGCAGGACGAGCTGGAAGCGGAAAAGGTCGAGCTGGAAGACACCAAGAAGGATCTGGATGACACGCAGGCGGAAATGAACGAGAAAAATAAGGAATCGGAGGCGCTGCTCCAGGAGCTGCTGCAAAAGGCCGACGATCTCCAGGCGCTGGAAGAGGAATGCAAGGAGCAGGAAAATGCGTTCCTGAAGCAGATCGCCGCCATGGAAGTACAGTTCAACGCGGCGAAGCAGCGGGAATGGGAAGCCTGGAAGGCAACCTCCGTACCCGCCACGACTGCGGGCGGCGGCTCGAGCGGTTCCGGCGGAAATTCGGGCGGGAACTCCGGCGGAAGCAGCGGCGGCTGGCAGGTTCCCTGCAGCTACACCTCCATCACCAGTCCCTTCGGCAATCGTAAATCTCCCACGGCGGGCGCTTCTTCCTACCATCAGGGCGTTGACCTGGATACCGGCACCGGCGACCCCGTGTACGCTACCCGTGCGGGCGTCGTCACCGTAGCGGGCTGGGGCAATGCCGCCGGCAACTATGTGCAGATCAACCATCAGGACGGCTTCTCGTCCATCTACATGCACCTGAGGGACTACTGTGTGTCCGCCGGACAGATCGTCAGCGCGGGACAGCTGATCGGCGCCACCGGCGCCACCGGCATTACCACCGGCGACCATCTGCACTTCGGCATTTCCTACAACGGCGTCTACGTCAACCCCTGCAATTACGTGCCGCTGTACTGATTTGTTCAGGAAACTCTGAACAAACCGTCTTCGACTGAGCAGCGGATCTTTTCCTCTGGCCGTGCGGCTTCCAAAGCGGGAAATACACAAAGTATTCCTCCGCTTTGGAACCCTTCGTCCAGAGAAAAATCTCTCGCTGTCAGCTCTCGCCGATTTATTCAGAGCTTCCTCAGATTGAATTATGTTCCCACAGTTCATACTATGGACTGTGGGAATCCTTTCTATGAGGTGGTTATTCCGTGAAAAAGAAAATTCTGATTTCCCTGAGCTATCTCCTTGTGGCGATGCTGGCTACAGTGGCGACTCTGGCGGCGATCGGCTACCCGGGGTATGCCTCCGGCACCAAGCTGGAACAGCTGGAAAGCCTGATTCTGGAACGATTCATCGGAGACGCCGACCAGACGGCCATGGAGGACGCCGCGGCGGCCGCCATGGTCCAATCCCTTGGCGACCGGTGGAGCTACTATATCCCCGCCAGCGAATACGACGCCCATGAGGAGCAGGTGAACAATGCCTATGTGGGCATCGGCATCACCATCGAGGCAAAGGAGCAGGAGGGCTTTCTGGTCATGGCCGTGAATGAGGGCGGGCCTGCTCAGGAAGCGGGCGTTCAGGTGGACGATCTGGTGATCGAGGTGGAAGGTCAGGACGTCCGGGAGATGACGGCCACGGATGTTCGGAATCTGGTGCGGGGAGAAGAAGGCACCTGTGTTTCTCTGACGGTTCTCAGGCAGGGGGAGCGGGTGACGCTGTCCGTGGAGCGGCGGCAGGTGCAGACGGTTGTGGCCAGCGGTCGGATGCTGACCGACAAGATCGGGCTCGTGACCATTGAGAATTTTGACTCCCGGTGCGCCGAGGAAACCATCGCAGCCATTGACGATCTGCTGGGGCAGGGCGCGGAAAAGCTGATTTTCGACGTGCGCAATAACCCCGGCGGCTACGCAAAAGAGCTGGTGAAGGTACTGGACTATCTGCTGCCCGAGGGAGAGCTGTTCCGCACGGTGGACTATGCCGGGAAGGAGAACGTGGACTATTCCGACGCGGATTGCCTGGACATTCCCATGGCGGTGCTGGTGAACGGCGACTCCTACTCCGCGGCGGAGTTCTTTGCGGCGGCCTTGAGCGAGTACGGCGTTGCCGACGTGGTGGGGGAGAAGACCTGCGGCAAGGGGTATTTCCAGAATACCATACGTCTCAGCGACGGCTCCGCAGTGGGCCTGTCTGTGGGCAAGTATTTTACCCCCAAGGGCGTCAGTCTGGCAGGCGTGGGAATCACGCCGGATGTGGTTGTACCGGTGGACGAGGAAACCGCCGACGCCATCTATTACGACCAGCTGGAGCCGGAGGACGATCCCCAGATTCAGGCGGCGCTGGAGCTGCTGGAAAAGAAATAAGCCTGACGGGCGGCATTTTGCCGCCCGTCTTTTCTATGAAAACATTTACCGGAAACTTACTCTCAGGCTATTTACTTCATCTGACTAAAGTGATATAATAGCCTAAAAATTCGGGGAGAGAACGCAAATGCGCATTGTAATCAAAATCGGCACGTCGACTCTTGCGCACCCCACCGGCCATCTGAATATCCGCCGGGTGGAGCAGCTGTGCAAGATCATGAGTGACATTAAAAATGCCGGACATGAGCTGATACTGGTTTCCTCCGGCGCCATCGGCATGGGCGTGGGCAAGCTGGGACTGCGGGAGCGACCGAAAGACATCCCGTCCAAACAGGCCGCCGCCGCTGTGGGGCAGTGCGAGCTGATGTATACATATGACAAGCTGTTCAGCGAGTACCACCACACGGTGGCACAGCTGCTGATCACCGGCGACGATACTACCAACGATACCCGGCGTTTCAACTTTACCAACACCCTGAACCGACTGCTGGAGCTGGGGGCACTGCCCGTCATCAACGAGAACGACACCGTCGCCACCGACGAGATCGTCATCGGCGACAACGATACACTTGCCGCCATCGTGGCAAGGAGCGTCCACGCCGATATGCTCATCCTCCTGTCGGACATCGACGGCCTGTACACCGCCGACCCCCACACCCATCCGGAGGCCGCATTGCTGCACCACGTCGCCAGAGTTGACGACCACATCCGGGAAATTGCCGGGATCAGCAGCTCCACGCAGGGCACCGGGGGAATGGTCACGAAGCTCCATGCCGCCGATATCTGCCTTGGCTGCGGCTGCAAAATGGTCATTGCCAACGGAAATAATCCCGGAAATCTCTATGACATTCTAGAAGGAAAGACCGTCGGCACCACGTTTTCGGAGGAACGTCTATGAAAGAAATGCTGGAAGCCGCAAGAGCGGCGAAAGGGGAAGTCGCTGGCCTGTCCACCGAACAGAAAAATGCCGCACTGAACGCTATGGCCGACGCACTGATTGCCGGTCAGGCCGAAGTCCTTGACGCGAATGCGCTGGATATGGCGTCCGCGAAAGAGCATATCTCCCCGGTCATGCTGGACAGACTGAAGCTGACAAAGGAGCGCATTGCCGGGATGGCGCAGGGCATCCGGGAGGTGACAGCGCTGCCCGACCCGGTGGGGCGGGTTTTGCAGACCCACATCCGCGAGGACGGGCTGGAAATTCAGAAGGTGTCCGTCCCCATGGGTGTCATTGCCATTATTTACGAAAGCCGTCCCAACGTCACCAGCGATGCCGCCGCTCTGGCGCTGAAAAGCGGGAACGTCTGCGTCCTGAGAAGCGGAAAGGAGGCGTTCCGCAGCGCCAACGCCATCGTTGACGCCCTCCGGTCCGGTCTGAGATCGGTGGGTATCACGGAAAACGCGGTGAATCTGGTGCAGGACACATCCCGGGAAAGCGCCGCTGCGCTGATGACCGCAAACGGCTACATTGACCTGCTGATCCCACGTGGCGGCGCGGGGCTGATCAATGCCTGCGTAAGCACTGCCACTGTACCCTGCATCGCCACCGGCACCGGCATCTGTCACGTGTATGTGGAGAAATCCGCCGACCTGAACATGGCGCTGAACATCGTGGAAAACGCCAAAACCAGCCGCCCCAGCGTCTGCAACGCCGAGGAAGTCCTGCTGGTGGACAAGGCGATCGCCCCCACGTTTCTGCCCATGCTCTATAAACGTCTGGTCACTGACCGGGAAAGGGCAGTGGAGCTTCGTCTGGATGAGACGGCGGCTGCCATCATCCCCGGGAAAAAGGCGGGGGAGAAAGATTTTGATACGGAATTTCTGGATTACATTCTCGCCGTCAAATGCGTGGAGGATGTGAAGGAGGCTGTCGCCCACATCGCGGCGCACTCCACCGGCCACAGCGAGGCCATCGTGACCCGCAGTCCGGAGGCAGAGCGGTATTTTACCGCCAATGTGGACAGCGCGGCGGTGTATGTCAACGCATCCACCCGGTTCACCGACGGCGGCGAATTCGGTCTGGGATGCGAAATGGGCATTTCCACCCAGAAGCTCCACGCCCGGGGACCCATGGGATTGCAGGAGCTGACCACCTACAAATACATCATTCACGGAAACGGACATATCCGCTGAGGGGGAAAAACATGAAGTACGGATTTATCGGCTGCGGCAACATGGGCGGCGCCATTGCCAAAGCCCTGAGCAGAGCCACGAAGGAGATCATGGTGTCCGACCGTTCCGGCAAGGCGAAGACGTTCGCGGAGGAACTGGGCATCGTCTATTCGGACGCGGAAACCATCGCCGCCCGGTGCGACCGGATTTTTATCGCAGTGAAGCCCCATATGGTGCAGGAGGTGCTTTCCCCGCTGCAAAAGGTTCTGGGGAAGCGCAAACCGCTGCTCATTACCATGGCGGCGGGCATGGAAATTGCGAAATTGGAGCAGCTCGCCGGGACGGAGCTGCCCGTCATCCGCATCATGCCCAACACTCCCACGGCCATCGGCAAGGGGGTCATTCCCTACTGCCGCAACGCGCTTGTGGAGGATGAAACGCTGAACGACTGGCGGGAAGATATGCGCTTCTGCGGCCTGCTGGACGCGCTGGAAGAACGGCTGATCGACGCGGCAAGCGCCCTGTCCGGCAGCGGCCCTGCCTTTATGTATATGTTTGTGGAAGCCCTTGCCGACGGCGCGGTGGCCTGTGGCCTTCCCAGAGCCAAGGCAGTGGAATACGCCGCCATGACCATGGCCGGTTCGGCGGAAATGCTGCTTGCTACCCGCCAGCACCCCGGCGCGCTGAAGGACGCGGTGTGTTCTCCCGGCGGCAGCACCATTGTCGGCGTTCAAACGCTGGAAAATCACGGCTTCCGCGGCGCGGCGATGGACTGCGTGATCGATACCTACAGGAAAAACAAAGAGCTTGGGAAATAAAAAACGGGTCAGCGAAAGCTGACCCGTTTTTTCGGTCAGGAAGGTTGTTTTTTTCGCTTTTTTGCCGTATAATGGCAAAAAAGGAAAGGAGCGCGTGACCATGGAATACAGAATCCTCGGCAAAACCGGGCTGAAAATCTCCCGCATGGGCTTTGGGGGAATTCCCATCCAGCGCATTGACGCGGAGGGGACGAAAGCGCTTATGCACAAGCTGCTGGAAAACGGCGTCAACTACATTGATACTGCCCGGGGCTATACCGTCAGCGAGGAATACTTAGGCATTGGCCTTGAGGGCATTCGGGAACATTTCGTGCTTGCCACCAAGAGCATGTCCCGCACGGCGGAGGCCATGGCGAAGGACATCGATATCAGCCTGAAAAACCTCCGCACAGACTATATTGACCTGTACCAGATCCACAATGCGCCGCCAGCCGACGTGGAGAAGGTCTGTTCCCCCGGCGGTGCGCTGGAAGCGCTGACGGCCGCGAAAAAGGCCGGAAAGATCGGACATATCGGCATCACCGCCCATTCTCTGGAAACCTTCCGGATGGCGCTGGAGCTGCCATGGGTGGAAACCATCATGTTCCCCTACAACATCGTGGAAGATCAGGCAAAAGCGCTGATTCATGCCTGCGCCGAAAAGAACATCGGCTTCATTGCCATGAAGCCCCTGGCGGGCGGCGCGATCGAGGACGCCGTGACGGCGCTGCGCTGCGTCTGCGCCAACCCGGATGTTACTGTGGTGATACCCGGCATGGCGGACATTGCCGAGCTGAACCAGAATCTCGCCGCAGTAAACGATAGTTCCCCGCTGTCCGTGGAGGAAGAAGCCAAGATGCGCGCCATCCGCGATGCCCTTGGTACCCAGTTCTGCCGCCGGTGCAATTACTGCCAGCCGTGCAGCGCGGGTATCAGCATTTCCAGCGTGTTCCTGTTTGAAGGGTATCTGTCCCGGTACGGGCTGGCGGACTGGGCGAGAAGCCGCTACGCAACACTTACCCAAAAGGCTTCGGAGTGCATCGGCTGCGGTGCCTGTGAAAGCCGCTGCCCCTACCATCTGCCCATCCGCAGTATGCTGAAAGAAGCTGCGGAAAAGTTCGGAGAATAAAGGAGAACATACATGAAGCTGTTAATTGTGCGCCACGGCGACCCGGACTATTCCATCGATTCCCTGACCGAGACCGGCTGGATAGAAGCGGAGCTGCTGTCCGACCGCCTGTGCAAATTGGATGTGAAGGCGTTTTACTGCTCCCCCAAAGGGCGGGCGCGGGATACCGCCAAGGCCACGCTGGAAAAGCTGGGGCGGCAGGCGGAAATTCTCCCATGGCTGCGGGAATTCTCCCCGCAGGTTCTCCGTCCGGGGAAGGACAAGCCGGGCGTCGCGTGGGATTGGCTGCCTCAGGACTGGACGGAGGACAAGGGGTTTTACGACCGGGGACACTGGTGGGAAAACGACCGCTTCACCGCCGCCGGAGTGCGTGAGGAAGCCCAATGGGTATGGGACGGGCTGGACGAGCTGCTCGCCCGCCACGGCTACCGCCGGGAGGGGGAATACTACCGGGCGGAGCAGCCCAACGAGGATACCGTCGTCCTGTTCTGCCATTTTGGCGTCACTTGTGTCCTGCTGAGTCACCTGCTGGGGATTTCTCCCATGCCGCTGTGGCAGGGAACCTGCTCTCTGCCCACCTCCGTCACCATCCTGAACACGGAGGAGCGCCGGGAGGGCATCGCGTCGTTCCGCATGACCGCCTTTGGGGACACCTCCCACCTGTACGCGGCGGGACGGGAACCGTCCTTCTCCGGCCGGTTCTGCGAAACCTACGAAAACTGGGAGCAGCGCCACGATTGACGCTGAATCCTGAAAAAGCGTCCTGCGCCAAATGGGCGTGCCGCATCAGACAGCTAACAGGCACAGCGGGATAATCCGCTGTGCCTGTTCCTATATGCACCTCTTGCCTCTCCCTCTGGGAGAGGTGGCTGAGCGAAGCGAAGCCGGAGAGGGTGCCCTCTCAGTCACCTTCGGTGCCAGCTCCCCCGAAGGGGGAGCCAAGAAGCCCTCTCAGTCGCCTGCGGCGACAGCTCTCCCAGAGGGAGA
>ERZ1106976.2165-NODE-2165-length-18075-cov-6.279412_pt1 | contig 18075 bp, 14 predicted proteins | sample MGYA00403687_ERZ1106976 | MGnify/ENA primary metagenome ERZ1106976 (study PRJEB35170, sample SAMEA104062446) | human gut metagenome | biome: human gut; feature: human-associated habitat; material: faeces | place: Denmark | collected 2013-02-22 ... | reverse complement strand
GAAGCTCCTAAAAGTTCTGATAATGGCATAAATCCGGAATTTTGGATTTGAGCCACCAATTTAAGAACTTGACTTTCAACACCCGGCATGACCGTGTGGCGGGGTTGGGAAACTCGGAAGGAAGCCAGAAAGCCCTGAACATGCTCTTTGCCATCCGCACCATACAGGAGCGGACGGGCAAGGACTTGGGGGCTACGTTCCTTTCGGGCACGACCATCAGCAACTCGCTGACGGAGCTGTACCTGCTCTTCAAGTACCTGCGTCCGAAAGAGCTGGAGAGGCAGGACATCCGCTGCTTCGATGCGTGGGCGGCGATTTTCGCCAAGAAGACCACTGACTTCGAGTTCAACGTGACGAACAACATCGTGCAGAAGGAGCGTTTCCGCTACTTCATCAAGGTGCCGGAGCTTGCCGCCTTCTACAACGAAATCACCGACTACCGCACGGCGGAGGATGTGGGCGTGGACCGTCCGCACAAGAACGAGATACTGCACCACATACCGCCCACGCCCGACCAGGAGTATTTCATCAAGCAGTTGATGGAATTTGCCAAAACGGGCGATGCTACATTGCTGGGCAGACTGCCGCTGTCGGAAACGGAGGAGAAGGCGAAGATGCTCATCGCCACCGATTACGCCCGCAAGATGGCACTGGATATGCGCATGATAGACCCGAACTACGAAGACCACCCCGACAACAAGGCGAGCCACTGCGCCAAGATGATAGCGGAGTATTACCACAGATACGACGCACAGAAAGGCACGCAGTTCGTATTCTCGGACTTGGGGACGTATCAGCCGGGTGAAGGGTGGAACGTGTACAGCGAGATAAAGCGGAAGCTGACGGAGGACTACGGCATACCGGCAAGCGAGGTGCGCTTCATTCAGGAGTGCAAGACCGACAAGGCGCGCAAGGCGGTGATAGATGCCATGAACGCCGGAACGGTGCGTGTGCTGTTCGGTTCCACCTCCATGCTCGGAACGGGTGTGAACGCGCAGAAACGGTGCGTGGCGATCCATCATCTTGATACGCCGTGGCGCCCGTCCGACCTGCAACAGCGTGACGGGCGTGGTGTCAGGGCCGGCAACGAGATTGCCAAGCACTTTGCGGGGAACAACGTGGATGTCATCATCTATGCGGTGGAGAAGTCGCTGGACAGCTACAAGTTCAACCTGCTGCACTGCAAGCAGACCTTCATCTCGCAGCTGAAAAGCGGCGCGATGGGCGCACGTACCATCGACGAGGGGGCGATGGACGAAAAATCGGGCATGAACTTCTCGGAATACATGGCGTTGCTCTCCGGCAACACCGACCTGCTCGACAAGGCGAAACTGGAGAAGCGTATCGCCTCGCTCGAAGGGGAACGCAAGTCGTTCCACAAGGGCAGGCGCGATTCTGAGTTCAAGCTGGAAACCAAGGTCAAGGAGCTGGGCGGCAACACGGCAGCCATTGAAGCCATGACAGAGGACTGGAACAGGTTCCTTGCCGCTGCCCGGACAGACAAGGATGGCAACCGGCTGAATGCGGTCAGGGTGGACGGCGTGGACTCCACCGACGAGAAGGTTATCGGGAAGCGTTTGCAGGAGATAGCCAGGAACGCCACTACGGGCGGACTGTACAAACCGATTGGGGAACTGTACGGCTTCCCCGTCAAGGTGGTCAGCGAAAGGACGCTCAAAGAGGGACTGGAGTTTACAGACAACCGCTTCGTGGTGGAGGGAAACTACAAGTACACCTACAACAACGGGCATCTGGCGATGGCGGACCCGATAGCCGCCGCGCGCAATTTCCTGAACGCGATGGAGAAGATCCCCTCGGTCATCGACCAGTACAAGGCCAAGAACGAGGTGCTGGAGAAGGAGATCCCGCAGTTGCAGGAGATAGCGGGCAAGGTGTGGAAGAAGGAGGACGAGCTGAAACAGCTGAAGTCCGAGCTTACCGCCCTTGACCGCAAGATACAGCTGGAACTGGCTCCGCCTACGCCGGATGTCGCTGAAAAAGAAAAGAACGGGCAGGTAGTCAAACCGATTGCAGAAGGAGAACGAAACGTGCCGTTACAACACACCGAAGAAGCACCGCAAATACGCAGTCCGGCAAATGAGCGAAGTCCGTCGGGAAATTTCACCGACCATATCATTATCGGACAATCAGGATTGTATGCGAAAATTGAAAATAAACCAAAAGGAATGAAAATATAAATGGGATGAGGGTTATTAATAGCCCTCATCCTATGTGCATTTTCCTTTTTAGTCTTCTTTTTTTCGTTTTAATGCCACAAAATTATCTATCAGCAAATAAATGTAGTATTTTTGTGAAAAATATCAGATTATGAATGCATTAAATTCTTATATACCACAAAAATTACCGATTATAGCCTTAATCTGTACATTGTTCGTTACCTATCCGAATGTGGTGTGGATTCCGTGGAATCTGGCACGGATGGATGTCGGTGAAAGCTTTGGATTTTGGGCATTCTTTGTCTTCCGCATGATTTATTTCTATGGCTTGTTTTACTTCCAGTTGAGATATAACGTGCGCAAAATTGGCAACATGTCGTTTACGGCACGTTTCGGGAGGAACTTTATTTATACACTTGTCGGATGTGCCGCATTTGTCGGACTGTCATACGGCTTGCCGCTGCTGGGTATTCAAACCGGATATGTGGGGAACATTCTTCTGTTCCAGTTCTTTGTGATGTGCCTGCTTTGCACGTTCATCGGGTACATTTCAGTGCTGTACGACAGCCAGCGGGAGAAGGAACAGGAGATAGAGCGACTCCGCTTTGAGAATCTGCAAAGCCGTTGCGATGCCCTGGCTAACCAGATCAATCCGCATTTCTTTTTCAATTCGCTTAACGGAATATCCTCGTTGATAAGAAGAGAAAATAATGACAATACATTGCTTTATGTAACGAGATTGTCAGACATTTTTCGATATATTCTGCAAAGTGACAAGAAAGGGGTTGTGTCATTGGGTGAAGAACTGACATTCATCCGCTCTTTCATACACGTTATGGAAGTGAGGTTTGAAGGTAAACTGACCTGTTCGATTGAAGTTCCAGAACAAGATTACGGCCTGATGTTGCCTGTACTATCGCTACTGCCGCTTCTGGAAAACGTAACCGTACACAATCAAATAGACAGCGACCACCGGATGAACATCTCTATCCGGATGAACGGTGACGAACTGGAAATATCCAATCCGGTATATCCCAAACTCGCCCCGCCCGACACGAACGGTATCGGGTTACAGAACCTGCGCAACCGTTTCGGACTGATGATGAAGAGAGAAATTCGTGTGGAAACAGACGGTGACACATTTAACGTATATCTCCCATTAAGGTAATAGAAGAAACTATGAAAGTATTGATAGTAGAAGATGAAACGGCGGCTTACAAGAATATGGTAAACGCCTTGCAGACAATAGATTCCACGATTGAGATTGCCGGTAATACGGAAAGTGTGAGCCGGACTGTGGAGTGGTTGCAAAACAATCCACAACCGGATTTGATATTCATGGACATACAATTGTCCGACGGTTCGGCTTTTATGGTTTTCGACCGCATGAAAATTGAGACACCGATTGTCTTTACCACGGCATACGACCGGTATGCCATAGATGCTTTTCGGGTAAACAGTATCGATTACCTGCTGAAACCCATCAAACCCGACGAACTGCAAAGAGCGTTGGACAAGTTTCGCCACTGGATGCCCGCCGATATGGGCGGCTATCTGTCCCGTTTGATGGCATTGGCTCCCAAGCCGGTATACAAGGATAAAATATTGATCCCCTTACGGGATAAACTTTTGCCGGTAGCGCTGGACGATGTAGCCTGTTTCTACACGACCAACAAGCAGACGCTTGTCTGCCTGAAAAATGGTGTGCAATATGCTTATGTCAAGACGTTGGAACAAATCATGACGATGCTCGACCCCTCTCGTTTTACCCGGGCGAACAAGCAGTATATCATCGCACGGGACAGCGTGAAGGAGATTACTGTATGGTTTGACAGCCGTCTGTTGGTAAAACTGAATGTAGAAACTCCCGAACCTATCTATATCAGCAAGAACAAGGCGACAGAGTTCAAAGCATGGGTTGTATAGGAGCAATAAGTTTTCTTATCCTAAAATTATGACAGCTTCTTTCGGGAAGCTGTTTTTCGTTTTCATACGGCACTTTTCCGCGTTAATGCCGTTTTCTATATAATGTATATCACACTGCTGTATCTTTGTATTCAAATAATTGATTATAAAGTTTATGGCAATGAAGAATCGTATCTATTTCAGATTTGTTGGAGCGGTCGTACTCCTCTTGCTGCTCTCCTCATGTAAGAAAGGGAAAGAGGGAAATGCTGCTTCTAAAGTTTACCCGACAGAGGTTCTCGCTCCCGTCAGCAGGACGGGGCAAGTGCAGTATCCGGCAGTTCTCAAAGGCCGTCAGAGTGTGGAGATACGCCCGCAATGCAGCGGACTTATCACACGGATTTGCATAGAAGAAGGGGCTTGTGTAAAGAAAGGACAAATCTTGTTCGTCATTGACCAGGCTCCTTATCTTGCCGCCTTGAAAACCGCTTCAGCCAATTTGTCGCAGGCCGAGGCACGACTGGAGACCGCACGGCTAACACTAGACAGTAAGGAAACGTTGTTCAATGAAAATGTCATTTCCGATTATGAATTGCAGACAGCCCGTAACGACCTGAAAGCAGCCGAAGCGGCACTTGAACAGATGAAGGCGCAGTGCGACAATGCCCGGACGGAATTATCCTATACCGAAGTGAAAAGTCCGGTGGACGGTGTGGCAGGCATGATTCCTTACCGGGTGGGCGCACTGGTGGACAGGAATATCACCGAACCGTTGGTGTGCGTGTCGGACACGGAAGAGATGTTCGCCTATTTTTCCGTTTCGGAGAGCGATGAACTGGCGAGGAGCACGAGATTCGGGACACAAGAAATTTCTTTCCGTTCCGTCAATAAGGCAATCCCCATTATAAGCGGAATCATAGATGCCCTCAGTGGTACTGTGGATGCCCGAACCGGAACGATCAGCGTCCGGGCGAGAATCCCAAATAAAGACAAAATACTGTATGACGGAAGTACGGGTACAGTTCTCGTTTCATCGAAAAAGACTAACTGTATTGTCATTCCCCAGACGGCTACCTACGAGATTCAAAGCCGCATGTTCGTCTATAAGGTCATGGACGGACGTGCCGTTTCCACGTCGGTCGAAGTGGAAGACATCGGTAACGGCAAGGAATATATCGTCCTGTCCGGTCTGAAAGCCGGCGACAAGATTGTGACTGAAGGTGCAGGTCTGTTGCGCGAAGGAACGGAAATCTCAGAAAGTATAACCGCCAAAAACGCTTCACTATGAATTTGCAAACCTTTATCAACCGCCCGATATTGTCAGGCGTATTGTCAGTGTTCGTTGTCCTCCTCGGTATCATCGGATTAGTGCAGTTACCAGTCGAACAGTTCCCGGAAATAGCTCCGCCAACAGTCAGAGTAAGTGCCACCTACACAGGTGCCAATGCTGAAACATTGCAGAAAGCCGTCGTCGCCCCGTTGGAAGAAGCCATCAACGGAGTGGAGAATATCAACTATATGACCTCTTCTGCCACCAACAACGGCACGGCCTCCATCAACGTTTATTTCCGTCAAGGTACAGACCCCGACATGGCAGCAGTGAATGTGCAGAACCGCATCGCCTCGGCACAGGGTGTACTGCCTGCGGAAGTAATCCGCTCCGGCATTACAGTGCGCAAGAGTCAGAACAGCACGGCGAAGATTGTGGCGCTGTATAGCCCCGACAACAGCTTCGACCAGAAATTCCTGTACAACTACTTCAAAATAAACATCGAACCCCGTCTGGCGCGTATTCCCGGTGTGGGCGACATTACGGTGTTCGGGTCCGACTACTCGTTGCGCATCTGGCTGGATGCGGAAAAGATGACGGCTTACGGCCTTGTCCCTGCTGATATAACTGCTGTATTAGACGAGCAGAATGTGGAAGCCCCCACCGGAACATTGGGAGCGGATATGGACAATACCTTCCAGTATGTACTGAAATACCGGGGACGCTATGAAGACGAGGAAGATTTCGGCAATCTCGTTATCAAGTCGCTGTCCGACGGAAGCGTCCTGCGCCTGAAAGACGTGGCGGAAGTGGAACTCGGTGCATTGAATTATGCAACGAAAAACGAATTGATCGGACATCCGGGCACGAACTGCATGATAGCGCAAGCACCCGGCTCGAACGCCAACGAAATCGTAGAGGCGATAGACGAAGTGATACGGGATGCCTCTGACGAACTGCCCAAAGGGATGGAACTGGTCGATTTGATGAGCATCAAGAGTTTCTTGGACGCTTCCGTACACAATGTGATAGAAACCTTGATCGAGGCCGTCCTGCTGGTTATCTTCATCGTGTGGCTCTTCCTGCGCAACTTGCGTTCCACAGTGATTCCCGCCGTAGCAATCGTCGTGTCATTGATTGGGACATTCGCTTTCCTCTATTTTGCTGGAATGTCCATCAATATGCTGACGCTTTTCGCGTTGGTTCTCGTTATCGGTACGGTGGTGGATGATGCGATTGTCGTGGTCGAAGCCGTGCAGAGCCGCTTCGACAGCGGTTGCCGATCGCCCCATCAGGCAACGGTGGAAGCCATGCAGGGTATCGGTCGCCCGTTGGTTACCACTTCATTGGTGTTCATGGCCGTATTTATCCCGGTCTGCTTTATCGGCGGCGCGACTGGCAAGTTCTACACGCAATTCGGTCTGACGATGGCAGTTGCCGTCTTGATTTCCACGTTCAACGCACTCACGTTCAGTCCTGCGCTGTGTGTACTGCTGATGAAACCGACCGCCGTCATGAAAAAAACGTCTCGTTTCGCAGCCGCTTACGATGCCGCCTTTCAGGGAATGACGCGCAAATACAAAAGCTCCGTGGTGTTTCTGCTCCGCTGCAAATGGCTTTCCGCCACGTTGCTGCTGGCTGCCACCTGCGGCTTCTTCTATCTGCTGCAGGTGACAAAGACGGGACTTGTACCCGATGAAGATACGGGAACAATAGTGGTGGATGTGCAGGCAGCTCCCGGAACAAGCCTTGCGCAGACGGAACGCATCCTCAAGAACATCGAAGACCGCATCAAGGACACCCCGCAATTCCAAATCTATTCCAAGTCGATAGGGATGGGGATGCTTGCCGGGCAGGGACCTTCCAATGGCACGTTTATCATCCGCCTGAAGCCGTGGGACCAGCGGATAGCTCGCCATGACGACAACCGCTCTGTTATCAATGACCTGTACCGCCGTCTCTCGGACATCACCGATGCACGTATCATGGTTTTTGCCCAGCCCATTATTGCTGGTTATGGTGTGACCAACGGTTTTGAGGTGCATGTGCAAGACAGACGCGGAAGTTCGGTAGAAGAGCTGCAACGTCACGCGCAGGCATTTATCACAGCACTGAACGAACGACCGGAAATCGCACGGGCGCAAACCTCTTTCGACAGCCGCTATCCGCAGTACCGCGTCGAGGTGGATGCCGCCGTGTGCAAGCGGGCGGGCGTGTCGCCTTCGGAAGTGCTCAACGCTCTGTCCGGCTATATCGGAGGCGTCTATTCCTCGAACATCAACCGCTTTTCCAAACTCTACCGGGTGATGATGCAGGCATCGCCGGAGTACCGGGCGGATGTCCGTTCGCTCGACGGGCTGTTCGTGCGCACCGCATCGGGCGAGATGTCGCCCATCAGCCGCTATGTTACCCTGACCCGTGTCTACGGTTCGGAATCCCTGTCGCGTTTCAACCTCTTTCCGTCCATCGCGGTCAATGGCGCACCCGCCGCCGGATACAGTTCCGGGCAGGCTTTGAATGCCATTCGTGAAGTCGCCGCGAAGACACTTCCGGCGGGATACGGCTACGAGTTCGGCGCCATGTCGCGTGAAGAGGCTTCGGCGGGCAATACATCGGTTTGGGTATTCGGCATCTGCATCGTGTTCATCTACCTGATTCTGTGCGCCCTCTATGAGAGCCTGCTCATACCGCTTGCCGTCATTCTCGCCATTCCTTTCGGACTGTTCGGCAGCTTCCTTTTCGCCAAACTGTTCGGCATCGAGAACAACATCTATATGCAGACCGGTATCATCATGCTCATCGGTCTGCTTGCCAAAACCGCCATACTCCAGACGGAGTACGCTTCCGAATGCCGCAGCAGAGGCATGAGCATCACGGCATCGGCTGTCGCCGCAGCGGTTGCCCGGCTTCGTCCCATATTGATGACCTCGCTGACCATGATATTCGGACTGCTTCCGATGATATTCTCCACCGGAGTAGGTTGCAACGGTTCGCGCTCGCTGGCAGTGGGCACGATAGGCGGTATGCTGGTCGGTACGGTGTCCTTGCTACTCTTCGTGCCGCTTCTGTTCATTGTGTTCCGGCACGTGGAGGAAAAAATGATACCGGGAAATAAAGTTCAAAAACACATACAATAATCATTATTAAAATTCTTACGAAGATGAAAAAGTTGATATTTATTTTGGCAGCCATATTCGGGCTGAGCCTTACGGTCAGTGCTTGTAGTACCCATGACGGCAGAATAGAGGAACCAGAAACGGAACGACCGGATGAACCGTCCGATTCAGATACGGATTCCGGAATTATGGGGAAGACTCTTATCGTGTATTATAGTTTTACCAACAATTCACACGTTATCGCTACAGAACTCCAAAAGCAGACCGAAGCCGATATGCTCCGGGTCGAGCCTGCTGATGAGAACGTGGACTACAATGACTATTCCATCGGTTTGCCTATGATGAATCTCATCAAGGCACATCCGGACGATCTGGCATCTTATCCGGCTATTAAAACCGCAGCCGGTAATTTGGGTGATTATGACAATGTGATTATCGTAGCCCCGTTGTGGTGGAACAACATGGCCGCACCGCTTCAAACATTCCTGTTCAAATACGGTGCTGAAATGGAAGGCAAACACATCGGACTGATTGTGTCAAGCGGCGAAAGCAGCATAGAAGGTGTTGAAGCCGATGTCAAACGGCTTATCCCGCAAGGAAAGTACCTCAATCCTTCTTTATGGATATTGCGTTCGCGTACCAATCAATGCCGTACATTGATTGAAGAGTGGTTGAAAATAATACATTGAAAAAATGAAGCGACTGATCTTTCTTTCACTGGCAACCTGTCTGCTGACGGGCTGCGGAATATACAAGCAATATTCACGGCCGGACATGGAAATCGAGGCTCAATACCGCCATGCGGAAAATACGGCTGATACGGCAACGATAGCCTCGCTGTCATGGCGTGAGTTCTTTACCGATACCTGTCTGCAAGCCCTCATTGAACAGGGCTTGCAGCGGAATACGGATTTGCAGATTGCACGTCTGAAAGTAGAGGAAGCCGAAGCGGTGCTGATGAACGCCCGACTTTCCTACCTGCCTGCGTTGTCACTCTCACCGGAAGCCGATGTCGGTCGTTACGTCGGAAACACATCAAAGACTTACCGTATTGCAGCTTCGGCCAGTTGGGAACTCGATATATTCGGGAAGAATACCAACGCCAGACGAGGCGCAAGTGCGGCTCTTGATGGAAGCCGAGATTACGTCCAAGCAGTTCAGACCCGGTTGATTGCTACGATTGCTGACAGTTATTATACACTGCTGATGCTTGACAGACAATTCAATATCGGCAAACAGACATTGGAAAGCTGGGAAAAAAGCATCCGCACGCTTGAAGCCTTGAAACGTGCCGGTAAAGCTAATGATGCCGCTGTACTACAGGCACGTGCCAATCGTATAGCGCTTGAAAGTTCAATACTGGCTTTGCGTAAAAGCATCGCCGATACGGAAAATAGTCTTACGGCATTGCTTGCCCTGCCGTCACAACACATAGCACGGGGTACATTGTTGGAGACGACATTACCTGAATCGGTTTCTGTGGGCATACCGGTACAGTTGCTTGCCAACCGGCCTGATGTGCGACAAGCGGAGCGCAATCTGGCACAAGCATTTTATGCTACCAATGCTGCCCGTGCGGCATTTTATCCGAACATTTCCTTATCTGGTATGCTCGGTTGGACAAACAACAGCGGAGGATCAATACTGAATCCCGGCCATTGGCTGTTAAATGCTATTGGTTCGTTGACACAACCGCTGTTCAATAAGGGTACTAACATCGCCAATCTGAAAATCGCTGAAGCTCGCCAGGAAGAAGCCAAACTGCAATTCCGGCAATCTTTGTTGGATGCAGGAAAGGAAGTAAACGACGCTCTTGTGCAATGCCAGACATCAAAACGGCAGATCGAATTAGGAGAACGGCAAATCACGACATTACACGAGGCTGTACGCAAAACGGAGTTGCTGATGCACCATTCTTCCAGCACCTATCTGGAGGTGCTGACAGCACAACAATCATTGCTTGATGCCCAACAGAAGCAGTCACAATACTGCTTTGATTATATACAAGGTTTTATCAACCTGTATCATGCGTTGGGAGGAGAGTGTTTATAAATCAATTCTTTTATGGCAAAAACAATATCAATCCATATCTGGATTATCTTTGGCTATCTGCTGATTATTCTATTGATTGGAGGTATTGCTTATACATGGAATTATGAATGGCAAAAAGTTGAATCATTAGAATCCGACAATCGACAAATCGATATATTGCAGAAAAAAGTAAATGACATTCAGATTCACCTAATAGAGTTTTTATTATTAGGTGAAACAGTATTGGAATGGAATGATAAAGATCTGGAACATTACCATATTCAACGTCTGATAATGGATAGTATGCTATATCATTTCAAAACGATTTATCCGGCAGAACGCATTGACAGCGTGCGTTATCTTCTTGAAGATAAGGAGCAACAGATGCGTCGAATTGTTCATACGCTTGGCGAGCAACAGGCTCTTAGTGAGAAGATCGCCTATCAAGTTCCCGCAATCGTAAAAAAAAGTGTACAAGAACAGCCCAATAAACCAAAACGAAAAGGATTCTTGGGTATCTTCAGGAAGAAAGAGGAAGCAAAACCGACTGTGACCACCACGATGCTCCGTTCCCTAAATCAGAATATGGTCGTTGAGCAACAGGCTCAAAGCCGCCGGTTATCAGAACACGTTGATAGCCTTACACAAAGAAATGCGGAACTTAACCATCAGTTACATGGTTTGATTTGCCAAATAGACAGGAAAGTACAAACCGACCTGCAAAAGAGAGAAACTGAGATAATCGCCATGCGTGAACAATCCTATATACAGATAGGAGGCTTGACAGGTTTTGTTCTCTTACTATTGGTTATTTCCTATATCATCATACACCAAAATGCCAACCACATTAAGCGGTATAAACGAGAAATGACTAATTTAATCAAACAACTGCGACAGTCCGCTCGGCAAAACGAAGCATTGATAGCCTCCCGAAAAAAAGTCGTGCATACCATCACCCATGAACTTCGTACTCCGCTGACAGCCATAATCGGCTATGCCGGACTGATGCAGAAAAATTACGATACGGATAAAAACGGAATATACATTCAAAATATACAGCAGTCCTCTGATCGTATGCGTGAAATGCTCAATATTCTGCTAAATTTCTTTCGACTGGATAGCGGTAAGGAACAATTCGTCATTTCCACTTGCAGGATTTCTGCAATCACTCATATTCTCGAAACGGAGTTTATGCCTATAGCTATGAATAAGGGGCTGACTCTTACTATATCAAACCAAACGGAAGCTATTGTTTTGACAGATAAAGAACGTATCCTGCAAATCGGGAATAATCTTCTATCAAACGCCATCAAATTCACTGATAGCGGCGGTGTATCTTTGATAACTGATTATGAAGATTGTATGCTGAAAATTACCGTTGAAGATACGGGTACAGGTATGACTAAAGAGGAACAGCAACTGGTGTTCGGCGCATTTGAACGTTTGTCAAACTCCGCCACAAAAGACGGCTTCGGCTTGGGACTATCTATCGTACAGCATATTGTGAAAATGCTCGGAGGAACTATTCGACTGGAGAGCGAAAAAGGCAAAGGTAGTCGTTTTACGGTGAAAATTCCCGTGAATATAGCCGAAGAACTGCCAGAACAGGTAAATAAAACACGGATTCATCATAACCATATATTCCACGATGTAATTGCCATTGACAATGACGAGGTATTACTTCTTATGCTGAAAGAAATGTACAATCAAGAAGGAATCCATTGCGACACTTGCACCGATGCTGCGGAACTGGTGGAAATGATACGCCGGAAAGAATATAGTCTGTTGTTGACAGATCTGAATATGTCGAATATAAACGGTTTTGATCTACTTGAACTATTGCGCTCGTCCAATGTTGGCAACTCGAAAACTATCCCAGTAGTCGTGACAACAGCTTCGGGTAGTTGTAGTAAAGAAGAACTTATAGAACATGGATTCGCAGGATGCCTATTCAAGCCGTTTTCTATATTGGAACTTATGGACGTTTCCGATAACTGTGCAGTAAAGGAAGTACGAAGTGAAAAACCGGACTTTTCAACTCTGTTGTCATACGGCAATGAATCCGTCATGCTGAAGAAACTGATAACAGAAACCGAAAAGGAAATGCTGGCAATCAGGGAAGCGGAACAAAAGAAAGATTTTCAAGAGCTGGAAGCCCTTATACACCATCTGCGAAGTTCATGGGAGATACTCCGCGCAGACCAACCGCTAAAGGTGCTCTACAGGCTGCTGCACGGTGAAGGCACTCCGGACAATGAAGCATTGTCCCATGCGGTGGACGGCGTTCTGGAGAAGGGTGCGGAAATTATCCGGCTGTCGAAAGAGGAAAGGAGGAAGTATGGTCAAGAATAAGACAACGGTTATCGTGGTAGAAGACAACATCGTGTACTGCGAGTTTGTCTGCAACCTGCTGGCACGGGAGGGATTCCGCACCGTGCAGGCTTACCGGCTTGCTGCGGCAAGGAAACTCCTGCAACAAGCCTCTGACGGGGATATAGTGCTTTCAGACCTGCGCCTGCCTGACGGTAACGGCATAGACCTGTTGCGGTGGATGCGGAAAGAAGGGCTGGCATTGCCGTTCATCATCATGACTGACTATGCCGAGGTGCATACCGCCGTGGAAAGCATGAAGCTCGGCTCGCTGGACTACATACCCAAACTGCTGGTCGAGGACAGGCTGGTCCCGCTGCTCCGCAACATTCTGAAAGAACAGGACGGCAGAGCACGGCGTATGCCCGTGTTTGCCCGTGACGGTTCGGCTTTCCGTGCCGTCATGAAGCGTATAAAGTTAGTTGCCCCGACCGAGATGAGCGTGCTGATACTCGGTGAGAACGGAACAGGCAAGGAGCATATAGCCCATCATCTGCATGAAAAGAGCAAGCGTTCCGGCAAACCCTTCGTACCGGTGGATTGCGGTTCGCTCTCCGCCCAACTTGCCCCGTCAGCATTTTTCGGGCATGTCAAGGGCGCATTTACGGGTGCTGACAACGCCACGCAAGGATATTTCCACGAGGCAGATGGCGGTACGCTGTTTTTGGACGAGGTAGGCAATCTGGCGTTGGAGACGCAACAGCTACTGCTTCGTGCCATACAGGAACGGCGGTACCGTCCCGTAGGCGACAAGGCGGACAGAAGTTTCAATGTACGTATCATTGCCGCCACCAACGAAAATCTGGAGAAGGCGGTAAGCGAGAAGCGTTTCCGGCAGGATCTGCTGTACCGCCTGCATGACTTCGAGATTACCGTCCCGCCTTTGCGCGACTGTCAGGAAGACATCCTGCCATTGGCGGAGTTCTTCCGCGAGACAGCCAATCAGGAACTGGAGTGCCGCGTGGAAGGGTTCAGTTCCGAAGCCCGGAAAGCATTGCTGTCACACCCGTGGCCGGGCAATGTGCGCGAACTGCGGCAAAAGATTATGGGAGCAGTATTGCAGGCACAGGAAGGTACCATCAGAAAGGCACATCTCGAACTTGGCTTGGCGGAAACATCTACTGCTGCCGGTTTCGCCCTGCGCAACGATGAAGAGGAAAAGGAACGGATCATGCGTGCCCTGAAACAATCCGGAGGAAACCGTTATACCGCCGCCAAAATACTGGGAATAGGCAGGACGACACTCTATAAAAAGCTGGAAGAGTATGGTTTGAAGTATAAATTTGAGCAATCATAGCCCGCAATTCACTGAAAATGGCTATATTTGCATGACATATTAGAAGGTAACGGCGTTTTGGGAAAGTCCATCCGCCGCATATATATAACATAAGACCGCAAGGCGTCCTAATGGAAATCTGGTAAATTTACACTACGGAGACGATTGCGTGAAGCTTATGCTATGCCTACGCATAGCGTGCATTCACGTACTCTCCGTAAAGGCTTTACCAGAGCCTCCATTAGAAGTAGTGTGTTTGCACGCTGCTTTTTTATCCTTGCCGAACGAAACGAAAGGGAACGATTATGGGAAAAGTTCAGGTTCTTGCCGTCCTCTCGATGGACGGGTGTCTTGCTTCCGAGTTGCATGGCAAATCGTATAAGGAACTGTGCCTTGACTGTTGCGGCATCAATGAGATAAAGGAGAACGCCCTTTATCATATCACACCGGATTATTCCATCTCCATGCTGGATGAATGGAGAAAACATGAAACGGATACCTGCTATCTGGCGGAAGCCTCTCCCGAAAAGACAGATTATATCAACGGACTGCTGCGTATGCAGGTGGTGGATGAAATCATCCTCTATACCGTTCCTTTCATAGCCGGGACAGGAAAGTATTTTTTCCGGTCCGCCCTGCCACTGGTCAAATGGACGCTTGTATCACAAAAGAAATTTCCCAATGGCGTGACCTGCCATATCTATAATCGTATGACTTCCGAAAGAACAGCCTGAAAAAACGACTTGCTATCCTATTATTAAAGTACCGAAAAAGTACAAATGTTCGGAAAGTGAACACTTCTGCTTGACCGCGAACCTTCTCAAAATACAAATATTTATTTTAACATCATTGATAACCAGCACATTATAAATAAGACACTGAAGATTCTGTCCGTTTTGACGCACTTTTTGCCGTACATATTCATGTGCGCACCCTAACATCAAAATGTTGAATTTCAAAATTGACAGGATATGAACTATTTCTTACTGGCGGATACCGAGTTCTTCCGCCGTATCAATGAAGCCGGAGACTGCAATATGGAAACGGCATATATGGCTTTCGCCAACCAAGTAATCGAACTGTGCGGCAGCATCCATGCGAGCCATACCGCCATCGCACTGGCTTATATTGAAATCGAGTTGCAACACCACCCCGTGCGTCTGTTATCCGAAGAACGCAAGGAAGCCGCCGCCTATATCGGAAAGGCACTCTCTTTCGTGAGGAAGATGCAGAAGTTCCTTACCACTCCCCAAGTGCCGCCACTATCCAACCTCCACTCCTCAGCCGAAACGCCATCCGACAATCCCGCTCCGCCGCTTCAATGGACGGGCAACGCCATCGACCTTGTGGAACTTATCTACGGTATCTATGAGATGGGCTGCATCAACAACGGTGAGATGCCGCTCAAACAGCTTGCCCCGTTGCTGTACCGGATATTCGGTGTAGAAGCCAAAGACTGCTACCGCTTCTACACCGACATCAAACGGCGGAAAACAATCAGCCACACGCATTTTCTCGAACAAATGCAGGAGAAGCTGAACGAGCGGATAAGAAGGGATGAGGAAGCTGAATTGAAAAGAAGATAGCTGTTCTTGAAGAATTTCCGTCCATTATCTTGAATAAAAAGCAACTTATTTCTTGTGCGTTACGCAAAAAAGGCTTACCTTTGCAAATGAATTAAGAAGATATGCGGCTCAGACCGTGTTCAACGATAACAGTACCCGTTTGGCATACCGTAAGATCTGCCGGCGGGTCATTCTTTTTTATAACGGTATGGCAAACAAGAAATCACGTTCCATTGAAGAACAAATAGAACTGCTCAAACAAAGGGGGATGATTGTCGGGGATGAAATTTTTGCCGCCCGGCATCTGGCCCATATCAGCTACTATCGTCTGAAAGGCTATTGGTGGGATATGCAGTATGACAAGACCCGTCATCTGTTCCAGCCTGATTCCAATCTGGAAGATGTCGTCACACGCTATTATTTTGATAAAGAACTGCGCCTTATTTTATTCGATGCCATCGAAACAATAGAAATCACCCTGCGTACAAAGATGATTTATCATCTGTCACAATCTTACGGAGGGCTCTGGTATCGTGACCCGAAGCTGTTCGCGGATGCCGCTTTCCATGCCCAGCACCTCAAGGAACTGATGGAAGAGTTCCTGCGGAGCAACGAGATATTCGTGAAGGATTACAAGCGCAAGCATCTTGTTACGAATACAGAAGGAGAAAGGATACTTGACGAATACCCGGATGCGTGGATTATATTTGAGGTGGCCACGTTCGGCACACTTTCCAAGATATACAAGAACCTCAACCACCAGTTGCCCGAAAAATCGGCAATAGCCAATGATATGGGGTTAAATTTACACAGTGAACTGTCGGGATGGCTGGAAGCCATTTCATACATGCGCAACATCATCGCGCACCATTCCAGAGTATGGAGCCGGAATATGGTCAAACGCCCTTGTGAAATCCGCAATCCGCGAATGGCATGGCTTTCCCGCCCGTTGACCGAGGTACAGCAGAAAAAACCGTTCTATGTGATTACAGCCATGCTATACCTCTGCAATGCCATAGACGAGGGACATACGTTCAAGGAGAAGTTACTGGCATTGTTTAAGGAATATGCGGATGTGCCCATCTACAAAATAGGTTTCTTCAACCGTTGGGAAGAGGAACCGATCTGGAAAAAGATGTCAGAATAGAATCATATGGCGAAGAAGAAGAAAAAACAGCAGGGACACTATTGCCGTATCTGTGGCGACTACAAGGCGAACGAGAAATTCAGCGGAAAGGGACACGCCCGGCATATCTGCAAGAGTTGTATGTCAGCCATGCGTAGCGGCAAGAATCCGGAGGATATTTTTCCGGAGCCGTTACCCGTGAACCGTGAAACTATACGTTTCAAGAAACTGGGCAAAGAAGAAAAGGCCGTGTTGAAAGCGTTTATCACCGAAGTCACAACCGAATACTGGCAGGAAAACAGACAGATACCGTTTGCGGACAGTTTCTCCGAACTAAAAAAATACATCATAGGAACTTATGATGAAGAATGCGGCATACTTCTGAAAGATGATGCCGAGCTGAAAAACTACTTTCAGACCCATACGATAACGACCATAAACAAATTGCTTAAAGAGGAAATTTTTGAAAATCAGGATTAAGACAAAGGGCGGAGCAAGGTATCAAACTTGCACCGCCCTTTATTTTGTCGCCAATCTGTTATTTCTGCTGCAACAGATGTTTCAGGTTCTCGTCACCCGCGATTCGTTCCAGCTCGTCTTTCACGATTTGTTTCACTTCCTCCTTGATGCGCCTGTAATTCGCCTGCACCGCTTCCTTCATGCAGTCGTTGCCGTCCTCGTCCGTGAAGTCGGTAATGACGGGTATTTTTTTATAGGCTTTCTCCTCACGCTTCACCTTTTCGGCATCCACGACAATCTCACAATGGAAAATCTTCTGCTCGATGCGCTCGTTGAAATTGTCAGACACCGAACCGACAAACATTCCCTGCGTCAAGCCGGAAATCTTGCTCGGCGGGATAAGCGCATCCATCTGCGTGTTGATGGAGGTGGAAACGTCCTGCCGGTTGATGGAAATGGACTGCCTTTTCTGCAACACCTTTCCAAAGCGTTCCGAAAGCGTCTTGGCGGTTTCGCCCACCACCTGACCGGAGAAGATATTGCCGACGGTGTTCATCACGACTTTGGCTTCTTTGTCGCCATAGTCGCGCACCAACTGGCTGAAATCCTGAAAGCCCAGACACACCGCCACCTTGTTGCTTCGTGCGGTGGCGATAAGGTTGTCCAACCCCTTGAAGTATATCGTGGGCAGCTCGTCAATGATGACCGACGACTTCAACATCCCCTTCTTGTTGATGAGCTTCACGATACGGGAATTATACAGACCGAGAGCCGCCCCGT
>ERZ1106976.2164-NODE-2164-length-18076-cov-4.463848_pt1 | contig 18076 bp, 12 predicted proteins | sample MGYA00403687_ERZ1106976 | MGnify/ENA primary metagenome ERZ1106976 (study PRJEB35170, sample SAMEA104062446) | human gut metagenome | biome: human gut; feature: human-associated habitat; material: faeces | place: Denmark | collected 2013-02-22 ... | reverse complement strand
GACTTCCTCGCGTCGATATACGAGCCGAAGAAATACACTCCGGCGGTCATAGAGTTTGTGGATATAGCCGGCCTTGTCAAGGGCGCGTCCAAGGGCGAGGGCCTGGGAAACAAGTTTCTGTCCAACATCCGCAACACAGACGCTATCGTTCACGTTGTCAGATGCTTCGATGATGAAAATGTCATCCACGTCGAGGGCGGAACGGATCCTGCCCGTGACGTTGATATCATTGACCTTGAGCTCATCATGGCGGACATGGAAATGGTCGAGCGCAGAATCGAGAAGGCAAACAAAAATGCCAAGGGCGACAAGAAATATCTGCACGAGGCCGAGGTGTTCAAGGGACTTCTTGAGCACCTGAACGAGGGCAAGAGCGTGCGCAGCTATGAGTGCGAGCCGGACGATATGGAGCTTATCGCAACGAGCGACCTTCTTACGATAAAGCCGGTCATCTATGCCGCTAACATGGATGAGGACGGCATCGCCGATTATGAAAACAACGCTTATTACAAGCAGCTCTGCGATATAGCAGCCAAAGAGGGCGCGGAGGTCCTGCCTATCTGCGCGAAGCTCGAAGCTGAGATCGCGGCCCTTGAGCCGGATGAGCGCGAAATGTTCCTTGAAGAGCTGGGCATGAGCCAGTCGGGACTTGATCGCATGATAAAGACCTCGTATTCGCTGCTTGGCCTGATATCCTTCCTCACCTGCGGCAGCGATGAGTGCAGAGCAAGGACGATACGCCGCGGAACAAAGGCGCCCCAGGCCGCCGGCAAGATACACACCGATTTCGAACGCGGATTTATCCGCGCCGAGATAGTAGCATTTGACGATCTCAAAGCCTGCGGAAGCATGGCGGCAGCCAAGGAAAAAGGCCTTGTTCGCTCCGAGGGCAAGGATTATGTTATGAACGACGGCGATGTTACGCTGTTCAGATTCAACGTGTGATGGAAGATGTAATGTTTGTTCTCGAACTCATCGGTGCGGCGGCGTTTGCAGTGTCGGGAGCAATGGTCGCGATCGAAAAAAAGGCCGATATATTCGGAGTTTTGTTCCTCGCGGTGACAACGGCGCTCGGCGGCGGCGTTATCCGTGACGTGCTCATAGGAAGAATACCGCCGGTGATGTTTGTTAGCTACTGGTATCTGCTCATATCCGTCGTCGCGGCGCTTGCGGTGTTTATAGACGCTTATCTGCGCAGCGAAAAATACAAGCTGCATTTGGACAAGCTTGACGCAGTGAACAATGTCTTTGACGCGATAGGCCTTGCTGTTTTCACCGTATCCGGCATGAACGCCGCAATGCCGGTGAGCGATAATGTAATCCTCGTTTTGTTTGTAGGCATGTGCACCGGCGTCGGCGGCGGCATGCTGCGCGACGTTATGACGAACACCATGCCAAAGGTGCTCCGAAAGCGTGTGTATGCGGTCGCGTCGCTTATCGGCGGCGGACTTTACTATGTGATGTATGTGCTCAACATAAATCAGCTTTTGTCAGTCGGCTGCGGAATGCTCGTGATTTTTGCGCTGCGCCTGTTTGCGACGATCTATAAGTGGAATCTGCCGTCTGTCAAGTTAGATTAAGAAAATGTAAAATTTCGTGTGTAATATTGACGCGGCGGCATTGCTGTGATATTTTAATTTCAATAAAAGGGAGTAGCGTGCGCCACGCGGCGTTCGGCACGTCGTCATCTCAACCGTCAGGTTCGGTGTGCCGAGTACGATACAGTATTTGCAAGACTTTTACGGCAAGAATAATTGCCGTAAAGGTCTTTTTTAATATTTATTTATAGAAAGGACTTGAGAACTTAAACATGGAATCGGACTCAATATTGCCTCAACTATTGCTTCAGCTTGTACTGATAGCGGTCAACGCACTGTTTGCCGCAACCGAGATAGCCGTTATTTCGCTCAACGAGACGAAGGTGCGGCGCATGGCCGAGGGCGGAGACAGAAAAGCGGCTAAAATGCTTAGAATGGTGACTGAACCTACGGGGTTCCTGTCAACTATTCAGATATGCATAACGCTTGCAGGCTTCCTTGGCTCGGCGTTTGCGGCTGATAACTTTTCCGATAAGCTCGTAAACTGGCTTATAAATGATTGCGAAGTATCCGGAGTGTCACCCTCGGCACTTGATACGATATCGGTCATCATAATAACCCTTGTTTTGTCTTACTTTACGCTGGTGCTCGGCGAGCTTGTTCCAAAACGTATCGCAATGAAACGCTCGGAGAGTATTGCGCGCACTGTGAGTGGGCTGATGATAGGAATGACAACGGTGCTCCGCCCGATAATCTGGCTGCTGACCGTTTCAACTAACGGTGTACTGCGCCTGTGCGGCATAGACCCCGAGGATAATGCCGAGGAAGTGTCGGAGGAAGAGATAATAATGATGCTTGATGAGGGAGAGGAAGCCGGCAGCATAGAAAGCGGCGAAAAAGAGCTTATAAAAAATGTTTTTTCGCTAAACGATACCACTGCCGAGGATGTTATGGTGCATCGCTCGCAGGTTACGTTTTTGCGGCGTGACGATACTCGCGATGCACTGCTTAACAAAATCGCCGAAAGCGGCTATTCTCGCTTTCCCGTGTACGGCGAAAATATCGACGACATTGTAGGAATACTCTACGCAAAGACGTATCTTACCGCACAAAGCAGGGGCGAACGGTGCGAAATGAAGGATTTCCTGATGCCGCCGCGCTTTGTCCACGCGAGCACACACATAAACCGCATTCTTCTCGATATGCAGCGCGAGCATGCGCATATGGCAGTGGTTGTTGATGATTACGGCGGAGTGATCGGAATAATCACGCTTGAGGATATTCTCGAGGAGCTTGTGGGAGAGATATGGGACGAGAGCGATGAAGTGATAGAGAACATAAGGGAACGCTCCGACGGCAGCTACGATATAAACGGAAGCACACGGCTTTCGGATATGTGTGAAAGTATCGGGTGCAGCATCGACAGCGAGGCCGACACGGTCGGCGGTTGGGTAACGGAAATGCTCGGCGGCATACCGGAAAGCGGAGAAAGCTTTGAGTGCGGCGGCATGCATGTAACGGTCGAATCTACGGATAAAAGACGTGTGCTCAAGGTAAATGTTAACGTAAACATACTCAGGGAGGATGCATAAGTGAAATATTATTGCGAAGAAAAAGATCTCGTGATACGGCAGCTTGACAGCGGCGAAAACGGCCTGAGTCAGGCCGAGGCGGAGCGACGCCTTGCCGAAAACGGCAAAAATAAGCTTGCTGCGGCAAAAAAAGACTCGATACTCAAACAGCTTTTGAAGCAGCTGGCAGACCCGATGATAATCATTCTTCTGGCTGCGGCCGCGATAAGCGGAGTGCTTGCAGTGACGCAGGGCGAGAGCTTCACGGATGTTATCATCATCCTGTTTGTCGTCGTCGTTAACGCCGTTCTGGGCGTTTATCAGGAAAACAAGGCGGAAAAGGCCATTGAAGCTCTTCAGGAAATGTCGGCGGCAACGTCAAAGGTGTTGCGCGACGGAAAGATAGTCACGATCCACAGCGAGGAGCTTGTGGTCGGCGACGTTGTGCTGCTTGAAGCCGGCGACGCCGTTCCGGCAGACGGCAGAATAATCGAAAACGCAAGCCTCAAGATAGAAGAGGCGGCGCTCACGGGCGAGTCGGTGCCGGTGAGCAAGTTTATCGACATCATAAACCTCGTAGACGGCGAGGGCGACGTTCCGCTCGGCGACCGCCGCAATATGGCGTACATGGGCTCTACCGTTGTTTACGGCCGCGGCGCAATGATAGTCTGCGCAACCGGCATGGATACCGAGATGGGCAAGATAGCAGACGCTCTTGCGCAGGCTTCCGACGGGCAGACGCCCTTGCAGATTAAGCTCACGCAGCTGAGCAAAATACTCACCTGGCTCGTTCTCGGCATATGCGTCGTCATATTTGCCGTGCAGCTTCTGCGCGCCGGGGGAATGAGCTTTGAGGTCGTTCTCAACTCCTTCATGATAGCGGTATCGCTCGCGGTCGCTGCCATACCCGAGGGGCTTGCTGCGGTCGTTACGGTGGTTTTGTCCATCGGCGTTACCAACATGTCAAAGCGCAATGCGATAATCCGGAAACTGCCGGCGGTCGAAACGCTGGGATCGGCGAGCATCGTCTGCTCGGATAAAACCGGCACGCTGACGCAGAACAGGATGACCGTTGTCGATTTCTTCGGCGAAAACGAGCAGGAGCTTGCCAAGGCAATGGCGCTGTGCTGCGATGCCGAGATCGACGATGAGGGTAACGTGACCGGCGAGCCTACGGAGGCTGCGCTGGTTGCATGGGCAAACACTCTGGGACTTAATAAAACCGCGCTTAAAGTATCATTGCCACGCTGCGGCGAAGCGCCGTTTGACTCCGGCAGAAAAATGATGAGCACCCTGCACCTTGCCCCGAACGGCGTTGTTCAGTACACAAAGGGCGCGCCCGACGTTATCATCGGAAAATGTACGCATTATCTCAAAAACGGCGAAGCTGTTCCAATGACCGATGACTACCGCCGTGAGATACTCGATAATAATAAGGCAATGGCCGATAAGGCCCTGCGAGTTTTGGCCTGCGCTCTGCGCATATGGAGCGCACAGCCGGACGATTGCGAGCCGGAGACACTTGAGCAGCAGCTCTGCTTTGTGGGCCTTACGGGCATGATCGACCCCGTGCGCCCGGAGGTTAAGGATGCTATCGACGAGTGCAAGGCCGCCGGCATCCGCGCGATTATGATAACCGGCGACCATGTTGACACGGCAGTTGCCATAGCAAAGGAGCTTGGCATCCTGCGCGAGGGCGACAGAGCCGTAACAGGCGCGCAGCTTTCGCAGATGAACGACGAGGAGTTCGAGCGCGAATTTCAGAATATAAGCGTCTATGCGCGTGTTCAGCCCGAGCATAAAACGCGCATCGTTTCGGCGTGGCGCAAGGCAGGCTACGTCACCGCCATGACCGGCGACGGCGTAAACGACGCGCCGTCTATAAAAAGCGCCGATATCGGCGTCGGCATGGGCATAACCGGCACCGACGTCACAAAAAACGTTGCCGATATGGTGCTTGCCGACGATAATTTTGCCACAATCGTCGGAGCCGTTGAGGAAGGCCGCAGAATATACGATAACATCCGCAAGGCGATCCAGTTCCTGCTCGGCTCGAACATGAGCGAGGTCATAAGCATTTTCGTCGCTACCATACTGGGCTTTACGATATTAAAGCCGGTGCATCTTCTGTGGATAAACCTCGTCACCGACTGCTTCCCGGCGCTGGCGCTCGGCATGGAAAAGGCCGAGGGCAACATCATGCGCCGCCGTCCGCGTCCGGCGAAGGACGGAATATTTGCAGGCGGCATGGGCTTTGACATCGCGTATCAGGGTGTGCTCATCTCGGCGCTCGTTCTGGCGGCGTATTTCGTCGGCCATTATATCGAAACCGGAGTCTGGACGATAACCGACAGCGCCGACGGAACGACGATGGCATTCCTTACAATGTCAATGGCCGAGATATGCCACAGCTTCAATATGCGCTCGCTGCGCGGCTGCATCTTCACCATGGGCACTAAGAACAAGGCTCTCACCTGGGCGGCTTTGGGCAGCATTGCCGCAACCACGCTTGTGTGCGAGGTGCCGTTCCTGGCCGAGGCGTTTGGATTCACGCCGGTATCGTTTGTCGAATACGTCATTGCAATTGGCATAGGCATGCTTGGCATGGTTATCGTTGAGATCGTTAAGACCTTCCAGCGCCGCGCAATGCGAAAAAGAGGCGAAATTCTTTAAGCTTGCAGGTTGACAGCGCTCAAAGACGGTGATAAAATCAAACAATCAGCGATGACGGAGAACGATGACGCGCTGTCTGCCCAGAGAGAAAGGCCGCCGGCTGCAAGCCTTTTCGGACAAAACGTCGGAGACCGCTCCCGAGCCGAAGCAAGGAAATGTGCTTCCGCGCCGCGCCCGTTAAGCGCATGATGAGTTCTATCAAGGTGGGACCGCGTAAAAAATATTACGCCCTTGACGCAATGCGTCAGGGGCGTTTTGATTTTGATAAAGGAGTATAAATCATGGAAGAAAATAAGTACACTTTTGAAAATCCCGAATTCAAAAACACCTATCGCCATACAACAAGCCATATCCTCGCCCAGGCGGTAAAGCGCCTTTATCCCGAGGTCAAGCTGGCCATCGGCCCGGCTATCGAAAACGGCTTTTACTATGACTTTGACGCTCCCTTTGCCATAACTCCCGACATCCTCGAGAAGATCGAGGCCGAGATGCGCAAGATCTGCAAGGAGAAGATAAAGCTTGAAAGGTTCGAGCTTCCGCGCGAGGAAGCAATAAAATTCATGGAAGAGCGCGAAGAGCCGTACAAGGTCGAACTTATAAACGACCTGCCCGAGGACGCGGTCATTTCCTTCTATACGCAGGGCGATTTCACCGACCTGTGCGCAGGCCCCCATCTGGATCACACCGGCCGGGTCAAGCACAACGGCTTCAAGCTGCTCAATTCCTGCGGCGCTTACTGGCGGGGCGACAGCAACCGGAAGATGCTCCAGAGAATCTACGGCATTGCCTTCCAGAGCAAGGAAGAGCTGGAGACTTACCTTCAGCGCATCGAAGAGGCCAAGAAGCGTGACCACCGCCGTCTCGGCAAGGAGCTGGGACTGTTCATGCTCACCGATTACGGCCCCGGCTTCCCCTTCTTCCTGCCCAAAGGCATGGTGCTGCGCAACACCCTGATCGACTACTGGCGGGAAGTCCACAAGCGCTACGGCTATGTGGAGGTCTCCACCCCCATGATCCTGAACCGTCAGCTGTGGGAGCAGTCCGGCCACTGGGATCATTACAAGAACAATATGTACACCACCGTCATCGACGGCGAGGATTACGCCATCAAGCCCATGAACTGCCCCGGCGGTATGCTGGTCTACGCCAGCGAGCCGCATTCCTACCGCGATCTGCCCCTGCGGGTGGGCGAACTGGGTCTGGTGCATCGCCATGAGCTGTCCGGCGCGCTCCACGGCCTGTTCCGCGTCCGGTGCTTTACGCAGGACGATGCCCACATCTTCATGACCCGGGAACAGATGGAGAGCGAGATCCAGAACGTTGTCCGCCTGTTCGACGAGGTGTACAACGTGTTTGGCCTGAAGTACACCGTAGAGTTGTCCACCATGCCCGAAGACCACATCGGCACCGTGGAGGAGTGGGAGGCCAATCAGGAGATCCTGAAGAAGGCCATCACCGGCATGGGCAAGGACTACGTCATCAACGAGGGCGACGGCGCGTTCTATGGGCCGAAGCTGGACTTCCACATTGAGGACTGCCTTGGCCGTACATGGCAGTGCGGCACCATCCAGCTGGATTCCCAGCTGCCCGAGCGGTTCAATCTGGAGTACACCGGCGAGGACGGCCAGAAGCATCGTCCCGTGATGATCCACCGGGTGGTGTTCGGCTCCATCGAGCGGTTCATCGGCGTCATCACCGAGCATTTTGCGGGTGCCTTCCCCCTGTGGCTGACCCCTGTTCAGGTCAAGGTGCTGCCCGTTACTGACCGGGCGCATGAGTACGCCAAGGACCTGACCCAGAAGCTGGTGGATGCGGGCATCCGCGCCGAGGACGACTGCCGCAGCGAGAAGCTGGGCTACAAGATCCGGGAAGCCCAGATGCAGAAGATCCCCTACATGCTGGTAGTGGGCGACCGGGATATGGAGAACGGCACCGTTTCCGTCCGTACCCGCAAGGGCGAGGATCTGGGCGCCATGACCATGGACGCTTTCCTGTCCAAGTGTCTGTCGGAGATCGCTTCCAAGAGCAAGGACATCTGAATGATTCTGATCGGTGTGGTTTTTACGGGCGACCCGCGGATGCAGCAGGTTTTCCGGGGCAACTACGGCAAGGCCGTGCGCCGCGGGGGCGGCGTCCCGGTGTTCCTGCCCTGGAAGCCGGAGCACGCGGCGTTCTGGGCAAGGCATCTGGACGGCTTCCTGTTTACCGGCGGGGGCGACCCTGACCCCAGATACTACGGCCAGTCCATGCGCCCGGAATGCGGCACGCCAACCCCGGCGAGAGACGAATTTGAGCTGGCGCTGCTGAAAGCCGTCATGGATACGGGAAAGCCGGTTCTCGGCATCTGCCGGGGGGAGCAGATACTCAATGTGGCGCTGGGCGGAACCCTGATTCAGGACATACCCAGCCAGCGCCCCGAAGCCGCCGGGGAGAACCACCGTGACAATGAGCACCGCTATGCCCCCGATCATCCTGCCCGGGTGCTTCCCGGCACGTTTCTGCACAGTCTCATGGGCTGCGACGAGCTGCTGACCAACAGCGTCCACCATCAGGCGGTGGATACCCCCGCGCCGGGGATGCGGGCCTGCGCCCTCAGTCCTGCGGGAATCGTGGAGGGCATTGAAGCTACGGACGGACGTTTCCTTCTGGGGCTGCAGTGGCACCCGGAGGCTGTGGCCGCCGTGGAGGAACGGATGCAGCGCCCTTTCACCGCGCTGGTGCAGGCAAGCCAGGATTTCAAGTCCCACCATTAAGATTTCCTGAATTTGCAGGCCGCCCCCGCCGGGGCGGCTTGTTTTCTTTGGGATAATGTGGTAAACTGCAGGGTAGAATCTGGCACAACGCTGCTGAGCGAAAAGCGGCATTGGCCGTGACACTATTTTCTACTTGGAGTTTTCTGAAATGAAAGCCTTTTTTCATCTTCTCGGCGCGGGACGAATCGCGGCGCTGATTTGCTGCGGCGTTCTGGCAGTGGCGGCTCTGTTCCTCAAATTCGCCGTCCCGGGCTACAGCTTTTCCGCACTGGTGTGCCTGTGCCTGATCGGCATTATCCTGTTTTACACCCTGTTTCCCCTTGTGGGGCTGAAATTCCCCGCCTTTGCAAAAGCGGTTCAGACCGCCGTCACCGTGATTCTCGCGGTGGGGGTGCTGGTGGTCGGCATTACGGAGGGGATCATCATCCATGCCAGCTTCGGAAACCCGGAGGAGCCGGTGGATTATGTGGTGGTTCTGGGCGCCAAGGTGAACCGGGACGGCCCGTCGGTCTCGTTGTGGGATCGGATCTGCGCCGCCTACACCTATCTGGACGAGCATCCCGATGTGACCGCCGTGCTTTCCGGCGGTCAGGGTACGGACGAGCCAATCACCGAGGCGGAGTGCATGTACCGGGAGCTGGTGAATCTGGGCATTGACCCCCAGCGCTTATGGATGGAGGAGGACGCCACCTCTACCTGGGAAAATCTGAACTTTTCCCTTGACCTCATCGAGGAAAAAACCGGTGAGCGTCCTCAGAAGCTGGGGGTGCTGTCCAGCGAGTACCACCTGTACCGCGCCAGCCGGTTTGCAAAAGCGTGCGGCGTGGAATTCGTGGGGATTCCCGCAAAAACATCCCGTTTATCCCAGAAGATCAACCATTTCATGCGGGAAGTGGCTGGTGTCTGGCACTATATTCTGCTAGGAGGAAATTATGATTAACGAAAAATATGCGGACTACGCATGGGAGCAGACCGCCGCGCTGCTGGCCATCGACTCTCCCTCCGGCTTTACCCGCCGGGCGGCCGAATGGGTGAAGACGGCCTTTGAAGCGTTGGGCTTTCCGGCGAAGATCACCACCAAGGGCGGCGTTCTGGCCGATCTTGGCGGCGAAAATGCCGACGATGGCCTGTTTCTGGAAGCCCACAGCGATACCTTGGGCGCAATGGTTGCCCAGATCAAGGGCAGCGGTCGTCTCCGCCTGACGGCGGTGGGCGGCATGGAGCCGAACAATGCCGAAGCGGAAAACGTCCGTATCTACACCCGTTCCGGCAAGGTCTACGACGGCACCTGCCAGCTGTGCAATGCCTCCGTCCATGTCAACGGGGAGTACGGCTCTACCAAGCGCAGCTATGACACCGTGGAAGTTGTGCCGGACGAGGACGTCTCTACCGCCGAGGACACCCGGAAGCTGGGCATTGAGGTGGGGGACTTTGTGTGCTTCGACCCCCGCACCCGCCGCACGGCGTCCGGTTATCTCAAGAGCCGCTTTCTGGACGATAAGCTCAGCGTGGGCATTCTGCTGGGCTTTGCCAAATATCTTGCCGACAACCACATCACCCTGCCCCGGAGAACCTACGTCCATGTGATGGTGTACGAGGAAGTCGGCCACGGCGGCGCAAGTTCCGTTCCTGCGGGGGTGACGGAAGCCATTTCCGTGGACATGGGCTGCGTGGGCGAGGGCCTGAGCTGCACCGAGCGGCAGGTCTCCATCTGCGCCAAGGATTCCGTAGGTCCATACAGCTACGAGGTGGTGGGCAAGCTCATTGACGCCGCCAAGAAGATGGGTGCGGACTATGCCGTGGACGTCTACCCCCACTATGGCTCAGACGTGGACGTGACCCTGCGGGCAGGCTTCGACATCCGTCACGGCCTGATCGGCGCGGGCGTCTACGCCAGCCACGGCTACGAGCGCAGTCACATCGACGGTGTGTACAACACCCTCAAGGTGATCTGCGGATATCTGGACGTGTAAACGGGCAAGCTTTTTCGTGGGACAGGCCAAAGCGGCCTGTCCCTGCTGCTTTTTGGGAAAATATTGCCTGCGTGCTTGACTGCGTGCGGCAAATATTGTATGATAATATCAAACATATGGGCGAAAGGGGAGAGACGCTACGGACACGAATCGTGTAAAGAAGGCCGCGGAATGGTTCTACATCAACGTTTTCCGGGACGAAGCCATTCAGCCGAGACCCCAGATGCCCCGTGAGCCGCTGCCTTCGCCCCTTCTGGCTGCCCGCTCGCTGGAAAACGGTATGCCCGCCTACCGGCAGTCCCGGGAGTCCATTTTTGTCAAACAGGGAAAGCTGCTGGCAGGTTACGAGGACGACTATGTTTACGACCGGCCGGTGCTCCGCTATTTCCCCACCTACCAGTCCCTGACCGACCCGGAGCTGCGGGGGTATTTCTCGTGGCGGACAAAACTGCGCCGGGGGGATTTGCAGGAAACGTCTCTGAGCTATGCGTTTTTGTATATCTACGAGCTGCTCAATCAGATCGGCGTCGCCGACCCCATGGACGGCTACCGGAAGCTGACGGAGTTCCGGGACGCATATGGCGCACTGAACGATGCCATTCTGCCATATCTGAACCAGTGGCTGATGGACTACGTGGTCTATTATAATCTGGACGCCGGGCTTCTGGCGGATAACCCCCGGGTGCGGTTCAACAGGAGCATTGCCGTACTGGACAGCATCCGGAGCCGTGGCGACGAAGAAGTCATCCGCGCGGTGAAGCAGCTGTCGCCGAAATGGCTGGAGCGCTCCAAATTCTACAGGGAATACCGGGAGGACTGCGACACCGTGATCGTCCGGGTGCTGCGGAGGATGGCGGAGCATTACGATACCCGGTGCAAGAAGACCATGGTCGAGCAGTATTTTGGCAGCTTTACCCAGTCTCAGGTGATTCTGTTCGACTCGGCGGTTTTTCACAGGCGTCAGGAGCAGGGCAGCCGCCAGTATACGGTGGACGAAAAATATATCTACCGCTGTCATAACGGCCTGTGGAGCGTTCAGAAGTACAGCTGCATTCCCCATTCCAACGGGAAGCTGGGGGATGTTCTGAAAGCCATCGACGCCGTAATGCGGGAGTGCTATGACTACGGCCGCCCCATTCAGTACAAGCTGGAAACCAAGTGGATCATAAAGATCATTCAGGAGGAAGCCCGGAACCTTCTCGCCGAAAAGAAGGCGGCGGAGGAAAAGAAAATCACCATCGACTATTCCCGGCTGGCAAGGATCCGGGACGACGCTGCCGTCACCCGGGACAGGCTGATGGTGGAGGAGGAAGCGGAGGAAAAAGCGCCCCCGGCGCAGCCCCCGGAACCTGCCGCGGAACCGGAGGACACTCCCCTGACCAAGGATGAGTACCGGCTGCTGCAAAGCCTGCTGTATGGCCGGGATTATGGCTGGGTACGGTCTTCCGGGCTGATGCTGTCCGTTCTCGTAGACGGCATCAACGACAAACTGTACGACACCTTTTCCGATTCCGTTCTGCTGGGCGACGACCCGCCGGAACTGATCGAAGACTATATTGCGGATTTGAAAGAGATGATTCATCCATGAAAATACCAAAAAGAATTGCTCAGGCTCTGATAAACTCCCTGAAAGGCGGCGTCGTTCCCCGCGTCGGCCTGCCCTACGTCACCGTGGGGCGGAAGGACGAAATTGACGCCCTGCTGCGGGACGTGGACATCATTGCCGACGGAGGCGCGTCCTTCCGCTTCATCGTGGGAAAATACGGCAGTGGCAAGAGCTTTCTGCTCCAGACCATCCGGAACTATGTGATGGCGAAGAATTTCGTGGTGGTAGACGCCGACCTCTCTCCGGAGCGCCGCTTGCAGGGCACCCGTGGGCAGGGACTGGCGACCTACAAGGAGCTGATCCGCAATATGTCCACCAAGACCAAGCCGGAGGGCGGCGCGCTGCCCCTGATTCTGGATCGGTGGATCAGCAGCGTGCAGCAGGAGGTCATGGCATCCTCCGGCCTTGGGGTGACCGACCCCGGCCTTGCGCCGCTGGTGGAAAAGCGGATCTCCGCGGTGATCGGCGCATTGAACGAAATGGTTCACGGCTTCGATTTTGCGAGGCTGCTGACGCTGTACTACAAAGCCCACTGCGCCGGTGACGACGAGACGAAGGCCAAGGTGCTCAAATGGTTCCGGAGCGAGTACGCCACGAAGACCGAAGCCCGGCAGGAGCTGGGGGTAAATATCGTCATCACGGACGACGACTGGTACGAATATCTCAAATTATTCGCCTGTTTTCTCAAGCAGGCGGGCTACGCCGGTATGCTTATCCTCATTGACGAGCTGGTGAACATCTACAAAATTCCCAACGCCATCACCCGGCAGTATAACTACGAAAAAATCCTGACCATGTACAACGACGCCATGCAGGGCAAGGCGCGGTATCTGGGCTTCATCCTCTGCGGTACGCCCCAGTGCATGGAAGACCCCCGCCGGGGCGTTTACAGCTACGAAGCCCTCCGCTCCCGGCTGGCCGAAGGCCATTTCTCCGGGGAGCATAAAGACCTTCTCTCCCCCGTCATCCGTTTGCAGCCCCTGACCTACGAGGAAATGCTGATCCTGACGGAGAAGCTGGCGGACATTCACGCGGGGCTGTACGACTATCCCCAGATCGTGACACAGCAGGATATGGTGGATTTCATTGAGATCGAATTCGGCCGCATCGGGGCGGACACCCATATCACCCCCCGTGAGGTCATCCGGGATTTTATCGAGGTGCTGGACATCGTCTACCAGAATCCCGGTATCAGCGTGCGGGGGCTTCTGGGTTCCGATCAGTTCCGCTACGCCCAGAATGCGGTAAAAGAGGAACAGACCGACGATTCCCTTGCGGAATTTGAGCTGTAAGGTGGCTTGCCATGCGTGCATTTGACCGATACGCGCCCTTCGTGCAGGAATATATCTACCAGAACCACTGGGAAAACCTGCGCTCCATTCAGGTCGCGGCGGCGGACGCCATTTTCAACACGGATGAAAATGTGCTGCTCACCGCCTCCACCGCTTCCGGAAAGACGGAAGCGGCGTTCTTCCCCATCATCACCCTGTTTTCCGAGGATATGCCCTCCAGCGTGGGCTGCATTTACATTGGCCCTTTGAAAGCGCTGATCAACGACCAGTTTTCCCGGCTGAACGACCTGTGCGCCGAAGCGGATATCCCGGTGTGGCACTGGCACGGGGACGTTGCCCAGAGCCATAAGGCAAAGCTCATGCGCCACCCCTCCGGCATTCTCCAGATCACGCCGGAATCGCTGGAAGCGCTGCTTCTGCACAAGCACGCGGCCATTGCAAAGCTGTTCGGCGACCTGCGGTTTGTGGTCATTGACGAGGTGCATTCCCTCCTGCGGGGCGACCGGGGCGGGCAGACGCTGTGCCTCATCGAGCGGCTGTCCCGAATTGCGGGAGTCAATCCCCGGCGTATCGGATTGTCCGCCACCATCGGTGACCCGGAGGGAACCGGCGAATTCCTGTCGCTGGGGACGGGGCGGAAGACCATCATCCCGAAAATCGACGCCAAGGGCAGCAAATGGCGGCTGAGCATGGAGCATTTCTACGTCAAGGACGCGCAGGCCGCGGAGGATAAGCAGATTCCCGACGCGCTGCCCGTGCTGGAAGAAAAAACCGACGACGCCCCCGCCAACGCAGACCCCGGCATTGGGTATATCTTCGAGCATACCCGGGGCAAAAAGTGTCTGGTTTTCGTCAATTCCCGGGAAGAATGCGAAATGGTGACGGCCACATTGCGCCATTACTGCGAGCTGAACCATGAACCCGACCGTTTTCTCGTCCACCACGGCAACCTTTCCGCCTCCTACCGGGAGACGGCGGAGGGGATCATGAAGGACGATTCCCAGTACATGACCACGGTGACCACCGCGACGCTGGAGCTGGGCATTGACATCGGCCGGTTGGAGCGGGCGTTTCAGATCGACGCGCCATGGACGGTATCTTCGTTCTTGCAGCGCATGGGACGCACCGGCCGGCGGGAGCTTCCGCCGGAAATGTGGTTCGTCATCCGGGAGGACGAGCCGGAGGTGCGGGCCATGCTGCCCACCACCATTCCATGGAAGCTATTGCAGGGCATTGCGCTGGTGCAGCTGTATCTGGAAGAACGCTGGGTGGAGCCGCCCCGGCTGGACAGACTGCCGTTCAGTCTCCTGTACCATCAAACAATGTCCACACTGGCTTCCTGCGGCGAGCTGTCCCCACGGGCGCTGGCCGACCGGGTGCTGCGGCTGCATTACTTCCACAGGATCACGCAGGAGGACTACCGGGTGCTGCTCCGGCATCTCATCGCCACAGACCACATTCAGCAGACGGAGCAGGGCGGCCTGATCGTGGGACTGGCGGGGGAGCGGGTCATCAACTCCTTCAAGTTCTACGGCGTGTTTCAGGAAAGTGAGGAATACACCGTCCGCAGCGAGTCTCAGGAGCTGGGGACGGTGGTTTCGCCGCCTCCCGTGGGGGAGAAGCTGGCCATTGCGGGACATGTCTGGCAGGTGCTGGACGTGGACCACAAGCGCCGCCTGATCTACTGTCAGCAGGTGAAGGGCAGCGTCCCCGCCTATTTCGGCCAGTGTCCCGGCGACCTGCATACCAAGATTCTGGAAAGGATGCGCCGGGTACTTCAGGAGGACAGACAGTACCCCTACCTGATGAAAAACGCGGTGGCGCGGCTGGAGCAGGCCCGCTTCACCGCCGCTCACTCCGGCGCGGCGGAAAAGCCGCTCATCAATCTGGGCGGCAACATGTGGTGCCTGCTGCCCTGGGTGGGGACGTACACCTTCCTGACCATGGAGCGGTTCCTGAAAATCAAGTGCGCCGACCGCCTCGGCCTGCGGAATCTGGATTCCGCCCGCCCGTTTTTTATTCAGTTCACCATGAAGGCCGACGAATCCGCTTTTTTCCGGGTGCTGGCCGAAGAGATACGCAAACCCATTGACCCAATGGAGCTGGTGTATCCCAAGGAGCTGCCTCTTTTTGACAAGTACGACGAATATTTGCCGGAGGAGCTGGTGAAAAAGGGCTTTGCTTTGGGCGTTCTGGACGTGGACGGCCTGCGGGAAAAGGTCCTGAGTTGGGAGAAATGACAAAAAATGCAATTTCTGAAATTTATTCTTGCAATTTAGGGAAGGCATAGTATAATCGTTAACATCTATATGACGCTTGCAGGAAATGCGGCTTGCCGCAACCGAAGGAGTAACACTCTCAGGTGTCCAGCATGGATGAGGACTGTAAGCTGATAGAACTTTGGAGAAGCTCATTGAATTGAGTGCCGAAGGGGCAAAACGCATTGCGCGTCAATCTCTCAGGCAAAAGGACAAAGTGATTTCCATACCGTCCGTAGGGGAAATGTTTGTTTTTTTGGACAGATTGCGCGTTTTGCGCAGTCTGTCTTTATTTTTTGTTGGCTTTGCAAAGAACGCGAAGCCGGAAAGAGAGGATACGTATGGAGAATTTTCTGACCACACTCGCCGAGATCAATGACAAGATCAACGCCTTTATCTGGGTGAAGATCGGTCTGGTCCTGCTGATCGGCACGGGTATTCTGATGACCTGCTGCACGAAGTGGTTCCAGATCTCCCACATTGGCTACTGGTGGCAGCAGACCATCGGCGGCATGTTCCGCAGGGACAGCGGTGTCCACGCGAAAACGGACAAAAAGACCATTTCCCAGTTTCAGGCGCTGTGTACGGCCCTCGCCGCCACCATCGGCACCGGCAATATCGCCGGCGTGTCGGCAGCCATCGTCATCGGCGGCCCCGGCGCGGTGTTCTGGATGTGGGTTGCGGCCTTTTTCGGGATGATGACCAATTTCTCCGAAAATGTGCTGGGCATCTACTACCGCCGCCGCAACAGTCAGGGCGAGTGGTCGGGAGGTGCGATGTACTATCTGAAAGACGGTCTGGGCGGCAGGAAGCACTGCAAGACCATCGGCAGCGTCCTTGCGGTTCTGTTCTCCATTTTTGCCATTCTGGCATCCTTCGGCATCGGCAATATGGGGCAGATCAATAAGATCGTCCTGAATATGAAATCCGCGTTCTTCGGCGGCGTGACTGCTACCGTGGGCGGCATGAGCGTGGTTTCTCTGGCCTGCGGCATTGTGCTGATGATCCTCGCGGCGCTGATCGTCATCGGCGGCCTGCAGCGCATTGCCACTGTCGCCGAGCGGGTCGTGCCGTTCATGGCGGTGCTGTACATCATCGGCTCGCTGATCGTGTTCTTTACCCATATCAGCAGCGTCGGCGCCATGTTCGCGGCGATTTTCCGCTTCGCTTTCGGCAGCAAGGCCGTCGCGGGCGGCGCGGCGGGTATCGCCATCCAGCAGGCCATTACCCAAGGGTGCAAGCGGGGTGTGTTTTCCAATGAGGCGGGTCTCGGCTCCTCCGTCATGGTGCATTCTTCCTCCAACGTCAAGGAGCCTGTCGCTCAGGGCATGTGGGGCATTTTTGAGGTGTTCTTCGATACCTTCGTGGTCTGCACCATGACCGCCATCGTGGTTCTGTCTTCCGGCTATATCGATCTGGAGACCGGCCTTGCCGTGGCGGGTGTGGACGACGCTACGCTGGTCGCCCGTGCCTTCGGCAATGTTTTTGGCCCCCTTGGCGAAAAATTTGTGGCTCTGGCCATGCTGCTGTTCGCCTTTACCACGGTGCTCGGCTGGTCGCAGTACGGCACCAAGGCGGTGGAATATCTGTTCGGCGAAAAGGCCACGAAAATCTACAAGGTGATCTTCGTTGTAATGATCCTTTCCGGCGCGGTCATGACGTCCTCTCTGGCGTGGGACATCTCCGACACCTTCAACGGCCTGATGATGCTGCCCAACCTGATCGGCGTGGTGGTTCTGTGCCCCATGGTCATGAAGATCACGAAAAATTATGTAAACCGCAAGATCAAGGGCATTCCGGAGGAACCGGTACTGTCCCATTTCCCCGACATTCAGGCCGAGGCAGCGGCTTCCCAAACCGACGAGGTCTGATTTCCCAATAAATACAGGCCCGGAATTGGTTCGTGCGCGTCACGCTTCCAATTCCGGGCTTTGCTCCTGCAATATGCCTTGCTGTTTTTAGGTTTCCGGGTAACGGGGTTCAGCTGTCCCCATGTGTTCCGGCGGGATAAGTCCCGACTGCGCTTTTCCTTTTTGGAAAGCTTCTCGTAGGGAATGAATTTTTCCATCAATAGCTCCTCCTTATGGTGTCTGGGGAGTATTCTACCAGAAAAAGGCCGGCGGGTCAATGAAACGATTTGTAAATAACGCAAAAAGGTGCTGCCAACCGGCAGCACCTTTTGCGTTTGTGAGATATCTTACTCGATCAGGCCGCTTTCTTTCAGCAGAAGCTCCACGTCTGTTCCTTTGACCTTCTTCATCACAGTGTGCAGCAGCTGCTTCTCCATGAAGGACAGCTTCACATCGGTGATGGGCTTCTTGTCGATGGCGTAGTAGCAGGCGCGCAGCAGCTCGCGCACGTCGTACTTGCTGCCCCAGACCTCCGGCACGCCGCGGTCGATATCCAGCAGCG
>ERZ1106976.2161-NODE-2161-length-18088-cov-12.443243_pt1 | contig 18088 bp, 14 predicted proteins | sample MGYA00403687_ERZ1106976 | MGnify/ENA primary metagenome ERZ1106976 (study PRJEB35170, sample SAMEA104062446) | human gut metagenome | biome: human gut; feature: human-associated habitat; material: faeces | place: Denmark | collected 2013-02-22 ... | reverse complement strand
GTGCGCGGGTCAGGGTGGAGTCAGGGGAGAAGTGGGTCTTATCCACGCCATTGACAATGCCGTTGGCATATGCCCAGTTGATAGCGGTGAGAAGCTCGGAGGACAGGCCCTTTACATCGCTGAAAGGAGCGGCAGAGGCGGTCTTGCGGTCAACGCTCTTGTATCCGGCGTAGTTGTAGACCATCGCGCAGAACTCCGCACGGCTGATAGGCGTATCGCCGAGGAACTGACTTGAACCGGAGACGGTGGAGATCAGGATGTTATTCTTCTGCGCCCAGCTTGCAGCGTTCGCGTAGTACGCGGTAGACTTCACATCGGAGAAGGAGGAAGCACCGCTCACGGCAGGCTCACCGGCATAGCGGTAAAGAATGGCGGTCATCTGGCCGCGCAAGGTCTTGTTGTTGGGGCTGAAGGTCGTGGAGGTCGTGCCGTTCACGATCTTTTTGTTTACCGCCCATGTGATTTCCTTGGAGGCCCAGAAGGAATCCGGGACATCCGTAAAGAGCGCCGCAGACGCGGACACGCAGCAGATCGAGATTGCCATGCAGAGGGTGAGCAGGATACAAGTCAGTCTTTTCATACGTTTGCAGTTCCTTTCATTGTGCTGCCGGGGGCAGACCGTCCGGCGAATTTTGGCTCGAAAACTGTCGAAAGCTGTCGATTACCACAGAAAAGTCTAATACGACAAAGCAGGAAGGTCAACCATGAAATACGCAAAATGGCCGACCTTCCTGTTAAGTTTCCGTCAAATTATATTGTCGGTAAATTCAGATGTCAAAACAGAAAAGCGGCCTCTCTTTCACACCTTGACGGATGCTCTGCAAGATGGTCGATAGCAAGGCCGAGTTCAGCGATGTTCCCACCGGAAGCTACTATGCAAATGCGGCGGCATGAGCCGTGAAGAATGGCGTAAAATGGTATCAGTGATGGCCTGTCCGGGCTGGACAATAACTGCAACCGCGCACATTCAAGATTTCCTTGGATGTGCGCGGTTCCTTTTATCCGACTTCGACCATCTGCATCATGCAGTCCCCGCAAAGGATATTGACCTTTTTCGTGGCGCGGACAGACTGCCCGCATTTCGGACAAATCAGCTTGCGGGTGCTGCTGGGGTGTTTGCCGCCCAGTGTGGTGCTGGCTCCTGTCTGGGCTGCTCCCCCGGCGGCTCCCGTGCGGATAAAGGGCGGTAAGCTACTGCGTCCGATTTTGATTTCGTTCCAGTTTTTTGAAAGTGCATATTCAACGAGGTTTTCTCCCGGTGTGGTATTCCAGCCATATTGTCCGCACGGAATGCAAGTCAAGCCGTGGGCTTCGGCAACCGCTTTGAATTTTCCGTTGTGGTACTTCCCTCCCCGGCTGACCTCTTTGATGCTGTTCTCCCGGCAATAGAGATGTACCATCTCATGCAGCATTGTATCCAAAGTTTCTTCGATTGGGTAATTCAACACTTCGGCGGCAATGTTCAGTTCATACGCACCTCCGTCCTTGCGCTGCCAGACCTTGGCAGTGGTACAGTGTCCGTAGGTTCCCGGCTTGCTCTGCACGGTGATGATAGGCACGGGCAGCAGTCCGTCAAAAAAGTCTGTGTTGAGGGCGTTATAAATGTGTTCCAGTTGGCTGACAGCTCGGCTCATTTTCGTGGTTTCTTTCATCGGTGACGTTCCTCCCATTCTGTGAGTTCGCGAAGCGGGCGCCCGCTCGCTTCGCTTTCGTCACCAGCAGCCCTATTCTTTGTAGCTGTCAATACTGTCGAAGACACTTGCACAACTTTTTTCAAAAAGTTGCGGTATTGACAGCTATGAAGAATAGGGGTAATGCACAAGGTGACAGTCAGCACTTGACTGTCACCTGTTCTCATTTTTTCACTTTTTTCAAATTATTTCGGAAGCCCGCCAATATTTCTGTGGCCGCATCTTCTGTTATCCTTCCAGCGACCATGTCAGCTTTCAGCTTTTCCCACAGCTCTCTTGCTTCGTGTTCCGCAGCAAAGATTTCGTCTTTGGTCTGGGTCAAATAAGACTGTTCCTTGCGCTTGCGTAACATATTGCGGATTTTTTCATATTCTTTGTAGCACTCACTCTGTCTCCTGTAGCTGACCCTGATATTCTCAAATTTCCTTGCGCATTCTTTGCTACAGTAAACTTCTCTGTAATCAAACTGAGGACTAAAAAATTTTCCGCAAATCTTACAACGCTTGATATTGATATTTTGCGATACATAATAATCTAAAATTGAAAAACAAAGTCCTATCAAATTTTCGCAGGTATATGCAGCAAAGCTATCTTTCCGCTTGATTACCCAATCAATGTACTGTTCATATTGGGCTGCATCGTTCCATATAGCCATAGATTTATTGACGTGGAGAACATATGATTCTAAGGGAGACAGCATCTGCGAATCGACTTTTTCATCATGCGGAAGCCAGCGGGAGATATCACTCAGAATTTCCCTATATTTGCTGTATTTAAGGCTTCGTCCCCTATCTGACGATAGAACATTGAGCAAGGCAGATAAAAACGCAAAATCATTCTGGTAGTTTTCAAGGGCGTTTACTACGATCCCGTCTTGCACAGTATTTATATTGATTTCAGCAACGGCGCTGCTTAGATAAGCGTAGGCTTCATTCAACAATTCAATATGCTTGCTTATATTTGAATGAGGAAGCGGCCAAACGTCCACTTCTTCTAAATTGTCACCACACAAGTCTTTATTAGGACACCTTTCACACAATCCTTCCTCCATACTCCACATTTCTTCAAAAGAATATGGGCATTTGACGTGGCTTGTAACGATAATCTTGGGGTTTAATCTGATTTCGACACTATCCTTTTGCATGAGAATTGTAGCTTTAGCAGCAATCTTCTCCTCAAATATATCCAGTTGATTAGTTTTATCCACGATATCTGTCCTCGTTTCTTTTCTATTTCCGAACATACAGCCGGATTGCAAGTTGTGAAAAAGTGTTGTAAAATCGGATCATGAAAAATCTGTACCCTAACTATAGTAAAATGTCGGACAGATTTCAAGCCCAAAATATAAAAATAACAGGAGGTTCAAAAAATGAAAGGACTCGGACAGTTCCGGCAATTTGACTGGGCAGGTTTTTCTGCCGGAAAAGCATATCAGGTGGTCGGCGTTTCGGATTGGCTGGACCGCGACACAGGCAAGCGGCTGGGCAAGCGTGTTGACGTGGTTATTACTTCCGACAACACACAGTATGAGCATCGCAATGGCGAGCAGTTCACCAATTTGTACCAACGCTTAACCTTCAAAATTGAGGGGAGTGCGGCAGTTGATGTAGCCATTGGCGATATCGTGATTCCGGTGGATGCTGTAGCTCGTTGCTATGGCGAATACAGCAATCAACTCTCAATTGTATGCAAAGGCGTCCAGACCGTTCCCACCCAGCAAGCCATGCCGAAAGCCAAGGTATAAAATATGTATTATCGATCCGATGCTTCCCGGCTCCGCTTTGCTCCGCTTTACGTCCGGTTGGCGATAATTGGAGTGATTCCACTTTCCTGCGGAATAATCTTTTCCATATATTCAGGACTCATTTCCCCCGTTCCGGGGGAAATAGGTCCTTTCGGTGAACTTCAACAAGAGATAGCGTTGCTGGCGAATATCGCTTATGTCATATGCACCGCTGCGGCAATTTACTTAATTGCGCTTGCAGTAATAGGCTATTTGCTCCAGACCGACACAATGCGGATCGGTACGATGATTCGGCAGGCCCTGTATCAGCCCTCCCATGGAAATCCGCTGCACCTGCGGGATGGGGACCTGCTCCCAAAAGTCAGTTGCTGGTGCATTAGTTCAGGGTTATATGGTTTGACGATCAGTGCGCAGCAGAGTGTATCTGTGGACGTGCTCATTGCTGCGGCCCCGACCATCTCGGCAGCCCTAAATCGAAAGTACCAACAGTATGCCGTAGTACAGGTGGATGCTGATATAGCGTTTAGGTCTGTAACCTTCATCATTGAGGACGTGCTAGCTGACCGTTCCATTACCTTCACTTCTGCTGGTGCAATGTTGCCGGAATCCCCCACGATTCTCCGCGTAGATCAGACCACATGTATCGACCTGACAACATCGGGGTCGATCTTGGTCGCGGGCAAAACGCGCAGCGGTAAGACGACCGGCGTGATTGCTCTTCTGATACAGGTGCTATCCTATGGGCCGGATGATTTTGGCAGCACCATCACAATTGTTGATCCCAAATGTGCCGAACTGTCCCGCCTGCCGTTCACGGTTACACTAGATGATGACGGGGAAGCTACCGGAATTCTGGATGCCCTTAAGGCATATGTGGCAATTATCACGCGGCGCCAGAAATTCTTGAATGACCTGTCCGAGCAGACAGGCGATGCTGTTAAGTGGTGGGACGCAGATTTTCATCCATCGTTTCTTTTTTTGGATGAATATGTCTCATGTCGCGCAGTCTTGCCTAAAAAGGCAGCCAAGGACAGTGATTACTGCTTGGACACGTTTGATGGCTTGATTAAGCGCATTGTCACGACCGGTGCCTCTGCTGGGTGCTATATAATAATCAGTATCGCGGAAGCCAGTGTGCAGGAGGGCGGTCTACCCGCCATGCTCCGCTCTGCAATGTCCACTAAGATTTTGTTTCGGCCAACGCGAGCGGAAGGGCTGCTGATGTGGGACGCAGAAAAGCTGGACAGCTTTGTTGGCGATAGAGTATATCAACAAGGAGATGCGTGGTTTTCCAGCACAGATGGTGTCCACGATGCGGTATCATTCGTACATTTTCCCCATATGCAATTTCCGGTATATAAAGAGCTGGGGCAGCTTTTGCAGGAGTATTACGATTAACCACGCTGCCGGGGGCGCAGCCCAGAGGCAGTGTGGCGTGTGTCAAATAGTTGAATAATCCAGCCGTAGCGCGGCTACTGGGCTTGTTGATAGTAGCCGCGCTATTATGCCAAAATGCCAAAATCTTGATAATAGGACTGTAAATATGAGCAAAAGAAAGATAAATGGTCCATGCGGACAGAGAAATAGACCCTATAACTTTATGCTGGCGCAACAAGTAGAGTATCTTAAACCACCATATGATTCGCTGGATAAGTTATTTGCGCGACTGAACGAAATTGGCGCGGAAAGATACGCTGGCATCCTGCATGATAAAGATTCAAGGGAAAAACCACACATTCATGTATTCATGCATTTTGCAAATGGCCGTGAGGTCGTCGCAATTGCTAAAAAGCTAAATATTGCACCGCAGTATATAGAGAAATGGGACGATGGTATTGACAACGGATTTGCTTATCTAATTCACCGAACGCCAAAAGCAAAGAATGATTACCAATATTCACCACACGAAGTAATTGCCAATTTTAGCTATATTGATTGGCTCGGTGAATATGAGACAAGGAAGCAGGAAAAGGGAAAAAGTATTCCTTATGGAGGTAATGACATAAACCATCTGTTGAACTGCCTCTATATTGGTGCTATGACCCGTGAGGATGTGGAAAAGCAATTATCCGGCAGTCAATACGCAAGGCATCACAAGAAAATTGATGATGTGTGCGCCAAGCGGCTGCAAAAACTTGCGGAAGAGAGAACTGCCGAACGAAGGGCTAAAGGCGAAAAGGTAAAAGTTATCTGGATTTATGGTGCAGCTGGTACAGGGAAAACTCGGTTTGCAAAGGAGCAAGCCGCAAAACAGTCCGAAAGCTGCTACATTACAGGCAGCAGCCGGGACCCATTTCAGCGATACGCCGGAGAAGATATAGTTATCTACGATGAAGCCAGACCGGGAGACATCCCATTTTCAGACCTTTTGAAGCTGCTGGACCCATACGGCGAAGATGTAGCGGCTCCCAGCCGTTACTACGACAAAGCAATTTGCGCTGGGACATTTTATGTCACTTCTCCATATTCGCCGTGGGATTACTACAAAAAAACCATGGGTGAAGGCTGGATATTTCAGCCAGACAAGTATGAACAGCTTCTCCGCAGATTAACATTGGTGATCAGGATGACGGAGAAAAGCATTCAACCTGTTCAATACGATATGCGGAAACAAGAATTTCTCTCCATCTCTGGAACCTCGCGAAAAAATACATACTGCCAGGAGCAAAAGGATGATCAGAATGAAGCCGTGGATTTATTCAACTCTTTCTTCGAGGGTTCAGTTCCTAATGCGCCAGAAGGTGGAGACCTGTGTAAGCAAGTGAGGATTTTCTAATGAGTCAGGAAGTACCTATCCCCGAAAAACTGCTCCTTACGATCAAGGAAGCTGCTATATATTCTAACATCGGCATCAATCGCATTGATTCGATGCTGCGAGAAGACGGATGCCCGTTTGTTCTTTTTGTTGGCAGTAAGAAGCTGGTAAAAAGGCGAGAGTTTGAAGCCTATCTTGCGGAGCGGTTTGCAGTTTAGCAGTTTAACAGACATGCCCTGCTGCCTTGGTGCGACAGGGCATGTCTCATATTTCGGATAATTAGAAAATGCTTTTTATCTATTGAGAAAATGAAGTTACCATGATACAATTACTAAGTTACATGGCTCGTTTTCTCGTTGGTCGAGAGGAGCCAAATATATGGGAAAGAGTTTGAAAGGAAAAGAACTGGGCAAGGGTATAGGTCAGAGGAAAGATGGCCTTTACTATGCGCGATGCACAAATAAATCTGGACAGCGTTTGGAAAAGTGCTTCCAAGACCTCAAAGAAGCACGGAACTGGCAGAAGGAACAGCAGTATCGGCAAGTACACCCAGAAATAAAATCTGCGCCGCCCAAAATGACGGTGAACGAGTGGTTTGACTTTTGGCAAACCACTTTGCTCACTGGGCTGGCACCGAACACGGTGAGAAACTATCGTGAACGCTATGAAAAAAACGCAAAGGCACTATTAGGCAAACTCCTGCTAACAGAAGTAAGGCCGATGCATTGCAAAGCTGTCTTCAACGGTATGACCGGGACTTATGCGGGTTCGACCATTCGTCAGGCATATATCGCACTGGGTTCCATGTTCAAGGCTGCAAAGGAAAACGGACTGATTGAAAAACATCCGATGGATGGTGTTCGTTTTGATAGTCCGATAAAAGCGGTAGACGAGATTCATTTCCTGACGGTCAGCGAACAGAAAGCGTTCTTGGAAGTCGCAAAACACTCTCACAATTATGCACAGTACGCTCTGATTTTGGAAACGGGTCTGCGTACCGGTGAGGTGATTGGGCTGACATGGGATGCGATAGACTGGGAAAACCATACTCTGACAGTCAATAAGACGATGGAGTTTCGCCACAAGCAGCATGAATGGCGAGCGGGACCACCTAAGACAAAAAAGAGTTACCGCACAATCCCGTTGACGGATACCGCCTATCAAATCCTGCGTGACCTCTACTTAGGATGTGAGTACCGCAAAGAGGCTCCGGAATTGGATAAGGTGCTGACCTACATTGACTGTCGGACAGCCAAGCAAGCAAAGCTGCATATGCGTGATTTGGTGTTCATCAATTACCGAACCGGAATGCCAGCTAAGAACAGCAGCTATGATACGCACCTGTACAAGCTATGCGATAAGGCAGGAATAGAGCATTTCTGTATGCACGCGCTACGGCACACCTATGCTACCCGCGCCATTGAAAGCAGGATGCAGCCGAAGGTGCTGCAAAAGCTGTTGGGTCATGCCAGCATCAAGACGACGATGGACCGTTATGTTCATGTGACAGATGATTCAATGTTCCAAGCTGTGCGTCAATTCCAGAATGCCCAAACCGCTTAATTGTGAGCAAAAGGGTGAGTAAAAGGTGAGTAAATCACTAAGCAGGAAGTTAATATTTGAAGGAAAGTTCTTAAAATGTGCATTTTACGCGAAAAACAGTGCTTTTCTTCTTGAAAAATAAAGGAGAAGAATTAGAGATGAAATTAGGTATCGTCGGACTGCCGAATGTCGGCAAGTCCACTCTCTTCAACGCGATCACCAACGCGGGCGCGGAAAGCGCCAACTACCCCTTCTGCACCATCGAGCCGAACGTCGGCATGGTGGCCGTTCCCGACGAGCGCCTCGATAAGCTCGCCGAGATGTACCACCCCAAGAAGAAGACTCCCGCCGTCATCGAATTTGTCGACATCGCGGGCCTTGTCAAGGGCGCGAGCCAGGGCGCGGGTCTCGGCAACAAGTTTCTTGAGAATATCCGCCGCACCGACGCCATCGTGCACGTTGTACGCTGCTTCGACGATGAAAACATCATGCACGTCGTGGCCGACGCCAATACAAACGTTCCCGTCGATCCCCTCGGCGACATCGAAACGATTGATCTGGAGCTCATCATGGCGGACCTTGAGATGGTCAACCGCCGCGTGGAAAAGGCCACAAAGATGGCCAAGGGCGACAAGAAGTTCCTGCACGAGGTCGAGCTCTTCTCTGCTCTTGCCAAGCACCTCGACGCGGGCAAGAGCGCGCGCACGTTCGAGGTTTCGTCCGACGACGCTGAGCTCATCGCGACCGCCGATCTTTTGAGCCTCAAGCCCATCATCTATGCTGCGAACATGGACGAGGACGGCTTTGCGAATCAGGACGGCAACCAGTATCTCCAGCAGGTCAAGGAGCTTGCCGAAAAGGAGGGCGCACAGGTGCTGCCCATCTGCGCCAAGCTTGAGCAGGACATTGCTGAGTTGGACGGTGAGGATCGCGCGATGTTCCTTGAAGAGCTCGGCATTCAGGAGTCCGGCCTCGACCGCCTCATCAAGTGCTCGTACGCCCTGCTCGGTCTCATCTCCTTCCTCACCTACGGCGAGGACGAGTGCCGCGCCTGGACGATCCGGAACGGAACCAAGGCGCCGCAGGCCGCCGGCAAGATCCACTCCGACATCGAGCGCGGCTTTATCCGTGCCGAGACGATCAATTTCGACGATATGATCCGCTGCGGCAGCGTTGCCGCCGCGAAGGAGAAGGGTCTTCTCCGCAGCGAGGGCAAGGAGTACGTCGTTAAGGACGGCGATATGATCTACTTCCGCTTCAACGTGTAAACATACAGAAAATCTATCATAAATTTCCGCAGACGGTGCAGTTTTTCTGCACCGTCTTTTTTTAAGTAAAACGGGACCGCTACCATGGTAGCACTTCCGCAAAGCCTTGCAGCCAAAGAGGAAACCGCACTTTAAAATTTTGGAGCGCTACCAAACCGCTACCCGGAAACGCCGCCGCGCCTTGCGCGGCAAGGAAAATCAATTTTTCTAAGGGGATACGATATCCACCAAATCGCACGATTTCAAGCGTTTTTCGGCAAGAACCGCTACCAAATCAGTAAGTTTTGCAACTTTTGACAAGGTTTCTGATTTTGCCGGCTACCGCGGGAAGGACGCGATTTTGCGGAAAATCGCCTCCGGAAAGATGGAAATTTATGAAAGGAGAGTAACATCTATGAAAAAGTTACTCGCAATGGTGCTGGCTCTGGTCATGACTCTGTCTCTGGCCGTCAGCGCTAACGCAGCTTTTAAGGATGTCAAGGACATCGACGAGACCTACGCCGAGTCTGCTGCCGTTCTCAACGGTCTTGGCGTCTTCAAGGGCTACGAAGAGAAAGATGGCACCTTCAGCTTCCAGCCGAAGAACGCCATCACTCGTGCCGAGGTGGCTGCGATCGTCTATCGCATCTACACCGGTGACGTGAAGGACGCCTATGTCAAGAACTATGAGACCTACAACAAGTTCGGTGACATGGCCGGCGCCGGCTGGGCCAAGGGCTACATCGGCTACTGCGCCAACGCCGCTCTCGTCAAGGGCTATCCCAACGGCACCTTCGTCCCCTCCGGCAAGGTCACCGGTTATGAAGTTCTTGCCATGATCCTCCGCGCTGTCGGTTACGATCAGAAGGGCGAGTTCACCGGCACTGACTGGGCGCTCCACGTTGCTGAGATCGCTGAGCGTCAGGGCATCCTTGACAACGTCAAGGGCGTGGACCTCAACGCTCCCGCTACCCGTGAAGTGGTTGCTGAGCTGCTGTTCCAGTCCATCAACGTTCCCATGGTCACCTACACCGCTGCGTTCGGCTATCAGAACGTCAGCCTGAACGAGAAGGCCGACAACAAGCTGTTCGCCAAGAACGAGACCCTGGGTTCCAAGAACTTCAAGCTCGATTCCTACAAGGGTTATATCACCTATAACGCCAAGAAGGAAGCCATGATCCTCACCGAGAAGGGTGAGAAGGATGCTGACGATGTCGTCATCACGGTTGCTGATCAGGACGTGTTCGACGCCGGCCGTTACGGTCACGTCTGGACCTCCGATAAGAAGGCCATCACCGACGTGTTCTATGATGACAGCCTGCTCGCCACCAAGTACGAGGGCTGGAACGTCAACTGGACCAACAAGGATAAGTCCGACTTCATCGCCAAGGAAGGCGACATGAACTACTTCCTGAACGGTGCTAAGGTCAAGGCTGATGACATTAAGGCTGCTCTCGCAGTCAAGGGCTCCGAGAAGGCTCTCTATGATATCGACGCCGATGGCGATATCGACACCGTTATCGTGATCAACCCCATTGTTGACTCCCTCGTGTCCGATCTCATGATCAAGGACAAGAACGTCAAGATCCCCGGCCAGTATCACACCGAGATCTACAAGATCGACAATGTCTCCGGTTATGAGGAGCTTGTCAAGGGCGATGTTTACACCTATGTCAAGATGGTCGACGATGTGACCTACTTCGAGGAGCTCGCTCCCATCGTTGGCCAGAAGACCGTGTACACCAAGCCCGACAAGGCTGATCCGTACATCACCTTCGCTGACAAGGACTATGAGCAGTCCGCTCTGAAGAACGCTGTCACCAGCGATTTCGCCAACCTGTTCAGCGATCACAGACAGCACAAGGATAGCTTCAACGTTGACGCTACCATCTATCTCGATCGCGGCGGCTTCGTCGTTTACACCAAGAATGAGGCTGACACCTGGACCACCGCTATGGTCATCGACAGCTATCAGGTTCTCAACGACAAGCACAACGGCTACGATTACTACATCAACATGCTCCTGACCGACGGCACCGAGACCGGTTACGTTGCGGTCGATGCCAAGAAGAGCGACGTCCGTGAGATCGGCTTCAATGATGTTCGCGATTCCGCTTCCAACGACATCGATTACACTCCCAAGGCTGTTGGCGGCTATGACGGCATCGGCAAGCTGGTGAGATTCAACGTCAAGGACAACGTTTACACCGTCGAAACGCTTGAAGTTCGCGAGGCTTCCCTTACCCGCAAGTACACCAAGGGCGATGCTTCCATGATCCTCAACGATAATCCCTTCGCTGTTGATTCCAAGTCTGCTGTCTTCTATTTTGAGTATGAAGAGACCGCCAAGGACACCGGCACCATGCACTACGGCGTGAACGTCGGCAAGGGTGAGGTTCCCGCTTACTATTACGGTACTAACGTCGAGTACGTCGCTGAGAGCGAGCTGCTCAAGTACGCTGTGATGCACAGCACTCCGTACAGCGAGTATGCCGGTTACACCTTCCTGTTCAAGCAGATCTCCTGGTCCTCCACCGGCGAGAAGTACGGCATGTTCACCTATTGGGGCGTCAATGCTGAGGGTGTTGTCCAGAAGTTCGTTTCCTATCAGGATCTGAGCGACGCGCTCATGTATCCCTATGCCTATGCTGAGCGCGCTGACGGCATGGTCGATTTCGACCTTATGGATATGGCAGCTGATGCTTCCGTCACCAAGATGGGCACCACCGGCGAGAACAAGAGCGATACTGTCAAGGTTCGTTTCGAGGGCAAGCAGGATGGCCGGAACGACATGATCAAGTTCCTGAACCAGAACAAGGTTCTCGACCTGACCGAAGCCGCTATCGACAAGTACATCGATAAGGGCGAGGGTACCACTGTTGATACCTACGATTGGGATTACTTCGACAACGACACCGTCAAGGCTGTTGCCGTCTTCGATGTCAAGGACAACAAGCTGGTCCCGGGCGTGCCTATCTACGATCTCGAGGTTGCTGTTGCCTATGTGACCGATCCCGACGTGACCTACGGTGAATTCACCATCACCGCTGACGGTGAGGCTGTTACCTACTGGTACCCCATCAGCAACTTCGCTGATGCTACCAACGACCAGACCGTCTACAAGGCCAAGGCCTACACGCTCGAGTGGCTCGACGAGGACAACAACACCGAGTACTACACCGGCACCTATCACGATGTGACCGACCCCAAGAGCAAGAGCTACGGTTCCGAGGTCGTCACCGGTGACTCCGAGGCAACTCCCGCTGTTGCCGGCACCAAGCTGTCCTTCGATAAGAACGATGAGCTTAAGCTTGTCAGCTGCAAGAAGGTCGGCACTGTGACCGAAGTCAAGTATAACGGCGATAAGCTGCCGTACAACGCCGATGCGAAGGCTTACACGCTCGTTCTGAAGAATACCGAAACGTTTGATAAGACGAAGGTCGCTGTTACGGCTGCGAACGCCGATTATCCGAAGACCGAGATCGTAAAGGACGGCAGGCTCGTCACGATCACCCTCACCAGCGTCGACGGTTTCTGCAAGGGCGAAGCCAAGATCAAGCTCGTCAGCTCCAACGCTGACCTTGACAAGGTGACCATCGACGGCACCAGCGTCGAGATCCTGCCTGGCAACGCGGTGGCTCAGAACGCCGAAGTCAAGAAGATTGGCTCCAAGGCTGAATTCACTCTGAAGGCGACTGCTGCTGATGATGCTGCGAAGGTCGCAATCGGCTCCGGCGAAACGCTCGAACTTGCTGTTGCGAATCTGAACGCTGATAGCGTGAAGACCAACGAAGCTAAGGTTACCGAGAGCACTGCGCTGAACGGCGGCTTTGTGGTCGTTAAGGTTACCGCTGAGTCCGGCGATGTTGCTTACTATGTTTACAACACCGCGGCCGATAACTAATCCCTAACGCAAAAAAAGAAGACCCCCTCGGGGGTCTTCTTTTTTTTGCCTTTTTTTATTCTGCCGCATCATCGTAGCCGAGCACCACGTAGAAATAGACCTTGCCGGAGCTGTTGCCCGCGCGCTCGGCCATCGTGTTCGTCGGCGCGTTGACCGTGCTGCGCCACGAAACGCTGTGTTTTCCCCACCCGACAGACAGTGTGCTGCCGTTCATGGAAAAATCCTGATGGCCGGACGAGGCCTCCGCCGTGCGCACCATGGCGACCGGAGCCGAGCCGCTGCTTGCCTGCACAAGCGCGAGCGCGGGATAAAAGGGGCAGTCGATGGCGGCGGCGCTTGTCCCCGTGCCGGTGTAGCTGCCGGTGATGATGCGGCAGGTCTTGCCGCCGCTGCCGATGGCGGCAGACAGCGCTGTTTGCAGTGCCGCGAGCGCGGCGCTGCGGTTCTCCGCTTCGGCGGCGTCGGCTTCGCTGCGCGCGGCGATCTCCGCATTCAGTCCGGTCGCGGTCGCGTCGGCGTTCGCCTTGAGCGCCGCGTCGGTCTTGCCGAAAGCGTCATTGAAGTCCTCCATCTTGATGAAGTCCTGCTTCTCCCACTGCGGGAGGGAATAGTTGTCGGTTTTTTTCATGCCTCATTCTCCTTCTTGCTCAAAAATAAAACCCCCGCCTGCGGCGGGGGTTCATGCTTAGTAAGCATGAAGGGGGGTGTTGCACGAAACGCGGCAAGGGCGGGAAAAAGTTTACAAATCGCCCGACATGAAGCCGCCGCGCAGCCAGCGGGCGAGGTCGGCCGGCGAGCCGGGGACACCGACGGTGGCAAATTCCGTGCGCGAGGGCACCATTTCGGCGTCGTCCGAGCTTTCCGCCCATTGGACGCGCTGCAAAATTTCGTCGGTGCAGTTTTCGAGCGGGCCGTCCGGCGCTCTCTTATATTGGAGCAGGATCGTCACGCAGCGGTTGTCGCTTGTCCAGCGGCCGAAGTTCGTGGTGGGCTTGCGCCACTTCCAGAGGCACTTGTCCCCGCGCTGCTTTTTGAGCTTCAAGTAGCCGTTTTCGATGTCCTGCGTGCAGCGCATGAGCCAGACGACGTGGTAGCCCGCGCGCTGAAAATGGGAGCAGACGTCGAAAAAATGCTCCTCCATCAAAAGCCCGTCTTGCAGCATCATGGCGAAGTGGTTGATCTGCACGTAGGCGGTGACGGTGCGGCCGTCGACCGTGATGGGGACGTTGCGGCATTCGGGCGGGACGATGGCGCGCCACTGCTCGCGCCACGCGGAGGCGGAGGACTGGACGAGGGGCGGCGTTTTCTTTTTCCAAAACAGCATGACGAGACTCCTTATCCGTTATTTTGTCACAATTATACCGGAATTTGAATGAAAATGCAAGTTTGATCGCGCTTTCCCGACGCGCGGGCGGGGAATGCTTGCTATTTTTGCAGATTTATGGTATTCTACTATGGTTCTAACGGCGTTCGACTTTCTTTGCAAGGAGAAACGGATATGAAGCTCGATCACAAGCGCACGGTTCTGGTGGGATTGGCGTTTTTTTCCATCTGCGCGTTCTGGCAGATGTACGACAACATTATCCCGCTGATTTTGACCCACACGTTCCAGCTGGACGAGACCGTCTGCGGCGCGATCATGGCGGCGGACAATGTGCTGGCGCTGTTTTTGCTGCCGTTTTTCGGCGCGCTGAGCGACCGCACGAGCACGCGCATCGGACGGCGCATGCCATTCATCCTCGGCGGTACGGCGTGCGCGGTGGTGCTGATGAATCTGCTGCCGCTTTTCGACAACGGCTACGCCGCGACGGGGGAGAAGGGGAAGCTTGTGCTGTTCGTCGTCGCGCTGGGGCTGCTGCTCGTGGCGATGGGGACGTACCGCTCGCCCGCGGTGGCGCTGATGCCGGACGTGACGCCCAAGCCCTTGCGCTCGCGCGCGAACGCGATCATCAACCTGATGGGCGCGGTGGGCGGCATTACCTATCTGCTGACGGCGGCGCTGCTGTATCCCAACAGCAAGACGGCGGGGGTTGCGCACGTGAACTATCAGCCGCTGTTTGTCGCGGTGTCGCTGCTGATGGCGGCGGCGGTCGCGGTGCTGTACTTCACGACGAACGAGCCGAAGCTCGCCGCGGCGGAGAAGGAGTACGAGGCGGCGCATCCCGAGCAGCAGCTTTTGGAAGAGGAGCCGGACGGGCGCGAGGAATTGCCGAAGCCTGTCAAACGCAGCCTTTTGATGATACTTTTCTCCATCGCGCTGTGGTATATTGGCTACAACGGCGTGACGACGTGGTGGACGACGTATGTGGCGCGCGTGATGGGGCAGGGCCTCGGCGGCGCATCGACGTGCTTGCTCGTTGCGACGGGCGGCGCGATCGTTTCGTACATTCCGGTGGGGCAGCTCGCCTCGAGGATCGGCAGAAAAAAGACCATTCAGGGCGGCGTGCTGCTGCTGGCGGCGTGCTTCCTCTCGGGGTATTTCCTCACGACGCACTATCAGCGCATCACGGGCGTGATGTTTGTCGTGTTTGCGCTTGTGGGGCTTGCGTGGGCGGCGATCAACGTCAACTCCCTGCCGATGGTCGTGGAGATGTGCAAGGGCAGCGACATCGGCAAGTTTACGGGCTATTACTACACGTTCTCGATGGCGGCGCAGGTCGTGACGCCGATTTTGGCGGGCACGCTCTTAAAGCACATCAGCTACAGCGTGCTGTTCCCGTATGCCTCGTTCTTCGTGGCATGCAGCTTTGTGACGATGTGCTTCGTGCGCCACGGCGACTGCAAGGTAGAGGCCAAAGGCGGCCTTGCGGCATACGAGGACATGGACGCAGACTAAACGAATACAAAAAGTGATCTAAAATGAAAATTTTACCGATCGTTGTCGGCATCTGCCTGATTTTGGCGCTTGCGTGGGCGATTCTACTGCGCGCGCGGCGTGGGTCGGAGTCGATGCGTGCGATGCGGCAGTTCCGCTATGCGCACCGGGGACTTTACGACAAGGCGGCGGGGATCCCGGAAAATTCGCTCAGCGCGTTTTCGCGCGCCGTGGCGCACGGCTTCGGCGTGGAGCTTGACGTGCATCTGCTGCGCGACGGGTCGCTCGCGGTGTTCCACGACAGCGACATCAGGCGCATGACCGGGCGCGCGGGCTATCTGGAGGATCTGAGCGCGGAAGAGCTCGGAGACTATCCGCTGGACGGGACGGGGGAGACGATCCCGCAGTTTTGCGATGTGCTCGCGCTGTTTGAGGATACGGGGCTGCCGATCATCGTGGAGCTGAAGAGCTTCCGCGATAACTATGCCGCGCTGGCGGAACGCACGATGCGCGAGCTTGACAAGTTCCGCGTGGTCTACTGCGTGGAATCGTTTGACCCGAGGTGCGTGGCGTGGGTCAGAAAGCACCGTCCCGAGGTCATCCGCGGGCAGCTGAGCCAGAACTTTTTGAAAGATCGCGGCAAGCTGAGCCTGCCGATGGCGTTTGCGACGACGCATCTGCTGAGCAACATCATGGTGCAGCCGGATTTTGTCGCCTATCGGTTTAAGGACAGAAAAAAGTGGGCGCCGCGGCTGTGCCGCAGGATCTACGGCGCGCAGCGCGTATATTGGACGATCCGGTCGAAAGAGGAGCTTTCTATCGCGGAGAGCGACGGCGCGATCGCTATTTTTGAGCATTTTCTCCCCTGAGTGGGCTTCGCTTTGGAAGAGCGGATGAAAGAGGCAAATCCAGAAAAAGGAAGAAAAATTTATGGCAGAACAGAAAAGGCGCTGGGGTGACCGGCGCGACGCGACGCTGCTGCGGGATACCGATGCGCTGCATTTTATCATGGGCATCATCTATCCCAACCGCGCGGACAACGAGGCGTACATCGCCGAGCGGGTGAACCTTGAGCCGATCAAGGCGTACATCGCGGAGAAGAACTACGAGGGCATCCCCTTTAAGTACACGTTTTTCCACGTGATCCTGACGGCGCTCGCCAAGACGGTCGTGCTGCGGCCGAAGCTCAACCGTTTCTACGCAAACGAGAACTACTACCAGCGCAACAAGGTGACGGCTGGCTTTGTCATCAAGAAGGAGTTTGCCGACGGCAGCGAAGAGGCGATGGCTCTGCTGGAGATAAAGTCTGAGAGCACCATCGACACGATCCACGAGGAGATCCACCAGGAGGTTGCGGCCTGCCGCGAGCAGAAGAAGGTCAACACGACCGACAACAGCATGAACGTGCTCAATAGCCTGCCGCGCTTTCTTTCCAAGGCGGCGGTGCGATTTATCCGCTGGCTTGACAAGCACGGCTGGTGTCCCGATTTCCTGATCGGGAAGGACCCGAATTACAGCTCGGTGTTTATTTCCAATCTCGGCTCCATTCATCTCAAGAGCGGCTACCACCACCTGACGAACTGGGGCACGAGCTCGCTGTTCTGCGTCATCGGCGAGAAAAAGTGGACGCCGCTGTACGACGAACACGGTCTTGTTGAAATGCGGGAGACGGTCGATCTCGGCCTCACCGTGGACGAGCGCATTGCCGACGGCTATTATTACGCGAAGAGCGTGCGCCTTTTCAAGTATCTGCTGGAGCACCCCGCCCTTCTGGAGCGGCCGATGTCGGAGGAGGTAGACTATGAGTGATACGATCGTAAAGACCCCGTGGAAAGATTCTATGGGCGAGGTGCCGATGCACCTTGAATACTTCGACGGCTCGATGTTCGAGGCCGTGGAGCAGATCGCCAAGAAATATCCGGGCAACATCGCCTTTACCTTTATGGGAAAGTCGACGACTTACCGCCAGATGATCCGCGAGATCGAGCAGTGCGCCAAGGCGCTCAAGACCATCGGCGTGCGCGAGGGCGACAAGGTGACCATCGCCATGCCGAACTGCCCGCAGGCCATCTATATGTTCTACGCCGTCAACCTCGTCGGCGGCATTGCAAACATGATCCATCCGCTGTCGGCAGAGAAGGAGATCGAGTTTTACCTGAACGCCTCGGAAAGCGTGGCGGCGGTGACGCTCGATCAGTTCTACAACAAGTTTGAAAAGGTGCGCGAGCGCACGAAGGTCGTCAACATGATCATCGCAAGCGTGCGCGACGCGCTGTCTCCGACGATCAAGGCGGGCTATATGCTCACCGAGGGACGCAAGATCGAGAAGATCCCTGAGGACGCGCCGGTCATCATGTGGAAGGACTTCATGAAGCTCTCCCGCTCCTGCT
>ERZ1106976.2158-NODE-2158-length-18105-cov-8.210693_pt1 | contig 18105 bp, 9 predicted proteins | sample MGYA00403687_ERZ1106976 | MGnify/ENA primary metagenome ERZ1106976 (study PRJEB35170, sample SAMEA104062446) | human gut metagenome | biome: human gut; feature: human-associated habitat; material: faeces | place: Denmark | collected 2013-02-22 ... | reverse complement strand
GGACGGAGAAAACTGGGATTTGAGAGAATAGCAAGCACAGCCGCTGTCCGGACACACCGGAAAAATGCACGCGCTGCCCCCCCTCCGTCTAAGCGTGAATTTTATCATTTGGGATACTCCCAAACCCTGTGTTTTTGATAAACCTCGGTTGTAATCAGAGAAATGAGATGATAACAAGAGCAGCACAGACAGCTGGGCTACCGAAATGGCAACGGACGCGATTATTTCCAAAATATTTTTGCAAAATCATGCGGATAAATCATTTCGTATTGTAATTTGTCGAAACTTGTGTCATAATTATTTACAACGCTGCTAAGCGCTGTTGCGCTTGGCTGCAAGCATGATGAATCAGTGCTCTGCCAAACGGCGGGGCACATTTTGTTTATCAGGAGGAGATTCCTTATGGCAGTCAGTTATAAAAAGCTCTGGAAAATGCTGATCGACAAAGATATGAAGAAAAAAGATCTCTGCGCGAAAGCCGGTATCAGTACGGCCTCCGTCACCAAGATGGGCAAAGGCGGCCATGTCACTACAGAGGTGCTTGCTAAGATATGTGCAGCGATGGATTGTGGAGTGGATGATATTATGGAGATTGTGCTTGATGAAAGTGAGAAAAAATAGAGAAAAGATAATGTAAAATCCTTCTCAAATTGTAAGGCCAGAATGAAAAAATTTGAGGAATCCAGAAAACAACATAAGGAGGAATGCATATGGCTTCACTAACACATGTCTGTATGTGGTCGGATAATGGCTGGAAGCGAATTACAGCAGAACAAGCCGCCAGATTGCATCCGGGTGGAACTGTATCTGCTCATAGTGGTCTGTTTATGTGTGAACTCTGTGGCCAGTATGTTATTCTTACCGACGGTGATATTAGGATACGCTACTTCAAACACAGTGCTTATGAGATAAGCAAAGATTGTCCTGAGCGCACATTCGGAGCTGGATATTCAATCTCTTACGGTTCTCAGGAACACGATTTACCAATCCGTATTACAAGCGTATCCTCATCTTCTTTCAGCTTTGAAGTCGGCTTGATTCGTGCTCCAATAAGTTCTCTCGGCAAGGACTTTTGTATAGAAATCAAACCAAAGGGAGCATTTGATATACCCTATGTGTATACCAAAGAACGACTGAACTACGACAGTATTACATATCTTCCTATCGGTGAAAGGCCGTTTGAAAAATACACTCTCAGTTTCCAAAATGGAAACGACAAATTACGTGAATTCTGGCCGGCAGAGATTAAAGGCATTGATCCGGAAGGCACATTGTTTGAAAAAGTTTCCGGCAAAAAACTCTCATATGATGCCGATGTTGAGATTGGTAAAGAATACTACCTGCTAAAACGTGGCTACATCTATAGGAAGTCATTCAGCAGCGTGCGAATTCAAGAAATCATACAAAAACGAATCGGGTGGGAAACTTGGAGTCTCTATGTGGTTTCTGCATCTGCATTTACTGAAGATGCAGCCCGATTCTATCTCGACTTCCATTGTCGGCTGACAGATCACCCTATTTCATTGCAACCGGTATGGCCGTTATTTGTTGAAGGAAATTATATTGTTAAGCACAATCAAAACAGTATGTATATGCTTATCGAAGGTAATGTAGCCGCAGTTAAAACATTTCCTTCTGTGACAGTTCGTCAGCTAAATTACAATTCATCTCAGTCAAAACTATATGAGGTGTTTTGTTCTGGCAGACAGCAGTTAATATCTGCTGGCCGCACTCAAGCCTTACAATACACATACCTTTGGAAAGAGCCTCTTGACCAGGTGGGCTTGCATCCAGAAGTTTCAGTAACCGATATTGCAGGTGCTGAGGTTGATCCTGGCGAGACCGATACTCTACCGCACGACAAAACATTGCGCTTCAAATCAACATTTGATGGAGAGCTAATTATCTTCAACAATAACCGTGTTGTAGATAAGCGGAAATTATCCGCTGACAAATATATAGAGTTGAACGGACTATCCTACGGTTTAGGCGTTCAAGTTGTCATTGGCCTTGATGTCATCTGGCAAATCGATTTCAAGAAGCAGCAGCCCATCGTTGTAAATGACGAAATTGAAATGCTGAAGCGAATTACTAATGTATCAGGGGCAACAATCCCGGCTCCGCACTCTTTGCGAAATATGTTAGCGGGTATGAATTGCTATCCGCAGGTATGTCAGTGGATACGAAAATGTATTAAAAATGGCACCATTAATGAGCAATCATACCGCAGATTGCAAGAGGCCTATCGCAGCATGAATACGAATAGATAAGGAGATGCATTATGAATTACATTGATCTTCTTACTCAGGAAGAAAAACCAATCCTCTGTAGAATCATCACTGGTAAAGATTTCAAAGAACTCTTTAAAAGGAACGAACAGGAATTCTCGAAAATACGAAAAGGATTCAGAGCCAAATCATTGACAGAGCAGCAAGCGCTTTCGATTGCTATAGTCAATGTTGATAAGCCCCTTATTGCAATGTGGGTCAATACAAGGGTAGATATCTGGCTTAAGGAAATTCAGGAAAATATTAAGGAACTTGAAGAGGAAGGTTCAACGCATGACATTGCCCTGGCATCGACTATGCTTGACTCCGTCTTTGCCAATAATGTTGATTTATACCTCAAACTTGCAGGAAAAACTATGGATGCGGATGCCCGCTCTAAACTTCATGAAAGAATGGAGAGCATCAAATCTGAGCGTGCAAGAAATGCGGAGGTGGCTGACCGTAGTAAGGTTTTAGAAGGAGAAAAACACCATCTACTCGATCAAATTGCTGCTGCTCAGCAGAGTATTAATACTATAAAGGCAGAATACGAACGGAAAATACAAGAGCTTGAACAGGATAAAGACACATTGGAATCCTTGTTAGCTGAGGCGCAAGAGAGAATTACTGAGTTGCAGACTGCTCCTACCGCTGCTAAAAGTGACGATGCCGATTATCTCGCACAGTTTGACGATACTGATACTTCTGTTCTGCCCTCTGTTGGTAGCGATGAAATCGTTTCTTTATGTGGTGTTATCTCAGATTACAATGGGCAGAAATGGCTTATTCGACATGCTGATTTGAGTCATAATGGGCACTATCACATTTTCCGCAAAAGTGAAGATGTTCCGCCGTACTTCACAAATAGAGACAAGATTTTCTATAAGGACGGCCCTTCCAATGACGGTTTTTATGGCATTTGGACTTGGTCCGCAACTCCGAATGAGAAGGACCCTTCCAAGGATTATATATTATCCCGGTACAACATGGACCTTGATGCCATTGAAGTCGTTACCATTTCAGAAGCATCAAATCTTGACAACCTGATCAATCTGCTGAAAAACGGGATCGAATACCAACCTCATAGTCATAGAGTCATGTTCGCCTTTTATGCATCCAAAGGACAGTACATGGGCATTCTGTGCAACACCCAAGAACTCAACACGGTTAATGGAAAAACTGCCTTTGCTGAAGATTGCATTGAAGTACCAGTATATGAATTTACTGGTGGCAACATTTTGCGTTTGGATAATGGGCTCTCTTTCTATAGAAATGCGTTTGCTGGTCTTCCAAGTAAGCTTTATCAATTGAAAAGTCCACTTGATATTGTAAAGAATATCGTTTTCTCTTCAATTTCTTGGGGTACATATAAAACAAGAGGGTTGACTCGTGCCGAGTATAGAACCTTCAAGGATTTTCTCGGTTCAATTCCGGTTGACGACATAACGTGCAAGATTGAGACTGCGTGCCGTTGCTCCAATTCCGCTGCTAAAGAATTGCTGGATGAATTCCTAAATGTGGTCTGGAAATACGTTGATGGAGATAGTTTAGAAGACGAAATAATCCTCTCTGCTATTTCTGCAAGTACTGAACTTCAGGAAAGAATAAAAGCACTCATTCGTACGGATTGGGAAGCAGAGAATAAGAGTTTATTAGCTGAAGCCCAGAAGAAACTCGGTTCACTTGATGCCCAGTTAAAATCTGCTACTGTTAGTTTAATCGAAGCGAAAGAAGCATTTAATAAAACTAAATTGGAAGAAGAACGTCTTGCCGGTGTCATAGCAGAAAAGGAAAAACTGGCTGAGGATGTTGAAGTAGCAGTTGCTGAAAGAATACAAAAGGCACGCGAAAACGCGGCAGATTTCATTGCAAATATGGCTTTTGTTGGTGGACAACCGATTCAAGTTGCAGCCACAGAGACTCCTGCCGCAGTTGAAGTTTCGTCCAAACCTGTTATTGCCCCATATCACACTTTTTCAGCATTCGATGATCTAAATGATCTCGAAGCTCATCACTCTTGGGCAGATGTCATTAATACAGCCGCATTTGAGCTCAAGGAAGCTGGTGTAGCAGAAAAATACAGAAGCAGCCTAGCCGCGTTCCTCTGCGCTGCCTATATCGAAAAACAGCCAATTTTTCTTGTTGGCCCTAATGCAATTGACATTGTTCAAGCATTCAGCGCAGCCGTAACAGGTCATAAATATGGAATGCTCTGCTGTGAGGGCGGTTATTGCAATCAGGTAATCACTGAAATTGGCACCGATGGCGAAAACATCGTGATAATCAACAATCTTCTTGCAAGTGGCTGGATGAACAGACTCCCGGAGATTCTTTCTCAAAAAGATATTTTCTATGTTGCCACCCATCCATATGCAGAAGATATCCAAGTTGAGCCAAAGAGCCTGTACGAATTTATGCTACCGCTGTTTACAGAGTTTTTTGTGGATGAAAAAGCTACCGGAAAATACTATGGAGGTTATTTTGCTGAGGACTTCAAAACCTACTCAACGCCAAAGGGTACACGTAAAGATTTAAGGGTCCTTTCAAAATTAAAGATAGGTTCGTTAGTCAGGAACCGAATCAACAGACTTGTTGCTACGATGCACGGTATTTACTCTGCAACAACAACGGATGAGGACTTCTTATATGCTGTCCTTCCTATTGCTTATGCTTCACTGGAAATTAATGAACTCACAGAGGCGATTGCTGATCCTCAAAAGGGTATCGCAATTTCTGAAGGCCTCAAGCGTGATCTGCAGTATGTTTTAGGAGAATTCTAATGAATAAGTATAATGGGCTGCTTTCGTCAGTGGCGCACAAGTATCATATCTGCAAAGGAGCACGAGAAACAGAGAACGAATGGAAAACTCGTCTGGTGTATAGTATCTGTGGAATGATGGCTTATGCTTCGCTCTGGGACGACTCGGAAGAAGGCACTATTTCCATTGTGCACTTAAAAAGGAAAGTCCGCAGCATGCTTGCAAATTACAAATCAATGTACCCGGAGCTGTCTGGCAGCTTACCATATGTTTCTGAAGAGCTCGAAGATGAGATTGCAGACCAATTCTTAAGCACTGGCGTGGTTTATCACCGCCCCAACCGAATAGTTCCATCAATGAAGCATGAAGAACCGTTTGGTGATATCTTATTTCAAAGAGGTATTGCTCTGGATAGTATTTCCTGTGTATCCGGTATTGGATTTTATTCAAAACAGTATGGAGCAAAAAATACAGATAAGATAAAGGCAATGTTCGGTCTCGACCAAGAGAATTTACAAACATTGTGGTGTATAACGCTGTCTGCTGCTTCTTGGAAATCCGATCTGTCGTTTGAGCAAAATACAGAGTACCTTCGCTTAAAACCGCCCTTCTCTCAAGGGTACTGGGTAAACAAGCCGGATACGACTGGTACTGTTTCGATTCTTCGAATCGGAATGAAAGGTTCACAGTTATACTATCTTTACCGCTATTATGGCACCACGATGGAAGTCAGCCCACTCCCACAGTGGCAGGTAGAGTTCTACAATTACAGATCGCTTGCATGTGCCTGTCTCTCTACCTATGGAACATTGCCGCCAATAGAGTATTTCGAGGATGGAGCATTAGTCCATGTACATATGAATTATTTGCTCCCACCACGTGAACTTGAGTTTTTAAAACTCTATAGCTGGCCTGAGATATGCACATCACTCCCGTGCAATTTTAGGCGAAAGCTCTCAATAGAAGTCTTTACAGCCATTAAGAATGTTCTATCTGATGAGGGATATGAATTTAAAGGAGGGACAATCTGATGCCAAACGGAGCAAATTCTGTTCATAAGCAGTTGCGAACGGAGTTGGAAGACTATATTAAATCACAGTATTTCGGAAAGTCTCCCCTCCTGCTCTCTGCCTTAAGCGATCATATTGATGATGAGGGACTGCTTTACCAGAAACCCTTTATTGAGTCATCTCCGGCATACGTTACTGTCCAAAACGGCATTGAAACAGCATCCATAGAACCTTGGCTGAAAGATTATTTTTTACAGTTGGCAGAAGCGGGTATCGGTGTTTTCCCATCTCCATTTGCTCACCAGATATCTGCGCTTGAAGCAGCAACCAGAGGTGAAAACCTGTTTGTGTCAACGGGTACTGGTTCTGGTAAAACTGAGTGTTTTATGTGGCCGCTTCTTGCGAAGATGGCTGATGAAGCGCGAAACTCCAAAGAATCATGGGCAAAACGAGGTGTTCGCACAATTGTTATGTATCCCATGAACGCTCTGGTTTCAGATCAGGTTAGCCGACTCAGAAGGATGATTGGAGATCCTGATAAGAAGTTTATCAAGACATTCAGAAACACCTGCGGTGACGAAGTTCGCCGTCCCCAATTTGGTATGTATACTGGTCGAACCCCATACCCTGGAGCGCAGCCTTCTACAGAACAGGACAGAAAACTTGAAAAAACTTTGGCCAGAATGTCTTTCCCGCAAAGTGATTCTGAACAAGAATACTTCAATCACCTTCTCAAAGAGGGAAAGATCCCCGCAAAGGCAGATATGCATCAGTTTCTGCAAGGACTTCATGAGAGTAGGCATATTCCAAACGATGAGGACGCAGAGCTAATAACCCGCTTTGAAATGCAGCAATTTTGCCCAGACATTCTCATCACAAACTATTCTATGCTGGAATATATGTTGCTGCGCCCTAGAGAACAGAAAATCTGGGATGATACTCGCAAGTGGCTTGCTTCGAACAACGAGAACAAATTGCTGTTTGTTATTGATGAAGCACACATGTACCGTGGTTCATCAGGCGGTGAAGTTGCGTTGCTGATTCGCAGACTTTTCCATAAACTTGGCATTAGCCGTGACCGCGTGCAATTTATACTTACAACCGCAAGTATGCCCAACAAGAATCAGCAAGACGTTGATTCAGTAATGAAGTTTGCAAATGAGCTTACTGCCTCCGACAAAGCAACCCGGTTTTGCTATCTCACCGGCGAAAGAGAAGTCATTGATGGTCAGTTGAAATATGACATACCCGCTGAGCTTCTCTTAGGCTCAGATCCTAGCCAATTTGAGGACAAGGATGACTTAAAGCTTTCTGCGCTCTTGTCGTTCTGGCGTCAATTGGAAGGCTTTGACCAGAATATCAACTCCTTGGAAGCGATCTGCAACTGGATGTACGACAATCTTGTCTATTATCGCCCGTTCCATGAACTCATCAAGTATTGTCGTGGGAATGCAGTATCCCTAGGAGAGTTGTCTTACGGTATCTTCCCGGATCTCAGTCAGGAAAATGCTTTAAAAGCGGTCAGTGTCCTTCTGGCAATTGCACCACTTGCAAAAAACGCCAAGGGTTCTGTCCTTTTCCCTGCACGCATGCATATGCTTTTCAAAGGCATTTCTGGAGTTTATGCCTGTGCCAATGCGAATTGCAGCCGTTCTCATTCGGAAGGAGGTCTCACTTTAGGTGAGGTCTATTTGTCTGATGGTAATTTGATTTGCCCCCATTGTGGCAGTGTGGTCTATGAGCTTTATAATGACAGACGCTGTGGTGCGCTATTCTTCAAGGGCTATGTCCTTGAAGATGACTCGGAACTTCATGGAAATGTATACCTGTGGCGCTACCCCGGTCAGTTAATGGATCACAGGATGAAAGAAGTACATCTGTTTATTCCAACTGACGATTTTGAGCTACCTACAAAACAGGGTAAAAACGCCATCAAACCCTGTTATCTTGATGTGAAGAGCGGGTTTATCAACTTTACGGATGACTCTTCCGCTGGTAAGTCATGGATTAGAAAGCTATACTACTGCAACTACTCTGCAAAAGGCAGGCCGCAGATCATTACCTTCCCGACCTGCCCGCATTGCAGGCATCAACTTTCTACATCGCAGCTTACCTCATTCAGCACTCGAGGTAATCAGTCTTTCTTCAACTTGATTAAGTCGCAGTTCCAACTGCAACCTGCTGTACCAGGAAAGGACAGTGATCCTGTTCGTTTTCCTAACGAGGGACGCAAGGTTTTGCTTTTCTCTGATAGCCGTCAACGTGCAGCAAAACTGGCTAGAGATATGTCTGATGCTTCGGACATTTCTGCTGCAAGGCAGTTATTTGCAATAGCGATAAAAACAATGGAAGAGCAAACAGTCGAGCAATCCATGAATACGCTGTACGATTATTTCTGCCTTGCAGCTGGTCAGCGTCATGTGCAGATGTTCCATGCCGATGAACGCACAAAATTCGCTGAAGATTGTGCTTCCGCGCTGAATAATTACAATCGATGCGTAAAACGGGGAAGGGACTACGCTCCGCGATTTACGATTGCGAACGCGCCTGTACAGATGCAAGAATACCTTCTTCGACTGTTCGCTGGAGGTTATAACACTTTGTACGACTCCGCTACGAGCTGGATTGAACCTACCGATCAGGCACTTTTTGATGCTGTCGATGCTCTCGAGGAAAACCATGTGACGGTCACCGATGAGGAGTTTATCAATCTCTTCAATGCTTGGATTCTATCGATCTGTGATATGTCTACTGCTCTTGGCCATACCATCAATGATACGGTTCGGTTAAAGGTTCGCCCAAAGCGAGGTGGTTATGGACTTGATAAAGATTGGGAGTTTTCGAAAGTCATCCGAGAGATCATGGGTTGGAGTGACGGAAATGAAACTGAGATGGCTTGGAAACGAGTATTGAAAGAAGCATTCCTTGACTCAGCGCAACCTGATAACGGCAAACTATATATTGATCTTTCCAGAGTAAAGACACGTTATGATGCTACGCATGTATGGTACAAGTGTGAGCAGTGCTCTGAGTTGACACCTTTTTTCCTAAAAGGCAGATGCCCAAGCTGCGGTTCTACTCATATCCACAAGATGGAATCCGACGAATACGAAGCACTTAGTTTCTGGAGAAGGCCGGTTGCTGACGCGGTTCAGGGGGAGCCAATCCATGTGATCGACACAGAGGAGCATACTGCTCAGCTCTCACATAAAGACCAGCGTGACGACCTTTGGAGTAAGACCGAACAATATGAGTTACGCTTCCAGGACTTGATTCAAGATGGTGAAACGCCTGTCGATATTCTCAGCAGCACAACCACCATGGAAGTTGGTATTGATATTGGCTCCCTAGTTGCAGTTGGTCTGCGAAACATTCCTCCAATGCGTGAAAACTATCAACAGAGAGCTGGCCGTGCGGGCCGTCGTGGATCTAGTTTATCTACAATCGTTACCTTCTGTGAAGATGGTCCTCATGATACATTGTACTTCAATGACCCGATTCCCATGTTCCGTGGCGATCCCCGCAGGCCTTGGATCGATGTGCGAAGCGAGAAACTCCTCCAGCGCCATCTGGCTATGGTTGTCTTACAGGAATTTCTCGCAGAAAAACATATGAGCCTTGATACAGTTCCCGCAGCCGTTTTTCTCGAAGATTTCCTTGACAGTTTCAAGAACTATCTTGCTTCCTACAGTGTTGATAAGGACAAGCTCCTTTTGCCTATTGGAGTGGTATTTCATTATTCAGAGTTTGCGGATGAACTCAAAGAGGCCCTTGATACAATTAAAGAAAAATGCCATGCTCACCCTGAGCTTTTTGGTGTAGATGAAGGCGCTAAAGAAGGCGATGCAAAAGTTCTCTTGGATGCTCTTTATGAAGAAGGTATCATCCCAACATATTCGTTCCCGAAAAACGTTGTCAGTACTTACATACCAGATATGCACGGGAAAATCCTTTACGAGGTTGAGCGTGGGCTTGATGTAGCTATTGGCGAATATGCTCCTGGCAGAGCAATTGTAGTTGATAAGCAAACCTATCAGATTGGCGGATTCTACTATCCTGGAAGTGAACGCCATCACGGTCAAGCACTGACCCCTGCACGTGCTTACACAGAAGACCCAAATTATGTGAAGCAGATTATCTCTTGTCCTGAGTGCGGCTGGTTTGGTTTGATGGAAGAAAACACAAAACGTTGCCCATTCTGTGGGAACGGTGATCTCAGAATTACTCGTGAAATGATGCGTCCCTGGGGCTTTGCACCAAGAAATGCGGAAGCAATACCGGATGTTCAGCTATCAGAAGAATATACCGCCGTACAGCAGCCTCTGTATTCAACTCTACCAGATGCAGAAGAAATGAAACTTGCCCCAGGTTGCAAGAACATACGAATCGCTTCACGAACAAATCAGCGAATCATCATGCTGAATAAAGGATCAGATGACAAGGGCTTTATGGTCTGCAAAGACTGTGGTGCTGCTATGCCAGGCGACGATATTTCTGTTCTGAATGACGTTAACAGGCCATACAAGTCAAAGTATGCTCGAAGCAGATGCCGTCACAGTAATTCCTTTAATGTGAATCTCGGCTATGACTTCATAACCGATATGTTGGTCCTTGAATTCACAATTGACGACAAGATTATTGATGCACGCCGTAATGATAATCCATGGCTTAGCCGTGCAGCTCAATCCTTAGCTGAAGCACTGCGACTGGTAGCAAGCAAAAAACTCGATGTTGAATTCACCGAACTTGTCACTGGCTATCGTCTCAGGACTGGAACTGAAGCCTCCTATGTCGATATCTACCTTTACGATAGTCTATCGAGCGGCGCTGGTTATGCTGTCAGTGTAGCTGATGCAATTTCCGAACTACTATCCGATATGAAAGAGCTGTTGAGTTCCTGTGATTGTGGATCTGCGTGTACCAAATGCCTAAAGCATTACAGAAACCAATATGTACATGGCATGCTTGACCGCTTTGTTGCACTTCAGCTCCTTGAATGGGGTGTTGATGGCATAAAAGCATCTCCTATCAAACCAGAGACACAGATTAACATGATCATGCCTTTAGCAAATATCCTTAAGCAATCAGGCTACGAAATCACTGCTGATAGTGAAATTACCGCAACTGGACGAAGAATCAAAAAGAAGATTGTTATCTACCCGGCAATGTGGGTTGAACCACATGCTACAAACACCATTTTCGTGAGCGATGCTTATATCAAGTACGCCAAGCCATATGCCGTCCAAAAGATTCTCGACAACATTTGAAACAGACTGTCATTCTGAAACTCCTGGTTGCGAGCTCAAATAATGCAGAGCCCACCGATCTTGTTGACCAGTGGGCTCTGCCATATTAATTTTCAATCCATCAACTGATGCTCTGGTGTGCCTTTCACATACCGCTCCAAGTCACCGCCAAGAACCAGTTGCGCATATTCCAGAGGTTTATTATAGATCAGCCAGTCCAGATCCGACCGCTGATACATGTTGTCAGCAATCTCATTTTCCGCGTCAATCGTGTTAATCGCAATCATGCTGTCATCGGCAAATTTCACTTCAACACAGGCAGTATCCATATTGAACTCACAGGAAAGCAAGCGCTCCATATTCGTCACCTCAAATCATCCCGAAGTGCTTCAATGCTTCCACAATCGCTTTTTCCTTCTCCGGTGGGCACTGTGGCTGCTTGGTATCCTCGGATTTCGGTTTATTGTAGTTCTCACGCTCAATAATGCCGTGTTTCTGCTTCACCTGTGCGATATAGAGGTGGCTGACCTTCAGTCCGGTATGTTCCAGAACATACGCCTTGATTTCCTCGTAGGTTGCCTTGCTCTCCGCCGAAGTCAAATCCAACTCGTCCATCTTCACTTCGATCTCGATATGTTCCTTGCTTTGAAGTTTGGACAATAAGCATACCGTCTCCACGTTCGCCGTGCCCGGGAACATGTCCACCGCGGCGGCGCGGACGGCCTCGTAGCCCTCCTGTCCGAACAGCTTCACGTCCCGCGCCAGCGTGGCCGGGTCGCAGGAGACGTACACGATGCGCCGCGGCGCCATCTGCGCCGCCGCCCGCACCACCTCCGGGGCCAGCCCCTTCCGGGGCGGGTCGACGCAGATCACGTCGGGCCGCAGCCCTCTGGCAGCCAAGTCCGCCGCCACCGCCGACGCATCGCCGCAGAAAAATTCCACATTCTCCACGTTGTTGCGCTTTGCGTTGGCTTTTGCGTCCTCAATGGCCTCCGGCACGATCTCCGCGCCGATGACCCGTCCCGCGTGCCGCGCCATCACCTGCGTGATGGTGCCCGCGCCGCAGTACAGATCCAGCACCGTCTCCGTCCCCGTCAGCCCCGCGAACTCCACGGCTCTGGCGTACAGTCTCTCCGCCATCTCCCGGTTCACCTGATAGAACGACGGTACGCTGAGCCGGAACGTCAGGCCGCACAGGGTATCCGTCAGCACGTCCGCGCCCCACAGCGTCCTGTACTCCGTCCCCAGCACCGCGCCGGTTGGCTGGGTGTTCACCCCCAGCACCACGCCCACAGTCTCCGGCGCCGCCTGCCGCAGCAGGCGCACCAGCTCCTCCTCCCTGGGCAGCTTTTTCCCGTTCGCCACCACGCAGATGAGCGACTGCCCCACGCCGTTGGTACGGATGTACAGGTGCCGTACCAGCCCCCGCCGGGTCTTCTCGTCGTAGCAGCTGACGCCGCAGGACGCGATGTACGTCCGCAGCGCCTGTGCCGCTGCGTCGGCCTGGGGCCTCTGGATCAAGCACTGCGTCACCGGCACGACCTGATGGCTCCGGGCCTTGTAAAAGCCCACGCTGCCGTCCGCCGCCACCGGGTACTGGCTCTTGTTGCGGTAGTGCAGCGGCGCGCCGCCGTCGATGCCCTCCACCGTCACGGCGCTGCCGCCGATGCGGCGCAGGGCGTCCTGCACCCGCTGCCGCTTGGCCGCCAGCTCCTCGGTGCGATCCATGTGGCGGAAGTCGCAGCCGCCGCACCGCCCGTAGTACGGGCAGTCCGGCTCCACCCGGTGGGGCGACGGCTCGTATACCCGCACCGCCTTGCCGAAGGCGGCGTTTTTCAGCACCTTCAGGATGAGGACGTCACAGTCCTCGCCCCGCAGCGCCCGGTGTACGAACACCGCCTGCCCGTCGATGCGGGCCACGCCCAGTCCCTCGGAGGTGTACCCCTCGATGCGGGCGCGATATACCCTGTTCTTCTCCGGCACGGCTCAGAACTCGAACTTGCTGATGACCTTGCTGATAGCCTCGGCAAAGGCGGCCAGCGTCTTGTTGTCCCGGCCCTTGCTGCGGCGGATAAGCCCGATGAGCATGTCGCCCAGCTGCACCAGCTTCTGGTACGCGCCGGTGGCCTTGGGCGCGCCCTCGTAGGCGCGGGTCTTGCGCTCCGGCAGATAGCCCACCGCCAGCTTCCTGTCGGCGATCAGGTCATATTCCTCGGTGTACTGGGGCGCGTGGGCCGCGAAGCCCATCCCCTTCACCGTCTCGGCGAACACCGGCGCCACCTCCCGGTCGCCGTGTACGATAAACACATGGGTGGTCTTTTCCGGGTCGAAGTGCTTCACCCAGTCCACCAGATGGTCGTGATCGGCGTGGGAGGAAAGCCCCTGGAAATTCACGATCTTGGCCCGCACGGCGATCTCCTCGCCGAACAGCTTCACACTGGGCGTACCGTCCAGCAGGTTCCGCCCCAGCGTGCCGGGGGACTGGAAGCCCACGAACACCACGGCGCTGTCGCCCCGCCACAGGTTGTACTTCAGGTGGTGGCGGATGCGGCCCGCGTCGCACATGCCGCTGGCGGAGATGATGACCTTGGGGGTCTTGTCGATATTCAGCAGCTTGGACTCGTCCACCGTTTCCGTCAGGTGCAGCCCCGGGAAGCTGAACATATGGGTGCCGTCCTGTACCAGCGCCAGCGCGTCCTCGTCCAGATAGCCCCGCAGGTCGCCGCAGAAGATGGTGGTGGCCTTCTTGGCCAGCGGACTGTCCACATACACCGGGAAATCCTTGACGGATGTGACAAGGCCCCTGTCCTTGATCTCCCGGATGAAGTACAGCAGCTCCTGCGTACGGCCCACGGCAAAGGCGGGGATCACCACGTTGCCGCCCTTGGCCAGTGTTTCGTCGATGATCTGCGCCAGCTGGTCGGTGTAGCTCCACACCTCCGTGTGGTTGCGGTCGCCGTAGGTGGATTCCATCAGCACATAGTCGGCGCTGTCGAAGAACTGGGGGTTGCGGATGATAGGCTGATCCACGTTGCCGATATCGCCGGAGAATATGACCGTCCGCGTCTCGCCGCCCTCGCGGCAGGTCAGCTTGATGCTGGCGGAGCCCAGCAGGTGGCCCGCGTCGATAAACTCCGCCGTCACATCGTCAGTGACCTGCACCTGCTGGCCGTACTCGCAGGTCTGGATATACTCCCGCACCTGCATGGCGTCGGCCACGGTGTAGATGGGCTGCACCTCCGGCCGGCCGGCTCGCTTGTTCTTGCGGTTCTGGTACTCCGCGTCCTGCTCCTGGATGTGGGCGGAGTCCTGCAGCATGATGTCCAGCAGCTCCGCTGTCAGCCGTGTGGTGATGATGCGGCCCTGAAATCCGTTTTTGATGAGCATGGGGATGCGTCCGGAGTGGTCGATGTGGGCATGTGTCACCAGCACCACGTCAATACTGCCCGGATGGAACGGCAGCGCCGCGTTGTCGATCTCATCCCGTCCCTGCTGCAGGCCGCAGTCCACCAGGATTTTCTTTCCGTTGACCTCCAGACAATGGCAGCTGCCGGTAACACACTGGTCAGCGCCGTAAAAGCTCAGCTTCATGGCGGAAACTCCTTTTCAAAGTTAATATGCGAAGTTATATGGGAGAGTATACCACATTTTTCCGGTCTGTACAACCGCAAACCGCGCCCTTTGTCCACCGCATCGCGCAATTGTTCACAGAAATTCTTTTGCATTAGACAATTTCCTGTGCTATACTGTATCATTGTGATAATGTGCAAATATTCTTTTACAAGAAAGGATACGAATATATGGGACTGTTTACCAAGGTTTTCGGAACATACAGCCAGCGTGAGCTGAAAAGCATCTATCCCATCGTGGATAAGATCACCGCGCTGGAGGACGCCTACAAGGCGCTGACCGACGCCCAGCTGCAGGCCAAGACCCCGGAGTTCAAGTCGCGTCTGCAAAACGGCGAGACGCTGGACGACATCCTGCCGGAGGCGTTTGCCGCCGTGCGGGAGGCCGCCGACCGCGTGCTGGGCATGCGCCCCTACCCCGTCCAGCTGGTGGGCGGCATCGTGCTGCATCAGGGCCGCATCGCCGAGATGAAGACCGGTGAAGGCAAGACGCTGGTGGCCACGCTGCCCGCCTACCTGAACGCGCTGACCGGCGAGGGCGTCCACATCGTCACCGTCAACGACTATCTGGCCAAGCGCGACTCCGAGTGGATGGGCAAGGTGCACCGCTTCATGGGCCTCACCGTGGGCCTCATCATCCACGACATGACCAAGGAGGAGCGGCAGAAGGCCTATCAGGCGGACATCACCTACGGTACCAACAACGAGATGGGCTTCGACTACCTTCGGGACAACATGGCCATCTACGCCAACGAGCAGGTGCAGCGGGGCCACGCCTTCGCCATCGTGGACGAGGTGGACTCCATCCTCATCGACGAGGCCCGCACCCCGCTGATCATCTCCGGTATGGGCGAAAAGTCCACCCAGATGTACGACATGGCCGAGATGTTCGCCGCCCGCCTGAAGAAGTATGTGGTGGCGGAGACGGATGACAAGGAGGAGGAGGACGTCAACATCGACGCGGACTATATCGTGGACGAGAAGGCCCGCACCTGCTCCCTGACGGCTCGGGGCATTAAAAAGGCGGAGGAGTTCTTCCATCTGGACAACCTCAGCGACCCGGAGAACAGCACCACTGCCCACCACATCAATCAGGCCATCAAGGCCCACGGCATCATGAAGCGCGACGTGGACTATGTGGTGAAGGACGGCGAAGTCGTCATCGTGGACGAGTTCACCGGCCGTCTGATGTTCGGCCGCCGGTACTCCGAGGGTCTGCATCAGGCCATTGAGGCCAAGGAGCACCTGTCCGTCCAGCGCGAGAGCAAGACGCTGGCCACCATCACGTTCCAGAACTACTTCCGCCTGTACCGCAAGCTGTCCGGTATGACCGGTACGGCCCTGACGGAGGAGGAGGAATTCGCCACCATCTACGCGCTGGACATCATCGAGATCCCCACCAACCGCCCCATCGCCCGTATCGACAACGAGGACTCCGTCTACAAGACCGAGAACGGCAAGTATCACGCTGTCATCCGGCAGGTAAAGGAGTGCCACGCCAAGGGCCAGCCCGTGCTGGTGGGCACCGTCTCTATTGAGAAGAACGAGCTGCTGGGCAAGATGCTGACCCGCGAGGGCATCAAGCACAACCTGCTGAACGCCAAGAACCACGAGCGCGAGGCCGAGATCGTGGCGCAGGCCGGTCAGCTCGGCGCCGTCACCGTGGCCACCAACATGGCCGGCCGCGGTACGGATATCATGCTGGGCGGCAACGCCGAGTACATGGCCAAAAACGACCTGCGCAAGGCCGGACTCACCGACGAGCTCATCGCCGAGGCCACCGGCTACGCCGACACGGACAATGAGGAGATCCTCCATGCCCGCAAGCTGTTCGCCGAGAAGCTGGCCCAGCACAAGGCCGAGATCGCCGGCGAAGCCGAGCGGGTGCGCGCCGCCGGCGGCCTGTTCATCATCGGCACCGAGCGTCACGACTCCCGCCGTATCGACAACCAGCTGCGCGGCCGTGCCGGCCGTCAGGGCGACCCCGGCGAGACGCGGTTCTACATCTCGCTGGAGGACGACCTCATGCGCCTGTTCGGCGGCGACCGCGTCACCTCCCTCATGGAGCGCATGAACATCGACGAGGACACCCCCATCGAGAACAAGCTGCTCTCCCGCACCATCGAGCAGGCCCAGACCACCGTGGAGAGCCGCAACTTCCAGGCCCGTAAGTCCGTGCTGGAGTATGACGATGTCATGAACAAGCAGCGCGAGATCATCTACGGCCAGCGCAAGCAGGTGCTGGACGGCATGGATGTCAAGGGCATCATCATGAACATGATGAACGGCGCCATCTCCAATCTGGTGAACGCCGCCTTTGTGGGCGCGGAGCATCTGGACATGGCCGCCTGCCGCGACCTGCTGCGTAGCGTGGAGGGCGTCTACTTCCCCAAGTACACCGTGAAGCTCGACGAGCAGCAGCTCAGGACCATGACCCAGCAGGACTTCACCGACCTGTTCACGGAAGCCGCCGCCGACTACTACGCCAAGAAGGAAGCGGAGATCACGCCCCCCGTCATGCGCGAGCTGGAGCGTGTCATCCTCCTGCGCGTGGTGGATGAGTACTGGATGGAGCACATCGACGCCATGCAGGATCTGCGGCAGGGCATCCGTCTCCGGGCCTATGCCCAGACCAACCCGGTGGATGCCTACAAGAAGGAGTCTCTGGAGATGTTCGAGGAGATGGTGGAGGCCATGAAGGAGGAGACGGTGCGCCGTCTGTACTCCGTGCGCCTGCGCCAGAACGAGGAGGTCAAGCGGGAGCGCGTGGCCTCCGGCATCACCGAAAACGTGGGCGGCGACGGCACCGTGAAGAAGCGCCCCACCCGCGTGGTAAAGGTGGGCCGCAACGACCTGTGCCCCTGCGGCAGCGGCCTGAAGTGGAAGAAGTGTACCTGCAAGGAGTACCACTCTTAAACTTCGGTTCGTACCTCTCCCCCGCGCGCTGCCTCCGGTCGCATGACGCCAGCCAAATCAAAGATTTGGGGCGTCAAAGTGCCTGCGGCAGCGGGTTAAAATGGAAGAAGTGTACCTGCAAGGAGTACCACTCTTAATGTAATTCAAACGATACCCGCTTCGCTGGGCTATCGTTTGAGAAAGCTGCGGCCTGCTGCAGCGCACGACGTGTGCGGCAAGCGCACACGCGCACGTTTGCAGGCCGAGAAGAATTTTCGGCGACGTACACGCCGCCGCCG
>ERZ1106976.2141-NODE-2141-length-18197-cov-5.011961_pt1 | contig 18197 bp, 14 predicted proteins | sample MGYA00403687_ERZ1106976 | MGnify/ENA primary metagenome ERZ1106976 (study PRJEB35170, sample SAMEA104062446) | human gut metagenome | biome: human gut; feature: human-associated habitat; material: faeces | place: Denmark | collected 2013-02-22 ... | reverse complement strand
CTGACGATACAAAAATTTATTATTTTTTATTGTCCTCTTGACGGGGAGCATACCAGTCATATCATGATAGCGTGCGGGTTCCTTTGGTTTCACATGCATTATTCTGATGCCGAATGGGATATCAGAAATTTGTTGAATAATTTGACAATCTGACTCCGCTTACGTAAGGTCAGTGGAATACAGTCATCGTTGGTTAATTGAATCTCGGTATCCAGAATGTCCTGAATATAGTTCATGTTTACAAGATAGCTGCGATAACAACGGATAAAAGAATTGTCATTCAGCGTGCTCTCGATATGATTTAACGCCATGTTGGTTTCGTAAGTTTTTCTGGAAGTATGTATCATGCATTTTCTTCCAATGCTTTCAATATAAAAAATCTCAGAAACCGGGATGTGATATAAAAGCCGGTTGGAATATACATTGAGTGTATGGGTTGAAGGGAATATCGGAAACAAAAGTCTGGTAAAGACTTTCTCAAAATCTTCTTCTCTGATTGGCTTCAGAATGTATCCTTCAACTCCAAGATTATAGCTTGCCAGGCAATGTTCAGTGCTTTTGGTCGTGAAGATAATTATTGGAGGGTTTGGACCATCTTTCAATTGTCTGGCAGCCTCTATACCATCTGTCCCCGGCATTAAAATTCCCAAAAAAATGAGGGAATATTCTTTCGGGGATGCTAACAACTCGTCTGTTGAAGTAAAGGTATCTACTTCTAATAATGCATGATTGAGCATATGTTTCTTAATATTGGCGTCCAAGAACTCACTAATACGTGTTATGTCGGTATCATATCTATCGCAAATTGCAATATTCATATATAGCCCCCTTCCCGAACAGATAAAACGTATTTTTATATAAATATAAATGGAATATGCTCTATGTAATTATAATATAACATAGATTAAGAGTGAAAAGATAGAAAAATGATACAAATGGACAGTAAATGGAATATATTAACAGAAAAATATAAGAATTTGGAGCAATCAAACAGAAAAATATAAAATTAATGCGAAGATTTGTCGAAAAACGTAGAAAAATTAAAGCAATATTTTGATGTTGCAGGAAGAAAACCGCGATGGTATGATAAAAAAGAAATTGAGTACTATTTAATGTATACATAAAAAACAATGCGAAGGATGTGCTGAGAATTGTACCATAATTTGCGAAAAAACGGGACGGACGAAGTGCGGATAGAGAGAAGCAGGATGAGGAATATGAAAGTTGTAGATACAAGAGAATATGTTGGTATGCTTAAGGAATTGACGGAAGAGGGAAAGGAAGTCAGCATGATGGTCTTTGGAAGCAGTATGGCACCGTTTCTGATCCATGCAAGAGATATGATATATTTCAAAAGGCCGGACAGAGAGCTTCAAAAAGGTGATATTGTATTTTTTCGGAGAAAGAGCGGGCAGTTCGTCATGCACCGGATATGGAAGATCAGGCCGGAGGGGTATTATATCGTGGGCGATGCACAGACACAGATAGAAGGACCGGTAAAGAGAGAGCAGATATTTGCCCTGATCACCAAAGTCAGAAGAAAAGAAAAGTGGCTGGAGCCGGGAGATTTCTGGTGGGAATTCTTCGAGCATGTATGGCTGCATATGATTCCGCTCCGCCGGGGGATTATGTGGTGTTATGCGAAGGTGATTAAATGATAAAATATTTTGTATTGTTTTAGGTGCTTTCCTTGCATTTTAAAAAACAGATAGATATAATGGATTAGTATAAAAGGGAAGGAGTGGTATCATGATTTTAGTAGATAAAAGCATAAAGGAACGCTCCGGAGAAATTTTTTGCGAGGGATATGCGGAAAAATATGTAAATGCAATTTCCTATGACCTTCACATTAAAGGTGTAATTTGCGATGATGCCTTAAAGGATAGTTATACATTACATCCGGGAGAATTTATATTTGTTCAGACAAGGGAAATGATACATATGCCGAAAGATCTTATAGGAAGGATTGGAGAAAAGAATTCCCGTATAAGACAGGGGTTGTCTGTGGCAGGTCCGCATTATTATCCAGGGCATAAAACATATATTTATTTGAGGATTCAGAATATAACATGTGCCAATATAACTATAAGGGAAAATGACAGTATTGCGCAGATAATTTTTGAACAATTAGAGTCAGTTCCGGAAAAAGCATATGATGAACAGGAAGATGCATCATTTAATGATGAATATCAGTATCGCGGACTGGCAAATTACCGGGATGAATATGAGGCTCGAACCGAAGAATTAAAGAAGGCAAATGAATCTCTGGAAGAAAAAGAAAATCATATATATGCTAATATTCTTACATTTATGGGAATCTTTGTTTCGATATTTTCTTTAATTATGGTTAATTTTTCAAATATTACGAAAGGAACGTTGACCAAGGGATTTATAGTACCGATGAATCTTTCGCTCGGAGTGGTTATTGCACTTTTTATGGGATTGATTTTGATATTTCTTAATAAGGCAAAGAGCAAAGGATTCCTGATAGCATATATTGTAATCTTAATAATATTAATTATAATGCTTTTAGTTGCACTATAAAGATAAGGCAGAGTTTTTTGTGACAGTATTTCATGAAAAACTCTGTTTTTTTAACAAAAGTAAAAAATGACCCGGTTGCATACAGACTGTGGCAATGCTATGATGGAACAATAAAATCAGGGAGAAAAGTGATATGAAGATTGTAAAAGAATTTATATTAAGGGAAATCGCGGGTGAATGTGTGCTGGTGCCGACAGGGGCAACTTCACAGGAATTTAACGGGATGATCACGATCAGTGATACTGCAAGATTTATCTGGGAGAATATCGAAAAGGTGGATAGCCTGGAAGAGATGATCCGGATGGTGCTGGATACATATGAGATTGATGAAGAGACTGCAAGAAGGGATACGATCGCTTTTGTCGGTGCGCTTGTGGAGAATGGCTTTATTGAGTGTACGAGGGAAGATGGAACATGGTAGAACAGAACGAGTCAATCACCCGCCTGTACAGGATCGGGCATACGGAGATTGAGATTACGGCTCCGTTATCTATGAAAAGTCCGCGGAATCTGGAAAAATTCCGGACCGGGCAGGCAAAGAGGCCGGATGATGAGGTCATCCACTATCAGGTAGAGATGACAGAGAACCTTGATGAGATCAAAGAAGATCTTCTGGGGAAAAAGACGGGAAGAGTGATCTACCGTGATAATCTTACGGTATTTCAGACGTCGGGCGGGGAATGCCGCTTTATTAATTTTCTTGGAATGGACTGGCATTATGCGGTGAGCAGCCAGGAGGGCGTGAATCAATATCATGTCTGGTTTGTTTCCGAAGTGGCAGAGATGCTTGACCAGGATACGGTATACCTGGCGGCCTTCTCGCTGGAAAAGCAGGCTATTAAAGATCATTCGATGATACTGCATTCGGCATATATGTGTTATGAAGATACGGCAGTGCTCTTTTCTGCGCCGTCTGAGACGGGAAAATCCACGCAGGCAGGATTGTGGGAAAAGTACCGTGGAACATGGACGGTGAATGGCGACCGTTCGCTTCTTATCCGTGAAGAAGATGGATGGTACGCGAATGGATGGCCGGTCTGCGGAAGCTCAGAGATCTGTAACAATAAGTCCTATCCGGTCAGAGCAATCGTTATGCTGTCACAGGCGAAGGAGAACCGTATCAGCCGTCTGAAAGGGCTTGAGGCTCTGCGGAAAGTAATGGAACAGATTACGATCAATGCATGGAACAGCGAGTTTCAGATACAGGCAATGGATGAGCTTGAGATTTTACTGAAGGAGGTTCCGGTATATCATCTGGAGTGCGACATATCCGAAGATGCGGTGAGATGTCTGGAAGATGTACTTGCCGGTGGACGAGGAGAGGAATAAATGCAGGAAAATAATGATAAAAATCAAGGAAAGAACGGCCTGTCTTTCGAGTCTCTGGATATTCTGATCGCAAAGTGGAAAGATGGGACATTTTCGGAGATCATTGATGACTGGAAATGGATATTCAGCTACAGTGTCCGGTATAAGTGGGCAATCGTGTTCTATACGATCCTTGGTATCTTCAGTACTTCTATGGGACTTGTCAGCAGTGTGGCGGGGAAATATCTGATCGATATCATTACCGGGTATAAGACGAATAAACTGATGATCCTGATCATTGTTATGGTAGGAAGTTCATTGTTCAGCCTTCTGTTCAGCAGCATTATCAGCCGTATCTCGACCAAATTAAGTATTTATATCAATAATGATATCCAGGCGGATATATTCGATAAGATTGTGGATGCCGACTGGCTGGAGATCAATAAGTATTCCAACGGGGATGTGTTGAACCGCTTCAACGGAGATATCGGAACGGTCAGCAGCAATGCGATCAGCTGGCTCCCGACGATCGTGATCGCAATCTATAATTTCATAGCGACATTTCTGGTTATTCTTCATTATAATGCGGTGATGGCAATTCTGGCACTGGCAAGCGCACCGTTCATGCTTCTGATGTCGAGGTTCATGATCAAGAAGCAGCGAGAATATAGTCAGAAGACCAGGGAAATGAGCAGTAAGCTGATGACGTTCGAGGTGGAAGCATTCTACAATTTTGATACGATCAAATCATTTGGCATTGCACCGCACTACAGCCGGTTAATGCGCTGGTGGCAGGGCAAATTCAAAGATGTCAGTCTGGAGTACAATATGTTCTCCATCAAGACCAATATCTTGTTGTCGGTTATGGGCACGGGAGTGGAATTCATAGCGTTCGGATATTGTCTGTTCTTGCTGTGGACACATACGATCACATATGGAACGATGACATTATTCCTGCAACAGAGAAGCAATCTGTCAGGCGCATTCAATAACGTGGTGTCGATCATTCCGTCATTTCTGAACAGTTCGGTGTCGGCACACAGAATCCGAGAGCTGGTAGAACTTCCGAAAGAGGTGCATATCAGTGAGAGTGAGGAGCTGGATCCGTTCGCAGAGGATGGATTCGAGGTGCTGATGAAGGATGTGAATTTCGCATACGTAGAAGGGACAAGAGTTATTACGGATTCGTATTTTAAAGCGTGTCCGGGTGAGATCGTGGCACTTGTGGGACCTTCGGGAGAAGGAAAGACGACGATGATCCGTCTGATCCTTGGACTGATCCGTCCGCAGGAAGGAGAGGCTGTGATCGTTGCATCCAACGGAAGAGAGATCGTCCTGAATGCAGAGACGAGACATTTCTTCGCCTACGTACCTCAGGGAAATACGATCCTTTCCGGTACAATTGCGGAGAATATGCGGATGGTCAAAGAGGATGCCACGGATGAAGAGATCATCGAGGCTTTAAAAATCGCATGCGCATGGGATTTTGTGGAAAAACTGCCGGATACGATCAACAGCGCGCTCGGAGAGCGTGGACGCGGCCTTTCGGAAGGACAGGCACAGCGGATCTCTATCGCACGTGCAGTTCTTCGTAATGCACCGATCCTTCTGTTAGATGAGGCGACGTCGGCGTTGGATGTAACGACAGAGCGAAAGGTACTTCGTAACATTATCGAGCAGAAACCGAACAAGACCTGTATAGTGACGACACACAGACCAAGTGTATTGAATATGTGCCAGAGGGTGTACCGTGTTATGGAGGCGAAGGTTACGGAACTGGATGAGGAAGAATCGAGCCGGATGGCGATGGATTTCTGATCTATGTCCGAAAGTATTGGAAGAATATGCAAAAACATGTAATAAAACGACGTGAAATGGCAGACGAAAAGTATTGAAAACACTGTGAAATGCAGTTATAATTATAGAATAATATGGTTAGTTGATAATTTGTAAAGTATACATATAGTGCGTGAGTATGAAAAAGAAATATGTAACACCTACGATGGTTGGAGAAAGATTTAGTGCTGATGAGTATGTGGCAGCCTGTATCACTGGCACAATCCAGTGTGCTTATCCTGGAAATGGACATACTAATGGTGATCCAAATCATTTTGATGATTATAATGGTCAAAAAAGTGGATGGTACAAGGATGCATCCTGATTGTGGCACGGCATTTGCGGAAACAATGCAACCATTAGTTTTAACGGTGATGAAGGAACAGGTTATGAAAGAATTAATGGTGTGATACAAAAAGATCGTCCTATTTATAATATTAGTGGATATGAACAAAAAACCGACACATATTTAAATGTAACGTGGAATAGTACGGATGGCAACAATGTATATACGCACAAAGGACGTCTCATTATTACAAATATTGATGAGAATCATCCAAACCACTCATAAGATAATCAAAAATTTACGCGGTCAGCTAATTATAGTTGACCGCTTTTTCATACCAAAGTATAGATAAAATTATTTTCAAAAAGGATTAAATCAACAGGAGATAATATGAAACTGACATATGAACGAATCTTAATAGCGAAGGCCGGAGAGACTCATACCCCCATAAGTGGCAGCTTCGAACTTCTGCCGCTATGCAATATGAATTGTGATATGTGTTACGTAAGGCTTGACCAGAAAGAGATGGAACGACAGGGACGTCTCAGAACAGCAGATGAATGGCTTGTCCTGGCAGAGCAGATGCAGAAGGCAGGTACACTGTTCTTACTGCTGACCGGAGGAGAGCCCCTTTTATATCCCGAATTCAAGAAGGTATATCTCGGACTGCGCAAGATGGGTATGATCGTAACGATAAATACGAACGGAACATTGATTGATGAAGCCTGGGCAGATTTCTTTAAAGCGTATCCTCCAAGAAGGGTGAATATTACGCTCTATGGAACGGATGAAGAGACATATCGGGATCTATGTCATTATCCGGGAGGATATGAGAAGACGCTCAGAGGAATCAGACTTTTGCGGGAGCGGAATATTGATGTAAAGATTAATGGAAGTCTGGTTCGGGATAATGAAAATGATGTGACACGAATCGTAGATACAGCGGTCAGCCTGAATGCGGCAGTGAATATAGATACCTATATGTACCCGGCTGTCAGAGAACGTACAAAACCATTCAATGAACAATCACGTTTGCTGCCGGAGACTGCAGCCAGGGGAAGGGCGGTATTCATGAAAGCGACGAAAGAGCCGGAACAATGCCGACAGCTTGCCGAAGAGGTTGTGGCAGCAGCCTATGAGACACCGGAAGGAGAAATGATTCCCGGTGAGATGAGATGTCAGGCAGGAAAGACGTCATTCACTATTAACTGGCAGGGAAAGATGCATCCATGCGTAATGCTGACGAAACCGGAAGCAGAGGTATTCGAAGTTGGATTTGATGCGGCGTGGCAGCAGCTGCGGGAAGGTATCGCACAGATCAGGTTAAGTTCGAAATGCAGTGCATGTACATATCGGCGTGTCTGTCAGACTTGTGCGGCATGTGCACTGTATGAGGCCGGAGCTTACGATGAGGTGCCGGAGTATATGTGCCGTTACACAAAAGCCTTTGTAAAAGAGATGGAACAAGTGATAGAGGATGGGAAGAAAAGCAAAAAATAACCTCGTTTATTGATTTGAGAAATCTTATGTAATAAGAAGACGGTAAATTAAAAAGATAAGTGTTGAATTTAATGTATGGATGCTATATAATAAAGTAACATAAACGGGAAATTGTGAATGACTGAAGTAAATTGTGAATAAAAGGAGTGTATAAGTATGAAGAGGGCGTATGTTAGACCTACTATGGTGGGCGAAAGATTTGTAGCTAATGAATATGTGGCAGCTTGTTGGAAAATTAATTGTAATGTGCCATTGGGTACTGGGTATATTGATAAAAATGGAAATGGATGGTTTGACATAGGCGATGAAAGAATAACACCATATGCCGTACATGGATGTAATAAATGGCATACAGGAGTGAAAGGTGTTCCTAATGATGGACCAAAAGCCAATGCTATGTGGCATCCGAGCTGGTCCGTGGGAAAAGATTATCCGGTATATTACTGGAGAGACGGCGATGGAGAACTTGATATACATTTTTCAAAAGTAGAAGATGCACAATGGGAAACTAATCCAAATGCATCATAGAGTACATGAAATATATAGCGGACGGCAATAGCCGTCTGCTTTTTTGATACCAAAGTATGCAAGAGAAGTTACTAATGCTACGAAAAAACATTAATTAAAAGTGAATGAAGTATCGTTTTCTTTACTCCATAATTTGAAAATGATATAATAAAAAAGACTATAAATTACAAAGGATGATGAGATGATAGATATACATGCGCATATACTCCCGGGGATTGATGACGGAGCTGAAGATATGTATGATACGCTGGAGATGGCACGTATGGCAGCAGACAGTGGAGTGGACAGGATCATAGCGACCCCGCATTGCAATATCCCGGGAATGTATGGGAATTATTTCGGAAGAGAATATATTGACAGATATGAAAGTGTGGTCAGAGCGGTCAGAAAAGAGAAGATCCCGATAGAGATCCTGCCGGGAATGGAAGTATTTTCGACAGAAGACCTTCCGGAGCTGATCGTGAATCATAAGATCATGCCGCTTAACCAGAGCCGGTACATACTGATGGAATTTGCATTTGATGAAGATCCTGAATTTGCGGATTCTATTCTGAAGAGAGTTGAAGAAGTCGGAGCAAGACCGGTGATCGCCCATGCGGAAAGGTATGAATTTATACAGGATTATCCGCAGATCGCGTACCGCTGGTTCAGAAAAGGATATGTGATCCAGGCGAATAAGGGAAGCTTCCTCGGAAGATTCGGGGGAGGGCCGAAACGTGCGGCCGACAGTCTCTTGCGGCATAATCTGATCTCTGTGATCGCAAGTGATGCACACAGCCCGCTTCAGAGGACGCCGTATATGATGGATGTGTATGAAGAACTGAGCCGGGAGTATTCCGAGAACCATCTGGATGTGCTGTTTCAGTATAATCCGGCAAGGATCTGTGACAACCGGGAAATCCTGAGATTAGAACCGGTCCCGTATTCCGGACGGCAACAGCTATATTAACAATAAAGGAGAAGAATTATGAGGAGACTAAAAATAGCAGTATGCCTGATATTTGTGGCATCCTGTGTCATATTTGCCGGATATACTGTGAAGTCCAAGATGTTGGAAGACCATACACCGCCGGTGATCACATGCAAGGATAAGACGGTGACACTGAGTGTGCAGACCGATCAGAAGAAGCAGAAGAAAGCACTTCTGAAAGGTGTCAAAGCAGAAGACAACCGTGACGGTGACCTGACATCGTCTGTACGTATCGCGTCGATGTCACATTTTATTGCGCCGGGCAAACGTACCATTACTTATGTGGTATTCGATAAGGCGAACCAGACAGGAACATTGGAAAGAACCGTGCAGTACGAAGATTACACCCCGCCGAAGATCCATCTGACCGCTCCGCTTCGATATTCGATAACGGAATTGTCAAAGGCGAACCTTACGGAGAATATGACGGCGGAGGATTGTCTTGATGGTGACCTGACCAGTCAGATCCGTACCAGTCTGGATGACAGTATGTATAATACGTCTGCAGGAGTTTATAAAGTAACTGTACAGGTAAGCAACAGTGCAGGTGATGTGTGTTCTGTGCCACTTGAAATAACGGTAACAGAATCCGGTGACAGACAGGAGCAGATGAAAGAATATCCGGTATTATCGGATTATATCGCATATACAACAGTAGGACATGAAATCGATCCGATGGCTTATGTCAAAGGTATGGAGATGAATGGTGCAACATATACGTATGCGGATGACGGAGAGGCTCTTGCAGGTACAAGAGAAGCGATCAGTGTGAAATCAGAAGTGGATTATTCCAAAGCAGGGGTTTATCCGGTGGAATATTCTTATACGGCAGAGGGAGCACCGACTGCGGTGACAAAGTTATTCGTTGTGGTACAGGATCAGGAGGGAACACAGGATGGAAAGTAATAATAGAAATGACATGCCGGCATTTATGGATACTGACCTGGATCCGTATACTCTTGTGCATGATATAGTGTCCAACTGGTGGGTGATCATCCTGGGGGCAATTGCGGGAGCGTTGTTAACTTATGTAGTTGTAAGCAGCAGGTATGTTCCGGAGTATACAACGCAGGCGACATTTGTGGTGGCATCCAGAGGCGATGCGAATGCGTACAGTAATCTGAGCTCGGCCAACACAATGGCGAAGACATTTGAGAAGATATTAAAAAGTAACATTATGGAGAAGAAGATCTGTGAGAAGCTGAAGGTGGAAGAGCTGGATGCAGACATTCATGCAAAGGTGCTGGAAGGTACCAATATGCTGGTCTTAAGTGTGACGGCGGATACGCCGAAGGATTCCATAGATATTATCCGTACGGTCATGGATAACTATAGCAGCGTATCGCTGTATACGGTGGGCAGTGCGGTTATGGATGTGCTGGAGGAGCCGAAAGTCCCGTATACACCGGATAATCTGCTGGATGCAGGCGGACAGGCTAAGAAGGGCGGACTTGTGGCAGGAGCACTGGTGATCATCCTCCTCGGACTGTTCTCTTATATGAAGAATACTATTAAACAGGAGAATGAGATCGAGAAGAAGTTGGATGCCAGAAGTCTCGGAGCCATCAGTTATGAATGGAAATATAAGACAATCTGGGATATATTCCGGCGTAAGAAAAAAGCAATCCTGGTTGATGATCCGGTAGCCAGCTTCCGGTTCGTGGAAAGTTATAAGAAACTGGCGGCCAAGGTAGAATACCGGATGGCAAAGAATGAACAGAAAGTCCTCGTGGTAACCAGTGTATCTGAAAATGAAGGAAAATCTACGGTTGCCGCCAATCTGGCGATCACGCTGGCAGAACAGTCCAAGAGGGTACTGCTGGTAGATGGCGATATCCGAAGACCGTCGCAGTTCCTGATCTTTGGTATGGAGCCAAAAGAGGAGAATGAACTGGGAGAGTATCTGAAAGGAAACAGAGCACTTGCAGATGTCATGGTTCCATGTACCAGAAAGCATATGTTGTTCATGGGTGGGAAGAATTGCTATTCCTCATCGACAGAGATGCTTAACTCGGATTCGTTTTATAAGCTGATGACGGCATGTAGGAAATTTGTGGATTATGTGATCATTGATACACCACCGGCAGGAATCATCGGAGATGCGCAGATATTTGCACATTGTGCAGATGCGGTTATGATCGTGTCAAAGCAGAATTATATGCTGGCTGAAGACATCAATGAAGTAATGGACGCTTTCCGTGACAAGGAAGGTAAGGTACTGGGAGTTGTACTGAACGGTGTAAGATCGTTCTCCGGTCTGGTGGACAGTCCGGTGGGACATTATTATGGTAAATACAGCAAATACGGACGTTATGGCAATTATGGAAGAAGTAAAGGAATGTAGAGTATATGGGCGATTATAGAGACAAATCAGGAAGTGAACGTGTAGATGCGCCTGAGAAGATTGATCTGACAAATGTTATGTTGGATGTTTATCATGGTGTGAAGAGGCTGTGGTGGCTGTTCATCGGGCTTATAATTATTTGCGCAGTACAGTCTTATTTCTCGGTGAGTACCAGTTATCAGTCAAAATATGTGGCATCGGCAACAGTGTCGGTGACATCTGTCGGCGGCATGGACTATGTGAATGCACAGTCTGCCCAGCAGATGGCGGAAGTGTTCCCGTATATTCTTACCAGTGGTGTACTGAAGGATGTAGTTGCTGAGGACATGGGGCTTGATTCCCTGCCGGGATCGATCGATGTTAAAGCGGATGACGGAACGAATCTTCTGACAATATCCGTATCGGGAAATGATCCGCAGATGGCATATAAGACGTTAAAATCAGTCATAAAGAATTATCCGAAAGTTGCGGAATTTGTACTTGGAGAGACCAAGCTTACGATTCTGGATGAGACCGGTATCCCGACAGATACAAAGCGTGTGGAGGTTATACGTGGATCTTACAAGCGTGGAGCTTTAAAAGGTGCGATCATAGGTTGTGTGATTCTTCTGCTGTATGTGCTTTCCAGAAGGACTGTGAAGTCAAGAAAGGATCTGAAGAAGAATATCAATCTGCAGGATCTGGGAAGTATCCCGTATGTCCGCACGAAAAAGCGTAAAAAAGAGACATTTTATAATTCAGTGAGCCTGTTAAATGAAAGAATCTCTATGAGTTATCTGGAAGCGATAAGAAAGCTTCGTATCCGTATTATGAAAGATGTGGAGAAAAAGGAATACCAGACCCTGCTTGTTACGAGTTCGATCCCGGGAGAAGGTAAGACGACACTTTCGGCGAATCTGGCAATTTCCATTGCACAGCAGGGAAAGAAAGTACTGCTGGTCGACTGTGATCTTAGAAATCCTTCGATTGCGGGAGTGATGAACGAGCAGGAACCACATCCGGGACTTGGCTCGGTTCTTAAGAAAGAAGTGCCGTTATCTGAAGCAATTACCAATGTAAAGCTTCCGAAGGAAAGAACGAATGAGAACGGAAGCCTTCATGTCATTTTCGGCGGCGCACCGGATGGAGAGAATTCGCTGTTGATAGGAAGCGGACGTATGAGAGCACTGATCAAAGCTCTGAAGTCAAAATATGACATTATCATCCTGGATACTGCGCCATCCGAACTTCTGGCAGATGCACCGCTTTTGGGCAAATATGTAGATGCGGCCCTTTATGTGATCCGCTATGATTATACGAAGCTTCGCGAGATCAGAGAAGGCGTAGAAAGCCTTGCATTAAGTGGAATCGATATGCTGGGATATGTGTTCAATGGTGATAATTCATCCGGCGGACAAGGATACGGCTATGGATACAGACGTTACGGCAATTACGGCAGTTATGGAAGCCACTACGGAAGTTATGGTAAATACGGAGCTTACGGTCACTATGGCAAGATGGAAAAAGGTTCGACGGACAAGTTTGGCCGTGTGATCAAGGACTAGGGGGACACAGACAGATGAAGTTTTTTCGAAAACACAAAAAACGTAAGATTGCAGGAATTATAATATTATTGATCGTATTGCTGATTGGCGGTATCTACGGGTCGATCTGGTGGAAATTCTACGGGGACTCTGTAGGGGTTGTGTCGGCAGACAAAGTAGATCCGAATGCAAAGAAGGTTAAGATCGCCAAAGAAAAGAGAAAAGACAAGGATGTATATAATGTCCTTCTGGTAGGTACGGATTCCAGAGATCCGGATGCGGACCGGGGACGTTCTGATAGTATGATGATGGTATCCTTTAACAAAAAAGAAGGAAAATCAACAGCAATCTCATTCCTGAGAGACTCGCTGGTTGATATTGACGGACATGGAAAGAGCCGTCTGGGCCATACTTATGCATACGGCGGAGTGGGACTTACGATCAACACGATCAATAAGACATATGATCTTGATATTCAGAATTATATTACGATCAGCTTTGATGATCTGGTAAATGTAATCGATGAGATTGGCGGTGTGACCGTATTCATCAGTGAAGAAGAGGCTGCTTATTACAGAGAGAATGGTATGCCGGATATTCAGGCCGGAGATGTGACACTGACCGGATCCCAGGCACTTGCGCATGCGAGAAACCGTACACTGGGCAATGATTTTGAAAGAACAAGACGTCAGAGAAGTGTAATGTATGGAATCTACCGTAAGATTATGGAGAAGAAGGATCCAAGCGCATTACTGCCTCTGATCAATTACGCTGTAAATCATGTAAAGACGAATATGAGTGTATCGGAGATGTACTCTATGGCAAAAGATGTTCTGTCGGTAGACGATCTGAAGATGCAGCAGACATGCATTCCACAGGACGGAACGTATACAGATATCACTTATGAGGGTATGCAGGTACTGAAGGTTGATTTTGATGCGAATAAAAAGAAGATCGAGCAGTTGTTATATTAAAGGGATTTACAAAAGATGAATATAAGGGGACAGTAAACGGGCGAGTATAATGAAACAGAGCAAGAAAGTTGTGGCCAGGATTATAATATTGATCTTGGCCTTATTTACAGTAATACCGGGAACGGTAAGCCAGAAAGTATATGCGGAACCTGGCGGCAGTGAGAGCAGTCAGGCGGAAGACGCATCAAAAGATGATTCCAATAAGAAGGAAGAGAAAAAAGAAGAAGACATGACGCCGGAAGAGCGGGAAAAGAAGGCAGAAGAAGATGCCTATAAGATGGAGATCCAGTCGAACGGTTGGAAGAACTGGCCAAAAGGACCGGGCACATACGGTGAAGCTGCAATCGTGATGGATGCGGGAACAGGAAGCATCTTATATGCGAAAAATATTGATGAACATGAGTACCCGGCAAGTATCACAAAAGTCCTGACCAGTCTTATTGCTTTAAAATACGGCAATCTGTCAGACAAGGTAACATTTTCCAATGACTGCATATCTTTTATGCAGCCGGGAGATTCTTCGGTTGGATTAAAAGAAGGTAATGTGATCTCGCTGGAACAGGCATTATATGCGACGCTGCTTGCCTCAGCGAATGAAGCAGCTTATGCGGTGGCGGAAAATGTCGGGAAAAATGCCGGACATGATTACAACTGGTTCATCCAGCAGATGAACGAAGAATGTAAAAGCCTTGGCGGCAATAATTCCAATTTCGTCAATGCGAACGGGCTTCATGATGACAATCATTATACATGTGCGCGCGATATGGCTTTGATCGGCAGAGAAATCTGGCGCTATCCGGAATTCCTGAAGATCTGTCAGGAGCAGAGTTATAAGATCCCGGCATCCGATACGACGGAAGAACATGTATTTCCACAGCATCATAAGATGCTGATCAAAGAAAATAAAAATTATTACCAGTATGCGGTTGCAGGAAAGACAGGATATACATCGAATGCATTATCTACGCTGATCACATTGGCCGATAATGGCAATATGAAACTGGTATGTGTCGTACTTCGGACACATGGTGTGAATATATATCCGGATACGAAGAATCTGTTCGAATATGCATTTAACAATTTCCAGAAGATCCAGGTGGCAGATGAGAAGAAACCGGATGAAGTAGAGAAATTTATATCGGCTGCGGATAGCCAGAGTGCTGTATCGGCACAGTCAGATGGAAGTGAGGATACAGAATCCGTGCAGACAGGCGGAAATGAATATCAGCCGCTGGAGGACGGATATGTGATCCTGCCGAAGGATGTATCATACAAAGATATAGATTATGAAATTACGGATGTAGATGAAGATACCGGAGAGGGAACGATCCGGTATATATATGACGGCCATCAGGTTGGAAGTGCAACGGCAGAATTTACGGATAAGTATTTACAGAAAGTAAGCACCAGGAAAGAACGTGTGGACAGTAAGCCGAAGGATGTGGATAATTCCGGTGATTCGAAGAAAAACGGTGGAAAATCAAGTGCAAAGAGTATCTGGAAGAATTTTCTGCAAAAAGTAAAAGCAGTATGGGATTTCGGACAGAAAAAATTTGCCGGAAAATCAAGTACAGAAAAATATATGATCACCGGAGGATGCGTAGCACTGGTGATTCTGATCTTCAGTCTGATCGTGCTGCTTATACGCCGTAGAAGATAAAAAATAGAAAATATATGAAAAATACGGAGAAAAACCGATTAAAAAAGGTAAAAACCCTTGACGGATTTTAGGATTACTGCATATAATAAGGAATGTGAAAAACGCTGACGAAGACAGTAGGATATAACAGAACGCAATAGCGAGCCGGGGATGGTGGAAGTCCGGTACAAGTAAGATATATCTGAATATCACTTCTGAGTTGCAGATTTTGAACGGTTTCAGGGTGTGAACAAAAGCCTGACTGCCAAGTAAAAACTGACGGCATTCCTCCGTTACAGGGAAGACATATGATGGTATGTTAGGTGGTTTATAAACGTAAGTACAGCTTTCGTCCTATACAGGGCGGAAGCTTTTTTTATTCTATGTTTTAATTTTATGGAGGTAAATATGTATAAGAAAGTTTCTACGGATCTTAATTTTGTAGACAGAGAAAAACAGACAGAGAAATTCTGGGAAGACAATGACATCTTCAGAAAAAGTATGCGTGACCGTGAAGGCAACGAGATCTATATGTTCTACGATGGCCCTCCGACAGCTAACGGAAAACCGCACATCGGACACGTTCTGACACGTGTTATCAAGGATATGATTCCAAGATACCGTACAATGAAAGGATACGAAGTTCCAAGAAAGGCCGGATGGGATACACACGGACTTCCTGTAGAGCTCGAAGTTGAGAAGCTTCTCGGACTGGACGGAAAAGACCAGATCGAAAAATACGGTATGGAACCATTCATCAAGAAATGTAAAGAGAGCGTATGGAAATACAAAGGTATGTGGGAGGATTTCTCTAATACCGTAGGTTTCTGGGCTGACATGGATGACCCATATGTAACATACGATAACAATTTCATCGAGTCTGAGTGGTGGGCACTCAAGAGAATCTGGGACAAGAAGCTCCTGTATAAAGGATTCAAGATCGTGCCATACTGTCCTCGCTGCGGAACTCCGCTTTCTGCACAGGAAGTAGCACAGGGCTATAAAGATGTAAAAGAACGTTCTGCGATCGTTCGTTTCAAAGTAGTAGGAGAGGATGCATACTTCCTCGCATGGACAACTACACCATGGACACTTCCATCCAACATCGCACTCTGCGTAAACCCGGAAGAAGACTATGCGAAAGTAAAAGCTGCTGACGGATATACTTACTACATGGCAGTAGCTCTTCTTGATACAGTACTTGGAAAACTTGCAGAAGAAGGACAGAAAGCATACGAGATTCTTGAGACATACAAAGGTAAAGATCTCGAATACAAAGAATATGAGCCATTATACCAGTGTGCTTATGACTGCGCTTCTAAGCAGAACAAGAAAGCATTCTTCGTTACATGCGATACTTATGTAACACTGACAGATGGTACCGGTGTTGTTCATATCGCGCCTGCATTTGGTGAAGACGATGCCAAGGTTGGACGTAAGTATGACATGCCATTCGTACAGTTAGTAGACGAAAAAGGTAACATGGGAGAGACGACTCCATTTGCCGGATTATTCGTTAAGAAGGCTGACCCGGAAGTATTAAAAGACCTCGACGGACGTGGACTTCTCTACGATGCACCGAAGTTCGAGCACAGCTATCCACACTGCTGGAGATGTGATACACCACTTATCTACTACGCTCGTGAATCATGGTTCATCAAGATGACAGAAGTAAAAGATGACCTGATCGCTAACAACAACACAATCAACTGGATCCCGGAAAGTATCGGTAAAGGACGTTTCGGTGACTGGATTGAGAATGTTCAGGACTGGGGTATCAGCCGTAACCGTTACTGGGGAACTCCACTGAATATCTGGGAATGTGAGTGCGGACACCAGCATTCGATCGGAAGCATCGAAGAGCTGAAAGAAATGTCTGACAACTGCCCGGATGATATCGAACTTCACCGTCCATACATCGACGATGTAACGATCAAGTGCCCATGCTGCGGCAAACAGATGCACAGAGTACCGGAAGTTATCGACTGCTGGTTCGACAGTGGATCTATGCCATTTGCACAGCACCACTATCCATTTGAGAATAAAGAATTATTTGAAAAGCAGTTCCCTGCAGACTTCATTTCCGAGGCTGTTGACCAGACCCGTGGATGGTTCTACTCACTGCTTGCAATCTCAACACTGATCTTCAACAAAGCGCCATACAAGAACGTTATCGTACTTGGACACGTGCAGGATGAGAATGGTCAGAAGATGAGTAAGTCCAAAGGAAATGCAGTTGATCCATTCGACGCACTGGAGAAATACGGCGCAGATGCGATCCGATGGTACTTCTATGTCAACAGTGCACCGTGGCTGCCGAATCGTTTCCACGGAAAAGCCGTTGTAGAAGGTCAGAGAAAGTTCATGGGAACATTGTGGAACACATATGCGTTCTTCGTACTGTATGCAAATATCGATGATTTCGATGCAACAAAATATACATTAGACTACGACAAACTGTCTGTTATGGATAAATGGCTTCTGTCTAAGCTGAATTCAGCAATCAAGGCAGTAGACTATGATCTGTCCAACTACAAGATTCCAGAGGCTGCAAAGGCACTTCAGAGCTTCGTAGACGACATGAGTAACTGGTATGTAAGACGAAGCCGTGAACGTTTCTGGGCTAAGGGAATGGAGCAGGATAAGATCAATGCTTACATGACTCTGTACACAGCACTGGTTGAGATCTGCAAGACAGCAGCTCCGATGATCCCGTTCATGACAGAAGACATCTATCAGAACCTG
>ERZ1106976.2134-NODE-2134-length-18243-cov-5.280240_pt1 | contig 18243 bp, 13 predicted proteins | sample MGYA00403687_ERZ1106976 | MGnify/ENA primary metagenome ERZ1106976 (study PRJEB35170, sample SAMEA104062446) | human gut metagenome | biome: human gut; feature: human-associated habitat; material: faeces | place: Denmark | collected 2013-02-22 ... | reverse complement strand
GACGCAGTACGTGAGGGACTCAGGGAACACGGAAACGAAGATTTTGAATTGAGAGCCGTTTCCTGTGACGGTATTGAAGAGTGCCGCACCGCGCTTCTCAAGCTCTCGAAAAAAGTCGGAAATACCAATTTTATTGAGGGAATGGCTTGTGTCGGCGGCTGTATAGGCGGCGCCGGGTGTCTTACTCACGGTGAAAAGAACAAGGCAGAAGTTGATAAGTATGGAAAAGAAGCTTATGAAAAAACGATTGCAGACGCGATTTCCGTCCTGAAATAGTAAAGCATCGTAATCGAAACTGACAAAACGGATTTTGGAAGAAATAAAAAGATGAACTATCATATCCATTGCAGGCGATAGTTCATCTTACTTTTTTCATAAGGTTGGAGGCTGATCTTTGATTGGCGGTTTTAAAAAGATTTCCTCTGCTTTCTTTGATATTTTTGCATATTGGTCGGCAGCCAGCTTCATATATTCGGTAAAATCTTCGGCGGGGCGGCATCGGCAATAGGTTGATATCGGGAGCTGTTCATACCGGTTCAGGTAGTATTTCGCACAACAAGGGTAAGCAAGGAGTGCGAAATCGGAGGCCGAACCGAGATAAGATTGAAGCAGTTCGGCTTTTTCGGAATTGTAATTACTGTTTATCAGCTCCGAATAGAGTTTAGGATGAATATTTCCCATAACCCCGCTGAAGCCGCTCGCGCCGAGACGAAGCGAATACAGCAGGGTTGTGCTGTTAGCGTTAAAAAGACACATTTCGCTTTTCCGTATGATGTTAAGTCTTGTCTCAAGCATCCTTTCATCACAGCAGGTATCCTTGATAAAGAGGAAGCGATTAGTCGCGGCGCACCATTTCAGCATATTTTCGCTCAAAAGCCGTTTATATGGTTCCGGACTTTCATACAATCCGAGCGGTATGTCAGAGGGGAGATGGGAGATCAGCTTTTCGGTATCTGAAATCCATTTTTCATCTCCGGTTTCCGCGATATCCATTCGGTTTGTAACGAGAATCAGAGCGTCCGGCTTTGCGGATGCTATTCCGGTAAGCTCTTCGACCTGCTCGTCAAAACGGTTGGAAACGTGACCGGAGGCGACTACTCTCATTTTTCTTCCGGAACTATCGAGGCCTTCCAATCGGTTTCTTTCCGATATAACGGCTTGAACGAGTTTGGTTCTTTCTTCGGAAGTGAGATGACGGATTTCGCTTGATTGGCAGGCGGCAAAAATACCGTCACACCCCTGTCTCCAATACCATTCGGTAAGCTTTCTGACTCCTTCATAGTCAATTTGTCCGTCAGAGCAATACGGTGTTATCATTGTCGGATATACGCCGCGGCATTCGGATTTTCTCAACATGTTAAACGCCTGTTTCCTTTCTGTTTGGCAGTTATGATTTATTTTCCGAGGTTCTCTGCCATTTTTTCATATTTCTCCATAAGGGAATTGAAACTTGTTTCCACTTCAAGCTTTTTGGTCGCCCACCAAGCAGAGAGCTCGGTGTCGGTTAGAAGCAAAGGCGCGCATTTATCATAAAAGCTTCCGAGTTCGCTTCTGAAGATATAACCGAAATCATCATATGTTGAACTGCGTATCAGATCAAGCATTTCCCAATCATTCGGATCATCGTTATATCTTGATTTCATCGTGGTTTCCCAATAGGCAGGTACAACATTTTCATAGAACAAGTAATTGAGATAATCAAGAACCAGCGTCGATTTTTCAAAATCAACAACAGAGGGGATATAATAAGCTTCACTGCGGTTTACAAAGGTTAGATAATTTTCCTGCTTTGTGTCGTATTTCGGAAAAGGAAGTACGCCGACCTCAAATTGTGAACTGTCTTTCACAGTTGCCATCTGCGAAAGGTGGGAGGAATAGAAAAGAGAATTTCCCGATGTAAAGATATCGGTATCATCATATCCTCCGTTTCTTACATAGGGTTGTGAGAGGAATCCTTTATAGGTGTTGAAAACGTCAACCAGTCTTTCAGACCAGAATACAAGCTCCCACTCGCCATTTCCGTTTTTCTCAAATCCCGGAAGGTCTGAGGAAATGAGACAGGTAAATTGTGTTCCCGTTCCAACAAAACCGTAAGTATCGCTTTCGTCCCACATACCGTCACCGTTTTCAGATTGTGCAAGTGCGACAAGAGTGTTCATGTCATCAAAGGTCCATTCACCGTTCTTAACAGTTTCATATATGTTTTGATACTTTTCGTTTCCGGATACAAGGGATTTGAACATATCTTTGTTGTAATATGTGATCATCGATGCAGAAAGTTTATCCATATTGAACGCTCCGGTAATGGCGTACATCTGATCGCATAGCTCAAGCTTATCGTTAATGGATTGATAGTACCAAGGCTGATCGGTATTTAAGTATTCTGCATCACTCAGATCCGCCCAAATTCCGTCGTAGGCAAGCGGCAGGCAGAAATAAAGCTGTCCCATGACGAGGTCATAGGTGTCTCCCGATGATACAGTAGTGCGCACCTCATTCGCAAAGGCTGTTGCTCCTTTGCTTTGTGTGCTCATAGCTTTTACCGAAAATTTTAAGTTAAAGCGATCGATAACCCTTGCATATGACGTATAAATAGCATTATCAACCTGATTTCCGAGATCGGCTTCGGTAAACGTCAAATCGGCAAGCTGTTCAGATATCAGCATCTTAAAGTCAGCTCCGTAATAACTCTTTTCCGGAAGCGTATCCTCGTATTTTGTTTCGGGGGATGTTTCGGAATCTGATACGCCGGATGTTTTGTTATCCGATGTTTCGCTGTCGGGATATGAGGACGCCTTTTTGCAGGCAAACATACCGGCAATTGTCAGAAATGCAAGCGCAAACGAGATCGTTCTTTTTATGTTTTTCATAGTTGACTCCTCCTTCTTTTTTTCAATTATATCTTGACTGAAACTGTATTTCAATGCTTTTTTAGGACATTAACTTGAATAAAAAGGACAAAATATGATATTTGCCGGATATTTGCAAAAAATATCGGTGTATTACTTCTTGACATTATTGTAAATGTTTAATATAATATCTTAAGGCAATACCGCCGGGTTATGACAGTACAGATGCGCCGTCAGATTTTTCGGGATTCAGGGGGCAGTCTCACTAACGTGCGACAACAGCCCCACGAAGTCGGATTTTGCGGATGAAATCCGCAATTTTGACCATTTAAATTCATAATAATCCAAAGAAAATACAGTCAAAAACACCCGATTCGGCATTTTCCCGACCGGGAAAATGCCGGGCTTGTTGCTTAACACAACAGCCCGCACAAAAAATACAAGCAATAGCGGCACCTATTGCGTTATTTTTTGTGACGAATGTCGGAAAATAGGCAAGCAGCTGTGCTGTCAAGGCGTTAGTCGGTAATTGTGCGGTATTGCCTTAAATATAATGATTGCAGTAAAAATGCGACGGCGCTTTTCCAAAGGGTTTGGGGATTATGCGGCGCTTAACGAAAAAAGATAAACCCATATTTTCGTGTCGATATTATGCAGTATCCCCTAAAATGCAACAGTCGAGGGAGGTTGTGCAAATGGAATCGGGTTTTGATGAAAATGAGATGCGGCAGACACAACGACTTAATTATATTTCATCTTTTTCCATATCTTATCCGGTGGAGACGGAACTTCGGTATTTCAAAAAACATTTACGCGGAATCAATTACTTCGAGCTTCGTCATTACCCGCATAGTCATCCTTTTTTTGAGCTTCATTTTCCCGACGGGGAGAGCATGAATATGATAATAGAAGGAGAAAACGTTACCGTTCCGGCAGAGGGCGGAATCCTGATTTTTCCCGATTGTATTCATTATTGGGATGAGAACAATACTGCATCGCGTCATTTCTCGATTGCCTTTACCGTGAAAAATCAATCGGTGGAATCTTATATAATGGAGCTAAAATCGGATATGAATTATATTCTTTATGGGAAAAACGAGGTTGTGAGCTTTGCTCTCTCATATGCTCTCCGCGCGATGGATAACGATTATAATACAAGAGTGTCGCTTCTCAAAAGTCTTACTTCGATATTTATGAATGAAATCATACAGGATTTCAATTCACGCAGCAAACATAAGGTTACTGAGATTTCCAAGCCGTCACGGACAGCGCTTGCAAAGAAATATATTGCGGAAAATGTCCGATCGGGACTCAGTGTATCAGAGGTTTCACGAAAGCTTCACCTTAGCGAGAAACAGTTAAACCGCCTTTTTGTTAAGAATGAGGGAATTTCAGTTTCACAGTATATCAGAAACAGACTATGCGAGGAAGCGGAGGCACAGCTTTTGCGCCAGGAACAAACGGTGAAAGAGATAAGCTACGAGTTGGGATTCTCGAGTGCAAGCTCTTTCTCTAAGTTTTTTAAGCTTCATAAAGGGCTTAGCCCGACGGAATTTCGTTTGAAATTCAAACAATGACCGGAAAGAAACTGTTTTTTTACTGCCGGTTATAAAATAAAAATGTATCAATTAAGGGTACCTATCATAATTCAATATTCATAGACGGCAAGGAGATTTTTTCGTCAGTCAAAACAAAAATTCCGTAGACAGCGTATACGTCTGACAAGGATTTTGTGACGAATGACGAAAAACAGTTCGAGCCGAGTTTATGGTTGAATTTTCAGAGGTTCCCTTAAAATGTCCTAAAAAAGCCAAAGGATGTCCTTGAATTTCAAGATCATCCTTGGCTTTTGTGTTATAATGACGTTATCGCATTGCTTTTGCGGAATTCAAATATCGGAGGGCTATTATATTATGGATATTAGCAATAAGGGAGCTTTTTCTTTCGAGATTCAAAAAAAGCTTGACGAATACAGCGAAATAAGAAAGAGAATGCTGAAAGACAAACATTGCCCGATTTATCATTTTACTCCTCCCGGTGGATATATGAATGATCCCAACGGTCTATGCTTTTTTGGGGGGAATTGGCATATGTTCTATCAATTTTCTATCGACGGAGTAACCTGTTGGGGACACGCATACAGCGAGGACGCGGTTTATTGGAAGGATCTTCCTCCCGCCATCGAGCCGGAAGGAAAGGAAATCGCATGCTGGTCGGGAGGAGTAATGATAGAAAACAACAGAGCGATTGCCGCGTATTACAGCCGAGGACGAGGCATCGCCGTTGCCGTATCCTCTGATCCTCTGCTTATGAAATGGGAAAAAATAGGGGGCGATATTCCCGTTATACCAATGCCGGGAAGGGGCTCTCCGGAAGCCGAAAAATATTCGGTTTATGATCCTTTTATCTGGAAAAACGACGGTAAATATTATATTATCAGCGGTAAGTTTATCATAAGTCCGGTATCGGGAAAAAGAGAACGGGAGGAGTTTTTGTTTGTTTCCGATGATCTTGTTAGCTGGACATACCTTCATCCTTTTTTGGAGCACGATCATTTTTCTCGCAACGGCGACGACGGTGCTTGCCCGTATTTCCTTCCGCTCGGCAGTAAATATGTGCTTTTTCATTACAGTCATATGTCAGGTCCGAAGTATATGATAGGAAATTACGATAAGGACAGGGATAAATTTGTCGTCAGCGAGGGAGAAGCACTTACCGGTACGTCGAGCTTTTTGGGAGGGCTTCTTGCTCCGTCCGCTTTTCCCGAAAAAAAGGATTCACTGAGAATAATTTATAACATTGCTGAAAACCGAAAAGCTGCTATGCTCAATCAGGTTATGTCGCTTCCGAGCAGTGTATCGTTCAGCAATCAAGATGAAGATCAGCTGTTTTTTAAGCCGATACAGGATATTGAGCGTTTAAGGAGCGGTTTGTCGGTTCGAAGTGAAAAAAATGTGCTTCTTCCCGCTAATCTTGAATATGTGATGGAAGGGCTTAAAGCCTCTTCCTCCGAGATTATAGTGGAGTTTGAAGCCAAGAATATTCCGGCGCTTGAAATTAGAGTGTTCCGCTCTCCGGATTGCCGGGAATATACGAGCGTGTGTGTTTACAGACAGAGAGGAAATGTAAATTACAGACATTTCAGGGAGCCGGATTACGGATTCCGCAAATGTCATGACAGCGTACTGATGTTAGATATGACGAATTCATCGCTTGATTGCGGATCGAATATCAGAACTCCTGAGATGCAGTCGGTCTATCTTGCTCCCGAGGAAAATCTTATAGTACATATTTTCCTTGACAAAAGTGTTGTGGAAGTTTATCTCAATGACAGAATATTCTGTGTCGGCAGAGTGTATCCTTTTCTCGACGACAGCAAGGGAGTTTCTATAAGACCGATTGGCGGAGATATAACGATGAAATCTTTTGAATGCTATGATATGAAATCCATATTTGAATGCGGCAAATGAAATACAGAATATTGGAAATTCGGTTTGGATAATTAACCAATGAGGAATATAAATGTCCTTAATTGTCAATAAAATGTCTTAAAAATTCATTTACATTGCTTTATTTTATGTTAAAATATCATCAGAAACGACAGTAATACAATACGGTCAAGGAGAGAGGTATGGATAAAGTAAGAAGGCTGGCGGGGATTTTATCGGGAATATTGCTTATCCCGCTGTTTGCCTGCTGTGCGGGAAATAATGAACGATTTGATCATACGGAGGGGTCATCTATGGAATCTGAAACCGATCAAGAGAGTCGATCGGATCTGTCTTGGGAAACCGAACCGTCGGCGGATAATGAGAGGGATATTGTGGCTTATTCCAAGTCCATAAACAATAGAACAGAGAATGGAATAAAAAAGGTAGCTGTTGAAACAGCAGTTATTTTCGATCCTCAGGACGGAGATTGGACTTTCAGCCACGGTCCGAATATCGTTTATTTCAAAGGCAAATTTTATGTTACCTACAGCAGCGGAGTTAAGAATGAGGATGACTGCGGACAAAGAGTGATGATCTCGTCATCGGAAGACGGTATAGTATGGTCAAAACCGGAGGTTTTGCTTGATTCGATCCAGGGAGAACATTCCCTGTGCGTCTTGCAGGCGAGCGGTCTTACCGCCTCAGATGAGGTTATGACGGCTTTTATGACATGTGGAGAGTACGAGAAAGAAAGTCTTCGTGCTCCCAACCTTCGTCCTCTTGAGGACGGCACAAAAAACAAATACGGTCTTTATATGACTACAACAGACGGGGTAAATTGGGAACCGGCTGAAAAAATGACCTTTCTTCTCTACCGCCCTCAGCAGATTAGCTCCGGAAGATGGATCGGTATGGGACCGACGCTGTTTCCGTATACAGACGATAAAAACTGCAATGATATGAACAGCTTTCGGTTTGCAGCGGTTTATCTCGGGAACATAAAAAGATATGACGGGAAAATATCTATGGTGACGGAAAGCAAGATGTACGAGGCGGCGGACGGAATACTCCATATGTTCTATCGTACGAACACGGGCGTAATGTGGCACTCGGAAAGCTATAACAGCGGATTTGATTGGACGGAGCCGTACCCTACTTCTTTTACCAATGATGGGAGCATGTTTGAGTTCGGAACGCTTCCGGACGGGAGAATTTTCTGCGTAGGAAATCCGACGGTCGGCAGCGGAAGAAATCCTCTGGTGCTCAGCCTGTCTGAAAACGGGGTTGATTTCGACGATCAGTATATTTTAAGAGATGAGCCTTATACCCTTAAATATGAAGGGATGTATAAAGGAGGGGTTTATGCATACCCCGATACTATTGTGGTCGGTGATTATCTTTATGCCGTTTATTCGGTTCATAAAGAAGGAATATCGGTTACCCGCATTTCATTGGCGAGCTTAAGGTAAAACCTCCGGGCTCACGGCTTGCACCTTGATAATACACTTGTGAAACAATTTTCCGTCGTGCTTGAGGGTACCTCTAAAAAATCAAATCACTGCTCAAAACCGGCACGACCTGTTTTCCGTCATACTTCACCAATTTCGTCAGCAGAGGGAGCGCTCTTGCCTCCTCAATTGGTATCGTCTGACGAAAAATATGACTGCGCATCTGTACTGTCAGAACCCAGCGGTATTGCCTTAAATAAAAGACATGTAATTATCATTACATAAAAAATTTTTTCAAAGGAGAAAAAACATGAAAAAGAAAGTCATTTCACTCGTATTCACACTCTCTGTATTGGCAGGATTACTCTGCGCTGTTTCGGTCAATCTTTCGGCGGCGACGCTTCCGTCTCCGGTTGAGATTGAGAGCTTCTCAAACTGGTCAGGCAATGCAAACAAAAATAATGCCGATGCAAATTGGGACAGAAAGTTTGACGACGCCCAGACAGCTATTCAAGATGAAGCGTTTTCGCTTGAGGCTACTGTTACCAATTATGAGTGCTTCAACAACGGCTATCTTGATATCAACTTCGGATGCCGTTATGGTGAAGAGACAGTTCCCAACGGCTTGCTTCGTCACGGTCTGAGAATACAGAATCCGGCAGGAAACGATAAGAATGGGATTACGCTCGGACTCTACAGTCAGACCGGAGGTCGCGGTGCCACTAAAAAGGATATTGGTGAAAAACATCCTTTCCCCGCAGACGCGGATATCTCCTCTTTTACCGTAAAAATTGAAATGAATTCCGATTATCTTGTAACGATATCAATCGATGGAAAAAAGCTGTTTGAGCAATCTATCGCTACCGACGATGCTGAAAGACAGTTTACCGGCGGCGGATTCTATCTTGCGCTTTGCAACGGATCAAATGCGGAAGTACCGGCGACCGCTACCGTTAAAAATGTTAAGGTTTCTGCCGCTTCCTTGAAATCCGGAGAAGATGATGCCGATCCCAATCCCGGTACAGGAAGTGCGCTTTCGGCGGTTGTCTTTGTCGCAGCAGTCGGCGGCACGGCAGCAATTGTTGTGGCAAAGAAGCGCAGAAGATAAGCCGGATGCGAATGGATGGCTCTGAATAGGTTGGATTGTAAGTTAACGGAGAAAAGGTAATAAAAATGACAAAATTTATAAAACTTTTGGCTCTTACTACGCTTATTGCCGTAACCGCAGCACTCTTTGTTTCGGCGGCGGACAAACCTTTTGCTGATTTTATAGAAGCAGAGAACTGTTCCGTAGATGCCAATAACGCTTGTTCTGTTGTTGATAATACCGGTGCGATCGGTGGGAAAGGCATTACCTGCACTACGGCTGTCGGTAATAATGGAACAGCAAAGAGCACTACTGATGGATTTACGCTTAAATTTACCGTTCCAAAGGACGGGATTTATACGGTATGGGGACGGGTTTATGCTCCTAACCAGACCGGGAACTCGCTTCATTATTCTGTAGACGGCGGAGATTCACAGGTATGGGATATGATCGACGAGGCGGGAGATGATTTAGACTGTTACGGCAATTGGTACTATATGTATCTTACTTTTCGCCAGCCTGTAACATATGATGCGGATTCACCCAATGGCGGTAGTTTTACGCAACAAAAAGGCGTATGGAGACACTCGCCCAATTATCTCACTCTTACTAAGGGGGAGCATATTATCCACTTCACGGGACGCGAAGCCGGCTGGATTATTGACCAATTTGTAATTACCGAGCTTGAGGTAGAGGAGTATAATCCCAATTACTATGAAGGAAACGACTATCTTTTTGAGGGCTGCTCCTTCTGTAGTGCAAATTGGAAGCATTACTATAAAGATATCTATGCTGTAAAAGGAATTACTGCCGAGTCGTATTTTAATAACACGCTTTATCCGGCATCTTCTGAAACAGCGGACTTTATTGTTATTCCGGCAACAATTCTTGGCTTATCTATCATCTCAAGTGTTGCTTTAAAACAAAAAAAGCGCAGATAATCATTAAATCAATACCAGTGGGTTCCAACAATCCACAATCCAGTGGTATTGTCAGAAATTCATTGCTATCTGAAAAAGCCGGGAACAGATTAAAATGTCTGCGCCCGGCTTGCATATTGGCATGGAATACGATATAATATAAATATAACTTAGGTAAAGGGAAAATATGATTAATAATATTTGCAGTAAAGCAATAGAAAAAATACCGTCGGAACGTACGGTAATATTTGAACCCTCCGAGGGCTTCAGTTACTCTCATCATCCGTTTCTTGCTTATTTCAAAGGATGTTTTTATGCCGCGTGGTCATGCGGGAAAAGAAATGAGGACGATTGCGGGCAGAGAATATTTTTGTGCAAATCAGAGAACGGAGTGAGGTGGTCAAAGCCTCATGCTGTTGCGGATCCTGCGGAATTCGGAGATCCGCTGCGGGTATATATTGCCGCCGGGTTTTATTCCGATGGAGAACGGCTTAACTTATACTACAGTACATTTCGGTATTCGCCGGAAACGGTCAGCACCGACGGAGAAAGACCACATGCGGACGCTCACCATATCGACGGAGATGTGCTGTGTATGACAACGTATGACGGAGAAAAATGGGAAGCTCCTGTTTCTCTCGGTTTTTGTCAGATGCCGAATTTTGCTCCTCAGCCAATAGATTCCGGCAGACTTTTGATCTGCGGCAGCATTATGTTTCCGTATAGCGACGATAAAAGCGGAATAGGAGATTATACGCTGTCAGGTATTTATAAGGATGCTTTTGGAGCGAATACGCCTATAGATGACTCCGAAAGTATTATGTATGTGAAGGATAAGCTTGGCTGGGATACCGATATTCTCTGCGAAGGCTCTTTCTTTCAGACCGATGATCATATAATACATATGATGCTTCGCACGGGAAAAGGTATCATGTGGTGTGCCGAGAGCAGGGATGACGGAGAAAGCTGGAGCGAACCTGTACCTACGGAATTCAGCTCGGACAATGCTAAATTCTGTTTTTCAAGATTGCCGGACGGTCGTTTTTGCTGTATATGTAATCCCCTCCCGTCATCGGGAAGAAATCCTCTTGCTCTTTTCTTGTCGGAGGACGGCGAAAATTTTAACAAAGGCTATATTCTGCGTGATGAGAACTATGATTTACGTTTTCGCGGACTTTATAAAGGCGGAATTTATGGATATCCGCATTCGATGGTACAGGATGGGTATTTATATGTAATCTATTCCAAAAGAAAAGAAACGATTGAAATTACCAGAGTTTCACTCAGCAGCCTTGTGCCATAGTTTTGATTTATGACGGTCCTTTAAAGAGCTTTATAATCGGGGAATTTTTTTCAAAAAGTTCCCGAACCCCATAAAAACTTTCGCCCGGGCTGTTGCGTTAAGCAACAAGCCCGGCATTTTCCCGGTCGGGAAGCCGAGAAAATGCCGAATCGGGTGTTATTGACTATATTTTCTTTGGATTATTATGAATTTAAATGGTCAAAATTGCGGATTTCATCCGCAAAAACCGACTTCGTGGGGCAGTCGCAAGTTAGTGCGACAGCCCCATCTTTCTTTTCAAGAAAGAAGCAGGGTATATGGCAGCGTCCCGATATTTTTCTTTTAATACAGGAAATTTTTTGATTGTACCGTTACCCTGCCGGGAAAAAAGTTATCTTTATAATTGAAGATCTTCAAACCGTGAAAGGAGAAACCGATGGAGGATTCCCGTATTATCGCACTGTACCGAGAGCGATCCGAGGAGGCAGTTTCAGAAACCGAGAAGAAATACGGAAAAATGTGCCGCAGTATTGCAAGAAATATTTTGCGTAATGAAGCTGATGCGGAAGAATGCACCTCCGATGTCTATCTTACCGTATGGAACTGTATTCCGCCGCAGGAGCCGTACGATTTTTGTGCGTACATAGCAAAAATCACACGGAACCTTGCCTTTAACCGCAGAAAAGCTAAAGGCCGGCAAAAACGCGGAGGGGGCAGATGCGATGCAGTCCTGGAGGAGTTGTCGGCTGTTTTACAGGACACCGAAGACATTGAGGATATAAGCGAAGGGCTTCGTATAAGAGAACTTATTGAGAGATATCTTTTCAGTATAGATTCTGACAAGCGAAAAGGCTTTGTTATGCGATATTGGTTTTGCGATTCGATTTCGGATATTGCGCTTTCTCTCGGTATGAGTAAAGGGCAGGTGAAGATGATGCTTCTCCGCACACGGAAAGATTTAAAGATTTATCTTGAAAAGGAGGACGTCAGTATATGAATAAAGATAAATTGTCTCAGATCATCGGAGAGCTTGACGACCGTATTGTCAGCGAGAGCGCGGGTGCCCGTATATCCTCGGGCAGGTCAGAGACGGTGCCGGAGAAAAAGAGAAGAGGTATTGGACGATGGATTGAGGCGGCAGCGTGTCTGCTTATCGTTACAGGAATGATAGGAGCTGCGGTTATTCTGCCGTCTCTGACGAAAAAGAGCGGACCAGCAAGCACCGGGGCAGAGACATATATATCGTCCAATATATTGATCGATACGGGGAACGATATGCCGGATCAGATGGGAGAGATGATTCCCGTTATCTATAAGAGCGCTCTGTTTTGTTGGGGATACAACGGCAATGTAGACGGTTGGAATAAGGCTGTGGTTATCCGCAGCAAGAATGAACTGACAGAATATATTGAGGAGAGAAAAGAAAAGAACCCTTTGGTTGTTCCGGATGTCGAAGATGAAAAGTTGATATCACAGATAACCGATGCGTATTTGAAATGGGAAAAAGTTATGCTGGATTTTTCCGATTCATACAGTGACGAATACTTTGAAACGCACGACCTTATAGTGCTTCCGATAGAAGCGGCAAGCGGCAGCTTTCGGTATATGCTTTCCTCGCTTGTCAGGCAAGAAGCGGGAGTGGTGACAGTGGTGGTGAACACTTATATGCCCGAGGTATATACAGATGATCTGCGTGAATTTTGCTGGCTTATTGAAACAGGTGAAAAACTCGGAGCCGATGAAACGGTAGAGGTAAGTTTTTGCGAAACAGATGATACGGCCAAAGCTTCTTACTTCAGAGTCGGTGTGTATGATGATGACTGTACGGAGCCGAAATGTACGCTGATCCGGTCGCGGGATGAGCTTGAAAAACACCTTCAACGCTATCTTGAAAATTCCGATGAGCTTGACGCGATGAAGGATACGCTGGATCGATACACGGATGATTATTTCAAGACAAATTATCTCGCGATGGTCGGTGCCAGCGTCGGAAGCGGTTCTTATAGGCTGAATGTACGATCCTTGCTCAATGATTGGTCCGGAATTGAGGTTATGCTTGAGACCGTAACAGAAAAAGGGGCGAATGTGACTGCCGATGAAGCATCATGGACAGTTATCATTGAAGGAGAAGGAATACTTCCCGATGACATTAAGGCGAGCGTCCGCAGCGACTTCAGAGAGGTTGACAGCGAGGAGTTTGAACAGTATCGCTGATTCCCGTTTGTTTTATTAAGGAAATACTATTGGAGTACGGCTTGCGTCTTGACGGCATATCTGCTTGTTCATTTTCCGTCACACTTCATAAAATTCGTCGGCAGAGTAGCCTCTCTTGCCTTCTCATTTTGTATCGTTGATGGAAAATATGACTTCGCATCTGTATCGTCAGAACCCGGCGGTATTGCCATAAATGAAGCATTAAAGCGAAAGAACACTTGTCTCTGCTTTTCGTGATGTTCTTAACGGATAGTGGGTAGCCGGAAGGTATAAAAACCTTCCGGCTGCTGCTTTGGCACCTATGTTTTTCTTGTGTTACGGTACTTTTGTGGATTCTCTGCTCCTAAAGTGCCCTCTTGCTCTTAATGATGGTACTACTTCGGAGAAAAAGCAAAAATGTCGAAAAAAACTTGTGCGGTCGGCAACGCCGTCCGCTGTGGGCCGAGTCGAGAGGCGTTTGCGCTCCGACTCTTTCTCCTGCTTGATTTTCAACCCAATAAAAAGCTTGAAAAGTTACCGCAAATCTTTCAAAATCCCCCTTGGCTAACCTCGTTCTCAAATCGCCCGAAACAGGCAGTTCTCTTTTTGGCTGGTGTGTTTGCCTGGCGTTTCGCTTTTCCGGTACACGGGCGAGCTATAGGCAACACAGGGAATATCTACAGTAGTGGCTTTTTTCTTTGGAAGGCAATCATCTGTATTCCGCTGTAAAGATGTTAATGCGCTCTTTTTTCAAGAGAAACGCATACGCCGCAAGAGACACGATGCTGTCGAAGGCGTTGCCAATACCGAACAGCAGAGCAATTCCGACGAGTGTGGGCACCCATGCACCCGTTACATAAAGAACAAATGCGATACCGTAATAGACGATATTGGTTACCACTGATTCGAACAGCATATATTTCGTCTTGCCGAGCCCGTAGAAGGTAGAGTCGAATACATTTTGGATGGCGTAGAGAACGTAGAAGCCAACGAGAAGCAGAACGAGTTCAAAGAGTTTATCCACGTCAGTGAAGCCGAGCACATACGTCATAAACGGTTTCCAGCCGGGAATGCTCACGAACCACAGCGCTGAGATGATCGCCGTGATTCCGAAATAGCCCAACGTATTTTTACGAATGTTTTCTTTATCTGCAGCTACCTCTTGCTTAATGAGTTCTCCCAACTGGAGTACGGGCAGAAGAAGCCACCCCCATATGAAATTATTTGCCACCCAATAGGTGCCTTGTTCTCCTACAACGTTGACCATTCGCACGATCATCACCATATAGGTAACGTTGCGGACAAGAGATTCCACGCCCGATATTCCGCCGATCTTAACGAATTCTTTCGTCCATGAGAAATCCGGCTTTGCCTTGGTGAATATTTTGATTTTTTCTTTGGCGAGAAGAACGACCGATACGGCAAGCAGAAGCGCATTGACGATTATGTTGGAATAGCCGATGCCGTTCACACCGAGGTGCGCCGACACAGGCAAGTTTGACACGAGAAAGGTATCTGAAACAAGGCATAGAACGAGCCGCGCACCGGTAAGTACGTAAAGATATTTGCTCTTATTCACCGTTACTAATATGACGAGAGCGAACTGCAAGAGGATGGAGAAAATATTGGCAATGCTTTCGATGCGTATGTAGGATGCTGAGGCTTCGACGATGCTTGCCTCAGTTGCCATCAGCTTCAGCAGCGGTTCTGCGAACATTAGCACTACAGCAGAAAGCACAGCATATACGCCGAAGGAAATTAGCATACCGGTTCGTACGCAATTAGTGAATTTTGCTTTATCGTCTTTTACCTTGCCAACGAAATAGAACAGTGGCAGAATGATGGCTTCATTCAGAATTTCATAAATCAGATTGACCCATGAGAGCTGTCCCGCAATTGAGTAAGAATATTCGCCCGGTAACTGTCCGAGGAAAAATACGCGCACCGTGGTGTAGACGGTCGGTGTAAGCCCGAGGACGAGCAATGCGAAAAAGAGCTTGTAATTGATTCTGCTAAGCGACAGTTTGAGCTTGGGAAACATATCCGTCGCCTCCTGTTGTTATTAGCAAAAAGGACAAAAGAAAGGCATCTGCATACAATCGCAGATACCAAAAAAACGACAACGCTCCCGTCACCCCATGTCTGCGACCATAAGTGCGATTCGCCGGAAGTTACCGAAAATCTGTCAGGTTTGCGGTAAGCTTCCCAATTGCCATAGCAATCGCTTAAAGTCACTATTTGCTTATGATTATCCTATCATTTTTAATTGCGGAAGTCAATAAAAATTCCATTGCAGTTACAATTTGTCTTTTCATCTTATTCGGTTTTGGTTTTCTTCGTTAAGGGCATCACGCTTTGGAGTGGTGGGTATTTTTTGATTTGCCTAACGGGTTATTGAGAAAGGTTTTCCGAACAGAAATATGCGTCTGCCGAAAACGGTGTTTTCGGCTAATATTCTTTCCCTCTTTCTTGTTAAGAAAGAGGCGGGGAATGGGGCAGCGCCCCAAAATAATTATAATTTACTTTTCTGCACTGTCAGCCGCACAAACCGCAGTGGAAAAGGCGATTTGAAGATTAAACCCGCCGGTATATCCGTCAACATCGATAATTTCACCCGCAAAATACAGTCCTTTCACAAGTTTGGATTCCATTGTTTTCGGGTTAATCTCCTTGATGGAAACCCCTCCCTTTGTGATGATTGCTTCCTCTATCGGGCGGAAGCGGGAAAGCCTCACAGGAAAGGATTTAAGCAGAGAGATGATTCTGCGGCGTTCCTCTCTGGTTATGGAATTTACCTTCTTATTGGGATCAATTCCGCTTAGCGAGACAAAAACAGGAATCATTTTCGAGGGAAGAAGAGCACCGAGGGAATTGGAAAAATCCCGATTGATATTTTTCGAAAAATCAGAGAGAAGGCGGCTGTCAAGTGTTTTTTCATCGAGCGCCGGCTTGAGGTCGATGACAAGGGTGTATTTTCCCGGTTCAAGGTCGGGAATCATGGAGGAAGCCGATAGTATCATAGGACCTGTCACTCCAAAATGAGTGAACATCATTTCTCCGAAGTCAGAATATGCTTCTTTTCCGTCACTTCTTATCATTACGGCGGAAACATTTTTTAGTGACAGTCCTTGCATTTCCGCACAGAAACGGTCGGGCGATTCTATCGGTACAAGGGAGGGAGAAAGCTTTGTTACCGTGTGACCGAGCTCTTTGGCAAAGCGATAGCCGTCGCCGTCAGAGCCTGTTTTGGGATATGACATTCCGCCTGTGCAGAGTATGACCGCATCGAAGCGGTAATGTTTTCCTCCTGCGATAAGTCCCGTAACAGAACCATCCTCAGCGGTTATTTCGGAGACTCTTTTATTTACAGTATGTCCTTTTACGATATCGCGCAGAGCATGAACGATATCTCCTGCACGATCGGATTTCGGAAAGACGCGGTTTCCTCGTTCTGTTTTGAGAGGCACGCCGTGCTCTTCAAAAAAATTCATGGTATCCAAACAGGAGAAGGCACTGTATGCGGAATAGAGAAAACGGGAATTGGTCGGAATGTTCGCCATGAATTCTTCGGCTGTGCAGTTGTTGGTTATATTGCATCTGCCTTTACCTGTGATGCCGAGCTTAAGACCGAGCCTGTCGTTTCTTTCGAACAGGGTAACATCGGCACTGCCGGAAATAAGCCTTGCCGCCGCCATCATACCAGCAGCGCCGCCTCCTACTATTGCGATTTTTTTCATTTGTTTTATGACTTTGCCTTTGATTTTGCAAAGGTCTCCTTTTCTGCCGGGATTAAGCAGGCTGCGCTTAACCAAAATTGCCGGCTGCTTTTCGGCAAAGACTCAAAACCGTCAGGCGGTTGCCCGACGCGTGGCCTTTTACACTTTATCTTTGTCGTAAACATCGTATTCGTCCCATATTTTTTCAAGTCGGCTGAATACATCTTCAAGCTCAGTCTGTTTTTTGCGAGACACCGCCACGATAAGAGCGTCGATTATGCTGAGAGGAGCGACAAGGGAATCAACAAAGGACGCCATATCACTTTTGGCATAGAGCTTTGAATCGGCATAAGGCGCGATCGGAGAGCGGTCGCTGTCGGTGAGAGCGATGATATGCGCTTTTTGCGAACGTGCATATTCAACGGCACTGATGATCCGTTTTGAATAGCGGGGAAAGCTGATTGCGATAACCGCGTCTTTATCGGATACACGCAGGAGCTGTTCAAAAACCTCGCTTCCGCTTGTGGTCTGTACGAGCGATACGCGTTCAAACATGAATCGGAAATTAAATGCGAGAAAATTTGCTAAAGACGCTGAGCTTCTCATTCCGATTATATAAATCTTGCGTGAGTTCATAAGCGCGTCTACCGCACTGTCAAAATCCTTTCTGCTTACGCTTTCAAGGGTGGCGCGTATTTTGGAAATATCGGAATTGAGAACGCTTTCCAGTACGTCTCCGTTTCCGATCCGATCATTTGTTACCTCCATACGCTGAACAGGGGTAAGCTTCATTCTGATCAGCTCCTGAAGAGCCGTCTGAAGCTCCGGATAGCCTTCAAAGCCGAGAGCGGAGGCAAATCTTACGACGGTGGACTCGCTGACGCCTGTTACTTCTCCGAGCTTTGAGGCAGTCATAAAGGCCGCTTTATCGTAATTGGCGATGAGATAACTGCCGATAGATCGCTGTCCTTTTGAAAATTCCGGGATCATGTCTTTTATTCTGTCAAGAAGATCGTTTTTCATATGCCTTCCGCTTATCATCGAAATCAGATGAAAGCCCTCCGTTTGTGATGGTTTATGAATCGGACTTTGCCGTTTCCTGCAATTTGAGTTTGTTATTACGCAAAAAAATACACGCATAACCGGATATGCAGGCTGAAGCGGTATATCCTTCATAATGCGAATTATTATCTCAATTATAGAGTTAAAAATGAAATTTGTCAAGAGGCGGAATGAATATTCGGGAAATGAATCAAAAAATAACGGGCTGTTGCGTTAAGCAACAAGCCCGGCATCTTCCCGGTTGGGAAACCGGGA
>ERZ1106976.2123-NODE-2123-length-18333-cov-3.992614_pt1 | contig 18333 bp, 18 predicted proteins | sample MGYA00403687_ERZ1106976 | MGnify/ENA primary metagenome ERZ1106976 (study PRJEB35170, sample SAMEA104062446) | human gut metagenome | biome: human gut; feature: human-associated habitat; material: faeces | place: Denmark | collected 2013-02-22 ... | reverse complement strand
AGAGAAGCTCGGAATCCGAAGAGGTACCCACGCCTGCCGTTTCCATGCTGTATTCCAAGGCGAATGTGGTGAACTCTCTCATGGAGAAGATCGCCGCAAAATGCGCCATCACCCCGAAACCCACCCGTACACAAAAAGCCGATGACCTTATAGATCGGCTCAATCTTATTAAAAACTGGAGGTAATTCAATATGACGATCAACGAACTGCGTGAAAAGCGCAACCAGGCTTGGAACGCTGCAAAGGCATTTGTGGAGACCAAGCGTGATAAGGACGGTCTGCTTTCCGATGAGGATGCTGCGACCTATGCTCAGATGGAAAAGAAGGTGCAGGACTACAGTGCCGAGATCGAGCGCATGGAAGCCATGTCCGCAATGGAGGCGCAGCTGAACAGACCCACTTCCTCTCCCATCACCGAAAAGCCCATGAACGGCAAGTCCACCGCTGACGAGAAGCCCAAGACCGGTCGTGCTTCCGATGCCTACCGCACCGGAATGCTCACCGCCCTTCGCAGCAACTTCCACCAGGTGAGCGATGTCCTTCGCGAGGGTGTTGACGCTGACGGCGGCTACCTCGTACCCGAAGAGTATGATTCCCGCCTCATTCAGACGCTTTCCGAGGAAAACATCATGCGAAAGCTCGGTCATACCATCACCACATCCGGTGAGCATAAGATCAACATTGCAGCGACTGCGCCTGCCGCTGCGTGGATCGAGGAAGGCGGTGCACTCTCTTTCGGTGACGCAACCTTTGCACAGATCCTTCTGGATGCGCATAAACTCCATGTTGCCATCAAGGTGACCGAGGAACTGCTCTACGACAATGCGTTCAAGCTGGAGGATTACATTCTCACCGAGTTCGGCAAGGCACTCGCCAATGCCGAGGAGGACGCATTCCTCAACGGTACCGGTGTCGGTCAGCCCCTCGGTCTGTTTGCGGAGACCGGTGGCGGTCATGTGGCAGAAACGCTGACTGCGGCACTCAAGAGCGATGATCTCATCACCCTCATCCATGCACTGAAGCGTCCCTACCGCAAGTCTGCCTCTTTCATCATGAACGACAAGACCATCGCACAGATCCGCAAGCTGAAGGACAACAACGGTGCGTATATCTGGCAGCCTTCCTATCAGGCAGGCGAACCGGACCGCATTCTCGGCTACACGGTTCATACCTCTGCGTATGCTCCGGAGAATGCTATTGCGTTCGGCGATTACAGCTACTACAACATCGGCGACCGCGGCACCCGTTCCTTCAAGCAGCTCAACGAGCTGTTCGCGGGCAACGGTATGATCGGTTTCGTGGCTAAGGAACGTGTGGACGGCAAACTTATTCTCCCCGAAGCCGTTCAGATTCTCAAGCTGAAAACCGAATAAGGAAGGAGGCGGCGGTGATGGACGAGCTTCTTTCCAAAGTAAAAGCCAACCTTATCCTGGAACACACGGCGGATGATGCCTTGCTGAAAAGCTACATCACCGCCGCTGTTTCTTACGCCGAAAGCTACCAGCACATCCCGGAGGGCTACTACAAGGAGAACCCCATGCCGCCCACCACGGAGCAAGCCGTCATCATGCTGTCATCCCACTTCTATGAAAGCCGGGACGGCAGCACGGGCGGCTTCTTTGCGGATAACACCGGAGCAGCACAGCAGGTGTGGAACACGGTCAATCTGCTGCTCCGCTTGGATAGGCGGTGGCAGGTATGAGCTTCGGGAAAATGAACGGCTTTGCCGACATCGTGGAAACCCGCCAAGTCAAGGACAGCGAGGGCTTCACCCATTCCGAGGATGAAGTCCTCGCTTCCGTCCGTGTGTACCGGGAAGGTCGGCATGGCAGTCAGCGTTGGGCAAACCTCGCCGCATTCAGCGAAGCGACCGACCTGTTCCGCTTTCGGTGTATTCCTGGGCTGACGGTCACTACCGACCAGTTTCTCATTTGTGACGGAGAGCGATTTAATATCATCTCTGTTGAAAATGTGAAAGGTCGTGGTATGTACATCGAGGTTTTAGCGAAAAGGAGTGAACCTACCATTGGCAAAAGCTGAAATGAAAATGCCGGAGGATTTCCTTCTGAAGATCTCCAAGCTCGGCAGCAACTTTGACAGCGTTGCGGATACCGTCCTGCAGGCCGGTGGCGAGGTCGTGCTGAAAAAGGTCAAGAGCAATCTTTCCTCCGTTATCGGCAGAGGGACAAAGTTCAAATCCCGCACCACGGGCGAACTGGAAGGCGCACTCGGCCTTTCTCCCTCCAAGCTGAACCGGGACGGAAACCACGACATCAAGGTCGGTTTCGCCGAACCTCGCTCGGACGGCGGCAGCAACGCCAAACTTGCCAACATTCTCGAATACGGCAAGCACGGTCAGCCTGCAAAACCGTTTCTGAAACCTGCGAAAACGGCGTCCCGGCAGGAATGCATCGATGCCATGACCAAGGCACTGGATGAGGAGGTGGAAAAGCTGTGAGCCTGCTATCCGATTTACAAACCATCGCCGAGCATTGCGGTGTTCCAGTGGAAACGGGTGTGTTCTCCGGCAAAGCACCGGACACCTATCTGGTCATCACGCCGCTGTCGGACAACTTAGAGCTTCACGCTGACAACGCTCCCGGCTGCGAAACGCAGGAGGTACGGCTGTCCCTGTTCACAAAGGGCAGCTACACAAAACTGAAAAACGCGATTGTCCGCGCCTTGCTGGGTGCGGATTTTTATATTACCGACCGCCGGTACATCGGCTTTGAAACCGAAACCGGCTATCATCACTACGCCATTGATGTGGCACAAATCTATGAATTGGAGGTTTAAGACATGGCAACCATCGGTCTTGACAGACTCTATTACGCCAAAATCACCGAGGACGCAAGCGGCGAGGAAACCTACGCTTCTCCGGTGCAGCTGGCAAAGGCCATGACCGCAGAGCTTTCTGTGGAACTGGCGGAAGCGACTCTCTACGCCGACGACGGTGCGGCAGAGATCGTAAAGGAATTCAAAAGCGGCACGCTGTCACTCGGCGTGGATGACATCGGTGCGACCGCCGCATCCGACCTGACAGGTGCGACCATCGACAAAAACGGCGTGGTCGTCTCCGCAAGCGAGGACGGCGGCGAACCCGTAGCGGTGGGCTTCCGTGCAAAGAAGTCCAACGGCAAATACAAGTATTTCTGGCTTTACCGTGTGAAGTTCGGCATCCCGGCCACCAACCTCGCCACAAAGGGCGACAGCATTACCTTCTCCACACCCACCATTGAGGGAACCATTCTGCGCCGCAACAAGCCGGACGCCAAGGGTGTGCATCCCTGGAAAGCAGAGGTCACCGAGGGCGATACCACCGTGACGGCGGCCACCATTTCCAACTGGTATAAGACGGTATACGAGCCGACCTATGCGGCATCACCCGAGAAATCCACTTAACGGAGGTAACTTATGATGGATAACGAAAGAACCGCAACCATTACCATCGGCGATGAGGAGTACACCCTGCTCCTGACCACCAAGGCTACCAAGGAAATCGCCGGTCGCTATGGCGGGCTGGAAAACCTCGGCGAGAAGCTGATGAAGTCCGAAAACTTTGAAATGGCAATCGGCGAGATCGTGTGGCTTATCACGCTTCTGGCAAATCAGAGCATCCTCGTCCACAACCTCAAGGATAAAGAGCATCCCAAGGAGCTGCTCACGGAGGATGTGGTGGAGCTTCTGACCACGCCCCTCGACCTCGCCGGATACAAAACCGCCATTACGGAAGCGCTCTACAAGGGCACCAAGCGGAATGTGGAAAGTGAGAAAGACGCAAAAAACGCACAAGTCGGGTAACAGTCTCCGATGCGGAGCTGTTTACCCGGCTTCTTTATTACGGTCTTGCCCACCTTCATCTCAGCCAGGATGAAGTGTGGCTGATGCCGTTTGGACTTCTGCTGGATCTGTGGGAGTGCCACAAGCAGTATAACGGGCAGGCTGTTCCTGCTCACGAACACTACATTGACGATATTATCCCGGATGGCATTTAAGGAGGTGACGGTACATGGCAGATAGTTTCGGACTGAAGATCGGTCTTGAGGGCGAAAAGGAATTCAAAAAAGCGCTGGCGGACATCAACCAGTCCTTCAAGGTGCTCGGCTCCGAAATGAAGCTCGCCACCTCTCAGTTCGATAAGAACGATAAATCCGTGGAGGCTCTCGCCGCACGGAATAAGGTGCTGCGAAAAGAGATCGATGAGCAGACAACAAAAATCGACACCCTTCGCAAGGCTCTGCAGAATGCCGCCACCTCTTTCGGAGAGAACGACCGCCGCACCCAGAACTGGCAGATCCAACTCAACAATGCCGAGGCCGCCCTCAACGATATGAACCGGGAGCTGGATGAAAACGAGAAAGCTATCAAGGAGGGCGGCAAGGCTGCGGAGGAATCCGGCAGCAAGTTTGAAGGCTTCGGCAAGGTTCTCAAAACCGTAGGTGTGGCACTCGGTGCTGTGGCCGTCGCCGCAGGTGCTGCCGCCGTGAAACTCGGCAAAGAGGTCATCGCCGCCTATGCTGACTATGAGCAGCTGGTCGGCGGTGTTGACACCTTGTTCAAGGACTCCTCGCAGGAGATCCAGCGGTATGCCGCCAACGCATACAAAACGGCAGGACTTTCTGCCAACGAGTACATGGAGACGGTCACGGGCTTTTCCGCAAGCCTGATCCAGTCCCTCGGCGGTGATACCGAAAAGGCCGCAAAGTATGCGGATATGGCAATTACGGATATGTCCGACAACGCCAATAAGATGGGTACGGATATGTCCTCCATTCAGAATGCCTACCAGGGCTTTGCCAAGCAGAACTACACGATGCTCGACAACCTCAAGCTGGGCTACGGCGGTACAAAGCAGGAAATGGAACGGCTGCTTGCCGATGCGGAGAAGATATCCGGCGTCAAGTACGACATCTCCTCCTACGCAGATGTGGTGGAAGCCATCCATGTCATGCAGGAGAGTATGGACATTGCGGGCACAACCGCCAAGGAAGCGGAAGCCACCATATCCGGCTCTGTCAATGCGCTGAAATCCGCCGTGTCGAACCTTATTGTAGGCTTTGGTGATGCGGACGCTGACATGGAGCTGCTGTGCAACAACATGGTGGATGCTTTCAAGACCGTGGTGGCGAACATCACCCCGGTTATTGAGAACATCGTGGCGGCTCTGCCCACGGCACTGGACGCTCTGCTGACGGCTGTGGGTGAACTGCTGCCCACACTGCTGGAAGCGGTCGCCGAACTGTTCTCGCAGGTGCTGGAAACGCTGCTTTCTTTGCTTCCGCAGCTTATCCCGGCGGCGGTGTCCGCACTTATGACCATCGTGAACACGCTGATTGAGAATCTGCCCCTGCTCATTGAGGCAGCGATTCAGCTGGTGTCTACACTTGTGACCGGCATTGCGGATGCACTGCCCACGCTCATCCCGGCAGCGGTGCAGGCTATCGTCACCATCGTACAAGGACTGGTGGACAGCCTGCCGATGCTCCTTGACGCAGCCTTACAGCTTATCACGGGATTGGCGCAAGGGCTTCTGGACGCAATACCCGTGTTGATCGCCGCTCTGCCGGAGATCATCAACGGCATCATTACCTTCTTACTGGATTCGATTCCGCAGATCATCGAAACAGGCATTCAACTTCTGACCTCGCTGGTGACTGCATTGCCGGAGATCATCACGGCAATCGTGGAAGCTATCCCGAAAATCATTGACGGCATTATCAATGCTGTGCTGAATGCGATACCGCTCATTATTCAAGCGGGCATCGACCTGCTGATTTCCCTCATTCAAGCCCTGCCGCAGATCATCACCACCATCGTGCAGGCAATCCCGCAAATTATCTCCGGCATCGTCAATGCACTGGTCGGGAATATCGACAAAATCATCATGGCAGGCGTTCAGTTGTTCGTTGCCCTGATTGAAAACCTGCCCACCATCATCGTGGAGATCGTCAAGGCCGTGCCGCAGATCATTGCGGGTATCGTGAAAGCCTTCGGCTCTCTGATGTATAAGATCGTGGAGATCGGCGGCAACATCGTCAAGGGACTGTGGAACGGTATTACCCAGCTTGCCTCGTGGCTGTGGGACAAGGTATCCGGGTGGATCTCCTCCATCTGGGACGGCATCTGCGATTTCTTCGGTATCCATTCGCCCTCGAAGGAGATGGCATGGGTGGGTGAAATGCTGGTCAAGGGTCTTGCAGGCTCCATTGACGACAACGGCGGTGAAGCGGTCAAAGCCGCAGAAGGAGTGGCAGAGGACATCAACGGCGTCATGGGCGACCTTGCCCACGATATGCAGACGGCTCTGCCCACCGACTTTGACGTGAACGGCTCGATCCGCTCTGCCGTGGACGGTGTGGTCGGCAAGGCGGCATCCGCTTTCACCATTGCCCTGAACATTACGAACTTCAACAATTACAGCAGTGAGGATATCCGTCAGCTCACCTCCGAAGTCATGGAAACGGCGAATCAGTTCGCCCAGCGGAAAGGAGTGGTATTCGCATGAGCTATTTTACCTACAACGGCCGCAGTTCCGCTGAGTTCGGTCTGCATATCGAGAAGAAGGACGTGTTCTCCGCACCGGAATACGATGCGGAGTTCATTTCCATTCCCGGCAGGAGCGGTGACATCATCAATCCGAACCGCCGCTTTGCCAACATCAAGGTCACCTATACCGTGTTCCTCGCACGGAAGAACGCAGCCGCCCTTGCCGCCGTCCTGCGGGACATCAAGGGCTGGCTGTATTCCGAGCCGGACAGATACCATGAGATCACCGACTCCTACGATGCGGAGTATTTCCGCTACGGAGTCATCTCCGGCAATCTGGACATTGAGGAGCAGCTGAACAAGGTCGGAAGTTTCACCGTGACCTTCAACTGCAAGCCCTACAAATACAGTTTTGCAGGACAGGAAACGGTGTCGGCTGACGCCTCCGAATTGACGATTACCAATCCGACTGCCTTTGAGAGCCGACCGTATATCAAGCTCTATGGCAACGGGACGGTGGTAATAATGATACAGCCCCAAGGCCGTGGCATGATGATTTCCAATCTGGATGAGTACATCGAGATTGACAGTGAGCTGATGAACTGCTTCAAAGGCACTGCCCTCAAAAACGATACAGTCAAAGGAGCGGAATTCCCAGTCCTCAAGTCGGGTATTTGCTCCATTAACTGTACCGGCGATGTAACGAGGATTGAGGTCATTCCAAGGTGGTGCTGTCTGTGATCCCTGTACTTTACGCCGCAAATACCACCGATTTTAGCTCATTCGGTCTTGGCGTACTGACGGACACCATTTCCTGCGAAGTCACCGAGGAGCGAAACGGTGGGTTCGAGTGCTTACTCAACTACCCTGTCAGCGGTCAGCACTACGGGCTTATCACCAAGGAGTGCATCATCAAGGCAAAACCCAATGACACCGCCGCCGACCAGGCATTCCGCATTTACCGTATCACGAAGCCGCTCAACGGTATCGTCACCATCTACGGTCAGCACATCTCCTATGACCTCGCCAATGTGCCGGTGCTGCCGTTTTCGACCGAGAGCCGCTCTCCGCAACTCATTCTCTCGCAGCTCCTTGCCGGAGATACGCGCTTCACGGGCTGGACGGATTATTCGGACACAAAGGCATTTTCCGTCACGCAGCCGAAAAGCGTCCGCGCCTGCCTCGGCGGTACGGAAGGCTCCATGCTCTCCAAATGGCACGGCGAGTTTGAATGGGACAACTTCACGGTAAAGTTCCATTCGCACCGTGGGCAGAAGACCGGAGTGGTCATTGAGTACGGAAAGAACCTCACAGCCCTGGAGCAGGACGAGGACAACAGCGGCGTGTATACCGCACTGCTCCCGTATGCCGTATACACACCGGAAGGCACGGACACCGAAACGGTAGTCACACTGCCGGAGGTCACGCTCCCCATTGTGACCTCGGAGATCGTCCGGGCAAAAACGCTCATCATGGATTTCTCCGACCAATTTGACGGAGTTGTGACCGAGGAAGCCCTCAGAGCAAAAGCAAACAGTTACATCAAGGCAAATCCGCTGGGAGCGACTATCCCCACGGTGAAGGTGTCCTTTGAGCCGCTCTGGAAACAGCCGGAGTATTCGGCACTGCTGGAGCGGGTCAACCTCTGCGATACCGTCACCATTCGGCATTCACTGCTTGGTGTGAGCGTGTCGGCTATGGTCATTGAAACCGTGTACGACACTCTTGCCGAACGGTATGTGAGCATTTCCCTCGGTCAGAGCAAGTCCAGTATGATCACCACCATTTCCGAGGTGCAATCAACGGTTAATAAGGTGGAATCCACGGTGGGACGCTTTCCGAAGCTGCTCCAAACCGCCATCGGCAAGGCCACCGGGCTTATCACCGGTCAGAGCGGCGGTTATGTGGTCATTCATACCACCGAGGAAAACGGACAGCCCTATGAGCTGCTCATTTTGGACGCTCCCTCCATTGACGAAGCCGTGAACGTCTGGAGGTGGAATGTGGGCGGTCTGGGCTTTTCTCGTAACGGCTACAACGGCCCCTACGAAACTGCCATCACGGCGGACGGGCAGATCGTTGCAGACTTCATCACTTCCGGCTCTCTGGTAGCAAACATCATCAAGGCAGGTGTCATCCAGTCGCAGGACGGCTCGTCCTGGTGGGACTTGGAGAGCGGCGAAGTCGTGCTTCGAGCCTACGCCACCAGCAAGGAGATCACCGAGGTCAGCGACCGCATCACCACCATTGAGGAGCAGAAAATGCTCCGGCTGGTCATTATCTCGTCCAACGGGAACATCTTCAAAAACGGCAATGTGAAAACGCTGCTTTCCGCCAAGGTGTACTCCTGGGACGAGGACATCACCGACACGCTGGATGCCAACCAGTTTATCTGGACGAGGGTGTCGGAGGACACAGAAGCGGACAAGGTCTGGAATGAACAGCATTTCGGCGGCGCAAAGTCCGTGGTCATCACCGGTGCGGATGTCAAAGTCCGCGCCACTTTTTATTGTGACCTCATCGACACCACGACCAGGCAGAGCCTGTTATAACGGAGGAATTCACTATGGCAACCGCAGAACCCACAACAGAAAGCGGCACAGTGTCCGGTTCAGATACAACAACTTCAAAGGAGGCTTCTCACATGAGCAAAGCACAAGGCCAGTTTACCATCATCGACTACAATGACGCACTGACACTGACGGGGTACATCGGCTCGAACCTCGCCAAGACTCAGATGTATAACCCCGACAATGGCAGTTATACCCCGGACTGGAAAACGAAGAACCTCGTTCTGACGCCCAGTCTGTATGTCATCGGCACCACTGCCGACCAGATCACCACCGCCAATGTCACCTCGGTCAAGTGGTATGTGGGTGACAGCAACACCGCCATCACCGCAGGCACGAACTACGCCCTCAGTGGTGCCAAGAGCCACATCCTCACGGTCAAGGCCAATGTCATGGCGGAGCTGCCCGGCATCGACTATCGCTGTGTCATCACTTACAAGGACGAAAGCACCGGTCTGTCGCTGACCCATCCGCTGACTATTTCCTTCTCCCGTGTGGTCAACGGTTCCGGCATCGTCGACTTGCTGGTCACCACGCCCAACGGAAATGTGTTCAAGAATGAGGAGGTCGCCAGTCTGACCGCCAAGGCCGAGCTGTGGCGCGGCTCTACGGTAGACATCACCAAGGTCAGCTACAAGTGGGCGGTCATGGACGCTTCCGTCACCGCTACTTCTTCCACCGGCTATGATGCAGACTTCGGCATCGGCTGGCGCAAGCTCTCGGATACCGCCGACAAATACACCGGCACGGCCACCAATACACTCACGGTCTACGCCGCAGCGGTGGACAGCTACGCTGTGTTCAAGTGCTGTGCCCAGGACACGGATTCCGCATCGGCTTCTTATAACACGAAGTTTTTCGATGTGGCGACCTTCATCGACAACTCCGACCCGTTGCAGATCATCGTCACCTCCACGGGCGGCGATGTGTTCAAGAACGGCCAGGGTACGACCGTGCTGACCGCCGTCTGCTACCAGGCGGGCTCCGAGGTCGACGCAGCCGGAAACGGCAGTTACACCTGGACGAAGTACAACAAAGACGGTGTTGTCGATACCTCTTGGGGTACCAACGGCAGCAAGACCGGCAAGACCCTGTCGGTGTCCAGCACCGATGTGGATACCAAGGCAACCTTTATGGTCGTTGTGGCGCTTTGAGGAGGTGGTGAGATGATCGCATCAGCACAGTTCACGATTATCAGTCTCTGCGATGTGGTCACCTCGGACACGCCGCCGGAGAACCCCTATGAGGGGCAGCTCTGGGTGGATACTTCCGTGACCCCGCCGGAGACGAAGATATGGGACGGAAACGAATGGGTGGTGCAGAACGACATTGAAACGATCCGCACCACCATTTCCATCCTGACCGAGAAGGACGCACAGTTCCAGCAGACCATCGACGGGCTGAACAGCTATGTGGCGACCCTTACCGAAACGGTGGAAACAGTGTCCAATGACCAGGGTGTCCTGGAGGAACGGATACTGAATTCCGAGAGCAGGGTTTCGGAACTGGAACACACGGTGGACGGGCTGTCCGTCACCATGCAGGAGCAGTACATCGGCGGCATCAACTATGTGCAGAACTCTTCCGGGCTGAACGGCATCACGGATGATTGGAGCTACTCCGGTACGGTAAAAACAGATACCTCCACCGATACCCAGAACAACACCATTTCCGACTCCTGCTTTGTGCTGGGCGCATACTCCTCGTTGTCGCAGTACATCCGAGGGGTAGTCCCCGGCACTTATACGATCTCGGTCCGGGCAAAGAAAACCTCGACCATGTCCGGGTATTTCTATGTGACCTACAACGGAAACAAAACCAAGTACCTGTTCAATAAGTCCACGGCATTTGACTGGACGGATTACTCCGTAACGCTCACGGATGTGACTGACCCCACGTTGCGTATTTACTGCTACTGTCGGGATGCGTCCATCTACCTCGCGGACATCATGATCTCCGAAGGGGCGATACCCCGAAAGTGGACACCCGCACCCAACGAGATCTACACCCAGGAGGTCAAGATCGACAAGCGGGGCATCGAGGTATCCAACAGCGCATCGTCCCAGCGGACGGTCATCACGAACACGGAGTTCGCCGGTTACTACAACGATGAGGTGATCTTTACCCTGAACAAGGACGAAACGCAAACCAAGAAAACCACGGTGGACGGCGAACTGACCGTGGGTAAAACGAAGTTTGTCCCGATGCCGACGGCGTCCGAAGGGCTGAACATCGTCATTCTGGATTAAGGAGGGAAAACTATGGCAACTTGGAAAAGCGCGGCATACGATGGGCGCTATCTTCAACTGGACATTTCAGAAAGCGTGAATGTGGTCGGTAACAGCTCGACACTTTCCTGGACGCTGACCTCTACCGGTGGCGCATCCACTTACTACACCATTGACACGACCACTGTAACGATCAATGGTACGACCGTCTACTCAAAGGAACGTACCTATTGGGATGACCGTGTTTTCCCGGCAAAGAAAGGTTCTGTCAGTGGCACGATTACTGTAGCTCACAACAGCAACGGCAGCAAAACGATTGCGGTCGGGTTCTTGACCCGTGTTTATATCTACGGTTCACAGGAATACGGCGGCAGCATGACGCTGACTACCATTGACCGCTCTGCTCCCACAGTTACATTCAGTACATCGAATGTCACGGCAAACGGGTTCAAAATCTCCGCTACATCCTCTGCCACTGCGGACGTCTGGCAGTACAGCACAAACGGCGGTTCGAGCTGGACGCAGTTCTCAACGACGGCATCCACCAGTGCCAGTGTGACGATCACCTCGCTCTCACCGAATACAAGCTACACGGTGAGGGTCAGAGCAAGGCGGCAGTACAACCATGTCTACGGCACTTCCGGCAGTTCCACAGTCAAGACGCTGGGCGGTGCTGTGGTGAATAGTGTCAACACGGTGACGGCGGACAATGCCACGGTTTCCATTACCATCAATGTGACCGTGTACGAAGCCTCCTACACCAATACGCTGGTGCTTAAAAACGGCAGCACGAGCATCCTGACTATTTCCGGGCTTTCCTGGTCGAAGGGCACGGCGAACCGCACGGTTACGCTGACATCGGCGCAGAGGACGACACTGCTGAATGCAATGGCATCCATCAAGTCGTTCACCGGCACTTTTGCGGTTTCGTCTTACAGCGGGTCTACGCAGATCGGCAGCACCTCAAGCAAGACCGCCACTGTACTGACCACGGCAACCAATTCTGCTCCAACCATAAGCGGATTCACTTATGCCGACAGCTACACGACCACGAAAAACCTCACAGGCAACGACCAGCTATTCGTTCAGAACTACTCGACCCTCAAGGTCACGCCCGGAACGGCAACTGCAAAAAACGGTGCCAGTATTTCCAACTACACAGCTTCCTGCAACGGGCTGTCATCCTCTAACACTACCGGCTCTGCCTTATCTGTTGGAAAGATCGCCAAGTCCGGCAGCGTAACGGTCACGCTCACGGTCACGGACTCCCGCGGTTATACCGCCAGCGTTTCCCAAACTATTACGGTCATCCCATACGCAAAGCCGAAGGTGTCCTCGGTGACGCTCCGACGAACCAACGACATTGAAGCGGAAATGCAGCTCAGATTCAGCGGTTCTATTTCCGCTGTGACCGTAGACGGGACGCAGAAAAACAGCGTGGTTTATGTGCGGTATCGGCACAAGAAAACCAGTGAGAGCAGCTACGGCAGCTACACCAGCATCTATTCCGGCACGACAAAAAGCGGAACCTCTTTCAGCTACTCCAATTTGGAACTGTGCAATCTGGATGCCAACAGTTCCTACGACTTTCATCTACAGATCCAAGACAAGCTCTATTCTTTGAGCAGTCTGGATCTGTATTTTACTGTACCGCAAGGGACTCCGCTCATTGCGCTTCGTAAAAAGAAAGTCGGCATCAACACGCCGAACCCGCAAGCCACGCTGGATGTGGACGGCAGCATCCACATGAACGGCGTCAATGTCCACGGCAAAATGGGCAGAGTGGACGGCTCGACCACCGACCTCAACAATGTGAAGACTCCCGGCTACTATTTTGCGTGTTCCGCTTCCACGGAAAAGCACTTTCCGACCACCACAATCGGTATGCTGGAGGTCTTTCTGCCGGAAAGCTACTTTATTCAGCAGCGGTACACCGTCTATAACGGCTCAAGGATGTATATTCGGGGAAACTATGGCGGCACATGGTCTTCGTGGCACACGGTGTCGCTGACCACAGTAACATAAAGAATGTTTTTCGGAATCAAGGCGCTCTGCGGAGTGCCTTTTTTCATACTCATTTTCAAATTTCAAAGGAGGACAAACAACATGAAAGAATTCTGGACGACCATTCAGGTGGTGTTCGCCGGAATCGGCGGCTGGCTGGGATGGTTCTTGGGAGGATGTGACGGCTTGCTTTACGCACTTCTGGCTTTCGTAGTCATCGACTACATCACCGGTATCATGTGCGCCGTGGTGGATAAGAAGCTGTCCAGCGAAGTCGGATTCAAGGGCATTTTCAAAAAGGTGCTCATCTTCGCCCTGGTTGGCATCGGGCATATTCTCGATACCCGCGTCATCGGCAGCGGCTCGGTGATGCGTACCGCCGTCATTTTCTTCTACCTATCGAACGAGGGCGTGTCCCTGTTGGAAAACGCCGCATACCTGGGACTGCCCATCCCGCAGAAGCTGAAATCCGTGCTGGAGCAGCTTCATGACCGCAGTGAAAAGGAGGATGAATAATATGGCTTACACGAACAGCTCTCTGGTGTCCTACACCAAACTCAGCCCGAACCACTCCGGGCAGCGCACCCACAGCATTGACCGCATCACGCCCCACTGCGTGGTGGGTCAGTGCTCAGTTGAAACGCTCGGCAACATCTTCTTGCCGACCTCACGGCAGGCAAGCAGCAACTACGGCATTGGCGTGGACGGCAGGGTCGGAATGTATGTGGAGGAGAAAAACCGCTCCTGGTGCTCTTCCTCCAATGCTAATGACCAGAGAGCCGTCACTATTGAGTGTGCCAGCGACAACACCGAGCCTTACGCTTTTAAGGATGTGGTGTACCAGCGGCTCATTGAACTTTGCACCGACATCTGCAAGCGCAACGGCAAAACCAAGCTGCTCTGGCTGGGAGATAAGGCCAAGACGCTGAACTACACCCCGAAATCTGACGAGATGGTGCTGACCGTCCATCGGTGGTTTGCGAACAAAAGCTGCCCCGGTAACTGGATGTATGCCCGTATGGGTGATTTGGCATCCAAGGTCACGGCGGCTCTCGGCAGTGAGGTGAAGCCTGCCGACCCAGTCAAGCCCACTGGGCCTATCAAGGTTGGCGACCTCGTGACCATCACAGGCAGCACCTACTATGGCGGCAAATCCATCCCCGGCTGGGTGAAGAAGCTCCGCTGGTATGTGGTAGAGGTCAGCGGTGACCGTGCGGTCATCAATAAGGACGAGTCCGGCAGATACGCCATCATGTCGCCGGTCAAGACCTCTGCGCTCGCCTTGGCAGGCACGAAACCCGCCGATGACTACCGCATCCATACCGTGGCGCATGGCGACACCCTCTGGGCAATCGCCAGAAAATACAACTGCTCCATAACCGAGATCGTGGCAGCCAACAGTGACCGGATCAAGAACCCGAACCGGATTCACGCCGGCTGGCAGCTTAAGATTCCCCAAAGCGGAGCACCTATCACAGGCGGCACTCCCGATGCTGTTCTGCCTGAGAATAAGAAAAGTGGGATATACATCGTCAGACAGGGCGACACCCTCTGGAAAATCGCCAGAAAGTACGGCTGCTCCGTGGCCGAGATCATCTCCCTGAACCGGGAACTGATCCGCAATCCTGCTCTGATTTATTCAGGCTGGGAACTGAAAGTACCACAGGATTAGCCTCCCCTGAAAGAATCTACCGTGCTAGTCATACTTCATAATATCGGATCAGATAATATCTAAGGGAAAAAGGCAAAAAAAAGACGGCCAGAGGCCGATGATCTGAGTTCCTTGAATTCTTTAGATTTCTCAAATCCGCGCAATCGGCGGACACATTTCGATTGCGCGGAAATCTGAGCTATGAAATTCCATAAATACTTTGTTTCACCTGTGTGCCCCGGTCAGGCGATGTTGCCAAAACAGACATACAAAGATTACAGCTCCTCGATCACTTTCATAAGCTCATCTACATCAATACCATGTACCATAGCTGCCTCTTCCAGGGTCTCTCCCTGTGAAGCAGGGCATCCCAGGCAATGCATTCCTGCATCGAGGAGTACGGGAGCTACTTCAGGATTGGCACGTAAGATCTCGCCAATGGTCATGTCTTTTGTTACTCCGGTCATATCGGTCTCCTTTCTGCCGTATAAGGCTTTTTTAGTATAATACTTTCCCCGGAATAAGGCAAGATTATTCTTGTACATCCGCATTTGTTCTTCCCCGAAGATCAGCTCTGCCGCACACTACATTCATAAAAGCATTTGCTTCGCAAATGGCGCCGCTTCGCAGCTCATCTTTTATTTCATGTTGGTGTGCTTTGTCCATGAAAAAGAGATTTTCGTGCTTTGTGTGCAAGCACCCACGCACGTCAACCTCTTTTTCATGTCAGAGCTGATGTACAAAACTCGGAACAATTCCTAAAAAGGTTGACACTTACCCTTGTCAGGTAGTACACTTTTATCGTAAAGAAACAGCTTGGGATGCCGGCGCAACTGGTACTCTCAGTTGATAATATTAATTGTTTTTACTAGAAGGAGGTAAATTTTCATGGCAGAAGCATGGAGAGGCTTTAAAAGAGATGGCCACTGGGATGTAGACGTCAATGTACGTAACTTCATCCAGACCAACTACACTCCGTATGATGGAGATGAGAGCTTCCTGGAGGGACCTACCGAAGCAACTGATAAGCTTTGGGGCAGACTTCAGGAGTTACAGAAGGAAGAGCGTGAGCATAACGGCGTTCTGGAATGCGAAACAGAGATCGTATCCAGTCTGACCGCTTATGGCCCTGGCTATATTGATGAATCTATGAAGGATCTGGAGCAGATCGTTGGTCTGCAGACAGACAAGCCTTTAAAGAGAGCATTCATGCCTTATGGTGGTATTAAGATGGCTCAGCAGGCTGCAAGCACCTATGGCTACGAAGTAAACGCTAAATATGACAAGATCTTCAATGAGTATCACAAGACTCACAACCAGGCAGTATTTGATGCTTATACCGATGAAATGAAGGTTGCTCGTCATACCCATATCGTTACCGGTCTTCCCGATACCTATGGTCGTGGACGTATCGTAGGCGACTACAGAAGAGTTGCTCTGTACGGTATTGATTTCCTGATCGAGGAGAAGAAGAAGGATAAGAAGAACTGCGGTACCGGCGTTATGACGGAGGAAATCATTCGTCTGAGAGAAGAGATCGCTGATCAGATCAAGGCTCTGCAGGGAATGAAGGAAATGGCTAAAATCTACGGCTACGATATTTCCGGTCCCGCTACCACCGCTAAGGAAGCTATCCAGTGGTTATACTTCGGTTACCTGGCAGCTATCAAGACCCAGAACGGTGCAGCTATGTCCGTTGGACGTATCTCTACTTTCCTGGACATCTATATTGAGAGAGACTTAAAGGAAGGCACCCTGACCGAGAAAGAAGCTCAGGAGCTGATCGACCATATGACCATGAAGTTCCGTATGGTTAAGTTCGCTCGTATTCCTTCTTACAACCAGCTGTTCTCCGGTGACCCCGTATGGGCTACTCTGGAAGTTGGTGGTATCGGCATGGACGGCCGTCATATGGTTACCAAGAACGACTATCGTTTCCTGCATACTCTGGAGAACATGGGACCCAGCCCCGAGCCGAACCTGACCGTTCTGTACTCCAGCGCTCTGCCTGATAACTTTAAGAAGTACGCAGCTAAGATTTCTGTGAATACTTCTTCCATCCAGTACGAGAACGATGACGTTATGAAGCCTATCTGGGGTGATGACTACAGCATCTGCTGCTGCGTATCCGCTACTCAGACCGGTAAGGAGATCCAGTTCTTCGGTGCTCGTGCTAACCTGGCTAAGTGCTTACTGTACGCTATCAACGGTGGTAAGGATGAGAAGCATCTGGACAAGGACGGCAAACATATGCAGTGTGGTCCTGAAATCGCTCCTATCACTTCCGAGTACCTTGATTTCGATGAAGTTATGCATAAATACGACATCATGCTTGACTGGTGTGCATCTCTGTATGTTAACATCCTGAACCTGATCCACTACATGCATGATAAATACTACTACGAAGCAGCTGAGATGGCTTTGATCGATACCGATGTAAGAAGAACCTTCGCAACCGGTATTGCAGGTCTGTCCCATGTAGCTGACTCCCTGTCCGCTATCAAGTATGCTAAGGTTAAGGTTATCCGTGATGACCAGGGTTGTGCTGTAGACTTCAAGATCGAAGGCGACTTCCCTAAGTACGGTAACGATGATCCCAGAGCTGATGAATTCGCTGTATGGCTGCTGAAGACCTTCATGGAGAAGATCAAGAAGAACCACACCTACAGAAATTCTGAGCCTACCACTTCCGTACTGACCATTACCTCTAACGTTGTATATGGTAAGGCTACCGGTGCTCTGCCCGATGGTAGAGCAGCTTACACACCGTTCGCTCCCGGTGCATCACCTTCCTACGGTGCTGAGAAGAGTGGTCTGCTGGCTTCTCTGAACTCTGTAGCTAAGCTGCCTTATGAGTATGCTCTGGATGGTATCTCCAATACCCAGACCATGGCTCCTTCCGCTCTTGGTCACAACCTTGACGAGCAGAAAGAAACTCTGGTACGTGTAATGGATGGTTACTTCGATCGTGGTGCTCATCACCTCAACGTTAACGTATTCGGTACCGAGAAGCTGTTAGATGCACAGGCTCATCCTGAGAAGCCTGAGTACGCTAACTTCACCATCCGTGTATCCGGTTATGCTGTTAAGTTCATCAGCCTGACCAAGGAGCAGCAGGATGACGTTATCGCAAGAACCTGCCATAAGAGTCTGTAATTCTTACAGGTTTTGAGATAATTGATGTATATGGGGCCGGGCAGTAATGTCCGGTCCCTTTTTGGATATACTATTCGTAACACTCACCCCTCAGCTGCCTGCATGGCAGAGAATGGAGATTATTACAATGATCAAAGGCAGAATTCACTCATTAGAATCCTTCGGCGCAGTAGACGGACCCGGAATCCGCTATCTTATTTTCCTCAAGGGCTGCAATATGCGTTGAGATCGGAAGAGC
>ERZ1106976.2121-NODE-2121-length-18337-cov-6.683787_pt1 | contig 18337 bp, 20 predicted proteins | sample MGYA00403687_ERZ1106976 | MGnify/ENA primary metagenome ERZ1106976 (study PRJEB35170, sample SAMEA104062446) | human gut metagenome | biome: human gut; feature: human-associated habitat; material: faeces | place: Denmark | collected 2013-02-22 ... | reverse complement strand
TCTCTTTTCCGTCAAAAGCCAATTCGAGAGCCTTGCGATGGATGGCTTCGTGGATATCCCTATAAGGGGAGAACGATTCCTGCTTGGGACGACCTGCGCTCTTCTTTGTCGGCACATAGTCTGACAGAAGTTCGGGAAGTGATTGGGCATTGATGCAGAAGGCGAATGGCAGGAAGTCCTTTGAACGAGTATGCACACTTTCCACTTTGCTGATGTTGCTGTCGTCTTTGTCTTTATCGATTTGAATGATCGTTTCCGCTTTGTTGTTGATTTCCGTGCCAATGTGCCCTCGTGCATTTTCATCACTTTTGTTCTGATGAAGAATGGTGTGAAGATGAATCTGGTATTCGTCAGTCCATTGCATAAGTTTTGATATTACGCACGTGGCTTCGCTCGGAGAATTAATGTCATAAACCAAGTCACGGATTCCGTCAATCACCACGAAACCGAGACCCTCAATCTGACTGATTGCATCATCTATGATAGCCAAACGCTCCTTGGGGTTGAACTTGCGTAGAGAGAGAAAATAGAAACGGTCGCAATCCTCATTGGTCGGCAACTTCGCCAGTTTCATGATACGATGCATTACAATCATGCAGTGGTTTTGACTCTGTTCGGTGTCAATATAAAGGATGCGGTTCTTTCTATCGGGAAAATCTGTTGTGTAGTTAAGAACTTCCTTTCCGGACAAAGCAGCTGCCACCATTGCCGACACATTAAAAGTCTTTTTACTTTTTGCCTTGCCAATGGATGCACTGAAATTTCCCAATGTTCCGATAGCCACTCCGCCTATTTTCAGAACTTCCGGCTCTTGTTCGTACACCTTTTCCAAACTGAGCATGGTATCTTGCCATTTTGTGGCGACCTGAGTAAGATCTTGATTGGGTGCTATCGTTTCCATACTCACCAGTTTTTAGGATTGGCTTTGCGACGTGTAGCTGCAAGCATTCGGGCGTGTTCTTTCTCTATGCTTATAGGTGTGTCTCCTTTTCTTCCGCTTTCTAACCATTTGTCCAATTCATCACGATAGACAAACAGGTGCTTGCCTTGTTTAATGATTGGAATACCTCCATGTTTGGCTTTGTAATAAAAGGATGATTTTGAGATACCCAGATACTCGCAGACTTCATCAACGGTCATTGGAACATGGGTATCCTTTTTTACCTCGTTATGCTGCTGATGAAGTTTTTCTGTCAGCAGATTTTCCATACTTGAGATTCTCTCGCAGAGTTCGCCTACCACTTCCGGTAGGTCATTGAATGTTAGTTTATTCCTTTGCATGATATAACATTGTTTTGTTTAACATGCTGCAAACCAACACAATGATGTAACGCTGACAAACCTCAGAAAGCAATAATATTTCGGTCTGCGTTGAATAACCCTAATTGGTTGAATCTAAGTCCGATTCAGAGTCGTTCTTCATACATTTGAAGTGATAATCTCCGGTTTTAGGAATATCAAGGGCTATTTTGCAAACTCCGCATGTTCGGAGATTTTTAGCCAGATATTTAATCGAAGCGTCTTTTAATTCATGTGGGAATATAGTATGTATGAATGTTGCTCTATCTATAAGAGAAATGCCCAATCTCTCCCCGATGTTCCATACGAAATGCATCAGGTCGATAGAACGGAGAGAATTATCTACTTTTGAACGGATTGGCTTGTATAAATCAGATTGTCCGTACGCAAAATACTCTATGTTTTCATGCAGAATTTCAAGATCTTCTTTTGAGAGAAATTCCGTCATTACAAATGTGGTATATTCATGAATGACACGCTTAATGTCTGCCTGCCTTTCGGCTTTTTTACGTTCAATCTCAGCCACACGTACTTCATAATTATCCATATAATCTTGTTTTACAACACTTTCTGCAACTAAATTTACCGGATTTATGTCCTTGGCGTTTGGACACTCTGGTTCAATCTCCTTAATTTGTTCAGTTAGTTCAACAGGAAGAGGTTTTACTTGCTTGCCAAAAGACAAACTCAATTCATTCTTTGTAATGAATCGGAAGAAGAAATGCTTAAGTACTCCACAGGCGAGTATCATTGCCGTAATATATAGAATAACTGGAGTGGAATATTCCATCAGGTTGATATGGCAATTGAGATATAAATAGGAGTCTGTTGCCCAGTAAAGAATGACACTTGCTGAAAGTATGAAACTGGTTCTTTGAGGAGAGATTTTAATACTATTCGTCATAAACTGATACTATTTGAGTTTTACAATAAGACAAATGTATATGCAGATTTCCAAATAGTTGCAGTTTGCGATGGATAATCGTTTAGAATTTAAGAAAAAATATGCTCAGAATATGATTTGATGCAAAATATCATACTCTGAGCGATAAAGACGGGATTATTTGGACTTTAATTCTTACTTGCGGATTAAAGAGATTCTGTTGCTGGCTTCACGCTTGTTGCTGTCCACAACTTTCATGTACCGTTGTGTCGTGGTAATACTTTTATGTGCCATGTTACTTTGAATGGTACGTATGTCTGTGCCGGCTGCTCCTTGAAGTGTTGCGTATGTTCTTCGGTAGGAGTGGAAAGTGATATTCTTGGTTATACCAGCTTCGCGAATCCACTCTTTCATGGGATGCTGTGTCCAACTTCGTTTCAATCCTTTAAATACTAATCCGGTTTTTTCCGGAGAATAGCCGATTAATTGCAGGGCTTCGTCACTGATTGGAATGATGTCCTCTGTTTTGGTCTTTTGGGTAATTGTATGGACACATTTCCCTCCGGCTGCAAAGTCAACGATTTCATGCCATTGTAACGATAGTATATCGCTGATTCTGAGACTGGTCAAACATGAAAACAATGCTGCTGTCTTCAGAATCGGCTTTTTGCAAGGTGTCTCAGCCAATTTGTAAAGTTCTTCCACACTTAGATAGTCTTTTGGAGTATCTTCCGTTTCGATTTTATCCAAAAAGTCATTGATATTGGTTTTGATTAGCCGATTGCGATAAAGAATCTTCAAAAGTCCCCTGAATGTTGACCAATAGCCGGAAGCAGAGTTCTTTGAAATGCGGTCGTCACGCCTGAGTTGCTTGGCATTTAGCAGATACTCACGAAACTTATTACAAAGGTCAATATCAATTTCTTCAAAAGTACATTTGCCATGAACGAAGTTGTAGAAATGGTGGTACACAAATTCCCACTTTTGGTCATGCTTACGAAGTTGCCTGCGGTAGTATTCCAGAAAATCCGCTTTGAGTTTGTGCCTGTCAAAGAAATCATACCTGTCATTTACGATAGATTCAAAGCGTCTGCATCGGATGGCTTCTGCCTTTTCCGACATAGTGGCATTGAAGTTACGTTCATGCTCATTCTTGGGATTGGCATAAATATAAATGTTCAATCCTTCGTGGCGGATGGTCTTCATTGTTTCCTGGTCACGATAGCCTGGATAATAATCCAGATAGTAAGAAAGCATCCCGTTTTTCAAAGGACGTGTTCTCAATGTTACTGTTTTACATTCTAACATGGTTACAATTATTATTAGTTTATACTTGATTTGCTGCAAATGTCCGTAATGACTTGACGCAGACAATGCTCATTTTTAGAATCATTTTCTGGTCTGCCTAAATTCAGACTTAGGCTTATTTTCTGACACCCATTACATGATCAAATTCCACTTTCAGGAATCTCACGAAACGACCTTTCTTCTCACGTTTGATTTCGTGGAACTGCAGAATGCCATAGACAGAATCCCTTGTGAGATTGTATTTCTTCATGACTTCCTGCACGGTGTAGTACTCCGAAGCATTGTCTTCGGCAGTCTGCTTGGATAGGTCAAAATGTAGCTTCGAGTAGAATATCTGACCGTGTTCTTTCTTGGACGGGATGTTGTTGCGATAGACATGGGAGCGGATGGCAACCCGACTCATCCCATACTTTTGTTCTATCTCTTCGGGAGTGTACCATTCGGTCAGATCATTATCTGTCTTGTACTTGGCAAAAGCAACATCAATATGCTTTTTGCTGTAATAGTTGAACTGGCGGATTTTTACTTTTGGCACATTATACTCCCGTGTATAAGTCCATACCCATTTGGTGTTGACCTTGTATTTTTGGGCAATTTCTTCAGCAGTGTAATATTCAGCAATATCAAATTCGACTTTTGACATCACACGTTCATAAGGTTTAGATTTAAGCAAAAGTTCTATATCAGCTCTTCGAATAAAAGACATTCGTGAACTAATCCGACTTGCTCTCAACTTATCCTCTTTGACTAATTTGTAGATGTATTGACGAGAAACTCCCATCAATTTAGCTGCTTGTGAAAAGGTAAAGTACTCTTGATTTTCCAGCATCTTCTTTACCTCCAACAATTCTTGACTCTGAATGAGCTCCATTCTTCGCTCTTTCATTCGATGTTTGTAGCCTCGTTTAGAACATTGAGGACTACAATAATTGGTGGTGGTTTTCTGAGCTATAAAAGGTTTACCACACCATTGACAAATTCTTTTTACTTCCATGTTGTTTTCTCCATATTTTTAGTGAAACCATAAAGATTTAATTTCCCTTTTTGTCTCTCTACGTAAACCATTGTTCACCCATGTCGCCAAATGTGTCACTGTGACATCGGGGACAAACCCCAATTTGTTTCGCGGTAGAAATACGGTAGAAAAATATGGTGAACAACACTATCCAATCGCTATGAACTGGATTTTGGATAAATAAAAAAGCCGCTGAAATTCAGCGACTTCATTATAGTTGATTCTAATTCGTTGCGGTTAATTGCGATGTATCATTTCCCGGAATATCTTTCTCTTGAAAAGGCAAAGGCGGTTAGCATGACATTGCCTTTGCAGGAGGAAGCATATACAAGTCCTGTGCTATTCCCATTTTTCGACGGTCTGATTCCTGAAGGATGGTTGTTGGATGTTGCATTGCGGAATACAGACATCAGTATTCTTGACCGGATGGCGTTGTTGCTGACATGCTGCAAAGATTGTATCGGAGCAGTAAGTGTTATTCCTTTGGAAGAAAAGGAGGGAAGCCATGTGTAATTGCTTATATTGTTATCGTCCGCTCTTAAAAGGGGAAAAGGATATGCATACGGCTTGCATAAAGAAGTTCTTCGGAACAACAACATTGCCAGTTCTTGATTATACGACAGAGCAACTTGATCAGCTTGCTCTGCAAATCATCCAAGACCAAACATCTTTGACTGGTGTTCAGCCGAAATTATCCTTGCATTTGAATGAGCATGAGGGAAGCAAACGATTGACTATTGTCGGGCTATGGGGCGGTTATATCTGTAAGCCTCAGACCTCGCAATATGAAATGATGCCTGAGGTCGAGGACTTAACCATGCACCTTGCAGAGGTGGCTCGTATTGAGGTAGTTCCTCATACGCTGATGCGGATGGCAGATGATACGCTATGCTATCTTACCCGTCGAATTGACAGGACTTCTGCCGGAGAGAAGATTGCGATGGAAGATATGTGTCAACTGACCGAAAGGCAAACAGAGCATAAATACAAGAGTAGCTATGAACGTATCGGCAAGGCTGTTTTAAAATACTCGTCTTTACCTAAAATGGATGTTACCAATTTCTTTGAGTTGGTGCTTTTCTCTTGGTTGACAGGAAATAACGACATGCACTTGAAAAACTTCTCTTTGTATGAGGTGGCAGATATGATACGTTTGACCCCTGCTTACGATTTGTTAAATGCGGCTATCATCAATCCTAAAGATGACGAAGAGTTGGCATTAACCTTGAATGGTCGGAAGAAAAAGCTTCAAAGAGAAGATTTTATCAGGTCAGCAGCTACGTTGGGTATAGAGAATGTGATTGTAGAACGGCTGATAAATAAGTATATCAAACTATTGCCCAAGTTTGAGACTGTCATTCAAAGCTCTTTCCTAAGTGCTGAATTAAAAGAAAAGTATGGCGAATTGTTGAAGGAACGGCTTGCGAGGCTTTCACAAAAGCTATAAAATGGTAAAAATACACAATGCTATGGATATATTAAATCTCACCCCAATAACATCATTGTTCATCCTAATTTTAATAGAAAAAGACGATGGACAAAAGAAACAAATTGTGGAGATGCCAACAAATGGCTCGTGTGTTTAAGGCTCGTATGATTCTATATGCCGCTTATGGGCATTGTGTTATCCGTGAGGATGGAAACTATTATGAACATCCTCATTGGTTTGAGTTGGCAAAAGACAAATGAAAACTACAGGTACTCCCTGTAGTTGTTGGATGTGTAGAGGATTTGAATATGACCGCAAGGAGTATAAGAAAGAAACTTTGCGTATTATTCGGGAATCAATGGAGTAGACTAAAAATTAGATAACTGAATCTATTATACATAGGTTCAGTTATCTAATTCTATAATGAGTAGAAGTTTTTGTTTGTATCTCCAAAAGTTAAATCGTGTTATTGAACAGTTGATATTAGTATATAAATCGAATATGTAATTAAAAGATTTTTTAAGCTCTATTTATTATTATTTTGAGTTTGAAAAACTCGTCTTGAATTGTTTGTAAATTCTCTTGAATTTCAACGATTCTTTCTGGACTATATGTGATTTTACCTCTTTTAACTTCAATGTCAGGAGGTGATTTAGACATAACAGATGTGTCAGTAAGTAAAGGTTTTAATCGTTTGTAGTTTGTATCTAAAACTTCTTTAATGTCATCCACTTTAAATTCAGATTTTTTGAAAGAATCTATTTTCTTAAATAACTTATGGCGTGTTATATTGGATTTTGAATATAAGCTTATCACCTCTGTATAGGTTGTACTATTCAATTTATTTCCAAGTTCGACTAGTGGAGATTCGGTGTTTTCTACCTGAGAAATAAACATCTCTTTTTCTATTCGAACATCTTGTACTTCTTTCTCTAGAACTTTTGATATATAAATTGCACAACCTATGGTTAAAAATAGCGATATTGCATCTATTATAGATATTTCCTTGTTTAAAACAAAATATCCCCAATCAATCAGTTTACCACAACAACATCCAATACTGAATATTATAATATAGATAATTATGTTAATGATTTTGTTCTTTCATAGGCATCTTCAATATAATTATCTACTTCTTCTTTATAATCAGGATCTTCGTCTGAAATTATAATAAGTGTTTGTTTGAGAATATTGTAATTTATATGGTCTCTCCTAATTAGACCTCCGAAAGATTCTTCCAAAAAAGATGTACCTAAACCAGCAGTGCCGTCTAAGTCAACAATTAGCTTTACATTCATTTCTATTGCTTTTTTCAGTGCAGGATGTAGAACATTTTGTCTAAATTCTTGACCGGAATAATCTCCTTCTTCAGGATAACGAGCACCCGGAATACGACTGAAATCTGTCGCGATTTTTATTATAATATCTTTATTCATAATTTATATTTACATTGTTAAAATTCAATTCCCAATGGATAAATGTTCCAGCAAACGAATTGTTTAATTTGACATTTGTACCTGCTGTGTATTCAACTTTAGCATCGTTTGCTATAACAACAACGTTTGCAATCTTGTTGTCTTCACACGCTTTAAATAAGCATGGAAGACCCTTACCTCTATAATACTTACCTGTTGATGTCTTATGAATTTCTCCCTTAAGTAGCAGAGAGAGCATTTCTGCATTATTTTGCGGATTGAATAATTCACGGATCTTTGGTATAATATTATAAAACTTACCATGTTCATCATTACGTAAGCTATTAATTATGCCAACGCCATAATCTATAAATGAAAAGTATGCTTTCTTTAACTTTTCATCATATTGTACAGTTGTCCACCAATGATGTAAGCCCTTTGAATCAAAAGAAGCATGATTATTTGTGTTTTGCATGAGTTCAAGAAAAACTCTTTGAACCCCCAAACATCTTCTTTGCTTACCCCATATTAAATTGGATATTTCTGAAATAATTTGATCTGCTAGACTAGAGTCTACTACTTTTCCTGCATGAGTTAGGACTTTGTTCCTGCAAAACGCATAATTAGGTTCATTGCTTATATTTCTTTTATACAACTGATCAAAAAAGCCAGAATCAACCAATGCTTTATTTGCATTCTTATTTTTAGGGAAATTTCCATTAAAATCAATATGATTGTATTTGAATTTAGTCATTATTGATAAGAGGACGACAATAGCCCCATGAGCTATTGTTTCTACATCTGTTAAATTGACAAATACCTTACTTCGATTCTTTAAGCATTTTTCGATTTTTGCTATGAATTTTAGTGATTCTTCTGTGTTTTCGATTAGTGAAAAGTTCGAAGGAGCCTTTATTTTAGAATAATCTTTAAATCGATTTTCTAAAATATATTTCTGACGTTCTTCTTTTGATTTCCCTTGAAGGTAACGCCTTTTGTTTTTCTTTTTTTTCTTTGATATAATCCGTCTTAATTCTTGCTTTTTGGCATGATTAATAAGGATTTTCTTTTCTCTTTCTGTTAATATTTTCATATATCAGTTATACACATTTTTATGTGTGTTGTCTATTGGGATGACAAAAGTACAAAAATAATCCCAGTTGTCGAATATAATTCACTATATTTGCACTATAAAATCGTATCAAAGAATGAAACTGAATAGAATAAAAGCAGTCCTTTCGGAAAAAGGCATTTCTCAAACGTGGTTAGCCAAACAGTTGGATAAGAGTTTTAGCATGGTCAATGCCTATGCGTGCAATAGGATTCAACCTAATTTGGAAACGCTTCAGCGGATTGCCGAGATTCTACAGGTTGATTTAAAGGATTTGATAACCGATAAAAAGGAAAGACTACAATAGAATTTAAAGCGATTTCGGTGGTCTTAGATGTATTTAATCTATATAAGATTGAAAATACACTGAATGTTAGAATACTAAATAGTAAGATAAAAATGTTGTAACTACTCATAATAAGGCAAGGATATGTCAACACAAAGTGAAGCGGCATTGGAAGCCGGACTGATAGCCACTCTTCTACAAATGGACTATGAATATGTCCAAATCGTAGAAGAGGATAATATGTATGCCAATTTTAAACGACAGTTGGAGGTTCATAACCGCAAACGACTGGAGGAACATGGGCGTAGCGAGTTTACAACAGAAGAATTTGAAAAGATTCTTATATACCTTGAAGGTGGTACTCGCTTTGAAAAGGCAAAGAAACTCCGTGACTTGTATCCGCTTGATACGGCTGATGGACAGCGTATATGGGTGGAATTTCTAAATAGGCAGCAGTGGTGTCAGAATGAATTTCAGGTTTCCAACCAAATCACAGTGGAAGGACGTAAAAAATGTCGTTATGATGTGACGATTCTAATCAATGGTTTGCCACTTGTGCAGATTGAATTGAAACGTCGTGGCGTGGAACTTAAACAGGCATACAACCAAATACAGCGTTATCACAAGACTTCGTTTCACGGATTGTTTGATTATATTCAGTTGTTTGTTATATCCAATGGTGTTAACACTCGCTATTTTGCCAATAATCCAAATAGTGGGTATAAGTTCACATTCAACTGGACAGATGCCGCCAATCATCCGTTCAATGAATTGGATAAGTTTGCCATATTCTTCTTGGAAAAATGTACACTTGGCAAAATCATAGGAAAGTATATTGTGCTGCATGAGGGTGACAAGAGCTTGATGGTACTTCGTCCTTACCAATTCTATGCGGTAGAGAAGATTTTGGATCGTGTACAAAACTCCAATGATAATGGTTATATCTGGCATACAACAGGTGCTGGAAAAACATTGACCTCATTCAAGGCAGCACAACTTGTATCAGAATTGGATGATGTGGATAAGGTGATGTTTGTTGTTGACCGTCATGACCTCGATACTCAGACGCAATCGGAATACGAGGCATTTGAACCGGGTGCAGTGGATAGTACCGACAATACGGATGAACTCGTGAAGCGACTTCAAAGCAATTCCAAAATTATCATAACCACCATTCAAAAACTTAATGCGGCAGTTAGTAAGACGTGGTATAGCAGCAAGATTGATGCTATCCGTCATTCACGCATCGTAATGATTTTTGATGAGTGTCATCGTAGTCATTTCGGGGACAGTCATAAAAAGATTATGAAGTTCTTTGATAATGCTCAGATTTTTGGCTTTACGGGAACACCTATCTTTACTGAAAATGCAGTGGATGGACATACGACAAAAGAAATTTTCGGCAATTGTCTTCATAAATATCTCATCAAAGATGCTATTGCTGATGAAAATGTGCTTGGTTTCCTAGTGGAGTATTATCATGGTAACGAGATTGTAGATAACGATAACCAAGCTCGTATGGAGGAGATTGCAAGATTTATCCTTAACAACTTCAATAAATCTACATTTGATGGAGAGTTTGACGCATTGTTTGCTGTACAGTCTGTTCCTATGCTTATCCGCTATTACAAGATTTTCAAATCATTGAATCCTAAAATCCGTATAGGTGCAGTATTTACATACGCAGCCAATAATAGTCAAGATGATGAACAGACTGGTATGGGTACGGGAAAATATGTCAGCGAAAGTGTGGGCGAAGCAGATGAACTACAATCCATTATGGATGATTATAATGAAAACTACGGCACATCTTTTACAACAGAGAACTTTCGTGCTTACTATGATGACATCAACCTGCGCATGAAAAAGAAGAAAGCAGATATGAAACCGCTTGACCTTTGTCTTGTCGTGGGAATGTTCCTTACTGGTTTTGACAGTAAAAAACTGAACACACTTTATGTGGATAAGAATATGGAATATCACGGTTTGCTGCAAGCATTCAGTCGTACCAACCGAGTGTTGAACGAGAAGAAACGATTCGGTAAAATCGTATGCTTCCGTGATCTGAAAAACAATGTTGATACGTCTATAAAACTGTTTAGCAATTCCGACAATCCTGAAGATATAGTACGTCCTCCGTTTGAAAAAGTTAAGCATGAGTACAAGAGTTTGGCAACAGATTTTCTGCAAAAATATCCAACGCCAAGTAGTATAGACCTTCTGCAAAGTGAAAATGACAAGAAGAATTTTGTACTTGCGTTCAGAGACATTATCCGTAAACATGCAGAAATCCAGATATACGAAGATTACAGCGAGGATGCTGAAGACCTCGGTATGACCGAACAGCAGTTTAATGATTATAAGAGTAAATACCTCGACATTACGGTTGGTTTTATTGACCCACCTGCTACACCGTCAACTGTTGCGGAAGATCCTGTTCCATATGGCAATAGTCAAGGGCTGGAAGACATTGATTTCTGTCTTGAACTTCTGCATAGTGATATTATCAATGTAGCGTATATTCTTGAACTCATTGCGGAACTTGACCCATATAGCGATGATTATTCAGAAAAGCGCAAGCATATCCTTGATACAATGATTAAGGATGCTGGAATGCGAGGCAAAGCAAAACTCATCGACGGCTTTATTCAAAAGAATGTAGATGAAGACAAGGAAAACTTCATGAATGGGCGCAATAGAGCAGATGGAACAAATGAATTAGAGGAACGTTTGAACCAATATATTGTGTCAGAACGCAATAAGGCTGTGAGTGATTTGGCGGATGATGAACAAATTTCTGCCGAAGTGCTTAATCTTTACATAAAAGAGTATGACTATTTACAAAAAGAACAGCCTGAAATTATACAAAAGGCATTGAAAGAGAAGCATCTCGGTCTTATCAAAACTCGCAAGGCTTTGACGAGAATTATGGAAAGATTGCGTAGTATTATAAAAACGTTTAATTGGGAATAATTAAAAGTTATTCAATCATGAAATTAGGTAAACTGGAGCAGATAACAGACCTTCGTTCTGTCTGGAAACATGAAGCCAAAGATTTTACTCCTTGGCTTGCAAAAGAAGAGAATTTGGAAATTCTCAGCGAGGCTGTAGGTATTGATATAGTCGTTGAAGAACAGGAATCCAATGTAGGCGATTTCAGTGTTGATTTATTTGCGACAGAGGAGGGGACGGGACGACGAATAATCATTGAGAATCAGCTAGAGGAAACAAATCATGACCATCTTGGCAAAATCATAACGTATGCTTCAGGTAAAGAAGCTGAAGTAATAATTTGGATTGTCAGAAAAGCACGTGACGAGCATAAACAAGCAATAGAATGGTTAAATCAGCATACGGATGACAAGTTCGAGTTTTTCTTAATAGAAATAGAATTGTGGAAAATCAATGATTCAGAACCTGCACCTAAGTTCAATATTGTAGAACGACCTAATACTTGGGCAAAGGCAATGAAAAAGACAGCAGCACTTTCAGAAACAGAAAACTTGAAATTAGCATTTTGGGAAAAGTTCAACAACGAAGCTCCAAAACACTCTGCCTTTATAAGGGAATTTAAGCTGCGTAAACCACAAGCTCAGCATTGGTATGACCTAGGTTTAGGATCATCAGCATATCATCTTTGTATGACATTAAATACTAAAAATAATTGTTTGTCAGCAGGATTGTATGTTAATGAGGACAAGGATATCATTACCCGATTTAAGTCAAATGAAGAATTGGTATCTAAAATATTAGGGATTATAAATCCTAATGAAATAGAATGGCGACTAGATGAAAATAAAAAGGCAAGTCGTTTCCTTATTCTTCATCCTATGGGGGATATGAATGATAAAGATAATTGGGATAATGGATGTGCATGGCTTTGTGATATGTGTGTAAAAATCAAACAAGTAGTAAAAGAAATACTAAAATAATATGAGCGAAGAATTACAGCAGAAACTCCGTGACCAACTTTGGGAGGTTGCAAATCGTTTGCGTGGTAATATGTCGGCAAGCGACTTTATGTATTTTACATTAGGTTTCATCTTCTATAAGTACTTGTCGGAGAAAATAGAGAAGTATGCCAACAATGCCTTGGTGGATGATGAAATAACCTTTAAGGAATTGTGGGAAATGGATGATACAGATGCGGTTGAACTACAAGAAGAAGCGAAAAATCAATGCTTGGAGAATATTGGTTATTTCATAGAACCAAAATTTTTGTTTTCGTCAGTAATTGAGGCTATCAAGCGTAAAGAAAATATCTTGCCTATGCTCGAACGTTCATTGAAGCGTATTGAAGACAGTACGTTGGGACAGGATAGTGAAGAGGATTTTGGCGGATTGTTTTCGGATATAGACTTGGCATCGCCTAAATTGGGCAAGACAGCTGACGATAAAAACACGCTCGTTAGTAACGTTCTTCTTGCATTAGATGATATAGACTTCGGAGTAGAGGCATCGCAGGAGATTGATATTTTGGGTGATGCTTACGAATATATGATTTCGCAATTTGCCGCAGGAGCCGGGAAAAAGGCTGGAGAGTTCTATACTCCGCAGGAGGTCAGCCGTATCTTAGCAGAAATTGTTTCCATCGGACACCAGCGTTTGCGCAATGTATATGACCCTACTTGCGGTAGTGGCTCGTTGCTTCTTCGTGCTGCCAATATCGGAAATGCAGTTGATATTTATGGACAGGAAAAGAATCCTACAACTTATAACCTTGCCCGAATGAATATGTTGCTTCATGGCATCAGATTCAGCAACTTCAAGATTGAGAATGGTGATACACTTGAATGGGATGCGTTTGGTGATACTCAGTTTGATGCTGTAGTTGCAAATCCTCCGTTCTCTGCAGAATGGAGTGCTGCCGACAAATTCAATACTGATGATCGTTTCAGCAAAGCAGGAAGGCTTGCACCACGTAAGACTGCCGATTATGCTTTTATCCTGCACATGATTTATCACTTGAACGAGGGCGGTACAATGGCTTGTGTTGCTCCGCATGGTGTACTATTCCGAGGAAATGCGGAGGGCGTTATCCGGCGTTTCCTTATAGAAAAGAAAAACTATGTGGATGCTATTATAGGATTACCTGCAAATATTTTCTATGGCACAAGTATTCCGACTTGTATTCTTGTTTTTAAGAAGTGCCGTAAAGAAGATGACAATATTCTGTTTATTGATGCAAGCAAGGAGTTTGAAAAGGTAAAGACTCAGAACAAGCTCCGCGAGCAGCATATCCAAAAGATTGTCGAGACTTATCGTGACCGCAAGGAAATAGAAAAGTATAGTCACCTTGCCTCTCTTCAAGAAATAGCCGAGAATGATTACAATCTGAATATTCCCCGTTACGTTGATACCTTTGAAGAGGAAGAACCTATCGACATAAAGGCTGTAATGGCAGAGATAAAGGAGTTGGAAGCCAAACGTGCTGAACTCGACAAAGAGATTGAAGTGTATCTGAAAGAATTGGGACTGGTAGAATAGTTCAGAAAAGTAATAGCAATGGGTGAAAATGACAACATACCTCAGATGACACCTTCATTTGAGAATATATGCCGCAAGGATGAAAACGGGAATGAATACTGGAGTTCTCGTGACCTTTGTGGTGCGATGGGTTATTCTGCTTATTGGAAATTTCAACGAGTCATAGATAAAGCCATTAAAGTAGCCGGAGAAAAAGGAATGAATGTGGACGAGCATTTCAACCAAGCGGTTGATATGGTCAAGATAGGAAACGGCTCATTTCGCAAGGTAAATATATTCCGACTCTCTCGTATGGCATGTATGATTATTGCGGAAAATGCAGATGGCAAAAAGTTGCTCGTCCAACAGGCACGAGGCTTTTTCTCACAATCTGTCTCAATGGCTGAACTTATGCATAATTCGCTAAGTTCTAATATATTGTTGTATAAAACAGCACAAGGAGAGGCACGTGTAGAAGTCATTTTCAATAGCGAAACATTCTGGATGTCACAAAAAAGGATGGCGGACTTGTTTGGGGTTGATGTCAGAACCATAAATTATCATCTCGGACAAATTTACGAAACAGGAGAACTTTCCAAAGAGGCAACTATCCGAAAAATTGGGATAGTTCAAACAGAAGGAGACCGGGAAGTGGAACGTATGCCGCTATTTTACAACCTCGATGCTATTGTTGCAGTGGGGTATAGGGTAAACAGCTATCAAGCTACTCAATTCCGCATTTGGGCTACTTCAGTGTTGAAAGAGTTTATCATTAAAGGATATGCCCTTGATGATGAGAGACTAAAACAGGGTAAACATTTCGGGAAAGACTATTTTGACGATTTGCTTGAGCGTATTCGTGAAATACGCACCTCAGAGCGCAGATATTACCAAAAGATAACTGACATTTATGCAGAATGTAGTGCGGATTACGACCCGAAATCAGAAGACACAAAGTTGTTCTTCAAGATGGTACAAAATATGATGCACCTTGCCGTTACTCATCATACGGCTGCGGAAATTATCTATCAACGGGCTGATTCCGAGCAACCTTACATGGGACTTACCACGTGGAAGAAAGCTCCTGACGGAAGAGTGCAAAAGTCTGATACCATCGTCGCAAAAAATTACCTGTCAGATTCTGAATTGTCCCAGTTGAATCTTATCACAACTGCTTTTCTTGATATGGCAGAATCACGTGCTGCACGTCATATTGTTTCAACTATGGATGATTGGAAGAAGTTTCTTCAACAATATCTTGCAACGATGGATTACGAGCCGTGCGATACAGCCGGAAAAGTGACACAAGAGGAAGCAAGAGATAAGGCTTATAGCGAATATGAAAAATATAAACTGATTCAAGACAAATCATACATATCGGATTTTGACCGTTTTAATGATGGAAATGATGAAACTCCGTTACTTCCATTTGACTTGAATCCTACAAAATAATAACAACTATGGCAATAGATAATAAAGATAAAAAAATCCTCAATGTTCCCCATTTGAGATTCCCGGAGTTTAGTGGGGAGTGGAAGAAAGTCAATGTTTCAAAACTCTTGGATTTCTATTCTACCAACTCCCTCTCATGGGAACAATTAGACTATAATAACGGTAAAATCAAGAATTTGCATTATGGCTTAATCCATAAAGGCTTATCTACAATGATAGATGTATTTTCTGCATCTCTTCCCTATATAAAGGAAGGGACTATACCGAAATCATATACACTATTCAAAGAGGGGGATGTGGCTTTTGCAGATGCTTCAGAAGATACAAATGATGTAGCCAAAGCTATTGAGGTTATCAACTGTGATGGTCAACAAATCGTTTCAGGATTACACACTATTCATGGACGAGATAATTCTAATCAGACGGTTATTGGCTATAAAGGTTATGCGTTTGCATCCGATTCATTTCACAAACAGATTAGAAGAATTGCACAAGGAACAAAGGTGTTTTCTATAAGTATTCGCAATTTTGATGAAGTGTATATTGGAGTTCCTTCAAAAGATGAACAAACTAAGATTGCAAAACTGCTAATAGCCATAGATGAACGTATCGCTACCCAAAACAAAATCATTGAGAAACTGCAGTCCTTAATCAAAGGAATTGCACAGCATTGCATTAAAGAATCAACAAGTGGAAACACATATGTAAAACTTGGTGATATTTGTCAAATTACAACAGGGAAACTTGATGCAAATGCACAGGTAGATAATGGGATTTATCCATTTTTTACTTGTGCAGAACAACCATTCAAAATTGATAGCTTCGCTTTTGATACAGAAGCTTTACTAATCTCTGGAAATGGTGCTAATTTGGGATATATCAATTATTATAAGGGAAAGTTTAATGCTTATCAAAGGACTTATGTATTAGACTTGTTCTCCGAAAATATCCAATACATTAAATGGGCGTTAAAAGTACTGCTACCCAAAAGAATTGCAATAGAAAAGAGTTCAAGCAACACTCCTTATATAGTGCTATCAACTCTCACGGATTTAAGGTTGCCTATACCTTGTAAAAGTAAGCAAAGTTTCATCGCAAACCTAATGCAATCTTTGGAAAGAAAACTATCAAATCAAATCGCACAGTATGATTCCTATAATTATTTGAAGCAATACTTGCTCCGCCAGATGTTTATATGAACATTTGACGGAGTAGATACTGCTTTTGACCTATATAAAGATTTAATACTTTATGATTAATATCTATTTTGTCTTGAATTTTATCAAAAATAATTGCCTTCTGTTTTTGTTCAGAAATAGTGGGCAATGTTATTTTTAACTTTTCCAATGGAGTACGTACTATTTGCGGCTGTCCAGAGCCAGAAATAATACTATTGAAGTTATACGCAGAAAGATAATGATATAAATATCTCTTACACACCTTATCTTGATACTTATCTGTATTTATCACCATTGCATTTCCAGTTATCCAAGACATTGGTTTTGTATAATTTACCATACCACAAGTATTTCCACGGCAAGTTATACAAATTTGTTCCGTTTCATGATTGTAATCCTTATATTTGCCAATAATCCCATTTGCCCCATATACAAGAAAACCATCTTCTGTTAATTCTGTTGAAGATATTGTTTGCGGCTGATATATTTGTGCAATTTCGCTTAAATACACGTTATTGCCATAAACTCTTTGCATACAACATACTCTTAGTCCTTTGATTAAGGATTGTAAAGTTTGTAGGTCTGCGATTTCAGAAAGACTTTTCAAAAGCGTAAAAGGTTCTACTGTTCTACTGTCTGATCTATGTGACATTGTTAAGGGTAAACAAATCAATGGGGAAAATCTCTCTGATAGTGGTAATTATTATGTAATGAATGGTGGTACAGAGCCATCTGGCTATTATGACAATTACAATGTAGAAGCCAGTACTATTTCAATAAGTGAGGGCGGAAACTCTTGTGGGTATGTACAATTCAACACCTCACCATTTTGGAGCGGTGGTCATTGTTATTCCATTCAAAACATTGCAGACAAGGTGGATAATATGTACTTGTACCATTATCTTAAATCGAATGAGGATGCCATAATGAAACTGCGTATAGGTTCTGGCTTACCCAATATTCAGAAGAAAGACTTGGCAATGTTCAAAATAATAGTACCAAAAATTGAGTGGCAAATAAAAATCTCAACTTTTCTGTCATCGCTTGAAAGAAAAGCCGAGATTGAAGAAAGAATACAGAATGTCATGCAGAAACAAAAGCTATATCTATTGCAACAGATGTTCATATAAACATCTGGGCAAGGAAATATTGCTTCTGCATGGTTAGCAATGTTAGTTTCCGCTGCTCATTAATGATGTACTCATCGTATGAGTGTAATATTTTTGCGACCAAAAGAATGTTATTGACATTCGAGGAATATGGTAATACATAGCTTTCTACATCCCCTTTGCCAATATTCATTTGGGCAGCACCTTGACCACAAGCAATCATACTATTTTCAAATCTTTGAGAAGATAAAATTTGATATAGAAACTCTTGATTTACATTTTTCGCAAGTTGTAACAAACCAACTCGTTGGTTGAGCAAATAGTCTCCATCCTTACAAAGAGAAACACGCCCAACATTACCCGTAAGAGATATTAAAATATCTCCT
>ERZ1106976.2117-NODE-2117-length-18358-cov-4.262744_pt1 | contig 18358 bp, 15 predicted proteins | sample MGYA00403687_ERZ1106976 | MGnify/ENA primary metagenome ERZ1106976 (study PRJEB35170, sample SAMEA104062446) | human gut metagenome | biome: human gut; feature: human-associated habitat; material: faeces | place: Denmark | collected 2013-02-22 ... | reverse complement strand
TTGCTCTGCGGCGATATGTGCGCCGTGCAGCGGCGTGCGGATACGGGGCTTCTCGCCTCGATGTGGGAGCTGCCGAACGACCTTTTGCCGGACGCGCCGGAAACCGGCGAGCCCTGCGGCGAGGCGGTGCACATTTTCAGCCATGTAGAATGGCATATGCGCGGGTACATCGTCCGCTGCAGGGAGAAGCTTCCGGGCTATGTCTGGGTGACGAGAGCCGAACGCGAAGCGCTCGCCATGCCCACGGCGTTCCGGTATTATCGAAAAAAACTGGAGGAGATGGGATATTGAATATCTGTGTATTCGGCGCGGCGCGCGATGAGATCGGCGAGAACTTTATGGCTCTCGGCACGGCGCTCGGCCGCGAGCTCGCGGCGCGCGGGCATACGCTCGTGTTCGGCGCAGGCGGCCACGGCATGATGGGTGCCGCGGCGCGCGGGGCCTACGAAATGGGCGGGGAGATCATCGGCGTCGTGCCGTACTTTTTCAACACTCCCGGCATTCTCTTTGAGCACTGCACGGAGCTTATCCGCATGGAAACGATGGCGGAGCGCAAAACGATCATGGAAGAGCGCTCGGACGCTTTCATCGCCCTGCCCGGCGGCATCGGCACGATGGAGGAAATTTTTGAGGTCATCACGCTCTCATCCCTTGGGCGGATGCAGAAAAAGAGCGCGTTTCTCGATGCGGAAAGCTATTGGGAACCCGCGGTCGAGCTGCTGCGCGGCGCGGTGGAAAAGGGCTTTGCGGGCAAGGAGCTGAATGAGCACTATGCGCGCTTCACGGATGTGGAAGCGTGCCTGGATTATCTGGAAAAATAATACAGTAAAAACGCCGTCGGCGCGCACGCGGAGAGGCACTCGAGGTAGAAGTTCCTCGGCGTGCTGACATTCCTTGTGCCGGTCATCATTATGACGTACTACACCGTGACCGGCGGCTGGATCAAAAATGCGCCGTCGTATACCTCACCGGTCAGGCCGCTGGCATCATGGCGTAACCCCCCTGAAAAATCAAAGGAAAAGGCCCTGCATCCGCGGATGCAGGGCCTTTCTGCCGGAAAAACCGCTCTGCGGAGGAAACAAACGAGAGCGGGGACGGCGCCGGTCAGCTCACCGTCCGGATCACTGCCGCGCCGTAAGGCGGCAGCGTATCGGTAAACTCACAGTTTTGGAGAACGATCTCGCCGCAAAGCTCGGGTGCGGCGCATTTCGCGCGGCTCAGATTGCAGACGACCGTATACGTTTCCCCCTCCCCGCTGCGCTCGTAGGCGAACAGCTGCTTATGTTCCGGATAAAGCATGGTGAAGCTGCCGCCGCGGAGCGCCGGGGCGGAATTCCGCAGGCGGATAAGTCCTCTGTAGAAATGGAGCACGGAGTTTTCGTCCCGGCTCTCTGCTTCGGCGTTGATCTCCGGGTAATTTGGATTGACGGCGATCCACGGCTCGGCAGAGCTGAACCCGGCGTTTTTCCCTGCGCTCCACTGCATCGGTGTGCGGGCGTTGTCCCGTCCCTTCGTCTGAATACCGTGCCATGCCCACGCCTTATCCGTGCTCTGGTGCAGCAGGTTGAGACTTTCCACGTCGCGCAGCTGCTCCTCTCTTTCGAACGGGAAGTTCGTCATCCCCAGCTCCTCGCCCTGATAGATAAACGGCGTACCGCGGAGCAGATACATAGCCGCGGCAAGGCACTTGCTGCTCCGGACGCGCAGTTCTTCATTCTCCGTACAGCCGAAGCGCGAAACGGCGCGCGGCTGGTCATGGTTGCCCCAGAAGAGCGTGTTCCAGTCGAGCGTCTTCTGCCATCGGGCAACGATCTCCTTGAATTTTATAAGGTCGAACACCTGGAGATCCCATTTGCTTTCACCGCCGTCCACGTCCATCAGGTCAAACTGGAAGATCATATCGAGCTCCTGCCCGTCGCCGACGAGGGAGGCGGCGTTTTCCGCCGTTGCGAACGTCGCCTCGCCGACGCACATACAATCGCGGTCTGCAAAGCAGGCCTTTCTCATCTCGCGGAGATGCTCGTGGAGCCGCGGCTGCATGGCGAAGTGTTCCGGGCTGAAGGCATAGGGTCTGCCCGTGCCGTCCGGAAGCATCGGGTCTTTTGCAAGGCAGGTGATCACGTCCATACGGAACCCGTCGACGCCCTTATCGAGCCAACGGTTGATCATGCCGTAAATTTCGCGGCGCAGCTCCGGATTTTCCCAGTTGAGATCGGGCTGCTTTTCGGAGAACAGATGCAGATACCACTGCCCGCTCTCCGCATCGAAGCTCCACGCAGACGGTGTAAAGAAGCTCGCCCAGTTATTGGGCTCCCGTCCATTTCTTCCGTCGCGCCAGAGATAATAATCCCGGTATGGGCTTTCCTTTCCCTTTCGGGATTCGATGAACCACGTGTGCTCATCGGAGGTATGGTTTACCACGAGATCCATGATGAGCTTAATGTCGCGCCGGTGCATCTCTTCGAGCAGCTGGTCAAAGTCCTCCATCGTGCCGAATTCCGCCATGATCTTCCCGTAATTGCGGATATCGTAGCCCATATCGGCGTTCGGAGAATCGTACACGGGGCAAAGCCACACCGCGCCGATCCCCAGCTCCTTCAGATAGTCGAGACGTGAAAGGATGCCGGGGATATCGCCGATGCCATCGCCGTTGGAGTCCTGAAAACTGCGCGGGTAGATCTGGTAAAATACCCGCTCCTTCCACCACTGCATAGAACCTCCCTCATTTCCTTTCAAAGAGCGCATATCCTCGTGAAAGCTGTGCATTTCCAAAGCGAAGGTGCATGCCGTCCGGGACGGCAAAGCATTTTCCCCCGCCGGGCTCTGCTATAAACGCCATATAATCCCCACCGGAGAACGTGAGACGGAGAACTCCGTCCTGCACGCGCATTTCCGTGACGTTCATTTCTCCCCGATGCTCCTCTTTGAAGCGGATCATGGAAATGTACAGAGGTTTTATCCCATCGCTCTGCTCTCCCCACACCATCGCGCCGCGGTTTGCCGGATCCTCGCCGCCGGACATACCGAGCTCATCGCCATAATATATGCTCACCGCGCCGCCGAGGAGCATCTGCAAAAAGAGCGCGGCCGCAAGCCGGTCCGTATCCCCGCCGCAGACGGTGAGCGGCCGCGGAATATCGTGGTTGCCGCAGAACGCAAGCTGTCTCGGTCGGACACAGTCCGGGGTGGAGAGAAAGACATCCTTTATTCTTTCGGCGAAGGTCTCCACGCCGTCAGTGCGCTTCATGGCAAAATCGCGGATCGCAAAATACAGCGGATAGTCCATCGCACCGTCAAACACCCCGGCGCGGAGCCACGCCGTACTCTTCTGCCATATTTCACCGATAATGTATGCCTCCGGATTTGTCTCGCGGATACGCTTTTTGAAATGCTCCAGAAAACGGAAGCTGACCTCGTCCGGCACATCCAGCCGCCAAGCGTCAACACCGTATTTCCGTGTCCATTCCGCGGCGGTTCCGATAAGATAATCCTGCACCGCGGGGTTTTCGGTGTTCCACTTCGGCATATCCGCGGCGAAGGCAAAGCTCTCAAAGGGCTTTTCCCCGCGCATAACGTCCGCCGTCAGCTCCTTTGATGTTTTGCCGCGCAGCACCTCCATGCTGACACCGCAGAACCAGTCAAAGTATGCGGATTTCTCTCCGTTTTTCAAAACGTCCTGCCAGAACGGATGCTGCCAGGAAGCGTGATTGTAAACGCCGTCGAGCATGACGCGCATACCGTTTTCGTGCAGTGCGCCCACGAGCGAGGCAAAATTCTCTTCCGTACCGAGCTCGGGGTCGATGCGCGCATAGTTTGCGGTATCGTACCGGTGATTGGACGGGCTTTGAAAGATCGGATTCAAATAAACGCCCTGCACGCCGAGCGATTTGAGATACGGGATATGCTTTTCGATCCCCCGGAGCGTCCCGCCGAAGCGGTTTTTTCGCGTCGGGACGAACTCCTCCGTGCTTTCATTGTCCCGGCTGAACCGGTCGGGAAATATCTGATACCACACGGTATTGCGCGCCCAGGCGGGCGCGGCGTAGTGCTCCGCCGGGTACACATACGGCACCTGAAACGCTCGAAGGAACTCTTCTGAAAGCGGCTCCGTGACTCCCGTTTCGGAGAGAAACACCGTTTCCCCGTTTTCCAGAACAACCTCGAAATGATACCGGAGCTTTCGCGTCTCCATTTCAAGCGTGACCGAATAGAACGTGTCGCCCAAAAATGTCTTTTTGTCCTCGACCGGCAGCGTGTGGAGGTTGGGCCGCCGTCTGTCCCCATGCAAAAACCAGAACGGGTCGCCGAACACGACGTTTATCGACCGTACCGGCTCGTTGCAGCGAAGGCGGAGTGTGCAGGTGCTCCCGGTAACGAACTGCCACGGGTAGTCCGCGCGATGCTCCATGGAATAGTGTAAGAGCCGCATAGCTTTATCCTTTTACCATGCCGTCCATGGCCCCGCCATGGATGAGCTTTTTCTGCAATACGATGTAAATGAGCAGGATCGGCAGCACCGCAATGAGCGACGCCGCGAAGATCAGCCCCCAGTTATTCAGATTCTGCCCCTGAAAGAGCTTAAGTGCGATGGGAAGCGTGCGCTTGTCGGGCGTTTTGATCATTGTGAGCGCGATGAGAAACTCGTCCCACACGTTGGAATACGCGAGAATGGCGAACGTTCCGAGCGCGGGCTTGGAAAGCGGCAGGACGATCCTCCAGTAGATCTGCCAATAATTTCCGCCGTCCACAATGACGGCCTCCTCCATCTCCCGTGGGAGGCTGAGAAAGAAATTGCGGAGAAAGAACGTATTGCTTGGCACACCGATCCCGATGTAGATTAAAAGGAGACCGAGATAGCTGTCCACCAGCTTCAGTTCCTTCATCAAAAGGAACTGCGGGATCAGGTTCGTGACTGTCGGCACCATCATCGTAAAAAGATAAAGATAGAAAACGAACTCCCGCCCGGGGAAGGAAATGCGCGCGAACGCATATGCCCCGGCGGAGGATACGAGCATGATGATCACCGTCGCTACCGCGGCGACAAGCAGGCTGTTGAGAAAATACCGGCTGAAATGGTTGGCGTTCCACGCCTCAACGAAGTTGCCGAAGTAGGCCGATTGGGGAAACAGGATCGGCGGATACGGCATGGAATAGCTCTGCGGCGTCATGGCCGTCGCAAGCATGTACTGAAATGGGATCAGCGCGGCCACGGCGAAAACAATGAGTCCGATGTACGTCGGGAGCTTGGCGAGTTTTTTCATTCCGTGGCTCCTTTCAGTTGATCTGGTCTTTGGACACGCGGCGCTGGATCATCGTCAGCACCAGCACGATCACGCCCATGAGCACCGACTGCGCCGCCGCGGAGCCTATGTTGTAGGTGGAAAACGCGGTGTTGTACATATAGTTCATCAGTTCGTTCGTGCTGCCGAGAGGCGCGCCCTCGGTGATCATCATAACGTGGATGTAAGCGCCGAACGCGCCGATCGTAAGTACGGTCAGAAGATAGTTCGTAGTGTTGCGCACCATGGGCAGCGTCATGGAGAAAAAGCGGCGGACGCGCCCGGCGCCGTCAATCTCCGCGGCCTCGTAAACGGACGTCGGCACGCCCTGCAGCGCCGCGAGATAGATGACCATGACCCAGCCCACACCCTTCCAGATGCCGAAAAGCCAGAGCACGAGATTGGCCGTCCACTCTCCCTGCAGCCACGCCACGGGCTTTGAGATGATGTGCAGCTTCATCAGGAAGTAGTTTACAAGTCCGCCACTGCCGGACATGAAGAGATACTTGAATACGAGCGACACGACGACCCACGACGTGATCACCGGCAAATAGCATATGACCTTAAACGCTGTCTGTCCGCGGCGCACAGAATTGATGAGACTTGCGAGAACGAGACCGAGGAACATCTGCCCCGGCACCGTGACGAGCGTATAAAGAAGCGTATTGCGGAACGCCGTAAGATAGTGCCGGTCTTTCATTGCATCCACATAGTTCTGCACACCGACAAAGCGCACGACTTCGTTTTTGATGACATTGAACTCGGTAAAGCTGATCCATACGTTGCGCAGCAGCGGATAGAGAATAAAAAGTGCCATCAGCACGAAGCCCGGAAGAATGAACGGCAAGGCTTTCCCCCATTGCCGCCCTCTCCGGCGGAGCTGGTCGATTCGGCGGTCCATCGGATCACTCTCCCCTGATCTGCCGCGGCTCGCCGGACGTTGTCCGGCGAACCGCGGACATATTTCTTGCTTATCTATTCGGCCTTATTCGGCTGCAAGCAGCTCGTCGATCTGCGCGGCGGCATCGTCCAGTGCCTCCTGCGAGGTCATCTGGCCGCGGAGCACGCTTTCAAATGCGGTGTTCAAAATCGTTTCGATCGTCGGCCAGCTTGAGCAGGGGATGCGCGCTTCCGCCGTTTTGAGCTGTTCCATGTAAACGGCGACATAGGGGTTGGCGGATGTGTCGACCTTCTCCATGGCCGTTGCGGTCACAGGGATCATGCCTGCCGCCGCCATTGCCACCTGCTGCTCATCCTCGAGCATGAAGCGGATGAACGTCCACGCGGCATCCTTCTTGGAGCTGGTGGCGGTCATAACGATGTCCTCGCCGCCGACAATGGAAACGCTGCGTCCCTCCACAGCGGGGATGAGCGCCGGGGTATAGGTGTCCATCTTATCTGCGGAGCTGAAGAACCAGGGGCCTTCCACGAACATGGTGTAGTTGCCCGCTTCAATGCCGCCCCAGCCGTCCGGCTGCTCGCCGAGGATCGCGGGGCCGATGGTTTTGTCGTTATACCATCCGGCGATCGTGTCCAGCGCCTTTACGGTCGCCTCGGAGTTCAGATAGCCGGACGCTTTGGTGTAGGCGTCATCGGTGACGCTGCCGCCGAGCGTCCAGATAAAGGGCAGCATCGCCCAGTTATAGGAACCGGAAACGCAGAAGAGGTATTTGTCGTTCGCCGGGTCGGTTTTGTCGCGCGCCGCGAGCAGCTCGTCCATCGTCGCCGGAGGTGCGTCAAAGCCGTATTCCGTGAGCACGGCGTTGTTGTAAACGGCAACCGTGGTGTTCGCGTTGAGCGGGAGACCGTAGTTTTTGCCGTTATAAAGCGTGGTGTTCAGCGAGCCTTCGAGCGCGTTCGCCGCGATCTCGCCGAAGCCATCGTAGCCGTTCAGACACTCAAGAGCGCCGAGCTTCGCCATCTGCGATACCCAGGTGAGATCCATGCGCATGACGTCGGGCGCAACGTCGCCGCTGACCGCGGTGACGAGCTGCTCGTCCATACCCTCATACGGCATACGGATCGCATTTACCTTGATGTTGGGGTACTTTTCCGCAAAGGCGGTAAGCACCGTTTCGGTGAAGATCTTTTCCTCGCCCTCGCTGTAGGAATGCCAGAAGGTGATCTCTACGGGCTCTTCACCCGGCGTCTCCGCCGGCGTTTTTGCCGGAGCTTCCGTCGCGGGTGCGGCGGTGGGCGTCTCCCCCTTCGCGGGAGCACTGCCGCAGGCTGCGAAGGAAAAAGCCATGGTTAAAACGAGCGCAATGGTCAGCAGACGTTTCATCATACGTTATTCTCCTTTTGTTTTTTGCAACAAGGAATCGGATCGCACGGATCGGCGGAGCTCATATTGTAAACGGTTACAATTCGAGGCAACAAAATAACTCGGCATATAGCCCAGTTATTTTGTCGAAGCCCTATGGATGATCCTTGCAGGCAAAAGATTCTGTCCCGGACACAGATCTTCTGCCTGAAGCTGTGCAATGAGAAGCCTTGCTGCGGATTTTCCCAGATTTGTTACGTCTATTTCAACGACCGTCATCGCGGGGTCTGCAGCCGCCGCAAGGACGCTGTCGTCAAAACCGATGACCTGTACCTCTTCCGGAACGCGGACGCCGCGCCGGGAGAGCTCACGCAGGAAGTAGAATCCGATCGTACTGTCAGACACGACATACGCATCGCAGAGGTCGGAAAAATGCCGCCGGACAAAGGCGGATATGCTCGCGGCGTCCGTCAGCCCATCGCTCACAAGAGCGCGGTTTTCTTCGATCCCAGCCGCGGCAAGCGCATGACGGTAGCCAGAAAAGCGCTCGGAAACGAATGTTTTATCGAAGCTGTTTGCGAGAAAGCCGACCGCCGCGGGCTTCGTTTCCAGGAGCCTTTGCGCGGCAAGCTCTCCGGCGGAGATGTTGTCGATATCGACCCAGACTGCGTCGGGATCGTCGCTCCGTCCGGCGATCACGCACGGGATCCGGCTCTCGTTCACAATGCTCATAACCTCTTCCCTTGCAAGCGCGCTGAGCAGCACGAGACCGTCGATCCTGTTTTCGTTGATGAGCGAGCGAAGCGTCAGCGCGCCGTCCGCACCGCCGATATGGCAGATCATCAGGTAATATCCGTTTTTGCTCAGCTCATGCTCGAGTCCGTACTGGATGCGCAGGAAGTAGTCGTTGCCGTAGGTCTCGGAATCACTGTAATCCACGGCGAGAGCCACGGTCTTGCTGTTTCCGTGCAGAAGCCCGCGAGCCATCATGCTGGGCTGATAATCCAGCGCCTCGATCGCGCCGCGCACCTTCTCTACAGACGCCTCGGCGATCAGCGGGCTTTTATTCAGATAGCGGGACACGGTCGCCACGGATACCCCGGCATACCGCGCCACATCCTTAATGGTTGCCTTCATTTATCTCTCCTGTAGGGTCGATTAACAAGGGCGCGGACTCCTGCCAATCGACGCTATTGTAACCGATTACAATCACAATTTGATTATAGGTTTCCCCTGCCTTTCTGTCAATAGCGGATTTCATTTTTTTCTGAATCCGCAGCAAAAAGACGGCTGCGCTATGCCGGCAGCCGTCTTTCTTACATTTTATCGGTTTATCTGTGAACTGCCGTGCGGCGGGATTTGGCGAAAAGCGTCGTCAGCACCGCGAGCCAGAGGAATGCCAGCGCCGCTGCTGCAGCGGTGATATAGGAAACGATTCTCACCGTTTTCCCCTCCTGCGCGCTGAACACCACGCCCGCCTCCACGCTCTCCCCGTTCGAGAGCGTCACGGTGAGCATGCCGTTTTCCCCCACCTGCACGGAGGAAATGCCGACGCCGGGCGCGCCGTCCTCTCCCGTGATTTTGCCAAGATTCGTTTCCGTTCCGTCCGTGAGGGCGACGATCAGCTCCCCGGAGTCGTTCAGCGATACCTCCCGGATGCCGACGCCGTCTTTTCCGTCTTTCCCGTCTTTGCCGTCCGTACCGTTTCGTCCGGCGGCGCCGGTCGCGCCTGTGGCTCCGGTCGCACCCGCAGCGCCCGTGGCTCCGGTCGTTCCGGCGGCCCGCACACCGGTGTCTGTATTGCCCAGCCACCAGTTGCCGTTGCCGCCGATGGAGGGCGTCAGGCCGGGCGCGCCCTGCGCGCCGTCCGTGCCGTCTTTTCCGTTTGCTCCGTCCTTCCCATCGACACCGTCTTTACCGTCAGCGCCGTCTCTGCCGTCCGCAGCGGCGGCTTTTACGCCGGTGTCCGTGTCACCGATCCACCAGTTCCCGTTTTCGCCGATGGTCGGCGTCAAGCCGTCCGTGCCATCCTTGCCGTCCGTACCTCCGGCCTTTACACCGGTGTCGGTATCGCCGATCCACCAGTTCCCATTCTCGCCGATGACGGGCGTCAGTCCGTCCGCGCCGTCCTTACCGTCCGTGCCGTCCCGTCCGTCTGTACCGGCCGCTTTCACGCCGGTGTCCATAATGCCGATCTACCAGTTGCCGTTCGGACCGACGGAGGGCGTCCGGCCGTCCTGCCCGTCCTTTCCGTCCTCTCCGGTGGCTTTCACACCGAGAGATTTCCACGTAGTCCCGCTGTCGTAGGATACTTCCCATTCGTTCGTATCGGGGTTGACGCGCAGCTTCGAGCGGAACGGATCGTCCATCTGGACAAGGCTCAGATATGTTCCGTTGGGATCCGGGCAGGTCTCAAAGATGGACGGCATATAATCCTTGCCGGAATCCGTTTTCCATCGGTAAAATTCTGCACTGATGTACAATCCGTAGTACGGGCCGTAGCTGCCGTCGCCACCGCCGCCGAATGCTGCGGCAGTAAAATTGCCGCCTTTATAATAAAGTCCCTTGCCCAACGCACCAAAAGACTGCGGCTGAATCCTATCGGCAATAACCGTTCCGCTTTCCATCGTCAGTCTGGTAATCGCCGCTGTTCCTCCCGTTAAGGCGAGAGAGCCGCTGCCGCGAATGGTAATGCTCGAAGCGTTGATCGGATAGTACGAGGTGTTCACGCTGAAGCGGTTTTCTCCCGTCAGATCTATAACAAGCGGGATAAAGACCGAGAGTAAAGCGGAGCCCATCGGCTGATTTCCCGTTCCCTTAAGATCGGCGTTTCGCAAAAACAGCGTCGTGCCGTCAAAATAGAAATTGTAATCATCCGCCGTTGCTTCGGAAAAGCCGCGGTTATCCGACGGATCGTTTTTATAGTAGGTACCAACTTCGAGAAACGTGCCGTTGATCTTCGGATCGTTCCAGTTCGCCCGAACACTCGGAACGTTCGCCGCTCCCAGCGGCTGAGCGGTCATCTCTTCGACCGACGCTCCAACCGTCTCTTCCACAGGCTCCACGACCGGCGCGGGCGTTGTTTCCGCCGGTGCGGGCGTTGCTTCCACGGGTACGGGTGTTTCCGCTTCCGTATCGTCGGCCAGCGCCGGAACACAGAGGCTCGTCAGCGCAACGCAGACGCAGATCATGGCGGCAAGAATACGATGCTTCATAGTTTTGTTCCTCCCTGTTTCTGTCTCTCGGGCGGGTCTCCCTGTATTTACTTTGTATTATGCAGGAACAGCGCACGCTTTGCAAGACATTTTGGTCTGCGTGCCAGAACAGGTAAAAAATCGGCTGTTTTTCTTCGAAACAGCCGATTTTCGCGCTTATTCGATTTCCGCCGGAGGCAGCAGGCGCGTCATGCTCCGGAGACTCACGGTGAGCGTATACGCATTGTGCAGCAGCGCCGAGGTCGCCGGGGGCAGGATGCCCGCCACGCCGAGACAGATCAGCATAAAGTTGAAGCCGATGATGTTTCGGTAATTCGTGTGGATCCGGTCCATGAGCGCGCAGCTGAGCCGCCGCAGTGTCAAAAGCGAATGGAGGTCGTTCGCGCCGATGGTGATGTCCGCCACCTCGCGGGCGATGGCCGCGCCGTCGCGGATGGCGATGCCGGCGTCCGCCTCGGAGAGCGCCGGGGAGTCGTTCACGCCGTCGCCGAGCATGATTACGCGCCGTCCGGCCTCGTGCTCGCGGCGGATGAAGTTGGCCTTATCCTCTGGAAGGACCTCGGAGTAGTACTCGTCCACGCCGACCGCCGCCGCTACGGACTTCGCCGTGCGGTCGCTGTCGCCGGTCATCATAACGAGCTTCGTAAAGCCGAGAGAGCGCAGACCGCGGACAACGTCGGCAGCCTCCGCGCGCAGCGGGTCCTCAATGCAGATGACCGCCGCGAGCACACCGCCCGCGGCGAGATAGAGATGCGAATACTCCGCCGGGAGCGATTCAAACTTTTCCTCTTCCCCCGCGGGGATGACGCACTTCTCGTCCTCAAACACGAAGTGGTGGCTGCCGATGATGACCTTTTCGCCGTCCACGCTGCTTGCGATGCCGTGCGCGACGATATAGCTCACGCTCGAATGGCGTTCCTCATGGGAGATATGGCGGTTCTCCGCCTCGGCCACGACGGCCTTGGCCATGGAGTGCGGGTAGTGCTCTTCAAGACACGCAGCGAGCGCGAGCATGTCGTTTTCTTCCTTGCCGCCGAACGGCACGACTGCCGCCACGCGCGGAGCGGCATGGGTCAGCGTGCCGGTCTTATCAAAGACGATGGTGTCCGCCTGCGCCACCGCCTCCATGAAGCGGCCGCCTTTGACGGAGATGTGATGGATGCCGGCTTCCTTCATGCCGGAGAGCACCGCGATCGGCATGGAGAGCTTGAGCGCGCACGAGAAATCGACCATCAGCACGGCGAGCGCGCGGTTGACGTTGCGCGTCAGCAGCCAGATAAGCCCCGTCGCGCCGAGACTGTACGGCACGAGCCTGTCCGCCAGATGCGAGGCCTGCGCCTCGGTGTCGGACTTGAGCTTTTCGGATTCCTCGATCATATGGACGATGCGGTCGTAGCGTCCCGAGCCCATGCTCTTATCGACGCGGATCGTGCATTCGCCCTCTTCCACGACCGTCCCGGCATAGACGTAGCTGCCCGCCGTGCGGCGCACGGCCAGCCCCTCGCCGGTGATGGACGCCTGATTCACCATCGCTTCCCCCGCGACGACATGGCCGTCGAGCGGGATCATGCCGCCGGTGCGGACGATAATCCGGTCGCCGGGGCGCACGTCGCCGACCGGCACGGCCACGCTGCCGTCCGTCGTTTCGAGCCAGACCTTGTCCACCTGCAGCGCCATCGTCCCGGCAAGGTCGGCGACGGACTTTTTGTGCGTCCATTCGTCGAGCAGCTCGCCGATGCCGAGCAGGAAAATGACCGAACCCGCCGTTTCAAAGTCTCCGCGCAGGATCGATACGGCAATGGCTGTCGCGTCGAGCACCGGCACTTCGATCTTCCCGTGCAGTAGACAGCGGATGCCGTCGCGCAGGAAACGGAGCGAGCGGATCACGGTACGGATCGCGCGCAATGGCGCGGGCAGGATGAGCTTCAATGTATACCGGCGGACGATGCGGAAAATGAGCTTTCCCTCGTACTCGCGGTTGATCACGCGGACGCTGTGCTCCGGCGCGAGCGCCGCCGACTTCTCATAGGAAAACGCGGCGAGCGCCGCGACGATGGGCGCGCGCTGACCGGTATAAAGAATCGTAGCGTTGCCGGTGCGGTCGTGGACCGTCACATCGGCAACGCCGGGAGTATTTCGCAGATACGCCTCCAGAATGTCCGCTTGGAGCAGCGACATGCGCGGCTGCTCCAGATGGACACGGATGCGTCCCGCCGTATCGTGCAGGATCGTGCATTTCATGGCGAATTACTCCGCGGCGTCCTCAATCGTCTCGGGCGCGTCCTCCGCGGCATACTTCTCGTTGAGCGCCTTCGCGTCGGCGAGAATGTCGTCCGCGCCCTCGCGGATATTCGTCGCGGTTGTCATGACGGCTTCCTTGGCGCGCAGCGCCGCCGCGGTCGTGAAAGCGTAGACCTTCTTCGCGTCGCGGCTGGTGAGGATCTTGATGCCTGCCGTGCCGAACAGCACGCCGCCCGCGAAAAGACCAACTTTACCCCAATTCATGAAAGTATCCTCCTTATCTTTTTGGGATTTCGCCCGCATTTTATCTTTATGTTCCGTCATTGTCAATAGATTTTCTGTTAATATTTGCATTTTTCAGCAAAATATTAGCACAGGCTTCCTTGAGTTAGCCATAATTAACTCATTGACTTCGGAATGGCGGACTGCTATCATGCATCGCGGAGGCGATACTATGAAAACGTTACTCAAGGAATTCAAGGAATTTGCCGTAAAGGGGAACGTGGTCGATATGGCGGTCGGCGTCATTGTCGGCAGCGCGTTCGGGAAGATCGTCACATCGCTCGTCAACGACGTCATCATGCCGCTCGTCGGCGTGCTGACCGGCGGGATCGACTTCAGCAATCTCTTCCTTTCGCTCGACGGGAACGCCTATGCCACGCTCGCCGAAGCGGAGGCCGCGGGCGCGGCGGTGCTCAAGTACGGCTCGTTCCTCTCGCAGGTGCTCGATTTTCTGATCGTTTCGTTTGTGATCTTTATTTTTGTAAAGAAGATCATGGCGCTCGGCCGGAAGAAGGAAGCTCCCGTGGAGGAAGCGCCGAAAACGAAGGTCTGCCCCTACTGCAAGAGTGAGATCGCCATCGACGCCACACGCTGCCCGCACTGCACCTCGGAGCTCTGATAAGCGGCGTATCACGAGCCAACCGCAGCTTTGGAGGTGACCCATGCAAATCTTTGAGACCGAACACTACATTTTCCGCTATGGCGCCGGTACGGCGGCGGAGCGCGATATTGAGAAGATCGCCGCGCTGCAGGAGAGCTGCTTCTCCCACATCTGCGCGGTGCTGGGTCTTACGCCGGATTTCAGGATCGAGTACTTCCTCTGCGATTCGCCGGAGGAGGTAGGACGCATCTGCGGCGACGACGAGCCCTGCAACGGCTTTGCCGACCTGCCGAATCGCATCTATGCCGTGTATAACGACGCTGTCCAGTGCGTCGGCTTCCACGAGGACGCGCACCTCATCAGTTTTGTCCATAACCGTCCGATCTGTCCCGCCGTGACGGAGGGGCTTGCCATGTACTTTGACCGCAAATGGTGGGGCATCGAAAATCTGGACTGGACGGGCTATTATCTCAAGACCGGGCGGTATCTGCCGATGGACAGGCTGCTGGACCGGGAGTTTTTCTTCGCGCACGACTGCACCTTCACCTACCCCATCGCGGGCGCTTTCACCGACTGGCTGCTCACGGTCTACGGCAGAGAGCGGTATGGGGAAATGTACTCCCAGCCGAACCCCGCCGCCGTCATGGAGCAGGTATATGGGAGATCCCCAGCGGAGCTGAGCGCGGATTTTGAAGCATACGTCCGCCTGTTCCGCACCGACGAGGCGCTGGAAGCGCGAATGGAAGAGCTGCTGCGGCAGGAGGGCGTTGAAGCCTGACCAAGCAAAATTCTTTGGCTTACAAAAACGGCCGGATGCGTCTGCATCCGGCCATTTTATTGCTCTTTATTACTTTATTACTTTTTCGCCGCCCTGCCGAACCGGCGTTTGGCAGCGCCGGAAAGCGTGTAGACGCCCGCCGTAGCGGCCGCACCGCCGGCGGAATAAAGCAAGCCGCTGCCCGCCGCTAAACCGGATACAGAAAATCGCAGCCTGACGGCGCACTTTTTTCATTTAAATTGACAATTGACTGGTTCGTGAAGTGCGGCTATAATGACGCCAACAAGAAAATACCAACGAAACCTTTGAGAAAGAAGAGTACCCTTGCAAAACCGGGCCTTCAGAGAGCTGCCGATGGTGTGAGTGCAGCGGAACGGCGTAAGGGGAATGGACTTTTGAGGGCGGTCTGAACGCATTCGTATGGATGCAAGTAGGAACCGACGGGTGCCCACCCGTTATCCACCGGGATGCGTATGATGGTGCGCATGAGCGAGCGGACGCGAAAGCGTCAATTTGGGTGGTATCGCAGGAGTACAGCTCTTGTCCCATAGTGGGATAAGGGGCTGTTTTTTTATACTCCAAATTCAGCCGTTGGCAGCGGCTCCTCCATCCGCCACCCGAAAATACCATGGCAAAATGCCAAAAATGGAGGAAATCACCATGAAAAACCTGAACCTGAAAAACCTTGCAGTCCTCGTCCTGGTCTTCGCCCTGCTGCTGATGACAGCGGCTTGCGGCGCCGGACAAACCGTATCGGACGCCTCGTCCGATACACAGCCTGCACAGACTGCGGACGGTGCCTCCGGACCGGCGGCGGAGCCGCAGTCCTTCCGCATCGGCATCTGCAACTATGTAGACGATGCCTCCCTGAACCAGATCGTGGAAAACATTCAGGCGCGGCTGGAGGAGATCAGTGCGGAGAAGGGCGTGCAGTTTGTGATCGACTATGATAACTGCAACGCGGACGCCACCGTGATGGAGCAGATCATCGCAAACTTCCAGAGCAGCGGCGCCGATCTTCTCGTCGGCGTTGCCACGCCTGTCGCCATGCGCATGCAGACGGCCACGGAGGACAGCCAAACGCCCGTTGTTTTCGCCGCTGTTTCCGACCCGATCGGCGCGGGTCTTGTGGAGTCGCTGGAAGCGCCGGGCAGCAACGTGACCGGGACATCGGACTATCTGGATACTGCCGCCGTCATGAAACTGATTTTCGCGGCTGACCCGGATGCATCGAAAATCGGCCTTTTGTATGACGCGGGACAGGATTCCTCGACGGCTGCCATTGCCAGCGCCAAGGCCTATCTGGACGAGAACGGGATCGAATACGTTGAACACACCGGCAGCACGGCGGACGAAGTCATGCTGGCTGCGCAGGCCATGGTTGCCGACGGCGTTGACGCCGTATTTACCCCAACCGACAACTCCATCATGAAAGCCGAGCTCGCCATTTACGAGACGTTCATCGATGCGGGCATCCCGCAGTATACCGGCGCTGACTCCTTTGCGCTCAACGGCGCGTTCCTCGGTTATGGTGTGGACTACGCAAACCTTGGCCGCGAGACGGCGGACATGATCGCGGACATTCTTTTGAACGGTGCAGATCCATCCTCCACGCCGGTACGGACCTTTGATAACGGCACCGCCACCATCAACACGGAAACCTGCGCCGGGCTGGGTCTTGACTTTGACGCGCTCTCCCAGGCGTTTGCGCCGTACTGCACCAAGATCGCCACGCTGACGACGGCGGAGAGCTTCTCGTGATCCTGATCTGAAACCGGATCCGGCAAAAAAAACGATCGCCCGGAGCCGGTCGTATATCCGGCTCCGGGCAAATTTCAAAAAGCAGAAAGAGGAAAACCACCATGGATCTATCGAGTGTTTTCGGTCTGATACAGACGGCGCTGGAGCTGGGGCTGATCTGCTCCGTGACCGTATTGGCGCTGTATCTGAGCTATTCGATGCTGAACGTCTGTGATCTTTCCACGGACGGCTGCTTCACGCTGGGAGCGGTGATCGGCGCAGTCACCGCGATGGCCGGGCATCCGATACTGGCGATTTTCGCGGCAATGGCCGCGGGGCTGCTGTCCGGGCTGATCGTTTCCGTTTTGCAGACGCGCATGGGCATCAACAGCCTGTTGGCCGGCATCATCGTAAATACGGCGCTGTATTCCATCAACATTGCCATTATGGGCGGCGCGTCGCTGCTGAGTCTCAACAAAACGCAGACGGTGTTCTCTCTGATGAAATCCGCGCTGGCCGGCACTCCGCTGGCCGGGCAGTATAAGCTCCTGACCGCTCTCGCTGCGGCGGCGCTGATCGTCCTGTTTCTGACGCTGTTCCTCCGCACCCGAATGGGGCTTGCGATCCGCGCTACCGGCAACAATCCGGACATGGTGCGCTCGTCGTCCATCAACCCGGCGATAACCACAACAGTCGGTCTGTGCATTGCGGGCAGTTTCACGGCTTTGTCCGGCTGTCTGCTCGCGCAGTATCAAAAGGCAGCGGATATCAACATCGGGCAGGGCATGGTGACCATTGCGCTGGCCTCGCTCCTGATCGGCAGCACCGTCCTCGGCCGCGGCGGGATCTTCCTGCGCGCGGTGGGCGCGGTTCTGGGTGCGATAATTTTCCGGCTGGTCTATACCGTCGCGCTGCGGCTGGATATGCCGGCATTCATGCTGAAGCTCGTTTCGGCTGTCATCGTCGTGCTCGCCATTTCCGTTCCCTACCTTAAAACGCAGCTGCCGGTCATCCGGCGCCGGATACAGAGAAAGGCGGACTGAGACGCATGCTGGAGCTGAAGAGTATTTCCAAAACTTTCAATCCCGGAACGATCAATGAGAAATGCGCTCTGCACGATCTGTCGCTCAGCGTGCCGGACGGAGATTTTATCACCATCATCGGCGCGAACGGCGCCGGAAAGTCCACGCTGTTCGGAGCGATCGGCGGGAACTTTCTGACGGACAGCGGAGAGATCCTGCTCGACGGTCAAAACGTGACGTTCTGGCCGGAGCACCGGCGCTCCAAAGTCATCGGCCGTCTGTTTCAGGATCCGATGCGCGGTAGCGCGCCGGGCATGACGATCGAAGAAAATCTGGCGCTTGCCGCCGGGCGCGGCGGCTGGCTGGGGCAGATCCGCCGCCGTGACCGCGAATATTTCCGCGAACGGCTGCGTGAGCTGGATATGGGGTTGGAAGACCGCCTGCGGCAGCCGGTGGGGCTTCTGTCCGGCGGTCAGCGCCAGGCGCTGACGCTCCTGATGGCAACGATAGCAAAGCCCAAGCTCCTTCTGCTCGACGAGCACACGGCAGCGCTCGATCCGGGTGCGGCAGAGAAAATTCTGGCCATGACCACACGCATTGCGGCCGAGCAGAAGCTGACATGCCTGATGGTAACGCATAATATGCGCGCCGCGCTCGCTCTCGGCAATCGGACGCTGATGATGAATAACGGCCAAATCGTTCTGGATGTCAGCGGGGCGGAGCGCGCTCATATGGAGGTAAACGATCTGCTCGAGCGCTTCAAGTCCGGCACGGGCGCCGCGCTCGATAACGACCGCATTCTTCTTTCCTGATGACGACATTCTCTTTGCCGCGAAAAAACCATAGAAAGAAATAAACCCGCATCTTACGATGCGGGTTTATTTTTGGGTGGAGGCGGGTGGATTCGCCCGCACGGCGGTGCGGGCCGCCTCGCGGC
>ERZ1106976.2100-NODE-2100-length-18449-cov-3.423453_pt1 | contig 18449 bp, 10 predicted proteins | sample MGYA00403687_ERZ1106976 | MGnify/ENA primary metagenome ERZ1106976 (study PRJEB35170, sample SAMEA104062446) | human gut metagenome | biome: human gut; feature: human-associated habitat; material: faeces | place: Denmark | collected 2013-02-22 ... | reverse complement strand
TCCGATCTGAAAGGAAAGTTGAAGGGGGTGGATATTACAGCCGGAGACTTTTATGACCAGTTCGGTAGTGGTTTTGTGTTCCGGACCTATGAGGAACGTAGCTTGGGCATCGACAATTCCCTGCGTGGTGCACGGGTCAATGTGACCGGTTTGAAGGGGGTATCGTTCAAAGTGTTGGGCGGTCTGCAACGCCGTTATTGGGATTGGAGCAAGGATTCATGGGTCGGCGGTGCCGATTTGGAATTGAACTTGGAACAATATTCGGCACGGATGCGCGACAAGAACATCACTTGGATGGTGGGCGGTTCTTACGTGCTGAAGCATGAAAAGGACGAGGACATCGTCGTGCCGGGTACGAACTACCGTCTGAACCTGCCGGAGATGGTGAGTGCCTTTGATGTGCGTTCACGTTTCCAAAAAGGCGATTACAGTTTGTTGGCCGAATATGCCTGGAAAAGCCAGGACCCGTCTTTCGACAACGGGTATATCTATCATCGCGGCAATGCCCTCATGTTGTCGGGGTCTTATTCCCGGCGTGGCATGAGTGCCCTGTTGCAGGTGAAGCGTAGCGAGGACATGGCCTATCGCAGTCAACGTTCGATGAACGGCAATTCGGTGTTTATCAATAATATGCCTGCTTTTGCCTACCAACATACTTATGCTTTGGCAGCCCTTTATCCCTATGCCACGCAGGCAGCAGGAGGCGAATGGGCGTTTCAGGGAGAAGTGGGCTATAACTTTGCACGCCGTACCCCGTTGGGCGGTAAGTATGGCACGAAGCTGAAAGTGAATTTCAGCCATGTGCGTTCATTGGACAAGGAAGATGTGGATGCTGCCGTGGGTACTTCCCTTTACGGGACGAAGGGCTACAAGTCCAAGTTCTTCAAGGTGGGGGGAGAAACCTATTATCAAGACATCAACGTGCAGATGGAGAAGAAGCTGACCAAAGCCTTCAAGTTGAATTTGATGTACATGAACCAACGTTTCAATGATGCGGTCATCCGTCAGGAAGATAACGGCATGATTAAATCGCATATTGCGGTGGCGGAAGGTAAATACCAGTTCAACAATAAACTGACCTTGCGTGCCGAGGCCCAGTATCTGGCTACGAAGCAGGATGAAGGTGATTGGACTTACGGGCTGTTGGAACTTTCCGTTTTGCCGTATTTCATGTTTACCGTGAGCGACATGTGGAACAACGGAGAGAGCAACGTGCATTATTATATGGGTTCCGTGACCTTCAATTACAAGGCGCACCGCCTGATGGCCGGTTATGGCCGCACGCGTGCGGGCTACAACTGTTCCGGCGGTGTTTGCCGTTATGTACCGGCCACGCGCGGTTTCCAGATGTCTTACAACTTTAATTTTTAACGCATGAAGGTAAAAAACTATATATGGGGGGCTTTCGTAGCCTTGGCGACTTTGGCCGGTTGTGACGAAGTGGACGAGCAAGACCGCTTTATTTCCATGGGTGATGTGGAAGTGAAACGTAACGTTTTGTTGGAGGACTTCACCGGGCAGGACTGCTCCAATTGTCCTACGGCCCATGAAGTGGTAGCCAGTCTGAAGGAGCAATATGGAGATGCTGTCGTGGCTGTGGCTGTACATGCAACAAGTGTTTTTGGAATTCCGGAGGGGGATCCGAGAGGCGGGTTGATGTTACCGGATGGCAATGTCTATTTGTCGCAATGGGCCAATCCTGATAATGTATCATTACCAACGGGAGTTGTGAACCGTAGAGGGGGACTTTGTGATTATTCCAAATGGTCGACGACGGTACGTGATGCATTGGCTGAAGATACCCAGGTACAGCTCTCCATTGAGGCCGATTCTGTGGTAGGGAAGGATAGTATAGCCATCCGCGTCCATTTGGAGCCGGGTGTGACTGTGAATGCCAAACTTCAGCTTTGGGTGACGGAGAATGGTATTGTGGCTCGTCAGCGAAACGGGCGTCAGACCGATCGGAAGTATGTGCATAATCATGTTTACCGTGGTGCTGTGAATGGTGTAGGAGGAGAAGAAGTCTCCTTACAAAAAGACATGTTCTTGGATTTTGAGCGGGGCGTTCAGATTAAGTCTGAATGGAACGTCGAGAATCTTTCTGTCGTGGGTTTTGTATATACGGAAGCTGACGGGGTATTACAAGCAGTAGAGTGTGAAGTAAAGTGATTAAGTATTAATAGATAAAATGAAATGATTATGAAAAAAAATTCTACGATTTTATGTGCATCGCTGTTTGCCGTAATGGGAATAGAGGCGCAGACGCTGAAGCTCACTTACGGTGCGCAGGAGATAGGGAACGGGGCTACGGTCTATTTTGGTGACTATGATAAAGATTATTTGGAATACGATAATCAATATGCCTTTTTCCCACCAATATACTTGACTTCGGATGCTAATACAAATGTTGCTGTGGAAGTGAAATCTTTGGATGAGTCAACCATCAGTTTTTGTGCTTTTGGGGAATGTATCAATACGAGTGCGGAAAACAATTATACGGTTTTGAAGAATGATGACCGTTGTAAGTTGTTTGCAGGAAAAGAGGAAGACTTGTTGATTGAATATTTTGGGAAAGTCGGTGAAACGGATATTACAATTACCAAACGCGTACAGGTTTCTGCATGGGTGCCCGGTAAAGAATCCGATAAAGTTTATTTTACTTTGGTGATGACCAACGATGATGAACTTCTTTCGGTAGACGGTGTGCAGGCAGATAAGAAAAAGGCTGTGAAAGTCAGTGGTAATGTCATTTCTTACAATTTCGCGTCACCGGCAGGTCGTACACTTTCCGTTTACGGTCTGGATGGTGGCAAGGTAATGTCGCAGGAATTGGAAAATGCCAAGGGGCAGATTTCATTAGAAAACCTTTCTGCCGGGTTGTGGCTTTATTGCATTGAAGGTGCGGACGGCAAGGTGAGCGGAAAGATTGTATTGAATCAGTAAAAAGCAAAAAGGTATGAATAATAAGATTTTAAAGGGGACATTTTCCGCAGCGTTGGCAGTTTGTGCTTTGTCGGTTGCAGCGCAATTACCAGTAGCGGGAGAGCATATTTCACACAAGCAGCACTTGTCTTCGTCCAGTCTGAAAGCATTGCGGGCTGCTTCGCCGGTGAATGCCATTAATCAGAAAGGTGCCAGATTGGCTGCGCCTCGTGTGATGCAAACGCAGGAGGCAGTGGATGTGTACAATGTAATGACGCGTGATACCCCCTCTAAGCCCGGTGCGTTTTATTCTGTAGATGCAGGCTATTATAATTTGGTGCCCGGATTTGCATTGACTATATTGGAGGATGACTCTGTTGTGTATGCGCGTAGGGGGATTTTGGGTTATCCCGACCGTGACCTCCATTTTGCCAACCGTTCCAAAGAAGGTACTTTTAGTGCTTTTGAGTGGGACTTCGATGGGGACAAGTTCTCGGAAGATACCGTATTGATGCATCCTTATTTTGCTAACAACGGGGTATATTTGAATACACCGAAACTGACGGCTACGATGAATGGTGTGGATTCTGTTTATCAAATGGGGTATAGTCAGGATTATGTAGACCAGACCAAGTTCCTTCCGGGTATGGTAGCTCTTTCGGGAATGGCTTACGTTTACAATGTGGATGTAGATGCTGAGCCGTTTGTGAATACCTTTTATTCTGCCCTTAGTCCTACGGATCCGTGGGGAAACGGTAATATGCTTTTTGGATGGGACACGGATATGCAACCGGCTTATGTGGAACTTTTTGATGCGCCTAAGGACGGGGCTGTGGTTTTGTGGGGAACTCATTTTTATGTGTTGACTCCGACAACTGTGGATTTAGGTAAGAAACGTTTTACTGTGAGTTGGGCCGAATACGATTCAAAAAAGGATGAATGGGTCTTGGTAAAAGAGTTCAAGGACGTGAAAGCTAAATTGGATCGTGACCTTTCCACCACTACCTTGCGGGTTTGGGAAGTTGCCGTGAATACCGAAACTCCGGAATGTTTGGTGAACAGCAGTTTCTATGTTATGATAGACGGGCCTCAGGACGGTACGAAGTGGGCTTTGCTTTCCCAGTTGGACCGTATGGACTTTACGGATTCTGAGCGCAATACGGCCTATTATGTGCCGAAGAAAGGGGAATATGCCGGTCAAATGTGCCAATATGTGTTGCAACTTCAGAATGGTAACGAAGTGGTGGATTTCAATTATGCTAGCTCTCTTGATATTCATCAGTATGTGGCTACTCCTTATATGATTATGTGCAAGGATAATGCGCGCCTCGATTTTGTGCAAGACACAAACTATGATTTTAGCATAGACGGTGAGACTCAGAAATATTTGATTTTAGATTGGTTGGGTGGAGCTTCAAATGATGTGACGGTATCGGCCACCGTGTCTAATTCTTCGGATGGCGATTGGTTCACAGTGACTCAGCCGGTGGAAGCTGAAGGCAAATCCAATTTGTTTGCTATCAGCATGACGGCACAGGCCAAGCCATGGAATGTGAAAGGCCGCCGTGCCACGCTGACGCTGACGGATAATAAGGGCTTTTCGCGTGACCTGACGATTTACCAAGGAGATCGCAGTGCTGCCGACGACGCTTTGTCCGTAGAGGCAGTCAATGCCTCCGGCCGGGTGGACGTAACGGCGGCGGGAGAAGGTTTCGACGTGATTTATCCGTCTTCGTACAACCGTTTGGACGTATATGCCACTTCTGGACAGCTCGTGGGTACTTACGCTTTGTCTGCCGGCGGTTCTGCCCATATTGCGGCAGCTTCATGGCAGAAAGGAATTTATGTGTTCCAATTTGCCGGAAACGAAGGCACGCAGGTCGTGAAAGTTTTGAAGAAGTAATTACGGTCCGGTTTCGGGCTTATCCTCATAAAGGCGGGGCATACCATCCAAGTATGTCCCGCCTTTGTGTTTGGAGGATTAAGACAGCGAACAGAAAAAGGGAACTAAAAACGGGACGGTGAAATCGAGGGCAAAACCGTGGAAAATGGAAAGCGGGACAAACTGGTTGCCGCAGCATCCGGCGATGATGGGGAGCGTCGTGTCGCCCGTGGTGGCACCGCCTTGGCTGATGGGAGCCAATGGCCCGAACATGCGATATAGCAGGGGGGCGCCGATGAGTGCGGCCAGTTCCCTGAAGATATTGTACATAAGGGCTATCGTGCCCAGTTCGGCTCCCCTCATTTCCGTGATAAGGATGCTCGAAAGTGAATAATAGCCGAATCCCGACCCCGCTGCCAACCAGTCAGCCGGGGTGTGCCGTTGGATGAGCAGGGCAGTGGAAATCGCCCCCAACCAGGTCCCGATGGCTGTTACGACCGGCAATAAGGCTTGCCGCTTGTCTATTTTCCGCAGGCCGTGGCGCATCTCGTCATTTTGCCCGATGCTGAATCCTACGCACCCCAACAGCAGGCAGAGGGCGTAGAATCCCGCTTCCGGTGGCAGGACGGGAATCCAACCTAAGCGGGTGCCCGAAACTCCAAAGGCAAAGAACCCTACGATGACCATGCTTTCGCCCGTCTGTTGCCGGATGGAGGGCTTCGGGGAAATGGGAGAGGAACTTGCTTCTGACAGGGAATTTGAGAGACCCGTGTTTTTGTTTTTCGGATGTTTTTGGAGGTACTCCCAAAAAGCCCATGACAGTCCCATGCAGCCCGCGAAGGAAGCCACGGTAAGGATGAGGGCTTCCAAGCCCAAGGTGCCTAATTGGGAAATCAAGTCCGGATTGGCTCCGACTTCGCATCCCATCAGGAACAACAGCAACCATACGGACCAAGTGGTAAGCCGTCCTACGGCTCTGAACGGATGGCGGCGCAGCACGTAGCCTATCGCCGCGCTGCCCCATAAAATCAAAATGACGGTAAACATGGCGCAAAGTTCGCCTTTTTTTCGGAGAAATGAAACCGTATGTCCTTCCCTATACCCGATTTTGCATCCTTTCGGGCGGATTTAACTCCTTTGGAATGACAGCGCATCCAAATTAGCCGTAACTTTGCACTCTCGAAGTATCTTTATTATATAATAGGAATGGAAAATCAGAATATCGGTAAAATCCAGGTGCGTCCGCTCCAGATAGAGGATTACGGGCAGTTGGCGCAGTCGTTCCGCCGTGTGTATTCGGACGGCAGCGATGTGTTTTGGACTCATGAACAGATAGAGACGTTGTTACGCATCTTTCCAGAAGGGCAGGTGGTGACGGTAGCCGATGACAAGATTGTCGGTTGCGCCCTTTCCATCATCGTGGATTACGATTTGGTGAAAGGAGACCATACGTATGCCAAAGTGACGGGAAACGAGACGTTCTGCACGCATAATCCCAAGGGGAATATCCTTTACGGCATCGAGGTGTTCATCCATCCCGACTACCGCGGCTTGCGCCTGGCACGCCGTATGTACGAGTACCGCAAGGAACTGTGCGAGAAGCTGAATCTGAAGGCCATCATGTTCGGCGGCCGTATCCCGAACTACCATAAATACGCGGATAGGATGCGTCCGAAGGAGTATATCGAGCAGGTGCGCAAACGGGAGATTTACGACCCGGTGCTGACCTTCCAGCTTTCCAACGACTTCCACGTCCGTAAGGTCATGACCAACTATTTGCCCAACGATGAGGAGTCCAAGCATTACGCTTGCCTCCTCCAGTGGGACAATATCTATTACCAACCGGAGACGGCTGAGCCGTTGCCTGCCAAGACGACGGTCAGGGTGGGGTTGGTGCAATGGCAGATGCGCGGTTACCGGACGATAGACGACCTGTTCGAGCAGATAGAGTTTTTCGTGGATGCCGTGTCGGGGTACAAAAGCGATTTCATCCTTTTTCCGGAGTATTTCAACGCCCCGTTGATGGCGGAATTCAACAACCTGAGCGAGTCGCAGGCCATCCGGGGACTGGCCGGTTACACCGACGAGATACGCGACCGTTTCTTGCAGTTGGCCATCAGCTACAACATCAACATCATCACCGGCAGCATGCCCTTGCAGCGCGACGGCAACCTTTATAACGTGGGCTTCCTGTGCCGCCGCGACGGCAGTTACGAGATGTACGAGAAGATACATGTCACGCCCGACGAGACCAAGAGTTGGGGGCTGTCCGGGGGCAGCATGCTGAAGACCTTCGACACGGATTGTGCCAAGATCGGCGTGCTGATTTGTTACGATGTGGAGTTCCCCGAACTGTCGCGCATCATGGCCGACCAAGGAATGCAAATCCTCTTCGTGCCTTACCTGACGGACACGCAGAACGCTTATTCCCGTGTGAGGGTATGTGCGCAGGCCCGTGCCATCGAGAACGAATGCTTTGTGGTGATAGCCGGTAGCGTGGGCAACCTGCCGCGCGTGCACAACATGGACATACAGTATGCGCAATCCGGCGTGTTCACTCCGTGCGATTTTGCTTTCCCCACTGACGGGCGCCGGGCGGAGGCCACGCCGAACACGGAAATGATTCTTGTGTCCGATGTCGATTTAGACCTTCTGAGCGAGCTGCATACTTATGGCGGTGTAAGGAATTTGAAAGACCGCCGGCGCGACCTTTATGAGGTGCGTTTCAAGAGGTAAGGAGCTTCGGAAAAAGATGTGCTGAGAACGGAAAATCAATCTCAGGAGATTGAAAAATCGTTTGGCGCAGAATGAAAATTCATTCTGCGCCAAACGATTTCGGTTTTGTAATATGTTGATAATAAGTTAGAAGCGAGTCATGAATTCAATGACTATCTTGTCTTGTTCGGACACTTTGGGGGTGACTCCGTCATTGTAGAAATATTTCTCATAATTGATACGGATGTCCGAGATGAACGGTTTGGCGATGCTTAGCGTGATGCCGCCGGTGATGCGCTTGCGTTCGGCGTCGGTCAGTGTGAGGTGCCCGTTTTCGTCGGCCGTTCCGTCGCTGTGGTCGCCCATGTAATCGAAGCGTCCGAGGAATGAGATTTTGCTGAATATTTTTTTCAGTGGCAGGTCATAGCAAATGAACCCGTCGAAAGCGTTCACGTCCCGGAAGGCATCTTTGGTATAGTGTTTATACAAGTATTCCGCCTCTGCCGTCCATCTTCCGGACTTGTAAGTGATGCCGCTGTCGTACATGTTGACCGAGATATGTTCCGGCCTGATTTTCTGTGCGCTCAGCGTGACTGAAAAGCCTTTGGGCAGTTGCCATTGTGCCTTGGCGGAATAGTTGATGTTGTTGGTCCAGAAATCCTTCTGGTCGGTCAGTCCTGAGCCGTTGAATACTCCGGCCTGCAGGGTGAGGGGCAGCGAGCCGTCTATTTTATAGCCCAACGTGGCTCCCACGTCTCGCACGTTGCCCACTTGCTTGGCTATGAACGAACGGTTGGCGAAGTATTGTTGGTGGGGCGAGCGATGGGCGTCGATAGTGAACGGGACGCGCATCTGCCCGATGGTGAAATCGAAACCTTTCAGCGGGCTGAGCCGGGTGTAGGCATCCAGCATTTTGATTTTGCCTTCGTCGGACAAGTCGATTTCGGCTTTGTAAGCCACTACGGGGGCTACTTTACCTTCGATGCTGACCCGGGCGGTACGCACTTGGAAGCGTCCGGCCTTTTCTTCCGGTTGGTATTCGTATTTTCCGCGCAGTGTGCCGTGGACAACCGGGCGGTAATCCGTTTTGGCTTTTTCTTCTTTCCCTTCGTCGGCTGCGGCAGGGAGGGCGGGCAACAAGCCCAAGGCTAAAATGGCGATTTTCTTCATAATGTGTTGATTTGGGGGCAAAGGTAGGCATTTGATATGAACTCAAGATGTCATACGTATTACGATGATGTTACAAATATACCGTTATTTTTCCTCTCTTCTTCTATTTATGCCAATAAAAAAGGAGTTTGTACTCTAAGAAAAGGTACAAACTCCAGATTCAATGCGTTTTCTATCCGAAAAAGATCGCGGGTTCTACTCAGCAATGAGTTCCAACACGCAGCTGGCGTAGTCGCTTCCCAAAGGCATTTCGATGCCGGTGTTCATCAACAAGGTGCCGGAGAATACTTTGTCGTTCAAGAAACAGGGCTGTCCGCCGGTCTTGACATTCAACTCGCGTACGCGGTAGTTCTTGGCCGGGTCGAGGCCGCGCAGGCAGACGCGGGGTACAACCTGGTTCATGAAATGTTCCATTTTATAGGCGAAGAACACCGCCTTGTTTTTCGCATCGTCAGTGTACATCAGTGAGGCGATACCTTTGTCGTCGTAAGGCGATACCAGACGGTAGAGGTTGCCCAACTGGATGACTTCGCGCACTGACTTGTAGTCCTTCACGGCTTGCGATGCCTGCCGGTATTCCTCTTTGGTCATTTTGGAAGGCTGCAGCTCCAATCCTAAGCGTCCGCTCATGGCCACGTCGCAACGGAACTTGATGGGTACGATACGTCCTGTCTGGTGGTTGGGCGAGGCACTGATGTGCTGTGCCATGGCGTTGGAGGGGTAGAAATACGAGGTGCCCCACTGCATGTAAATACGTTGTAAGGCATCGGTGTTGTCGCTCACCCAGAACTCGTCGAAGTAGGGCATGACACCGTAACTGGCGCGTCCTCCGCCTCCTCCGCAGGCTTGAATCAGCACGTCGGGATACTTGGCGCGGATGCGTTCGAGCACTTTGTTCAAGCCGCGATGGTATTCAATGTATATGTGCGACTGTTTGTCCTTGGGCAGGTAGGTGGAACCATAGTTCTTCAGTTCCACGTTGGCATCCCATTTGATGTAAGCAATTTGAGGATGCCGGCTCAAAAGGTTGTCTACGATGCCGAACATGAAATCTTGCACCTTGGGGTTGCACACATCGAGAAGCATCTGTGTGCCGCCACGCCCGTATTGCAAGGGGCGTTCCTTGACTTGCAAGGCCCAATCAGGATGTTTCTCGAACAGTTCGCTCTTGCTGTTCACGGCTTCCGGCTCTATCCAGATGCCGAACTTGATGCCGTTCTTGTCGGCCTCCCGGATGAGCCCTTCGATACCGTGGGGCAGTTTCTTTTGGTCTACCACCCAATCACCGAGCGAAGAGTTGTCCTGCACGCGGCGGTACTTGTCGCCGAACCACCCGTCGTCCATGACGAACAGTTCGCCGCCCAACGTGGCAATGTCCTTCATCATTTCGGCCATGGCCGGTTCGTTGACATCAAGGTACACGCCTTCCCAACTGTTGAGCAGCACAGGGCGTACCTGATTACCGTGGTGCAGCATACCGGCGTGGCGTGCCCAACGGTGGAAGTTACGGCTGGCACCGCTCAGCCCCTCGCCGGAGTAAGTGAGGGCGAGCTTCGGGGTGGTGAATACCTCTTCCGGAGCCAGTTTGTATTCCGAGCTTTCGCTGTCGATGCCCGCAAAGACACGGTGTACGAAATTATTGTCCGTCACCATGCGGATGGCGTAATTTCCGCTCCAACAAAGGGCGGCGCCGATGACGCGTCCTTCGTTCTCGTGCGGTTTCCCGTCGAGCGAGAACATGACCTCAGGGTGGTCCAGATGGCCGTTGCGCGCCCCGTCCACATTCTCTATCATCTTGATGCCCGGTGTGAGCGGTTCGGTCGTGACGTGAGTTTCGGCAGCCCATGAACCATGGAGATGCGAAATCCATACGTCGCCCCGGCGGATGAGGAAGTGTCCCGAATCGAAACGTTTCAGCACCACGGTTTTCTTTTCCGTGTGTGAAATCTCGCTCCACGTTTCGATCATGTCAATGTCGTTGTAAGCCTTGTAGTAGAGTTTCACTTGGAAAGGATAAACCTTGTCCTTCAGCGTGATGGCCGTGAGTTTGGCGTTGTCGAGGGTCGAGGTTTCCACGTTTTCCACGGTCAAGTCCGTGGTCCAGTTCCCGTCGGCATGTACGGCTTGCAAGGCAAAAATCTGGTGGGGCGGTTGGCCGAAAGTAGGGTATGCCGTGCGGTTCAGCCCGTCCCATGCGTCGTGAATCTGGTGTATCTGGCTCTCTTCGATGCGGTCGCCGAAGTAGGCGAAGCGCAGGTCTTGGCCTTCACCGGCATGGAGAAGCATGGATGTGTGCGGAGTGGATACCAGCACGTTGCCTTCCCATGCGAAACAATGCGAAAAAGGTAGCGCGCTGCATGTCGCAGCGGCTACCCCTATGATATAATTTCTGATTTCCATTTCTTTTTGATTGAATGTTTATTCGGCTGTGATTTCCACCACGCGGCTGTAAAGCTTGTTGCCGGTGAAAAGGTTCAGCCCGACTTTCATCAGGTAATCACCGGAGAATACGCGGTCATTACCTTCAAGCGAAGAGCCCTGGCCCGGCATCATGTTGATTTCCTTCACGCGGTACTGCTTGTTGGCATCCAAGCCTTGCAAGCGTACCGGGAGGAGCTTCTCGCCATAACCCGGATACACATCGAAGGCAAAGACCACGGCTTTGTCCTTGTCCTTGCATACGAATTGGTTGGCCGCATGGGTGCGCAGGCCTTCGTAGGGAGACACGAGACGGTAGAGGTCGCCTTCCATGATGGCCGGACGCAGGCGTTTGTAGTTCTTCACGGCACCTTGACAGTAGGTAAGGTCGTCACCGCTCATGTCGCTGAGCTTGATGTCGAAGCCGAGCTTGCCCATCATGGCCACGTCCGTGCGGAACTTGATGCTCGCGTTCTTGTTCCATGTGGTGACGTGGGCGCTCATGGACTTGGCCGGATAGAAGAACGAATAGCCGTATTGGATGAACAGGCGTTGGATGGGGTCGGTGTTGTCACTGGCCCAGAACTCCGTGAAATACTTCAGAGCCTCGTAGTCGATACGGCCGCTACCACCCGAGCAAAGCATCATCGGCAACTTCGGATACTTGGCCTTGATGCGGTCGAGCACCTTGTACAGGCCGCGCACGTAGTCTACGTAGAGATGAGTCTGCTTGTCTTTCAGATACGGAGAGTAGATGTTGGTAATCGGGCTGTTGCAGTCCCACTTGAAATAAGCGATGCCCGGATATTTGGTCATCAGGCCGTCTACTACGCCGAAGACGAAGTCCTGCACCTCGGGGTTGCTCAGGTCGAGAACCATTTGGTTGCGGAAGTAATATTCGTCGCGGTTGGGCAAGTGAATCACCCAATCCTTATGCTTCTCGTAAAGTTCGCTCTTGGGGCTGACCATTTCCGGTTCAATCCAGATGCCGAACTTGATGTTGCGTTTGGCAGCTTCGTCCACCAACTTCTGGATGCCGTGGGGGAGCTTGTGTTTCGTTTCGTCCCAGTCACCCAAGCCTTGTGTGTCGCTGTGGCGTTCGTATTTGTTGCCGAACCATCCGTCGTCGAGCAGGAACATGTCCACGCCCAATTTCACGGCATCGCCCATGAGTTCCACCAACTTATCCTCGTCGAAATCGAAGTAAGTGGCCTCCCAGTTGTTCAGCAGGGTCAGGCGGTCTTCTTGTCCGTCTTTAAGTTGGTATTTGCGTGCCCAGTCGTGGAAATTGCGGCTGGCCTGTCCGCGTCCGCAGTCGCTGTAAGTGAAATAAAAGTCCGGTGTGCGGAACGTTTCGCCTTTGGGCAAAGAGTATTCCGAGAAATACGGGTTGATACCGGCAATGACGCGAAGGTCTTTCTTGTTGTCCACCTCGAATGTGAAACGGAAGTTACCCGTCCAGCCCAACGTGCCGAGTATGACTTCGCCTTCGGTTTCGCTTGATTCCTTGTCCAGCGAGAGGATGAACATGGGAGGCGTGAACATGTTGGCACGTGCGCCCAGTTTCGTGTCGAGCACTTTCTTGCCGAAGTTCAGCGGTGTGGTGCTCATCGTGGCCTCATAAATCCAGTCGCCGGAAAACTCCGTGAGGTAATAGGCCGGGCGGCTGAAGTGCAGCATGGCGGAAGCATAGCGTTCCAGTTGGATAGGCTTCTTCTCCTGATGGCTGATTTCAGTAAAAGTCTTGATGATGTTTTCTTTGGCATAGGACACATAGTGGAGCTTCACTGTGACGGGATACTTGTCGTCTTGCATCGTGATGACCGTCTCGTCCACACCCGGCTGTATGTTCTTTTGCTCGTGCGACACGTGCTTGAGCAGCAGCGACGGGTTGGCATCGTTGTGGTGTACTTCGATGGCCGGTTCAAAGTAATCTTCCATGCCGTGGGTGAGGTATGCCTCGTTGCCTTGCGGAAGGTGTTGCAAGTCGTTGTCGTTGGCCAACCGTTTGCCCAAGTACGACTGGTAGAGGCGGCCGTTGTCTTTGACGCGCAACACCATGCCGATCTGGTCGGTGTTGATTTTGATGAACTCGTCTGCCGCGACGGTAGATGCCGTTGCGAGCAGGCATAGTGATAAGAATGATTTGATTTTCATAAATGATCAAATGGTTTATGTTTTGAATAAAATTGTTTTTACCAATTATCGGTACGGAAAGGAGCCACGGGGAAATTGCCAGGTGTGCGCAATGTGCACTCCGGATTATCGGCCCATCCGTAGCGGACGGCTACCGGCACTTTGACATAGTGCGAGTAGACCACCACATCGTCGCCGTCCGTATAGGCCTCGGCGGGGTAGAACACATGGTCGGGGCCGGCAATGGTGAAGCCCTTGATGTCTTTGTTCTGCTCAAAGCGTTCGCCGATGGCGGGGATTGTGAACGAAATACGGACCTTGCCGTCGCTTCCCACCGTGTAGTTGTCGTAAACCGGTGCTTGCGCGGGTATCTTCTGCCCGTAGGTGTCGGCCAAGGAGATGGCGGCTAAACGGCGGGCCACTTCTTGTTTGTTTTTGGGATGGATGTCATGTGCCTCGCCGATGTCGATATTGCCTGCCATTCCGGTGTGGGCCAGATGCTGCGCTTTGGATTGTGCTTCACGAAGGGCGGCCCATGGCGAGTCTGCCTGTACCAACTTGCGGTCCAAGTAGTTGGCCAGTTGCACAAAATAGAATGGCATGTCGGGTTGTCCGAACTGCTTGCGCCAGTCTGTAATCAGCGTTTGGAAGAGGCTTTCATATTCTTCTGCACGTCCCACGTTGTTGCAACCCTGATACCAGATGACGCCTTTGATGGGATATTCCAGACAGGGATGTACCATTCCGTTGAAAAGTACGGAAGGGAAAGAGGAATGCTCAGGATAAATCGGAGCGGGAGGCATGTCGGCCAAGGAACAGCCTACGCGGTATTTCCAGTTCCCGGCCAGAGAGAGCATGTCCTTGTCCGACAGTTTGAGGTTCATGTCCTCTGCTTTTCCGGCTATGCCGCCTTCACCGCCGTTGTCGTTGACTTTGATGGCCAATGTGTTCTTGCCAGCCTTGACCAGACGGCCCGGTACGGTGTAATGGCGCTGTACGTTGTAGCCTGCGCCGTTGGCGATTTGCTCGCCGTTCCAATAGATGATGTCTTCATCGTCGATGATGCCGGGATTCAGTTGCAAGTCTTTACCTGTCCATTCGGATGGAATGTCGATTTGCTTGCGGAACCACACCACTCCGTCGAAATTGGGGAGTCCTTTGCCTTCCCAATATCCCGGGAGTTCCATTTGTTGCCAGTCGTTGTCATCCAAGTCACTGCCAATCCAGCACTCCTTTCCATTTTGGAAGCCTTTGTCCACTTTGCTGAGTTCGGCTTTCCATTGTGCCTGTTCTTTTCCGTATTCGGCCATGATCTTGTCGCGGTCGAAGCCCAATGCTTCCAGTTGTCCGACTTTCTTTTGATAACCCATGACTTGTTTGAGCGATTCGGACGAGGTCCATGCTTCGGCAGGTGTCCCTCCCCAAGTGCAGTCGATGACCCCGACCGGTACGTTCAGTTTTCGGTGCAGTTCGCGGGCATAAAGGTAAGCCACGGCAGAAAACTCCGGAACCGTGGACGGTGAGCATTCTTTCCAACCGCCCATGGTGGATTCTACCTGATAGGCGTCGAGCGGTGCCACCGAGGTGTGTTTCTTGACTTGGAAGAGGCGGATGCCGGGGTAATCGGCCGCTGCGGTTTCTTGTTCGTAGTTTTTGATTTTTCCCCATCCGGCTAAAGGCATTTCCATGTTGGATTGTCCGGAACAGAACCAGACTTCGCCCGCCATAACATTGTCCAATACGGTCTTTTTACCGTCGGACAGGGTGATGCGGTAAGGGCCTCCGGCTGCCGGAGTTGCGATCTCGATACGCCAGTTGCCTTTTGCGTCCGCTTGGGCTTCATAGTGTTGGTTGTTCCAACTGGTTTCCACGCTTACTTTCTTGTTCGCCTTGGCTTTTCCGAACAAAGTCATGGTGGTTTTCTGTTGGATGATCATGTTGCTCGTGAAGAAAGCGGGCAATGTGACTTTTGCCATAACCGGCGTTTGCAGACTCGCACAAGCTAACACGGCACAGAAGCCCATGTCACGTGTAATGTTTTTGATTTTCATGTCTTAAAGCATTTAAAAACATCCGGTCGGGGGAGGCGTGCGGTAACACCTCCTCCGGCCGGATAAAGTTTATAGGTTTTGGTTGTATGGTGCAACGATAAGCTTGTAAGAGCCTCCCTGTAGGAGCGACTCGTCAAAAGTGATTTGGATGTTCTTCTTTTCTCCCGGAACCAAGGTGAAGTAGTTGTCGTTCATCAAGGCCGGGAGCAAGCGTTCGCCGTCGGAGGTGCGGACGGCTTGCACGCGCACGCCGAAAGCTACGGCATCGGCTGATTTAGGCAGTCCGATGGTGGCTTGTATTGTGGCTTCTCCGTTTTTGCGGGTCAGTTTCGATGACACGTTCAGTTTCACGCCCGGAAGTTGGTTGAGGGCATTGAAATTGGTACGTTCATTACCTCTCCAGTAATTGTTCTCGGAAACCACCTTTCCTTCTTTGTCTTTCAGGGTCAGGCGGAGGAAATGCACGTCGCTCAGCCCTTCAGAAGGTTTCGTGCCGCTCAATACGTCCATGCTCCACAAAGAGTAACCGAACCACCAACCCAGTTCTATGCCTAGCATACGTACATAGCGGGCTTTGATTTCTTCAGGGAAGAACACCTCGTTGATGCCTTCGCGCCCTTCTTCTGTCTTGTAGACTTCTGTCCAACTTTTGGCATCGTTGGAAACTTGTATCTTATAAGACTTTCCGTATGCGGCTTCCCAGTTCAACCGTACGCCGCCTACCATCTTTTCGCTGCCGAGGTCTACATAAATCCATTCGTTATCGGCACGGACGGCAGCCCAACGGGTGTCGGCTTTGCCGTCGGTCACGAAAGCCGGTTCGCCTTGGTTGGTTGAAGAGGCGTATGCCGGGCAATTCAGTGACAAAATGTCGCGGTCTGTATTGAATTTGAGCTTGAAGCATTGGGCTACGGTGTTGGAAGTCGAGTTGACGGTAGCTTTTTCACTGTAACGGGCCACAGGTTTACCGTCCATGTTGTACACGGTTGCCTCGGCTGTCAGCCCTTCATAGTCTTTGGTCGTGGTATTGGCTACCTTTACTTCCTCCGTCACGGGATTCCAGTAGATATGCACCGGTTCGCAAGCCTGTTTACAGCCGAAATAGGCTCCCGTCAGGTCATAATAGTAGTCATAAGTCTGCCAAACCATGCTGGGATAAGACGCGCCGCTCATCCAGAGCATGACTCCTGTGGCATCGTTCCACATGTGGTCGAGCCAACCTTCATAGAGGGCTTTGTTGCTTTCGTAACTCACCCATTGCGATTTCGTACAGAATTCCTTTGCATCCTTCGCGCCGCCGTAGCTGTTCTCGATGACCGCCGTATGGCGCTCCGGCCCGGCATTGAAAGCCATCTGGCCGAAGTAGTGGAGGTTCCACATGTCGTTGATGGGCCACAAGTCTTTTTCGGGCATGAATTTCACGAGGCTTTCATAGTTGGGTACTGCAGCTGTACCGATTTCCGTGCGGAAGCCCCATCCGCGTGTGAAGCCGCTACCCGATTTGCAGTCCGGATAAGCTGTGAAGTACCAACGTTGGTTTTTTGCGTCCCAAGGGCCGCTGCCGCTCAGGCCACCGTTGTTGGAACAAGGTTGGAAATGACGGTCTCCGCCGTCGAACGTGCGTATGTTTTCCGCCATCCATCCCGTAAGGGGCGGTTCGGGCGTGCCTTCGTTGTCACCGCACCATACCGCGATGGAGGGGTGGTTGCGGAAACGTTTGATTTTCTCCATCATGTTGTTGTTGAAGGCATTCAGGTCGTAGGGCAGGTTCGGATTGGAGTTAATCCAGAAATCGTCCCAAATCATGATGCCGAGTTCGTCGCAGCTTTCATAGAATTGTTTCTCGGTCACAGAACCCAACCAGTTGCGAATCATGTTGAAGTTCATTTCCTTGTTCAATTTTACCCAAGTGCGGATATGTTCAGGGTTGCTTCTCAACATGTATTCGCTCATTCCCCAGTCAGAGCCTTTGACGAAAACAGGTACGCCATTGATGTAAAGATGGAAGACTCCGCCTTTCTTGTCGTATGAATATTGACGGATACCGAAACGGAATTCCTCGGTTTCCGAGGTCTTACCGTCGTTGACCACTTCCAAACGGCAGGTATAGAGATGAGGTTCTCCGTAACCGTTGGGCCACCAAAGTTTAGGGTTGTTCACTACCATTTGCGGGAAATAGCGCTTGTCGAATTTGACGGTTTTGGTCTCTCCGGCTTGCAAATCTACTTCCTGACTGAAGGTGATGTTACCCGGAGTGATAGTACCTTTTACCGTAGTTTTGCTTTGTGAGCCGCCATTATTGGTGACTTCGGCCTGAAGGGTAAGCTCTGCGAGGGAACGGGAGACGAGTTTCGACCTCATCCAAGGGTCGGTAATCGTGCTTTTGCCCGTATTTTCCAACCAAACCTTGTCGGTGATACCGGAATTAAGTCCTGGAACGTAAGGCATCCAGTCCCATCCGCCGCTGGAAAGGTAATTGGGGCTTCCCTGATTGGCCAAAGGAGTACGGGGAATATCCACCAGTACGGCCAATGTGTTGGAACCGTTGCGGTCTACTAATTGGGTTACGTTGAAATGTCCGCGGTGCATGAAACCGTCTAAGTTTCCTAAATGGTTTCCATTCAGGTAAATTTGACCTTTGCGGTTAATTCCGTCGAAGTTTAACCAGATGATTTCTTTGTCGAAATCGGATGGAATCTTAAATTCCGTACGGTACCAGAAGCTGCGGTCGTATTTCTTTCGGTCGACTTTCTGTATGTTGTCTCCGAAATTAGGGTCTTTTTCTTGGCCGGCAGTCACGTATGACGTAAAAACCGTGCCCGGCACGACTGCTTTGACGGCCTTGGGATTTTGGTAGCCGTTCTGCGTAAGGCGCAACATGTCTTTTCCTACTTCTTCTTCGGGCATTACGGTCCAGGCAGCATTCTGAGTATCGCTATGCAGATAGCTTACTTGTGCGAAAGCTTGCAACGAGCCGAACGTGCTCCACAGCAACAGGCCGAATAGTTCTTTTGTTCTCATAATAGATCAGTGAATATTTTATTTAGTGACTACTTATAAAAAAGTCGGATTATTTTCCATCGATTGCATCGTAACTATTAAGTTAACCATGCAAATGTAAAGGATGAAAAATAATCCGACCAAAAGTAAGATCG